>Ga0209647_1000230_pt1 | contig 52226 bp, 46 predicted proteins | sample GraSoi_2013_60cm_FD_185827 | JGI IMG/M metagenome (GOLD analysis project Ga0209647, IMG submission 185827) | Grasslands soil microbial communities from the Angelo Coastal Reserve, California, USA - Sample 9_17_2013_60cm (SPAdes) (version 2) | ecosystem: Environmental > Terrestrial > Soil >...
GGCGTTGCACAAGGCGGGGGCGAGCGGCGGCACGGCGGTTTCGCCGATCCCGCCCCAGCCCTCGCCCGGGACAATGACGGTTTCGACCCGCGGCATGTCCGCCAGACGCAGCATCGGATAGTCGTGGAAATTCGCCTGTTCGACCCGTCCATCCCTGATGGTGATCTCGCCGTAAAGCGCCGCCGTCAGCGCGAACACGACTGCGCTCTCGGTCTGCATTTCGATGGTGAGCGGGTTGACCACGTGCCCGGCGTCAATCGCAGAGACGACGCGGTGCACGCGCACTTTGCCGTCGCTGGCGACAGAGGCCTCGACCACCTGCGCGCAGATGCTGTTTTGCGAGTTATGGAACGCGATGCCGCGGAATGCGCCCCCCGGCGGCGACGTGCCCCATCCGGCACGGGTCGCAACGGCGTTGAGCACCGCAAGCTCTCTCGGCTTTCCCGCCAACAGCTTGCGCCTGAACAGATAGGGATCGGCACCGGCCGCAAAGGCCATCTCGTCGACGAAGCTTTCCTTGAAGAACGCGTTCTGCGAATGGTTGACGCTGCGCCAGACCCCGACAGGAACGTGGGTGTTGCGCATCGCGAAATCGAGGCGATAGTTCGGCACGCCATAAGGCATGTCTTCCAAAAGGCCTTGGAGAAAATTCCTGTCGACCCCGAACTGCATCACGCGCGGAGATACCGCCGCAATGATGGACTGGCCGGCGATGCGGATTGACCAGGCGATCGGCGTGCCGGCGGCGTCGAGCCCGGCGACGAGCCTTGCCATTGCCACCGGACGATAAAAGTCGTGGCGGATGTCCTCTTCGCGCGTCCAGACGAGCTTCACCGGCTGGCCGACCTCTTTCGCGATCAGCACCGCTTGGCGCACGAAGTCCTGAAAGATCCCCCGTCGGCCGAAGCCCCCGCCGAGCATCATTTTGTGAATCACGACTTTGCTCGGCGGCACGCCGGCGGCATCGGCCGCGATCGCGAGCGCGGTCTCGCCGTCCTGGGTCGGCGCCCAGACCTCGACCACATCCGCTGTCACCTGCGCGGTGCAGTTCTGCGGCTCCATCGTGGCGTGAGCGAGAAAGGGCACCTCGTAATCCGCTTCGACCCGCTTGATCGTATGCGCGAGCGCGCGCTCGACATCGCCGTCGTTGCGGCCGACGCGCGCATCCGTGGCGGTAAGCCCGGCTTGCAGGTGCGCGCGAATGCTGCCGCTGGAGACGGTGGAGTTCTCACCAAAATCCCAGCTCACCGGCAGCGCCTGCGCCGCCCGTTGCGCCTGCCACCAGCTGTCTGCGATCACGGCGACAGCATCCGCGAGCTTCACCACGCGGCGGACGCCTTTCATGCCCGACATCTTGCTCTCGTCGACCCATCTGAGCGAACCCTTGAACACCGGGCATTGGATGATCGCCGCGTAGAGCATGTTCGGCAGCTGAACGTCGATGGCGTAGATCGGCTTGCCCGCAACCTTGTCGGGAACATCGAGACGCCTTTGCCGCGTGCCGATCAGCTTCCAGTCCTTCGGGTCCTTCAAGGCGACCTGCGTGGGGGGAGCGATATCGGCCGCCGCCGCTGCGATCCGGCCGAACGTGATCCTGCGGCCGCTCGGGCGGTGGGTGATCACGCCTTGCGCGGCGGTGCATTCGGCATCGGGTACGTTCCAGCGCGCGGCGGCGGCCGCGATCAGCAACGCGCGCGCGGTAGCGCCGGCGCGGCGCAAATCATTCTGGGAGGCGCTGACGGAGCGGCTCGCGCCCGTCGACATGTTGCCCCAGACGCGGTCCCGCTTGCGATTCTCGTGCGGTGGCGCAAACTCGGCCTTCACCTTGCTCCAGTCGCATTCGAGCTCTTCCGCCACCAGCATCGGCAAGGCGGTAAAGCTGCCTTGACCCATCTCCGATTTGGCGACGCGGATGATCACGGTCTCGTCGGGCTCGATCACGATCCAGGCGGTGATCTCGCGCGCGGAGGTTGCGGCGTGCGTGGCGCGCGGGCCGAACGGAATGTCGAAGCCGAGTACCAGCGAGCCGCCGACCGCGGCCACGCTGGCGAGAAAGGAGCGGCGGTCGAGGCGAACGCGGCTCACGGCAGTCTCGCTCCGCTCACGCGCCGGCCCGCGACGGCGTGGATCGCGGCGCGGATGCGCTGGTAGGTGCCGCAGCGGCAGATATTCGTGATGGCGGCGTCGATCTCCGCGTCGCTCGGATGAGGCTTCTCCTCGAGCAACGCGGCCACCGCCATCATCATTCCGCTCTGGCAATAGCCGCATTGCGGAACCTCGAGATCGAGCCACGCCTGCTGCACGGGATGGAGCGCGCCGTTTCGTCCCAGGCCTTCGATGGTGGTGATGTGCTTGTCAGCGGCCGTGCTCACCGGAACCGAACAAGAACGGATCGGCGCGCGGTCGATGTGGACCGTGCAGGCCCCGCATTGCGCGATCCCGCAGCCGTATTTGGTGCCGAGGAGCCCGAGCGTGTCCCGCAGCACCCAGAGCAGCGGCGTCTCCGGATCGACATCGACGTCGTGGGCCCGTCCATTCACTGTAAGACGCGCCATGGGTCTCTCCCGACCGAGCTTCAAAACGGCGGTTCGATCGACCTGAGATTAGTTCAAAAAAATCGCGCGCGCAAAATTTGCCGACGCGAACGTAAGCGTCAACGCCTCGGGCGCGGGCCGCGCGTCTGAATATCTTTCCACGATGAAAGCGGCGGCCGCATCGGCCGCCGCTTCGTTCTCGTTACGCGAACGAGATGTTGTGGCTCTTGAGCGGCATCGAGCGGATGCGCTGGCCCGTGGCGGCAAAGTACGCGTTGAGCACGGCCGGCGCGGCGACGCAGATCGTCGGCTCGCCGACGCCGCCCCAGAAGCCGCCCGACGGTATGAGGACCGTTTCCACCTTCGGCATCTCGGCAATCCGCATGATGTCGTAGCTGTCGAAGTTCTGCTGCTCGATGCGTCCATCCTTGACGGTGCAGACGCCGTTGAATAGCGCGGTCAGCCCATACGCCGCGGAGCCCGCAACCTGCCGTTCGATTTGGGCCGGATTGACGGCGTATCCCGGGTCGGTGGCGGCAACGATGCGGTGGATCTTGATCTTGCTGCCGCTCACCACCGAGATTTCCGCCGCCCCGGCCACATAGCTGCCATAGGCCATCTGCTGGGCAAGCCCGCGATAGACGCCTTGCGGGGCAGGCTGTCCCCAGCCGATCTTCTCGGCCACGGCATTGAGCACCGCGAGGTGCTTGGGATATTTCGCCATCAGCTTGCGGCGAAACTCGAGCGGATCCTCTCCGGCCGCGTGCGCGAGCTCATCCATGAAGCACTCGAGATAGATCGCGTTTTGATTGTTGTTGACGCCGCGCCAGAAGCCCGGCGTGACGTGCGGGTTTCGCATGGCATGATCGATCAGCAGATTGGGAACGTCGTAACCGAACGCGCCTTCGGAGCCGCCGGGATTGAGCCCCTGGAAGGTCGCGGGGTCGCGACCGTTCTGCAGCCGCGCAGGAGCGAGGGTGGCCAGGATCGACTGGCCGGAAATCCGCATGTGCAAGCCGGTGAGATTGCCGTTGGCATCGAGCGCACCGGTGAGCTTGCACTGCGTGATCGGATGGTACGTGTCCTGCGTCATATCCTCTTCGCGCGACCAGAGAAGCTTGATCGGGGTGCCCGGCACCTGCTTTGCGATCAGCACCGCTTGGGTGACGTAATCGGTCCGTCCGCGCCGGCCGAAACCGCCGCCGAGCAGGAACTTGTGCACGTCGCACTTCGCGATCGGCAGCCCCGACGCCTCGGAGGTCGCGGCCAACGCCGCTTCCGCATTCTGCGAGCTCGTCCACACCTCACATTTGTCGGGCGTGTAGACCGCGGTTGCGTTCATCGGCTCCATGCACGCATGCGCCTGGTACGGATAGCCGTAGACTGCCTCGACCTTCTTCGCCGCGCCGGCGATCGCTGCTTTCACGTCGCCCTTTTGGTTGCCGACGAAAGCTTCCTGCGCATCGAGTCCGGCCTTGAGCAGCTCGCCGATCGAGGCGCTGCTGACCTTGGCGTTCTCGCCCTCGTCCCACACGATCGGTAGCGCTTCGAGCGCGGTCTTGGCCCGCCACCAGCTGTCGCCGACGACGGCGACGGCGGTCTGACCGACCTGCACGACGTGCTTCACGCCCTTGTTGCCGGCGATCTTGGCGGCGTCGAAGCTTTTCACTTTGCCGCCGTGAACGGGGCACGCCTTCACCGCGGCATACAACATGCCGGGCAGCCTCACGTCGATCGCGTAAGGCGCCTTGCCGGTCAGCTTGTCCGGCGTATCGAGCCGCTTGGCCGGCTTGCCGGCGATCTTCCAGTCCTTGGGATCCTTGAGCTTGACCTCGGCGGGCGGCTCGAGCTTTGCCGCGGCCTCGGCTACCTTGCCATAGGTGGTGGTGCGCCCGGACGGCTTGTGCGTGATGACGCTATTCTCGGCCGTGCACTCGGCGGTCGGCACGTTCCACGTATTGGCGGCGGCCTGGATCAGCATCATGCGCGCGGCAGCGCCGCCCTTGCGCACGTATTCGTTCGACTCGCGGATGCCGCGGCTGCCGGTAGTCGAGAAATCGCCCCACACGCGCTTGCGGGCGACGTTCTGGCCCGGCGTCGGCTGATCGGCTGTGACCTTCGACCAGTCGCATTCGAGCTCCTCGGCGACGAGCTGCGCGAGCCCCGTCAGCGTGCCTTGGCCCATCTCGGCCCGGGCGATGCGAATGGCCACGGTGTCGTCGGGGCGGATCACCACCCAGGCATTGATCTCGGGCGTCGCGTCCTGCGCGCGCGCGACCGGCGGGCCAGCGAAGGGAAGCTCGAAGCCGAGCGTCAAGCCGCCGCCCAAGGCGGCTGCGCTCACGACGAAACTGCGGCGATCGATGTTCGCTACGTGATTCATGGCTGCCTCCCCGCTCACGCGCTCGCGGCAGCGGCGTGGATCGCCGCGCGCACCTGCTGGTAGGTGCCGCAGCGGCAGATATTGGTGATGTTGCTGTCGATGTCGGCGTCGGTCGGTTTCGGCTTGTCCTTGAGCAGCGCCGCCACCGCCATGATCATGCCGCACTGGCAATAACCGCATTGCGGCACGTCGTGATCGAGCCAGGCCTGCTGCACCTTGTGCAGCACGCCGTTCTGCGCCAATCCCTCGATGGTAGTGATCTGACGGCCCTCGACTGCGCTCAACGGCACCGAGCACGAGCGCATCGCAATGCCGTCGACATGCACGCTGCAGGCGCCGCACTGGGCGATGCCGCAGCCATATTTGGTGCCGGTCAGTCCAAGCGTGTCGCGCAACACCCACAGCAGCGGGGTCTCGGGGTCGACATCGACCTGGTGAGTCCTTCCATTGACGGTGAGTTCAGCCATTTTGCAAACCTCCATGAATCGCCGGCATGAAGAGGTAATGATTCGTCCGGCGACCCCTCGGCCCCGCCGCGCATCTTGGGGGAAACCTGTCCGTAGGAACACCGCGCATGGTAGCAAAGTTCCATGGTGACATGGACCCCTTACCACGAGCGCAGCGGGGCCGCCGCGTAAAATCTGAATAAACTGCGAGCGGTCGCCAATCGCCGCCGATCGAGAGATGCGCGGCGCCAGAAACCGTTTGAGCCGTCTGCGAACGTCCCCTACCTTTTCGGGGCGGCGGTGGGACGGCAGATTGGATCATGGAGTTTGCTCGGCAGACGATCGAGATTAATGGCTGCAAGCTCAGCCTGGCGCGTGGCGGCAAGGGCGCGCCGTTGATCTACCTGCACGGCACCGACGGGCTTGCGGACTGGCCGGGCCTTCTCGATACATTGGCAGAGCGCTTCGACGTCATTGCCCCCGATCATCCCGGCTTCGGCGGCTCGGAGGCGCCGGCCTGGATCGATGACATTTCCGATCTCGCCTATTGCTATCTCGATGCCATCGAGGTTCTTGGCCTCTCCGGCGTTCACATCGTCGGGCAATCGCTGGGCGGTTGGATTGCGCTTGAAATGGCGGTGCGCTCGACGCAGCGCCTGCGCAGCTTGACGCTGGTCTCGGCCGCCGGCATCCACGTCAAGGGCGTAGGCAAGGCTGATATTTTCATCATCGATCCGGAGGAGCAGGCGCGCCTCGCCTATGCCGACCCCAAGCTCGGCGAGGAAGCGGCGGCTCGCGCCGCCACGGACAAATATCAGGATCTCGCAATCCTCAACCGCATCGCTAGCGCGCGCTTCGGGTGGCAGCCCCGCTTCTTCAACCCGCGGCTCGAGCGCTGGCTGCACCGGGTGAATGTCCCCACGCACATCGTCTGGGGTGACGACGATCGCATCATTCCGCCGGCTTACGCCGAGGCGTTCCACCGCCTGATCCCGGGCTCCACGCTGACCATGATTCCCAATGCCGGGCACCTGCCGCACATCGAGCGCGCCGCCGCCGTCACCGAGGCGATCCGAGGCTTCCTGCGGAACTGATGTGCCCGCCGTGAAGGTAGTGCGCTTTGCGTGAACTCACGTCCAGGAGACAACAATGACAACGAAGAAATACGAGACCGTCCTGATCGAGAAGCAGGATGGCATCACTTGGCTGATCATGAACCGGCCGGACAAGCGCAACGCCATGAGCCCGCAGCTCCACCTCGAGATGGACGACGCGCTGGCCGAGCTCGCGGTCGATCCGCAGACCCAGGTCCTCGTGCTCACCGGTGCGGGCGATGCCTTCTGCGCGGGGCAAGACATCAAGCTTTATTTCCGCGCCAACGACGATGCGCCGGCGGCGAGGGCCAAAGCCCGCTACGCCTCCAATCAGTGGCGCTGGCACAGGCTCTCGAACTTTCCGCAGCCGACCATCGCCATGGTCAACGGCTACTGCTTCGGCGGCGGCTTCACGCAAGTCTGTGCCTGCGATTTCGCGCTGGCAGCCGACGAAGCGCCGTTCGGCCTTTCAGAGGTCAACTGGGGCATTCTGCCCGGCGGCATCGTGTCATGGAACGTCGCGCAGACATTGAACTTCCGCGACGGCATGTATTACGCGCTCACCGGCGACACGTTCGACGGTAAGAAGGCCAAGGAGATCGGATTCGTGAACTTCTCCTATCCCAAGGAGAAGCTGAAAGAGGAGACGATCAAGCTCGCTAAAAAACTGATGGAGAAGAGCCCGGCCGTGCTGCGCTACACCAAAGAGGCGCTGCGCGCCGTGCGGTTCATGAACGAGCCGCAGGCCGCCGACTACCTCAACGCCAAGAGCGATGCCTTGCGTTTCGTCGATAAGGAAGACAGCCGCACGCAAGGCATGAAGCAGTTTCTCGATGAGAAGACCTATCGCCCGGGTTTTGGCGCCTTCAAACGCCAGAAGGCGGCGCGTCCGTAGTAGACGATCCGGCTGATCGGCTTGGGTATCGCCGGCGCACGGCACGGCGTACGCCTACTATCGCGGCGCATTCTTGGCCTTCTCGGCCCTCAACTGCGCACGGCGCGCCTGCGTGGCCGCCACATCGATCGCCCATGATCGCCCGGCCGGCCGCAGGATCACGCCATAGTCGCGCTCCGCCGCCTCTTTGGAAACGGCGCCCTCGCACACGTCGGCCAGCACGCGTTCGGCCTCGCGCGCGAGCGGATCGCCATATCCGCCGCCGCCCGGGGTATCGAGTCGAAAGGTGTCTTGCGCCCGCAAGGGATAATCGGCGTAGCGGGTCGGCAAGCGCTTCGCCGCCGCGCGCTCCGGGTTGATCCAGATATCGCCGGCACGCCCGCTCTCGCCGCCGACGCAGCCGTTCGGGGGGATTGCATGCTTCATCGAGCGGATGGAGAAGCGCGCATCGGCGAGGTTGAGATATTCGCGGCGGATGCCGAGCCCGCCGCGGAACTCGCCCGCGCCGCCGGAATCGGTGATCAGCTCGAAGCGGGTGATGCGAGTGGGAAATTCGCTCTCAATGATCTCCACGGGCGCGATCTTGGCATTGCTTTGATTGACCGTGATGCCGGAGGCCCCATCCTTGCCCACCCGCGCGCCGGCGCCGCCGGCGATGATCTCGTATTGCACATAGCCCTTGCCGGTATAGGTGTTGCGCCCGCCTAGGATGATGGAGCGGCTGCCGCTGCCGTCGGCGCGCGCCTTGCCCGGCACGACGTGGCTCACGGCGGCGAAGATGGCGTCCACAAGCGCATGGATGGTGGGATTGTAGGTGTTGACCGGGGCGGGAAACCGCGGGTTTAGCACGCTGCCCTCGCGTGCCGTCATGGTGAAGCCGCGAAGAAGCCCGCTCGATACATACATGTTCGGATCGATCAGCGAGATCAGCGCGTAGGCGCAGGCTGCTTGCACCAAGGGCGGGCGGATATTCGCGGGGCCCTTGGTTTGGTCCGCCGAGCCGCTGAAATCGAAATGAAGCGCGTCTCCTCTCTTTTCGATGACCACGTGGATGCGCACCGGCCGCTCGAGCTCGACGCCGTCGTCGTCGACGAAACGCTCCGCCTCGAAACGGCCGTCCTTCCATTCGGCGATTGCCTGCTTGACCTTTACTTCCGACATTTCGAGTAGGCGATCGAAGCAGGCGAGGATTTCCCGTTTGCCGAATTTGCCGACGAGCTCTCCGAGCCGCCTCTCGCCCAGCCGGTCGGCGCCGAGTTGGCCGCGGATGTCGCCCAGCACGAGTTCCGGGGTGCGGCTGTTGGCGCCGATCAGCCGCTCGATGTCGCCGTGGCGGCGATAGGCCGTCTCGTAGCGCACGGCGGGCAGGTGCAGCCCCTCGTTGAAGATTTCCCGCGCTTGGCCCGAGCAGCTTCCCGGCACGGGGCCGCCGATGTCGCTCTTGTGCGCGATCGAGCCGCAGAAGCCGAACAGCTCGCCGTCCGCGAAGAACGGCGTAAGGACGGCAATGTCGGGCGCGTGCGGACTGCCGCCCTGGTAGGGATGATTGATCAGGAAGGCGTCCCCTTGCGCCATGCCGCCGCCGAATGCGTCGATGACGGCGGCGGTAGAGGCCGGGAAGGCGCCGATGTGTAGCGGCAACACCACGTGCTGAGCCACCACCTCGCCGCGCGCGTTCATCAGCGCACAGGACGCATCCTGCGACTCCCGCACGATGGTAGAAAAGCCGGTGCGGAACAGCGAGTTCTGCATCTCCTGCACGATGCCGGAGAGACTGGCCTTCACCACTTCGAGATCGACGGGATCGATGGCGTGCACGGCGATCAGTTCTCCTGCGTCACGATCAGGTTCTTCCACTCGTCCACGCGCGCGATATGCCCGGGGCGCACGACGGTCGTGCAATCGAGCTGCTCGAGGATCGCCGGGCCGGCAAAGTTTGCGCCCACATCGAGTTGGTCGCGCTGATAGATCGGGCAATCACGCTCCGCTCCATCGAAGCGCACGCGCCGCATCCCCCGACGTGCATCCTCGAGTGCCGCGCCGGTGCGCGCGAATTTCGGCATCTCGACAGGCGGCAGGAGCCCGAGGCCGCGCACCCGGTAGGATACAATCTCGACCGGCTCCTCCGGCGCCATATGCCCGAACATGCGCTGGTGCCGCTGGTCGAAGCTCACGCGCAGCTCTTTCAGATTGCTCGGCCGCAACGGTTCGGCAGGGCAGGGCACGGCGATCTCGTAGCCCTGGCCGGCGTAGCGCATGTCGAGCGCCCGTTCGATGCGGATGCGATCGGGCGCGAAGCCATCGCCGCGCAGCTCCGTGAACGCCTGCGCCGACAGCTGCTCGAAGATATGATTCATCTCTTCGGGCGCGACTTCGGTCAGCGGCGCCAGTTTCGAGCGGATGTAGTCGTGCTTCACGTCGGACATCAGCAAACCGATCGCCGAAAACACCCCTGGATAAAGCGGTACGATGACGCCTGCCATACCGAGCTCGCGGGCGATGCGGGGCGCATGCAGCGGCCCCGCGCCGCCGAAGGCAAGCAGCATGAAATCGCGCAGGTCGTGCCCGCGCATGGTGGAGATGGCCTTGATCGCCTCCTGCATCTTCACATCGATGATGCGCACGATGCCTTCGGCCGCCTCGATGAGATCAAGGCCGAGGGGACGCGCGACCTTGGCCATGATTGCGGCGCGCGCTCTGGACGCCTCGAGGCGCATCCGCCCGCCGAGGAAGCCGTCCTCGCCGAGGTAGCCCAGCACCAGGTTGCAATCGGTGATGGTCGGCATCTCGCCGCCGCACCCGTAGCAGGCCGGCCCCGGTACCGCGCCGGCGCTCGCCGGTCCGACTTGCAACATACCGAAGCCGTCGACCGTCGCGATCGTGCCGCCGCCAGCGCTCACCGTGTTGATGTCCAGCATGGGTACGGCGAGATCGCGCTGCGCAACCTGTCCGCGGCTCGACAGCAAAGGCTCGCCGTCCTTGATCAGCGCCACGTCGCATGACGTTCCGCCCATGTCGAAGGTGATGATGTTGGGAAGCCGGATCATGCGGCCGGCGAGCACGCCCGCGGTGACGCCGCCGGCCGGCCCCGACAGCACCGTGGCGACTGCGCGCCGCGCCGCGGCAGCAAAGGTCGCCATCCCGCCGTTCGATTGCATGATGTATTTTTGCCGGGTGGCGACGCCGGCACGGTCCAGGCGCCGGTCGAGCTCGGCGATGTAGCGCGTGAGGATCGGCTGCAGATAGGCGTTGATGACGGTGCTGCTCAGCCGATAGTACTCACGGATCTGCGGTAGCACCTCGCAGGAGAGCGAGACGTCGCAATCGGGGATCTCTTCGCGCACGATCTCGCGCACGCGCGCTTCGTGCGCGGGATGAAGGAACGAGAACAGCAGACACACGGCGATCGATTCGACGTCCTCTGCGGCGAGCTGGCGCACCGTTTCGCGCAGCGCCGCCTCGTCGAGCGCCTGGAGCACATTGCCGCGGAAATCGATGCGCTCCTTCACTTCGCCGGTCAGGCTATGTGGCACCAACGGCGCCGGCTTGTCGTACATGACGTCGAAGATCGCCGCGCCGTAGGGCCGTGCCTGCTCGCCGACGGGATAGATGCCGCGAAACCCTTCCGTCACCAACAAGCCGGTCTTGGCGCCTTTGCCCTCGAGTAGTGCGTTGGTCCCGACCGTCGTGCCATGGCAGAAATATCCGATCTCGGTTGACTCACCGGCCGTTGCGATGAGTTGCTCTACCCCAGCAACGATCGCGCGCGAGGGATCGTCGGGCGTCGAAGGCAGCTTGGCGATCGAGAGCTTGCCGGTTTCCTCGTTGAGAGCGACGAAATCCGAAAAGGTTCCTCCGGTGTCGACCGTAACGCGGTAGCGAGCCATGCGATCGTTCCACCCGAAGCGAGCAGTGTCCGTATAAGGCCATGGCTCGTGGCAAGGGACAATCGCCGGCGCAAAAGAGCCGAGCCACGACTGCGCGCCTGCGGATATGACGCAAGAGGGCGAGCCGAGAATGCGGTTGTAATGGCGCTGCGATCCATATGACATAGCGGCAGCCGCAGGAGTGGATATGTCAGCAGAGGCCGCCCCCAACCCCACAGCCTCGAGCGATGCGCCGCGTGTCGCGCCGGCGGCACTGTCGGCTTTCATCATGCGCGCCTTCGAGGCTGCCGGACTTTCCTCCGATGATGCGGAGATTGTCGCGGGGCTGATGGTCGAGGCCGATTTGCGCGGCAGCGACACGCACGGCGTGATCCGGCTGCCGCTCTATCTGCGGCGCCTCAAGGCGGGCGGGATCAACGCGCGTCCGCACATCCGGATCGTGGAGGAGCGTCCGGCCACCGCGCTTGTCGACGGCGATAACGGCATGGGCCATCTGGTCATGCGTTTTGCCGCCATGACGGCGATCGAGAAGGCCAAAGCCGCAGGCCTCGCCTGGGTGGGCGCGCGAATGAGCAACCATGCCGGCCCGGCGGCGCTCTACGCCATGATGCCGCTCGCCCATGACATGATCGGGCTCTATCTCGCCGTCGGCAGCAACAATCACCTGCCGCCCTGGGGCTCGACCGAGAACTTGCTCGGCACCAACCCGATCGCAATCGCCGTCCCGGCCCAAGACGAGGCGCCGGTCGTCCTCGACATGGCGCCGACCGTTGCTGCCTTCGGCAAGGTGCGTCTGAAGATGCAGCGCGGAGAAGAGTTGCCGGTCGGCTGGATGATCGGCCGCGACGGCAAGCCGCTCACCGACCCCAAACGCGCGGAGCAAGGGCTGCTGCTGCCGATCGGCGATTACAAGGGCTACGGGCTGAGCCTGATGGTGGGACTGCTGGCGGGTGCGCTCAACCAGGCGGCGTTCGGACGCGAGGTCGTCGATTTCGTCAAGGAGCAGGGCAAGGTCACCAATACCGGCCACGCCATCGTTGCGCTGTCGATCGACGCTTTCGCGCCGGCGGCGGCATTCAAGCGCCAGGTCGATGCTGCGGTGCGCGTCATGCGCGGCGCCGAGCGATTGCCCGGGGTCGAACGCATCTGGCTGCCCGGAGAGCAGAGCCATCGCAAGCGGCAGGACCGCACGAAGAACGGCATCCCCGTATCCAAGGCGTTGCGCGAGAGTCTTGACGCGGCCGCGCGCGAACTTGCCATCGCGCCGCTCGGTTGATGTCCGCCGCACCGGCCCTTGGGATAAAGTGAACGCTGCTATCGCAGGAACAACAAGCGCCGAGTGAGGCTCGTGACACAATCTGTCGGCGTGGTTGGGCTCGGCCTGCTAGGCCAGGCATTCGTGAGCCGTTTGCTTGGCGCGGGGTTCGAGGTCGTGGGCTTCGACATCGACCGCGCCAAGAATATCAAGCTCGTGGAGCGAGGCGGCCATCCGGCTGACTCCGTTGGCGATCTCGCGCGGCGCTGCGATCCCATCGTGCTTGCGGTGTTCAGCACCGATCAGGTCGAGGACGTGATCGAGCGGGAGCTGTTGCCGGCCGCGGGCGACGGCTCCGCCAAAATCGTGCTTTGCGCGAGCACTTGCGACCCAGAGCGTATCGCTCGCTTGGCGCAGCGCGTCGGCAAGCGCGGGCTGCGCCTTCTGGAAACGCCGGTTTCGGGAGCAAGCGGCCAGGTTGCCCGCGGCGAGGGCGTCGGGCTGATCGGCGGCGATGCCGAGGTTATCCGCGCAGTGGAAGGCGTATTGCGCGCGCTGTTTGCGCGCCACTTCCACATCGGCAAAATTGGAGATGCCGGGCGCGCCAAACTTGCGATCAACCTCATTCTCGGGCTCAACCGCTTGGCCATGGCCGAAGGCCTGGTGTTTGCGGAGCGGCTCGGACTTGATCCGGAGGCGTTTCTCAACCTCGCGCGCAGCTCGGCGGCTTATTCGCAGGTCATGGACACCAAGGGCGCGAAGATGATCCACGGCGAATTCGCCGCAGAGGGCCGCATCACCCAGCATCTCAAGGACGTCGACCTCATGCTCGAGCAAGCGCAACGGGCGAAGCAGCAGCTTCCGCTCGCCGAAATTCATGCCGACGTCTTGCGAGCCTGCGTGCGGCAAGGCGAGGGAGACTTGGACAACAGCGCCGTGATCAAGGAGATCAGGCGGCGCAGACGCAGTTGAATTGTTGGATTTCAGCCACAACAATCGGAGGAGCGCGATGGCCAAGGGAAAAGCGCAAGAATGCTTGCGAGGCGGCGAGACCCCGATCGGATAGGCCGTGATCGATTCGCATCATCATTTCTGGTGGAGGAGCCGGCACACCTATAGTTGGCCGGATCAGGTCGGTGATCGCCTGGCGCGTGATTTCACGCCCGACGACCTGCGGCCGGAGCTCCACCGCTGCGGCATCAAGGGAACGGTGCTGGTGCAGGTCCTGCATCAGGTCGGCGGCGAAACCGAGGAGTGTCTCGATCTGAGCAATCAGGTCGAGTTCGTGCGCGGCGTGGTCGGCTGGCTGCCCCTTGCCGATCCCGACGCGACGGCGGGCGCGCTCGAGCGGCTGCGCTCGCGCGGCAAGCTCGTCGGCGTGCGCCATCTCATCAGCAACGAGCCGGATCCGCGCTGGCTGCTGCAGGATGGCGTGGTCGAATCCCAAAAGCTCCTTGCGGCGGCGGGGCTCGCCTTCGATGCCATCCCTGTCAACGCGGCGCAGTTCGAATCCGTGCTCGAGCTGGCGGAGCGCCTGCCGGAGCTGAAAATCGTCATCAACCATCTCGGACGGCCGCCGCTTCCCGAGCGGGGCTGGGAGCCCTGGGCGACCCAAGTTGCCCGCGCTGCCGAGCACCGCAATGTCTCCATCAAGCTCTCGGTCGGGCTCGACATCATCATACGCTGGCGCTGGTCGACCGACGAGCTACGCCGCTACAGCGATCACGTGCTCGACCTCTTCACCTCCAATCGGGTGATGGCGGCGAGCAACTGGCCGGTGATCTTGCTCGGCGCCACTTATGCGCAGACCTGGCAGGGCATCAGCGATCTCGTCGCCGCGCTTCCCGTCGGCGAGCGCCACGCGATCATGGGTGGCACCGCGGAGCGGATCTATGGGCTCTGACGGGCTAACGTCCCGCGAGCGATAGCGGCTTCGCAATCGGCCCGCCGGCTCCCGGCTGGCGTTGCGGACGCGCGGCGGCGTCGGGCGGAAAGATCAGCGACTTGATCACGACGGGCACGGCGCCGGATTGTGGCAGCATGCCGCCGATGTCGATGTAGTCGAATTCTTTGAGTTCGAGACCGTCGACGGAGACGATCGCGTTGTCGATCCCCATTTCCTCGCGCAGGTGAATTCCCATCAAGCCGCCGACATCCCCGTCCCCAGCCAATACCAGCGGATGGCCGTCCGCGAGAATCGGCGCAAGCCCGTTCGTCAGGCCTTGGCAGAATGCATCGAGCCGCCGGAACGTGGCCGAACCTCGCCACGGCACGAACACGCCGACCGGCGTGCCGGCGTCGGCGAGATCGAGCCGCTTGAGCAGCGCCTTGATCTCCGCCGCCACGGCCGAGGGCTCGATCTCCTCGGCATCGAGCGGAAACGGAGGCGCGATCACCGGCACGTTGCGCAGCGGCAGGATCGTCAGCGGGGAAACGTAAATGGTGCTGCCGCTCACCTGCGTGGTGTATTGCGACGCGCCGATCACGGTGGCGCGGATGCCTTCGCTCGCGCGCTCGACCTTCGGCCCCCACCGTTCCGCGCGGGCCCGAATTTCTTGCGCCAGCAGCGGGCCGAGATCGCCGTAGCTCTGCGCCTCGCGGCCGTAAACGTATTCGGCGACGCCGCCGGAAAAGGTCAGTTGCCGCACGAGCGCGCGCGGTGACAGCGGCTCGAGCCGCAGCAGGCTGCGCCCGCTGGCCATGGGCGATCCGCCGGCCATCGCCTCGAACAAGCAATCCGCCATGCACGCGGCCAAGGCTCGCGCGCTCTGCGGGGAAAGCTGCGCGCCGAGCTCGAGGTCGATGCCGAGCTCGGTCGCGAAGCCGCGCGCGGCCTCCTCGATCCGCACGATGCGGCCGGCCGGATCGAGGCTGATGAGCCGCGCGCCGACATCGAGCGCCGTGAGCTCGCTCACCCGCCCGTCGGCGCAGATCGCGATCTTCGACGTGCCCCCACCGATGTCGACATTCATGACGGTTGCGCCCTCGCGGATGGAGCGTGCGGCGGCGCCCGAGCCGTGCGCGGCCATCACCGCCTCGAGACTGTCGCCGGCCGAGACCGCGACCATTTTGCCGGCCTGGCGCGCAAACAGTTCGCCGATATTCCGGGCGTTGCGCCGGCCGACCGCGACGCCGGTGAGGATCAGCGCGCCGGTATCGATCTCGTCCGGGTCGACTTTGGCGTCGCGGTATTGGCGCTCGATGAAGGCGCCGAGCGCTGCGGCGTCGATCTGGTCCTCGCCGCAATAGGGCGTGAGCAGGATGTCGGACTGATAGAACGTCTCGCGGATCGTGACCACGTACCGGCTGTCGAGCCGCTCCAGAACAATCCGTGAAAACACGAGGTGCGAGGTGGACGAGCCGATGTCCACTCCGGCGCTGAGCACGACGATTTCGTCTTCGTCGACGAGCGAGCGTCCGGTGCTGGAGAAGAAAATCCGGCCGCCTTGCGTTTCCTCGTCGGCCATTACGTCAGGTGCACCGTGCTCACGCGCCCGCGAACTTGGGCACGACGGCGCCCTTCTTGTAGAATTCGGGCTCCATTCGGCTCGGCACCCCTTCCGCCTTGAGCTTCGCCTCGTATTCGGTGCTGATGAAGGGATCTTCCATCCAGTACGGGATCGAGCTGCCCCCTTCGGGGATATCCATTGCGGTGTAGTCGGTATGCTTCTCGCCGGGAGGACCGGGCTCGCGCCCCGGATTATGCGGCCCGAACCAGGCGGTCAGCCGCAGCGGCTCCTTCGACGCCCCGAAGTGCTGGTGGTACCAGCGCGCGCCGCCGGGCGCGGCCGACACCATGCCGACCGGTTCGTAGTCGACGCGCCTGACCTTGTCGGCATGGCCGTCTTTCCACGGGGTGATGCCGCACCGCTCGGGCCAGGTATAGGTGTAGCCCTTTCCCTTCAGGCAAATCAGCACCGCGGCCGAGGTGTGCGCGTGCGCCTTGGAGTAGCGGCCGTTCTCGTGTTGCCCGATCCAGAGATAAAACGTGTTGCCGGTCATGAACGGTTCGACCCGCCGCCAGCCGGGCGAGCGGCGGTTGTCGAGCGGCAAGTCGCAATTGACCACGTCCGGGATGAAATTCGTGCGCCGCATCGCCAGCCCGCGGACCGGATCGGGCTCGATGTCATCCTTGTACTTGTAGAAGTCGTCGGCGCCGCTGAAGCGGTCGCGGAACTCGTACGGGCAGTTGAACACCAACTCGATATTGTTGATGAGGTTGATGAGGTTGGGCGCCGTGGTCCCGCCGAGGAGCAGCGCTGGCGCCGAGCTCGCGTTGACGATCCGATGCCAGGCGTTCACCGGGATCGAGAACAGCGAACCCTTCTGCCATTCGAAGACATGCCGCTTGCTGTCGCTGTCGAGCCACACCTCGGTGGTGCCGCGGCCCTCCACGACGAGATAGACCTCCTCGTAGAGGTGCTTTTCCGCTTTGAGCGCGCCGGCGCCAGGCACCTCGACGACGTAGCTGCCCCATTTGCCCTCGGTGCCGTGGAGCTGGATATACGTGCCTTTCCCGCCCAGCCGCTTCCATGGCGCAAGCGGCAGGTTTTGCACCTTGCTCACGCCGATATCGCGATAGATCGGAATGCCCTCCGCTTCCATGAACAGGTCGTAGGGCGTCTTGGGCCGACCGAACGCGCCGAAACCGGCTCTGTCGTTGCCGGTCGGCTCATGCCAGTGCGTCCTGCCGGTCAATTCGTGCATCGCGACGCCTTTTTGGCGCTCAAAGCAAACGGCCCGAGTGCTTTACTGCCAGCCCCGCAGCAAGGCAAGGCAGCAGCGCTCGTTGCGCTCCGCCGCGAGCGCCGATGGCGGGACGAAACGCCACGCCGAGAGGGCTTTTGACGCATTCGCCGATCAAATAAGATCGCCGCAGTTTCCCCTTTGGAGGATGGACATGAAGAGAATTCTGATGGGAACGGTCGCGCTGCTTGCCCTCGGCGCGGCGCCGGCGCTCGCCCAGCAGCCGCTCAAGATCGGCGTCATCAGCACGTTCAGCGGGCCGGTCGCCGCGATCGGCAACGACATGCGCAACTCGTTCGAGCTCGGGCTCGATCATCTCGGGCGCAAGCTGGGTGGCCGCCCGGTCGAGGTCATCTACGAGGACGACCAGCTCAAACCCGAGGTCGGCGTGCAGAAGACGCAGAAGCTGATCGAATCGGACAAGGTCGACTTCGTCGTCGGCTACATCTGGTCGAACGTGTTGCTCGCCTCGCTCAAGCCGCTCATAGATTCCAAGACGTTTACGATTGTCACCAACGCCGGCGCGTCGCAGCTCGCAGGCGAGCTCTGCTCGCCATACGTGTTCTCGACCTCCTGGAACAATGACCAGACGCCGCAGGCGGTCGGCCTCTACATGAACCAGAAGGGGATCAAGACCGCGTTTCTGATCGGGCCGAATTACGCCGCCGGCAAAGACATGCTCGAGGGCGTGGCTGCCACATTCAAGGGGGAGATCGTCGGGCGCGAGCTCACGCGCTGGCCCGATCAGCTTGATTTCTCGGCCGAGCTGTCCAAGGCGCGCGCCGCCAAGCCCGACGCCCTCTTCGCATTTTATCCCGGCGGCGCCGGCATCCAGTTCATCACCCAGTACGTGCAGTCGGGCCTTAAAAACCAGATCCCGCTCTATACCGCCTTCACCATCGACGATCTGTCGCTGCCACGGCTGAAGGACCTGGCCCTGGGCATTCCTGGCGCCCAACAATGGGTGAACGATCTGCCAAACGAGACCAACCAGCGCTTCGTCCACGACTACAGGGCGCGCTGGTACAATACCTATCCGTCATTCTACGGCTCGCAGACCTACGACGCTGTGGCGTTGATCGACAGCGGCCTCAAGGCGGTCAACGGCGACATGAGCAAGAAAGAGGAATTGCGCCGCGCCCTGGAGAAGGCGGATTTCAAATCGGTCCGCGGAAATTTCAAATTCGGCCCCAACCACATCCCCATCCAGAACTTCTATCTGCAAGAGGCGATCAAGGAAGGCAACGAATACCGGCTCAAGACGGTTGCCACCATTGTCGAGAACGATCAGGACAAGCACTGGCAGAAGTGCAAGATGCCGAACTGAGCGCCTGGTAAGGTGCAAGCTCCAAGACGGCAGAAGCGCATGCTTCTGCCGTCTTGTTTTGCGGACAATGTCATGGCCTGATTTGCAACGGGATCCAGAGAGCCGACGGGCTCAAGCCCTGCAAAGCTTTGAGGGAACATCCCGATAATGCTGTATCTGCTTGAGCAGTGCCTCAACGGCATTCAGTTGGGCATGCTGCTGTTCCTGCTCGCAGCCGGCCTGACGCTGATCTTCGGCATTATGGATTTGGTCAATTTGGCGCACGGCTCGCTTTACATGCTCGGCGCCTATTTCGCCGCGAGCTTTGCCGCGCTGACCGACAGTTTCCTCGCCGGCATCGGACTGGGGTTGCTCGCAACCCTCCTGGCCGGAATGGTGCTCGAGGTGATTGCGATCCGGCCGCTCTACGGGCGCGATCACCTCGACCACGTGCTCGGGACCTTCGGTCTGCTGCTGTTCTTCAATGAGCTGGTGCGGCTGATCTGGGGTCCCGCCGGCCTGACGCTGTCCCTCCCGCCGGAGATGCTCAGCGCAGTTCAGGTTTTGCCGGGCGTCTATTACCCGCTCTACAGGCTGGTGATCATTCTGGCCACCCTCGCGGTTGCGCTCCTGCTCTATGTCCTGGTGATGCGCACGCGTATCGGCATGCTGATCCGCGCCGGCGCCTCCAACCGCGAGATGGCCGGCGCGCTCGGCGTCAATATCAAGCTCCTCTACACGCTGGTGTTCGGCCTCGGTGCAGCACTAGCCGGATTTGCCGGAATGATGCAGGCGCCGCTCTCTTTCGTGCAGATCGGGATGGGCGAGAACATCCTGATCCTGGCCTTCGTGGTCATCATCATCGGCGGCATTGGTTCGATCCGCGGTGCTTTCGTTGCCGCCATGCTGGTCGGAATCATCGACACGATAGGCCGCGCATTTCTGCCGGACCTCATGCGCAACTTCGTGAGCTATAGCGCCGGCTCGAGCGCAGGACCCGCGCTTTCCTCGATGCTGATCTACACGCTCATGGCGGCGGTGCTGGTCTTCCGACCCGAAGGTCTGTTCCCGGCGGCTCAGCGATGAGCGTGCGGCTGACCCCGCGCAACGCTCTCGTCGCAGGTGTGATCGCCATCCTGGCGCTAGTACCGGTCTACGCCGAGGCCAGTGGCAATGCGTTCATAATCTCGCTGTTCACGCGCATCGTGATTCTGGCGATCGCGGCGGTGAGCCTGAACCTGATCATGGGGTTCGGCGGCATGGTGAGCTTTGGTCATGCCGCCTATCTCGGAATCGGCGGCTATGCGGTGGGAATTCTCGCCAAGGAAGGAGTGAATTCAGGCTTCTTGCAATGGCCGCTGGCAGTGGCGGCGTCGGCGCTCTTCGCGGTTACGGTCGGCGCGCTGTCGCTGCGCACGCGCGGCGTCTATTTCATCATGATCACGCTGGCGTTCGCGCAGATGGTCTACTACGTCGCCATTGGGCTCGATCGCTACGGCGGCGACGACGGCATGACCATCTACAAACGCAGCCAGTTCGGCGCAGTTATCGATCTTTCGAACAAGACGGCCTTGTACTATCTCTGTCTCGCGTTGCTGCTGGCGGCGATCTACTTGGTGTGGCGGCTTGTACATTCCCGCTTCGGCATGGTGATCCAGGGCGCGCGCTCGAACGAGCGGCGCATGCGGGCGATCGGCTTTCCCACCTATCGCTACAAGCTCCTCTGTTTCGTCTTCGCGGGCATGCTGTGTGGGCTCGCCGGCGCGTTGCTTGCCAACCATACCGACTTCATCAGCCCGGCGATGATGCACTGGACCCGCTCAGGCGACCTCATCGTGATGGCGGTGCTCGGCGGCATGGGCACGGTGTTCGGGCCGGTGATCGGCGCGCTGGCGCTGCTGGTCCTGGAAGAAGCGCTCTCAGGCATCACCCAGTACTCGCAGATCATCCTTGGTCCCCTGTTCCTGCTGGTGGTGTTGTTCGCGCGCGGCGGCATCGACGGTCTGCTCGTGGGCGGGCGCCATGGCTGATGCGCTGTTGAAGATCGAGGGCGTGAGCAAGCGTTTCGGCGGCGTCATTGCATCCGATGCGATTTCGCTCGCCGTGCCGAAGGGGGAGCTGCACGCCGTCATCGGCCCGAACGGCGCCGGCAAGACGACGCTCATTGCCCAGCTCGCGGGCGAGATCGCGCCTGATGCCGGCCGCATCCGTTTCGACGGCCGCGACGTCACGGCGTTGCCGGTCGATCGCCGCAGCCAGCTCGGCTTGGGCCGTTCGTTCCAGATCACCTCGCTATTTCTCGATTTCACCGCGCTCGACAATGTCGCGCTCGCCGTGCAGGCCCACGCCGGTCACTCCTTTCGCTTCTGGCGCGACGCGCGCCGCGAGCCGGAGCTGCGCGAGCCGGCCCGCGCGGCGCTCGCGCGCGTCGGACTTGCCGGGCGGAGCGACGTCATCGTCTCCAAGCTCAGCCACGGCGAGCACCGCCAGCTCGAGATCGCCATGGCGCTCGCCACCAGCCCGCGCATGCTCTTGCTCGATGAGCCCATGGCCGGGATGGGGCCGGACGAGAGCGCGCGCATGGTCAAGACGCTGCGCGAGCTCAAGGGCGAGCTGACCATCCTGCTGATCGAGCACGACATGGAAGCGGTGTTTGCGCTCGCCGACCGGATCACGGTCCTGGTCTATGGCCGCATCATCGCGTCCGGCCCGCCGGAGGCGATCAGGGCCAATGCCGAGGTGCGCGAGGCCTATCTCGGCGAGCAGGAGGCCGCGCATGGCTAGCTCGCCCCTGCTCGAGGTCTCCAACATCGAGACCTGCTACGGGCTGAGCCAGGTCCTGTTCGGGATGTCGCTCGCCGTCGCGCCCGGCGAGATGGTGACGCTGATGGGGCGCAACGGCATGGGCAAGACCACGACGGTGCGTTCCATCATGGGGCTCACGCCGGCGCTGACCGGCTCCATCCGCTTCGACGGACGGGAAATCCGTGGGCTCGCGGCTTATCAGGTTGCCAAGCTCGGCATCGGGCTGGTGCCGGAGGGGCGGCAGGTCTTTCCCAATCTCACCGCGCGGGAGAATCTCGTCGCGACTGCGGCCAATCGCAGCCGTGCGGCCGAGCCGTGGACGCTCGAGAAGGTGTGCACGCTGTTTCCACGGCTCGCCGAGCGCATCGCCAACATGGCGAACCAGCTCTCCGGCGGCGAGCAGCAGATGCTGGCGATCGGCCGCGCCCTCATGACCAATCCTCGTCTCTTGATTCTGGACGAGGCGACGGAGGGCCTGGCGCCGCTCATCCGCGCCGAAATCTGGCAGTGCCTCACAAAGCTCAAGGCCGCCGGACAATCGATCCTGGTGATCGACAAGAACGTGCAGGCGCTGATCCGCATCGCCGAGCGGCATTATCTGATCGAGCGCGGCAAGGTGGTATGGACCGGCAGCTCCGGAGAGCTTGCCGCCGCGCCGGACGTCCAGCACCGGTTCCTCGGCGTCTGACGGCGGGCTTTGCCGAAGGAGCGCCGCAGGCGTGCCGCGACACCGCCGCGCGGCAACCGTAAATCGATCCAAATGCTAACCTGTTGGTAACCGCGATAAGGTCCAATTCGCCCGCGTATCGAGGACCTTCCATGGGTGACAAAGAGTTTATCGAGGAGACGTCTTCGCCGTCCGGCGAGGCCGAGCTCCTGGCGAAGCCTGCAAGCGAGCCGGCCGCGGGCGTATCGAAGACGTTGGCCGGCGCTGACGCGGGCACGATCGAGACCACCGCGGCGGTCGTCGCGCCGAAGCTTGCCGCCGCGGCCGACACGACAACGGCGGCGGGCAAACGTGGCTTCGCGAGCGGCGATGCCGGCGATACCGATGATTTGCTCGCAGAGCCCGCCCAAGACGCCTCCTCCGTGAGCCGCTTCACGCTCTTCGCCGCCGCCATTGCGCTCGCTGCCGCGCTCGGCGCGATGATCGGGGCGCTGACCGCCTATGGGCTCGCGCGTCCCGCCGGCACGGCTGTTGCGGCGGACGCAATGAGCGTCGAGGACATCCAGGCGCTCAAGGAGAATGTCGTGCAGGCGCGCCTCGAGCTGGCGGCATTGAAGGTGAGCATCGATTCCGCCAGCCGCAGCGCGGCGGCGCAACTCACGAGGATCGGCGAGCGCATCGAACGCCTCGAGCGCGCGCAAACCGACCCGGGCAAGCTCGGCAAGGCCCTCGACGCGCTCGATAGGGTTTCTCGCGCTGAAGCCGCCGCGCCGCCGAAAGACGCGACCGGTTCGATCGTGCCGCCGATGAACCAACCCGGCAAGCTCGAAGGCTGGGTGGTGCGCGACGTCCGTCGCGGCACCGCGCTCATCGAAGGCCGCATGGGCCTCATCGAGGTCGATCAGGGCGATGTCGTGCCGGGGCTGGGTCGCGTCGACGCGATCCGCAAGCAGGACGGCCGCTGGGTCGTGGTGACCTCGAAAGGCCTGATCATGCCCCCGCGCTGATCGCAGTGCTTCGCCTGCGGCGGGAGAGCCGCCGGTTCTGCGCTCGGCGCTGCGCCCGTGGCGCCGCATTCCGATCCGTGGCACATTTCGCGCGAACCCCACTCCCGCGCCGGCGCACGCTTGCCGCGCGCTGACAACGCGCACGAAGGACGTCTCCATGCCCGGTACGGCTGCTCTTGTTCGCACAACGGTGCTCGCGCTCCTCGGGCTGTTCGCCTCGCCCGTTGTGGCATTCGAGCTCCTGCAGGCGCCAACGCCGAAGGCGGAGCTGACGCAGACATGCCCGGGACTCGTCGCCTTCGATGCGCCGCGCATCGTGCCGGCCGCGTTGCGCGTCTCGCTCGATCCGGAGCAGGTCCGCATCACCTATATCGGCCACTCGACTTTCCTGATCGAGTCCCCGCAGCTTGTCCGCATCGCCACCGACTACAACGATTATGTCCGGCCTCCGGTCGTGCCGGACATCGTGACGATGAATCACGCGCACTCGACCCATTTCACCGATCATCCCGATCCCGCCATCAAGTACGTGTTGCGCGGCTGGGGGCCGACGCCGGATCAGCCGGCGCGCCACGACATCACCGTCAAAGACGTGCGCGTGCGCAACGTGCCGACCAACATCCGCGACTGGCGCGGCGGGACCGAGCGGCACGGCAATTCGATCTTCATCTACGAGACGGCGAACATGTGCATCGCACATCTCGGCCATCTGCACCACACGCTCAACCAGCAGCAGCTCAACGAGATTGGCCGCGTCGATGTGCTATTTGTCCCGGTCGACGGCAATCTGACGCTCGATCTCGACGGCATGATGGAAGTTCTGGGGGCGCTCAAGGCGCCGCTCATGATCCCGATGCACTATTTCAGCTCTTATAGCCTCGACCGTTTCCTCGACCGCGCGCGGCAGACGTGGACGGTGGAAACGAGCGAGATCCCCTCGCTGGTCGTCTCGAAGACGAGCCTGCCTACCACGCCCAAAGTCATGGTGCTTCCAGGGCATTGAAGCCAAGCGGGATGCGCGCGCTCAAGCGCCCGGCGTGAAAAAGCCGAGCCAGAGCGTGCCCAGGACGACCAGAGCGAGCGCCAGGCTCACGCAGAGGACGATGAGCACATGGCGATCGAGAAACCCGGCTCGCGCCTCGACGCTGGTCTCGACCTTGCGTCCTCGTTCGTCGCGCATGATCCGCTCCTTGCGCGCCTTGAGATTGCAAAGGTCAACGCCGGCGCGGTCGCGCCGGTTCCGCGCTGCCTAAGCGCCGCAGCGACGTGCGAAGGACTGGCGCCGACCGCGCGCGATCCGCTAGATTTCCGTCCCGACCGCGTGGAGCGAAGACGCGTGCCATGTTGAGCGCCGAGCAAAACGATCTCCTCACCCGCACCGGGGCGGGCACGCCTGCGGGCAAGCTGATGCGGTGCTACTGGCAACCCGCCGCGCTGGTCGACGAATTGACGGGCAACCGGCCGGTCAAGCCCGTTCGCCTGCTCGGCGAATCGCTGGTCTTGTTCCGCGACGAGGCCGGCCGTTACGGCCTGCTCGAGCGCGCCTGTCCGCACCGCGGCACCGATCTCGCCTATGGGCGGCTCGAGCACGGCGGCTTGCGCTGTGCGTTCCACGGCTGGCTGTTCGACGTGACCGGCCAATGCCTGGACACGCCGGCCGAGCCGGAGGGCAGCCGCATGTGCGCCAACATCCGCCAGAAAGCCTATCCGGTGGTGGAGAAGAGCGGAATCCTTTTCGCGTATATGGGGTCTTCCGAGCCGCCTGCCTTCCCGCAGTTCGACTGCTTCGCGGCGCCGCCCACCCACACATTCGCGTTCAAGGGCATGATCGACTGCAACTGGTTGCAGTCGTTCGAGGTGGGCATCGACCCCGCCCACACCTCCTTCCTGCATCGCTTCTTCCACGACGAGGAACCGGCGCAAGGCTACGGCAAGCTGTTTCGCGACAAGTCGATCGATTCCGACATGCCGATGACGCGGATCATGCGCGATTTTCCCCGCCCGCAGATCGAGATCGAGCCGACCGATTACGGCATGCGCGTGATCACCCTGCGCCGAATCAGCGGCGCCGACACGCACGTGCGCGTGACCAACCTCGTTTTCCCGCACGCGTTCGTCATTCCCATGTCGAGCGAGATGACGATCACGCAATGGCACGTGCCGATCGACGACTGCAGGCACTACTGGTACGCGATCTTCACCAGCTTCGGCGCGCCGGTCGACAAGGAGGAAATGCGCCGCCAGCGCCTCGCCCTTTACGAGCTGCCGGATTACATCCCGCGCAAGAACAAGAGCAACGATTACGGCTTCGATGCGCACGAGCAGGCGCACGAGACCTTCACCGGCATGGGCACCGATATCAACGTGCACGACCAGTGGGCCTGCGAGTCGATGGGCCCGATTCAGGACCGCACCAAGGAGCATCTCGGGCAGTCGGACAAGGCGATCAGCGCCTACCGCCGCATTCTGCGCCGCGCCATCGAAGAGGCCGGCAACGGCGGCAAGCCGCTGATGGTGCTCGATGGCGAAGCCGCGGCGAAGTTGACGGGACCGGCGGCAATCGACGGCATCGGTCCGAGCGATGGCTGGCAGGCCTATTGGCAGAAGACCGACCTGGCGCGGCGGCAAAAGTCGAGCTGGGCACGCGCGTCGTAAGCTGCAGCGGTCTCCTGCTGCGTCCCTTGTCTGCGGAATCGCGTGGGAGGTCGGCGCAGGCCGCGGTGCAATCATTCCGAACGAGGACTTTGGTTCAGGTGAGCGAAGTGTTAGTCTATTTTAGGCGGAAGACCTGCCGCTCGGATGCGAACGCGAGAGAGCGACGATGCAGCCCGAACAAGCTCGACCGACGGTAAAAATTGCGCCGAACAACCCGGTGTTCGACCTGCCGGTGATCGTTGGCATCGAGGAGGGGCTCTTCGCCAAGGCAGGCCTTGATGTGAGCTTTTCGGCCACCTACGCGGATCGAGAAAAGGACAGTGTGCAGACGCCGTTCATGTCGCGCGTCAAGGAGAACCTTTTCGATAGCGGTTGCGCCGACAGCTACAATGTCTGCGAATGGGCAAGCATCGATCGCCTCGAGCGCGGCAAGCGCGGCGGCAACATCGCAGCGCTGCGCGCGGCCGTCGCGGCGCAGGCGATCCTCACTTTCGACGACAAACTCCAGGTCCCGCGCGACTTGTCGGACGTGCCGGTCATGGTCCAGGAGCTCACCGGCTCGCACTATACGACCATTCAGATGCTCGAAAGCGCCGTCGGCGCGGAGCACGTCAAAATTCAGAACGGCGGACTGCCGCAAATGCGCTATGCGGCGCTCAAGGCCGGCGCCGCTCGGGCGGTCGCGGTGATGGAGCCGTTCATCAGCCTCGGTCTGAAGGAAGGCGCCCACATCATTGCGGCGTCCTTCTATCGCGGCGGCGAGGTCATCTCGCCCGATCTCACTGCGGAGCAACGCAAGGCCTATTACGACGCGGAGAATGAGGCGGTCGACCTGATCAACGGCGACTTCTACAAATATGCCCACCACGTCACGGCGCACGCCAAGGGCGCCCTGCAACCGAGGGAATTGCTGCGGGCGTTCGTGCACTACAAGCACGTCGATTATTATGACGCGACGCTGTTCGACCGCGCCTACGAGTGGATGAAGGCCCGCGGCATGAGCGAAGGCCAGAGCCGGCACGCGGCGCTGGTTGTCGGCTGATTTCCATTCTTCCTGCTCGGCCGCGCCGACGAGGTGACGAATGGAACGGCGCGAGTTCATCAGGCTTTTTGGCGGCGCCGCTGCTGCTTGGCCATTCGCGGCGCGCGCGCAGCAGCCGACAACGCGACGGATAGCGATTTTCCATCCGGCAATCCCGACGGCCCTCCTTACCGAAACGGGTGCGGGGAGCGCATGGCGCGCGTTTTTCGGCGAGCTACGCCGCTTGGGTTACGTCGAAGGCGAAAATCTGATCATCGAGCGCTATTCCGCCGAAGGGCACCACGAGCGTTATGCCGATTTGGCTCGCGAGATCGTGAGCCGCAACCCGGATGTGATCGTCACCGGAACCAATCCCGTCGTGATCGCCTTCAAGGCGGCAACCAACACAATACCTGTCGTTGCGTTCATGCTGGATCCGTTGCACGCGGGGCTCCTCACCAGCCTCCGCCGACCTGGCGGCAACCTCACCGGGATCACCCTCGATGCCGGGATCGAGAACTGGGGGAAGCGCCTACAGATACTAAAAGAAGCCATCCCTTCGATAGCGAAGGGCGCGTTTCTGGGGATGCGCGAGGGGTGGGAAGGTTCTCCTGGGCAAGTCGTGCGGGACGCCGCCGCTCAATTGGGAATCTCGCTGGTTTTTACCCTCCCGGAACGAGGCACTCCCTCGGAGATTGAGCGCGCCTTCGCTGCGATGGAGCAGCAACGGCCGGACGCAGTATTGGTCAGCGGGGAAGGGGACCTTTACGCGCACCGCCTCCTGATCGCCGAGCTCGCTGAGAAGAAAGGGTTGCCGACGATGTGTCCGTACCGCGATTACGTCGAGGCTGGTGCGCTGATGGGTTATGTCGTCGATCTCGCAGAGCTGCTCAGGCGCATGGCCGATGACGTGCACCAAATCCTCAAAGGAGCCAAACCGGGCGACATCCCGATTTATCAGCCGACCAAGTTTGAGCTCCTGATCAACCTGAAGACGGCAAAAGCGCTCGCCCTCACGCTACCTCCGGCGCTGCTCGCTCGCGCCGACCAGGTGATCGAATAGCGATACTGTTTTGCTGCGGTGCATAAGTCCGCTATCGGCGCCGTCGCATCCAGCAACAGTGACCCAGAGTGATCGTTTGCCGTGCGCAATAAACAAGGCCCGCGCCAGTAGCGGGAGCCATAGGAAGTGCTTAGCTATACTCGCATGAGCATGCTGTTATCCAGAATGGTGGCCTTCGCCATCGCCGTTGTTCTCCTTGGGACGGCTGCAACCGCGTCGGCCCGGCCCAAGAAACATAGCCCGGAGCGTACATCGACGGCGATCACGATGTGCGATGGAACGCCGATCATCATGCAGGGGATCGAGTGCAAGAAACGCCCTGCTGGCGGGGAGGAGCAGGCAACCAAGCCCGCGGTACGCTCCCGTATCACTGCCCGGGGCAGCGGCGGTCTCTATGCCCCGGCACGTCTAAGCCCACCATCGCTGGCGCTGCCCCAACAGTCGACGGGTGTTTACATTCCGCCGCCCATCAACAACCCCAGTGCTCAGATCAACCAACTTAATCAGTCTTTTCCGCTCAACAGGGGCTTAGGGAATAATCCCACCGACCGCGATTCCTTCATCCGCTACAATCTCACGAGGTAACGGCTGCCGCTGTTCGGGTTTATCAGCTGGTCAAGGGCGCAGAACGCCCACCGGTTCGTACCCTCATCGCTATGACGTCTCAAACATTGCGGGGCAGGCGCATCGTCGGAGCGCATCACCTGGGCGCACGCTCAGCCTCACCGTAAACTTCGCATTGCCTCGATAATCGTCAATGCCGTGGCGCCGCCAAAAACGGCGGCGAAAAACGTGTCATCGTGAGCCCACGCAAGACCACAACAAAAGGCGCCAAGCAGGGAAAGCCCGGTCAACTCCCGCAGGCCTGATTTCATGTCCCTTGCTGCCATCTGACGCGCAGAAGCGAAGCGTTACACCGGAAGTACCACGGCCCGTCTCTTGCCTGCCGATTAGGACGCACTCTGTGTGGGCACTCTTGGTTTGGTCATCCATACCGCGAGCAGCCAGGAAACCCAGAGAAAAAGGAAATACAGGACTAGGAAGACGATTAAGCTCGCGTATGAGCCCCATTCGTACTCGACCGATAGCCCAATAAAATAAGCCGCGAGGTCACCGGCAATCATGAAAATGACGTAGTACGCGATAAGCAGCATAGCGGTCTCCCATCGCAGACGGTCGCAGGGTGATTTCTACCACATACTACTAAGCCCAGCGAATGCCTCGCATGGACGAAGTTCCTCAGGAGGAAAAGATGGCTACACCCGTTGTGCCCAGCCAGTTTGCGGTCGGCAAAAACAGAATAGTTCACAAACCGACGACAGCGACATTTAATTTCGACACAGGCGACACTGCCTTCAAGAGCATCGATTGGGGACGTGCGGGTGAGCAATCATCATCCGATCCAGATTATCGAAAAGACGACATAATGCGGGTTGCACAGCAGTTGCTGAGCAAGTTACCCAGGTAGACGGCAACGACGTGGCCGAATGAGTCAGCCGAACTTTCCGTTCAATAGAGGGCCGGCCGCCCGTATCGCTGCTGCCGCCCGTTTTCACGCTGCGCAACTTCATCATCCCATCGGTTAGCCTCTCCTCGCGCTGCCGCGAGTCGGCGGTTTGCTCTTCAAATTTGACTGGGCGTACTGCAGCAGAGCGCCATCACGTAGGCGGCGCTGGTCCCGTTCGCCATAGCGGGCCTGTTCGATGATGTGCTTCGCGAGTCCGTCACGTACGGCTTCCGATTCACGGTCTGACTCGAATGTAACGCCGCTCGCGAGGAGCGACCGCCAAGCGTCGTCGAAGGCGGCGACCAGGATGCGCATGTCGTCGGGCTGGAAGACCCCGCGCGCATAGTTATCGATGGCCCTGAGCAATCGCGTGTCCTGCCGGCAGCTGCTCTGCCGCCCTTCTACGACTCCTGCTCTCGATCAGTGGGAAGTTTAAAAGGTACCTTCCAAATATCTTGGGCGTACTCGCCCACGGTTCGGTCGGAGGAGAAGAACGCCATTCGTGCGATGTTGAGCATGCTTGCGCGCGTCCAATCCGAGTTGGACAGCCACAGGTTTTCGATGCTTCTCTGCGTTGTGCAATAGGCATCGAAATCCGCCGCCACCATGTAGTAGTCGGACTGCCGCAGCGCGCTCATAAGTGCGGTGAATCGGTCAACATCGTCGGGCGAAAAGGTGCCGGTCTCGATCGCCTCGATGGCCTCGGCGAGCTTAGGAGACGATGCAATTGCCGAACTTGCTTGCAGGCCCGCGCGTCGACGCTCCTCGACCTCCTCCGCCCGCAAGCCGAAAATGAAGATGTTCTGTTCACCAACGTGATCGCGAATCTCGATATTCGCTCCATCCAATGTGCCGATCGTGAGCGCACCGTTCAAGGCAAGCTTCATGTTGCCAGTGCCGGAAGCTTCCATTCCCGCCGTCGAAATCTGCTCGGATAGGTCGGCAGCAGGAATAATCCTCTCTGCCAAGCTGACGTTGTAATCGGGCAGGAAGACGATCCGTAGGAGATCGCGAACGATAGGATCCCCATTAATCACCTTGGCCACATCATTGATGAGCTTGATGATTAACTTTGCTTGTGCGTAGTTTGCTGCCGCCTTTCCAGCAAATATCTTCACCCGCGGCACCCAATTGCGAGCAGGCTCGGCCCTGATGGCATGATAGAGCGACACCGTTTCCAGTAGATTCAGAAGTTGGCGTTTGTATTCATGAATACGTTTGATCTGCACATCGAATAGCGCATCCGGGTTTACACGCAGATCAAGGCGTTCGACGATCAGACGCGCGAGGGCCAGCTTGTTTGCGCGCTTGGCCGTTCTGACCCCTTCCTGAACCCCTTGGTCCTCGGCGTAGGCGGCAAGACGGACCATTTGTGTGGGATCATCCAGAATGGCGTCGCTGCAGACCTCACGAAGGACCCTCGTGAGATCGGGATTGGCCTGCAGCAGCCAGCGCCGGAACGTGATTCCATTGGTTTTGTTGACGATCCGGTCGGGATAGGTCGCATGCAGCTCGCGGAACACGGTCTTGCGCATCAGGTTGGTGTGAAGCGCTGACACGCCGTTGATGCGATGGGAGCCGACAAACGCAAGGTGCGCCATTCTCAACTTTCGGCCATTCTTCTCGTCGATCAATGAAATTGAGCTGAGCGCTTCGGAAGCCGACGGATTTTTCAGCTTCGCTGCCTCAAGATGCTCCTCATTGATGCGATAAATGATCTCCAGGTGCCGCGGGAGAATGCGCGCGAACAGATCAACTGGCCAAGTTTCGAGCGCTTCGGGAAGGAGCGTATGGTTGGTGTAGGAGAAAGTGCCGACCGTGATACGCCACGCCTCGTCCCACGGAAGGCCGTGAAGGTCGACCAGGATACGCATGAGTTCAGGAATTGCGATGCTCGGATGCGTGTCATTGAGTTGGATCGCGCATCGGAGCGGCAGGAAATACAGATCACCATCGGTCCGCAGGTGGCGTTGCACAAGGTCCATCAGCGAGGCTGAAACAAAGAAATATTCCTGGCGTAGGCGAAGCTCTTGGCCGGCCGCGGTCGAATCGCTGGGATAGAGGATCTTCGAAATCGCTTCGGCGCGCGCCTGCTCCGATAACGCGCCGACATGATCACCCATGTTGAATGCGTCCAGGCGCAGAGGGTCGACGGCTCGCGCCGACCACAAGCGCAAGGGATTTACGTGTCGACCGCGCCATCCCACGATTGGGATGTCATATGCGACTGCCTCGAGCGTCTCGGCGGGATGCCAGACCGAGCGTTTGACTCCAGTCGGCGAAATGCTCGTCTCGACCCAACCGCCGAACTGGATGTCGTAGATCACCTCCGGCCGCGCAAACTCCCATGGATTACCGAAGGACAGCCATTCCTCAGGGTACTCCTGCTGCCAACCGTCCCTAATAACTTGGCGGAACAGCCCGTGATCGTACCGAATGCCATAGCCGTAGGCAGGAATTCCGAGGCTCGCCATGCTCTCCATAAAACAGGCGGCGAGGCGACCAAGGCCGCCATGACCTAATGCCGCGTCAGGCTCCGCGGCTCGCAGGCGGTTCAGCTCGATACCCAGATCCCCGAGCGCCGCTCGAAAGATCTCGGTCCAACCCAGGTTGCAGAGCACATCGGCAAAAAGTCGCCCGATGAGGAACTCTAGCGACAAATAGTAGACGCGCTTGCGGCCTTGTGCATGAGGGGCGTGATCCACCGCCAGCCATCGATGGACGATACGGTCCCGAACGGCCAGCGCTGCCGCGACGAACCAGTCTCGGTCCGTAGCTTCAGACGCATCCTTGCCCAGGTCCAGCGCCAGTTTGGCGAGCACGGCGCTCTTAATTTCGTCAAGGTCGTCCTCTGCTGGCGACGCGGCAGGACGCGTCGACAGATCGACGCCACCTTGTTTCGCCTTCTCTGGCGCCGACCTGCGAGTGGACGTCGGCTCATCCATGCTCATACTTCCTATGCCCGCCTGGCTGATCTGTGCTGAGACCGAGTTCCCTGTGGCCTCCAACAATCACGATTCCTGCGCACCGATGTAGTCTGCCCAGCACCGCATCTGCAACGGCGAGAAATCTTCCAGGCCGGCTTCATCGGTCGCCTGTGCATCATTCCCGCTGTATGGTTGGTTTCTGTCGATGCTCAAGGCCATGTCGGCTATACGGCAAAAGACCGGATCCTGGTGGTTTTCGTCCCTATCGGCGGTCGAGCACAAGTCCGCAGTTGTTGGAAAGTGTGACATGCGCGTTCCAAAAATCGCGCTCGCATTGCGGTACAGTGCCGATCTCGCTCTAAGCTTGTCGCTCGGGAGGCGCTTGCGGTCCGAAAAGTGAACCCACAAAGGTTGAGTCGGCGAGGGTAGTAAAGGGCTCGTCATGGCAAAAAAGCGAATCGGCATCCTCACTGGCGGCGGCGATGTTCCAGGGCTCAACTCGGTTATAAAAACCGTTACCTACCGCAGCAGCGAGAATGATATCGAGGTCATCGGCCTGCGTCGCGGCTGGGAGGCGCTGACGCACTTGAACCTCGAGGACCCGAACAGCCGGCGCCGGGCTGCACTCGAGCCGTACCAATCCCGCCAAAGTGACAAAGCTGCCCGATCATCTCGCTGGCAACGACTTTCCGCTTTCGCAAAGTAGCAAAGGCGGGGCTACCAATACCTGGGACCTCTCCAAGCAAGTGCTGGCCAACCTCGCGGCGCTGGGCATCGAGCATCTCATTGCCATCGGTGGTGACGACACGCTCGGCTATGCGGCCAAGCTCAACGAGCTCGGCGTCAAGATCATTGCCATCCCGAAAACGATGGATAACGACGTTCACAACACCGAGTATTGTATCGGCTTCTCGACCGCGATCACCCGCGCCTCCGACGCCATCCAGCGCCAGCGCACCACCGTCGCCTCGCACGAGCGGGTGGGCATTTTCCGCATCTTCGGCCGCGATGCCGGCTTTACGGCCCTCTACACGGCCTATGTCACCTCGATCCGCTGTGTCGTCCCCGAATACAAGGTCGATCTCGACAAGCTCATCCGGCTGCTCATCGAGGAGAAACAAGCAAACCCGAGCAACTATGCACTGGTTGTGCTCAGCGAAGGCGCCCAATGGGAGGGTTATCAACTGCGCGAATACGGCGAACCCGATGCCTACGGCCACCGTAAGAAGGCGAGCGTCGCCGACTCGCTTGCCGACGAGATCAAGCAGCGCACCGGCGAGGAGACGATGACGTCCGACCTCACCTACGATCTGCGCTCGGGCGACCCGGACTTCGTCGACAAGCTCGTGGGCTTGACGTTCGGCAACATGGCCTACGATGCCATGCTGGACGGCAAGACCGGCCTGATGTCGGCGGTGGTGAAGGGCTGCTTCGAGCTGGTGCCCATCCCCGATCCTAAACTCGGGCCGCGCAAGTTGGACGTCGCCACGATGTACAATACCGAGCGATACCGTCCCATGTACGCCAACAAGCGGGGGCTGTCGGTATTTCTACAGCGCGCGCCCAGGCCACAGAATGACTAGCAATGGCGCAGGCGCGCGCCGGCGAGGCCGAATTAACAGCGTTCCCCTCAGCTCATGGAAGGTCAGCGAGGGAAGCGGGTCCGGGCCCCGGTGTGACCCGCATCGGCCACTGTTTTGACTCGAACGGCACCACCGGAGGCAGGAACGGAGTGGTTCCGAGTTTGGCGCTTTCAGCGATGATTGCGGCGCGCGCATCGCCGCCCATCAGTTCGTAGTCCATCATGTAGTAATTGCCGAAGAACAGCGCTCCGTCCGCGCGGTCGGCGATGATCCGCGTTAGAGCCTCCATCATGTCGTCGGGCGACGTGGTAAACGAGATGGTCTCGATCAGGATCAGCCGGTCGTTCATGGCGTCCGGCTCGAAAAATTGCGCCAAAACGCTGAATAAGACGTTGTTTTGACGCGTGGCATAGATCGTATTGCTGGCTGCGTAGGTTTTCCCCCAATCATCGCCGAGCATCCTCTTCCAATCCGCGAGCACTTTCATCCAATGGGCGACCTGGGTCTGCGCTGCCCACTCGACGTCCAGCTTCAGGTGCGGCGCCTGCTTCTTGGTGAATGCCTGCAACGCGGCGAAGGAGACGGCACGCTTCGCCAAGCAATCGTCCATGAACGCAATGTTGTTCTGCAGAACAATTCGATCGTTGTCCCGCCACTCCGCTGGCATTGGCGTCTCGTCTAGGCCATCCAGCGCGGATTGCATCCGGGCGCGATAGGCAAGCATCGGGCCGCGCCACGACTGATCGGTGGGATTATCGAGATAGGGCCCCACGACCTGAGCGAGCGCCATGGTGCTGTGGTCAACGGATTTGAGCAATTGATAGACGATAGGCACCGATGGCGCCTCGAGTGGCGCCATGCCGGGCCGATAAAGAATAAATCGCCCGCCCGCCCCCGAGAACAGGCCGAGAATGACGGGATGCTTGCTAAGAATGTTTTTCTCATAGATTTTGGCCGCGTTGTCATAGAGCTCGAACATGCTGGTGTTCAGCGCCAAAACATTGTTCATCGCGGTCTCGGCCGGGCTGGACACTGTGCGACCCGAAATTGGCGCCATGTAGGGCGGAAGATCTTGTGCCTTCCCCGTTGCGCCGAGACCCGCCAACACGATCGATGTCAGCGTCGTATAGATCAGCGTTTGCAGGAATGAACGAGCTCGCATTAGCTTGCCTCCCAAGCGGATACCCCGGATGATCGGTCGTTGGCGTCAATCGATCCTCGAACAATACCGTGATCGATGCGCAAAGGAAGCCTTGCGCGCGCTACCATCCCCGAACGGCCGTTGCGCGGTCAAACCGGTGGCGTGACGTGACCGTCGCGCGTCCCGGCATTCTCGCAATCTTCAACAACGTCGCGCCGGGTCGTGAGGCGGAGTTCGAGGAATGGTTTCAGCATGAGCACTTGCAGGAGCGGCTCGGCGTGCCTGGCTTCCTTCTCGGGCGCCGATATGAGGCCGTGAGAGGAGAGCCGCGTTATTTCAACTTTTATCTGACCCGCTCGGCGGAAGTTCTCAACTCTGCTGACTATCGAATGCGGCTGAATAATCCGACACCGATGACGCGCATGGTCATGTCGGAAATCTTCAAAGACATGATCCGCACCGTGTGTCACCAAAGCTTGCGCATCGGGAAAATGCGCGGCACGGTCGCGGTTGTGGCGCGATTTGGCGAACGGCCGGACGAAAACGAGCTTGCAGCCGCGTTGGAGAAGTTGTTGCAGGATAAAGGGGTCGCTTGCGGGGAAGTCTGGTCCGCTGCAAGCTTGGGTCAACTTCCGGTATCCGAGGAAGAGCGTTTGCGCGGCGGCGACCGCAGGATCGAAGCCTGTCTGATGGTAGAGACGCTACGGGTACAGGATGCCGACAGGATCGCAGGCGCGCTCTCCAGCCAATTTCCGCCTGCGACAATCGGCGTTTATCGCTTACTTTGCGAAATCAGCCGTAGCTCAGACGCGATTTTTTTGCTCGAGGCGCCAATGCCATGAGTAGAAATCTTGGGAGCTGCGATTGGAATGCTTATGGGAGTCGCGGCGCCTGCGATAGCGCTTTGGCACGCCACCGCCTGCCCGCCATCTATCGATTTCACGAATATGCGGTGGCGGGTGGATTGCTGAGTTACGGTGTGAGCATCACCGACGCCTGTCGGGAATATGGGGTGTAAACGGCGCGGACTCGTGCGAAACCCGTATGAACTCGCGCCGCTCATTCAATCACCTCGTCGGCGCGGGTGAGGAAGGTCTCCGGGATCGTGAGGCCGATCGCCTTGGCGGTCCTGAGGTTGATCGTCAGATCGAATTTCGTCGGTTGCTCGACCGGCAGATCTGCCGGTTTCGTCCCCTGCAAAATCTTGTGCACAAGGACAGCGCTGCGGCGGAATATGTGAGGGATGTCCGCGCCGTAGGACATCAGGCCGCCGGCATGCGGATAGGAGCGCAGCACGGAGGCGGACGGGAGGCGATATTGGATCGCTAAATCCGCAATGGCGGTGGCGAAGAAAATGGCTTGCAACACCACGGCTTGCGCCCCTGCGCTGGCCATGTCCGCAAAAGCAGCCTCGATTTCGTCAGCTCGTCGCACCATGGCGATAGGCGCGATCTCGACGCCGCCGGTGCGGCCAGCAAGCTGAACATGCTCGAGGAAGGACTTGGTGAATGGATCGACGGGATTGGCCAGAACCGCCACACGGCGCAGCGACGGCAACATGTCCCGAAACAATTCGACGTTTTTTGCGGCCGTCTCGGCGCCCATGTTGGAGAAGCCGGTGACGTTCCCGCCCGGCCGCGCCAGACTCTGCACAAACCCGGCGCCGACCGGATCGGCGACCGCCGCCATCACGATTGGAATAGTCGTCGTCGCGCGCTTTGCCGCCTGCACGCAAGGGGTGTACGCCGCCACGATGACATCGACCTGGAGGCGGACCAGCTCTGCCGCCAACTCGGGCAGCCGATCGGCGTTTCCATCCGCGGAACGGGACTCGAAGGCGAAAGTCTGTCCCTCGACGTAACCAAGATCGCGCAATCCTTCGCGCAGTTCCTTGCCGAGAGACTGGGCATCCGCGCTCGTTAGCACGAGCGCGCCCACCCGCGGCAGCCTTGCCTGCTGCGCATGTGCGCCGATCGGCCATAGAGCGGCCCCGCCGCCGAGCAGCGTGATGAACTCGCGTCGCTTGATGCCGAACATCCGGCACCTCCTCCGCTTTGAGCTAGCCTGCCACCGAGCGGCCAGCAGGTCCTTGGGGCAGACCTGAATTGTTCTGAATCGAGGTGAGGCGCTGCCGACTGCCTCCCCAAACGATAGCACAGCGTGGTACGGCGGGAGACTGCTGCGCTGCGGGATTTCGGTCCAGCGTCATTTCGCGGCGCTGCATCAATTCGGTCCTTATCGGAGCTAACGCCCACATCGTAATCCATGCAGGCGCCTTGTTATTTGCTCAATTCGTCACCATATCAGGCTCACCTACTCAGACGATGCGTGTCCGATTTGCCCGCCGGGGAATGAAGGTGCGGGCCCCGATCTCTCTTTGATCAGCCGCACGATCAGTGAGCAAAATCGAGAGGCCATGATCCTCTGAGGCCCAACATGGAGTTGCAATATTGAGCGTGAACACCGACGAGGCACGCCGGCGCGCCGAAACGCTGTTCAAGAAGGAACAGCAACTGCGCGAGGCGGAGCAAGCAATGACCGAGTACCAGGCCGAGCTGCGTGCGATGCGCGAAAAGACTGCGCGCTTGCGGGCGCTGCGGTTGGCTCGCGACGCCGCCAGCAAGACGAAGACGCCGCCAGCCAACCAGAAAGGCGCGCGTAATAAGTTGCAAGGAAAGCTTGCGAGCGAGAGCCAGCAGGCGTAACCGCGTCTCCGCTGCTAGGCTGCGCAGCGTTGCATCGACGGCGGCCAACGCCTGCCACGTGAGCGCAGTCGCGCGATCCGAGCGCAACCGTCCCGAGGTCGATCTTTTCGAGCTTGGTTGCGCGTCGGAAGAGAGCCGCTCGGAGCGCGGCGCCCATCTGCCTGACGCTGTTCCGCTTCGGCAAGTGACTAGGTAACGGAGACAGCAAAAACGTTACCGCCTTGCGCTCATCAGACAAACGCCCCGAAAGTCCTGCGGTTCCCGACCGAGCAAATTCGAACTTGTCAATCTCAAACCGCGGCGCAAACGGCGGCCGCACCCATGTCGGCCTTCGCGCGGCTAAGCGGGTACATGGCGAATCTATGAGTAGATGCCCAGGCCAGGGCGGACCGAGTAAGCCGCGCAGGGTTTTCTCGCTACAAAAATGGCCCCGATTGACTCGGGGCCAGTTGTGGCAAAGCAAGTCTTCGATATCACGAGGCGGTTTTCGTCGTCACCGTCTTCTTGGCGGGCATATGTTTGACCTCGACCTTCTTGCCGCGGTCATGGCCGTAATGCCGCGCATGCGCGACCCTGCGATGCAGAGTGTGGTGGCGTACGACTTTCTTCGCGCCGGTGCGATGGCTCGCGCGCACCTTGTGCGCAGCGGGCGGCTGCGATTGCGCGGCCTGAGTCTGCGTCGATGCGGGGGCAGTCGACGCGGCAGGATTCTCGGCGAAGGCCGCCGTGCTCAGACTGAAAGCGGCGACGGTTGCGAGCGCAAGCACAAGCTTATTCATGATGTCCTCCTTGGATGATCGCAAGCAAATAGTTGCTATTTGCTTCGCCCCTCATGTAATCACCTCTGAGAATCTTTCCTAATTACAATTTTCCCATGTACGTGAACCGCTGTTTATGAAAGTGAACGTCCGTTTTACTTGATGAACAACTGTTCAACAGCACCGCGCACGACGCACGTGCCTGTCGCCGCAAGCGCTCGGCCTGGCGATTGACGCGAGCGCGATCTCGCCTTCTGACGCACAGCGAGGCATCGCATGTTGAGACCGAGCGTCGCTTTTGCAGCGAAGCGGACGTGCACCGACGTGTGGCTTTGATCGCTTCGCTTGCGTTTGACGCAAAGCGCACATCAGGCTGATCCAAATCACGCCGTGCAGCTGTCTTGCGGGTATGTGCTATCGTCGAGGTGGCGCGCCCCTGATCGACCCCCATGGCCCAATAGTGCCACGGCGTCGCGGTGGAGAAAAATCTCGCGAGCATGAACGGCGGCTGGACGGAGAAATCATCGTGACCAAGGCAGATGAAGATGCGATCCGCGAGATTGAATTGCGGTTCAATCGGGCTTGGGGCCGACACGACGCGGACGCCATGGTCGAGTCGCTGGTCGACGATGCCCAGTTCGTTACCGTCAACGGCGCATGGACCAAGACCCGCGACGGCTTTCGGGATTTGATGCGGCGCCTGCACGGTGCCAACGGGCCGTTTCGATCGAGCACCCGCGAGACGCCGAAGATGCATGTGCGCTTTCTGGCGCCGGACGTCGCGGTGATGCATTCGCGCTTCCACATCTACGGCGACGTTGACGAGAGCGAGCGCACCAGTATCGGTACTCGGGTGGTGCGAAAGGTTGATGGACGGTGGTGGACCGTCGCAGTGCAGAATACCGACATACGCCCCGGCCGGAGGCACTAGGCGGCAGCCCGCCGCAGGAGTCTATTGGCACAAGACCGCAGCTTCGGACAGAATCGGCACGGTAGCGGTGACCCCCACTTATCAAACCCTCGGGACCAAGGAAGAGAAACGGGCATGAAGAAGAGCGGGTCGCAGAAAAGCAAGTCTCCTTCTCAGCTGATAGACGCGAGAATCAAGGAGCTAGGCGACTGGCGGGGCAAGACGCTCAGCCGGCTCCGTACCTTGGTCAAGGAAGCCGATCCCGGAGTCGTCGAGGAGTGGAATTGGAGAGGGGTTCCGGTGTGGGCGCACGACGGATTGATCTGCACAGGCGAGACTTACAAGAACGTCGTGAAGATGACCTTCGCCAAAGGGGCGGCTCTGAAGGATCCTTCGCGCCTCTTCAACTCCAGTCTTGACGGGAACACAAGGCGTGCCATCGACTTCCACGAGGGCGAGAAGATAGACGAGAAGGCGTTGAAGACTCTCGTTCGCGCCGCCGTGACCCTGAACAAGTCCACAGCCCAAAGCTAATCGCTACAGATGCCGATGTATTGAATTTATGGTCGGTATGGGGGGTATTGCGGACATGACGGGTCGCCTCGGCAAACTCGGTCGAGTTTGACCCCAAACTGATATAGGTCCGGCCCGGAGGGGCGAGATTCCGCAGCGCTGATCGGTTGCAAAGTCCTTGATGCTCGCGATGCTCTCCCCTAACTGCCGATGTGCCAATCTTATGGCTCGGATGCAATTCGAGATTGAACGATGCAGGTTCATCATGTTTGTTGGGCAGCGTTGAATCCGACCTTCGATTCTGGGAGAGCATTCATGAAACAGACTTCAATGTTGATCGGGAGCGTCTGCGCGCTGCTCGCCTCATTTGCAATCATCGCGCCGCCTTCGCTGGCCCAAGATGCCGGGGTGCCGCCCTACCTCAAGTCGATCGTCCGCCCCCAGGCAGCCACTCCGGCCGAGGTGGGAACGAAAGACATCCTACAGCTCAACGCGACGATGTTCGAGTTGTATGACGATACGTCCAAGATCTTCCGGAGAAACCTCCTGGCGCAACATCCGGTCATCCTCGGATTGTTCACGGGCGCCGGCGGGCGATTCATTCTGTACCGACCTGGCATGGCACCGGTCGATGCGCCGCCCGTACCGATCATCTATCAATTGATGAAGTCAATCAGCCACAGCACAATGGCGCTGGCCGAGGTGGTGATGCCTTATCTTGACAGCCCCAATGACCGTACTTGGCGTGGCCCGCTGGCGGCGTACAGAAGCCGGATGCAATCCGCACTGGACAACTTCGATGCAACCCCCATGCGAGACGACTGGCGGCCGACCAACCGCGCTATCCTGCAGAACAATATTGCGTTCATGGACGAGTGCCTGGCGAATAACACGATCTCGACAGACGCCCTGCAAGCCTTTGCCAAGAAACAGGGACCGCTTTTGAAAGAGAACATCGCCTGGGCGGCGCAGACGCAGGTCGGCCATTGGATGAACGTGATCGCCGAATGGAAGCAGATGCTCGGCGCCGACTGGGAAAAGACCTACGCGGCGAGCAACACCATCTACGTCGCCCGGCAGAACAACATTCTGTTCAGCGTGCTCGCCCAGTATTTCGGACCGGAAGCCATCAACGATCGCCTGGTTCTGATCGAGACGATCTCGTTCACGACGACGCCGGACGAAATGCTGGAAGCGCTGACTCGCATCGTCGCCGACCGTCCCGTGGGTCAGCTGTTCTTTGGTAATTATCATCTGATGGACTTTGAGCTGATGGGCGGCAATGCCCGCCAAGCGATCATCGACGAAGACGCCAAGCGCAATATCAACCCCACCTTGCCTCCGCTGGTGCCGTGGGGCTCGCATCAATGGCCGATGCTGATCACGCCTGGACCCGGTCCCAAAACGCTCGCGGATCTTCCTTGAAGTCAAGCGCAGCAAGCATGCACGCCGTGCGCGCTCTATCCGGCCTCCGCTATGGCCCCACGCGCAGGGCCGCGGGTCCGCCGAGGCGCTCACGATCCGGATAAATCTGCGTTCGATAGATTGGGTCGCATGACCGCTAATGGTGGCACATAGCGACCGATCACATTTTGATCGGTGCCGGTCGCTTTGGGGGCGAAGCGGACATGCACAATCGTGTGGCTTCGACCTCCGCGGTCGCGACTAACCCAAACCGGTCATAGGCAACATGGAAATCTCGCAGTGCAGCGGTCCGCTGTCACGGAGAGTATTGAAGGGTAAGCGGACCATCCTCGGTGGCTGCCGGAGCGTGAAGTCCCACAGACCGTAAGATCAAGGCGTGGTAACGTCGGGCATGACCCCTACGGGAGGGGCACATGCCTATCTACATCCGACGGCGTGAATTCGGCGCGGGCGCAGCGTGGCTGCTTGTCGCGGAGTTTACCCTTGCTTCCGCGGCGCTAGCGCAAGGATGGCCCGCGCACCCGGTGCGCACTGTCGTACCCTATGCGCCCGGAGGATCTACCGACACGGTCGCCCGCATTACGGCCGACAGGCTGTCGCGGATCTGGGGGCAGCAGGTGGTGATCGAGAACAAGCCGGGCGGCGGTACCAACATTGCCGCTGCGGTGGTCGCCGGCTCCGATCCCGACGGCTACACGATGTTTATCGGCAGTTCGTCGCTTGCGACGAGCCGCCTCCTCTACCGGTCACTCCCTTACGCACTGGGCGATCTTGCGCCGGTCACGCTGGTATGCACGTTTCCTCTCTTGCTGCTGGTGCCCAACTCATCGCCCGCGAGATCGGTTGCAGAATTCATCGCATTCGCCAAAGAGAAAAGGGGCAAGGTGACATTCGCGTCGCCCGGGGTGGGGACCGTGCCTCATCTGACGGGTGAGCTGTTCAAGCAGCTCGCGGGTATCGAAATGACGCACGTGCCGTATCGGGGCGATGCTCCCGCGCTCACGGATACGATCGCGGGGCGGATCGACCTGCAGATCGGTGGAAGCGCGATGATCGAGCAGATCAGGAGCGGGCAGGTTCGTGGACTCGCGGTGACCACCGCCAAGCGCAGCCAATTGGCACCGGAGCTGCCAAGCGTTGCAGAGGCGGCCGTGCCCGGTTTCGACGTGATGGGATGGTTCGCGTTTTTCGTTCCGAGAAGAACCTCGCGAGCAATCATTGACAAAATTCACATCGATACGGTCACCGCCCTCCGCGATCCGGCCGTCAAGGCAAACCTCGATAACATCGGCATGGTGGCTTTCGGCTCGACGCCAGAAGAGCTAGCCGCTCTGCTCACAGCCGAAACGGAAAAATGGCAGCCCGTTATCAAGCAGGCTCACATCGCGCTCGACTGATTCGGTTAGAATATCCTTTTGCTGCACCGCATGAGTCGGGTTGCGGCAATTCTGATTTCGGCGCGACGGCTATGCGTGCCGCGGGGGACCCATCGGTCCTCTATTTCGGTACTAACGGTCGGTCATCGCATCCTAGGGTCGTAGGAGCTTACGAACGCAAAGGGTGGCAGGTAATAGCTGTCGCGGGGTGGGGGATAGGGGTAATAGGTAGTACGCACGCTTACGGGCCTGTAATAGCTCGAGTACGGCTGCGGCGCGTAGTAGCTGGAATAGTACGGAGAGCTATAGCCATAATATGAGCCATAGCCGTATCCGGCCACTCCAGCCGCTCGGGCTGCATAAGCCGCGCGGCGGTATGTCCTGCGGTAGACCCTTCGATGGACGCCCCCCGCAATCCGGGCTTCAGCGCTGTTAATCGATAGCGCCACGTTCTCTTGCGACCATTGCAGCGAAAAGGGGGCCGCAGTCAGTAAGGCGGCACCGCCGATAATTCCAAGCATACCGAGCTTTTTCATGATCGGTACTCCCTTATGTCGCGATTGTTGTGGGACCTAATTTTATCTCAATGCCGAATAGCGCAGAATTGCTAGTTCGCCATGGGAGTTCTGGTGATGAGCGTAGCACCGCCCGAAGGCGGCCGAAACCGGATCATGATCTACGGACCGAAGCCGGACGGCACTTACATCGTTGAGTTCAAGACGGCGGATGGCGAGGCGCTGGCGATTAGCGTGCCGGCTGGAGAGACTCGCGTGCTGAAATATTTCCAAGAGCGAATGCCCTACGGTCTGTTCGTGCCGGATGTTCCCTGAAGGAACCTCTGGGCCTCACCATCTCGCCGGGCGTGCTCGCAACCGCCGAGGAGGTGATCGAATAGCGACGGCTTTGCTGCGGTGCATGAGTCGGCTTCTGGTGTGCGCCGTGAAAAGGCGGCGCTTTCCAGTGGGTGCAAGCCCCACCCGGCAACCGCTCCAGCCGGAAGCAACCGGAGCAGTCATGGAGGTAACGAAGTGGCTGAAGCCTTCGGATAGCGGGTCACGATATACGGTGACAGCGCGAGTGTGCAGGCCGTAACGCGAGTGAACGCCGAGCAAGCCTCGAAAAGGACAATGCACAGGCCGACCTGACTGCCATATCGGGGAAGGCTGAGACGATTTGGGCGAATTGAGCGAAGTGGTACGCCCAAAATCGCTGTGCCGGGGTATTGGCGACAGCATGTACACAAGGAAAGCGTACGCAACACGGGAAGCCCCGAGGCGGGGGTCAGCGATGACCAACCGGAGGCCCGCGAGGGACAGGCCGGGCGCGCTGGGGTGGCGGAGAGGTTCGTTGTACCGCTGAAGCCGGGCAATGCCGGTGGAGGGAAGGGACCTCAGTTCAAGACGAACGCAATACGCGGTGAGGGACCTGGAGATTGGGCAACCTATCAACTCCGAAGAGTGTTCAGAAACTGCAGAAGGCGTTGCACGCGAAAGCGAAGGCAGAAGCCGGCTATCGTTTCTACGCCCTGTACGACAAGATCAGCCGCAAAGACCTCCTGGCTCATGCCTATGCCCAGTGCCGCTCCAACAAGGGCGCGCCGGGAGTGGATGGTCAAGACTTCGCGGACATCGAGGGGTATGGGCTGCAACGGTGGCTTGGCGAACTGGCGCTTGCGCTCAGGCAGGAGACTTACCGACCGGACCCTATCAGAAGAGTGTATATACCGAAGGCCAACGGCAAGCTCAGGCCGCTGGGCATTTCGACCTTGCGGGATCGGGTCTGCATGACAGCAGCGATGCTGGTGCTGGAGCCGATCTTTGAAGCCGATCTTCCGCCAGAGCAGTACGCCTACCGTCCTGGACGCAATGCGCAACAGGCGGTGGTCGAGGTGGGAGCGCTGCTCGACCATGGCCACCCGGAAGTCGTCGACGCCGACCTCGCGGACTACTTCGGGAGCATTCCGCACGCCGAACTTCTAAAATCGGTAGCGCGCCGAATTGTTGATCGGCGCGTGCTGCATCTGATCAAGATGTGGCTGGATTGCCCCGTGGAAGAAACCGACGATCGAGGACGGAAGACACGCATGACCGAGGCCCGGGACAACCGGCGCGGCATTCCGCAAGGCTCACCTATCTCACCATTGCTGGCGAATCTGTACATGCGCCGGTTCGTGCTGGGATGGAAGATGCTCGGGCTGGAGCGAAGCCTCGGCTCTCGCATCGTGACCTATGCCGACGACCTCGTGATCCTGTGCCGGAAAGGCAAGGCCGAAGAGGCGTTGCCGCAACTGCGCGAGATCATGGGCAAGCTGAAGCTCACGGTCAACGAGGAGAAGACACGAATCTGCAAGGTGCCGGAAGGCGAGTTCGACTTCCTGGGACACACGTTTGGGCGGATGTACTCAGCGAGAACCGGCAAGGCGTATCTGGGGTACCGGCCATCGAAGAAGAGCATCAAGCGCATGGTCGAGAAGGTCCACGCGCAGACTGCCCGATCGGGGACTTGGCAAGAGACCACAGAGCTGGTGAAGAAGGTGAACCGCACGCTGCGCGGATGGGCGAACTACTTCGAAGTAGGCACCGTCACCACGGCGTACCGGGCGATCGACAACTACACCGCTGTGCGGTTGCGCCGGTGGTTGCGCTTCAAGCACAAGGTCAGGCGACGCAAGGGCGGAGCGTATCCACTCTCGCACCTTTACGGGCACTTTGGGCTCGTACGCCTGTGCCGGCTTGGGCACGACGTGCCGTGGGCGAAGGCGTGAAGTCTTGTCCGAGAGCCGGATGCGGGAAATCTGCCTGTCCGGTTCGATGAGCGGGATGTGGAAACGGAGCCATGGCTGAACCACTAAGGCACCGCCAGACGAAAGAGGCGGCAACAGATATGTTCAGCCTACAGCCAACGCGCCACATCTCGACTCTACACTTTTGCGACATCCACCGATGTCCGCTCTACGGCCGCTTTCGAGGGTGCTGCGGACGTCACCGGCGTCGCGCGGCAATCGCTTTCGGCGCTGTGAGGCGCAGGCGATATGGGTCTGGCGGAAAGGACCGAAATCGTGCGGTGCGGCGACCCCCCTGTGTGCTATCCTCGATCGCAAGCACAGGAGTGACCAGCAGCGCACCAAGATTCAAACTCGCTCACGTCCGCCCCAGGGACCTGCCGGCTTGTTTTTGGCGAGGCTGAGCCTGAGCTTGACCAAGCCTGCCGGCCGCCCATTATTGGCAATCTCTCGGCAGTCCGTTTTTGGGAAGTGCCATGAGAGGCATCGCCGAGTGGCTCGCATCGATCGGCCTGGAAGAGTACGCCCAACGCTTCGCCGCGAACGCCATTGACCTGTCGGTTCTCCGCGATCTGACGGAGCAGGACCTCAAGGACCTCGGCGTTCTGCTGGGGCACCGCCGCAAAATTCTGCGCGCGATCGCCGAGCCCGGTGGGGTTGCTCCTACACTCAGTGATGACACAGCCGGCGAAGCGATGCTGCGTGATGAGGCCGAGCGCCGTCACCTCACCGTGATGATCTGCGATCTGGTGGGCTCGACCGCGCTATCGGCCCGACTCGATCCGGAGGACATGGGCGCCGTGATCGATGCCTATCACGCGGCCTGCGCCCGCATCACGCGAAACTATGACGGTTTCCTCGCCGAGTTCCGCGGCGACGGGATCTTGGCTTATTTCGGCTATCCTCTCGCGCACGAAGACGATGCGGAACGAACCGTGCGGGCGGGGCTCGATATCATTGCCGCCGTCGCGCGGCTCGAGACGCGCGCCGGGGAGCCGCTCGCGGTGCGCATTGGCATCGCGACCGGCTTGGTGGTGATCGGCGACCTCAGTCGCGAAGGTGCATTGCGCGAGCACGCCGTGGTCGGCGAGACGCCGAATCTTGCGGCCCGCCTTCAGGCTCTGGCGGAGCCCGGGACGATCGTCGTCGCCGCCTCCACGCGCCGGCTGCTTGGCGATCTGTTCCGGCTGCGCGAGCTCGGCCGGCACGAGGTCAAGGGTATTGCCGAGCCGGTCGCGGTATGGGCGGTCGAGGGCCTATCCGATTCCGAGAGCCGCTTCGACGCGGTCCGCGCGGCAAATCTGACCGCTCTGATCGGTCGCGACGACGAGATCAATTTCCTGCTCGAGCGCCAACGCCTCGCCTGGAACGGCGAAGGGCAGATCGTGCTGATCTCGGGCGAGCCAGGGATCGGCAAGTCCCACCTTGCGGCGGCTCTCGCTGAGCGGATCGCCAGCGAGCCGCACACGCGCCTGCGCTACCAATGCTCGCCCTACCATACCAACAGCGCGCTTCGTCCATTCATCGCCCAGTTGGAGCGGGCGGCGGGGTTCAAGGTAGACGACACGTCCGAGCAACGCCTCGACAAGTTGGAAGCACTGCTCGCCATGGGCGGATCGCGGGTTCGAGCCGCCGCACCCCTTTTTGCCTCCCTTCTGTCGATCCCGTTCGGCGAGCGATATCCGCCGCTGGCACTCAGCCCCGCGCGGCAGCGGCGCCGGACGCTTGGTGCGTTGCTCGACCAGTTCGAGGGTCTCGCCAGCCAGAAACCGATCCTGCTCTCGTTCGAGGACATGCAGTGGGCGGATGCCACCTCCCTCGAGCTACTCGATCTGACGGTCGAGCGGGTGCGCCAACTCCCAGTCCTTGCACTATTCACCTTCCGGCCGGAGTACGAGCCGCCCTGGGTTGATCTGCCCAACGTCGCCACCTTGACGCTCGGTCGTCTGGACCGCGACGACGTTGAGAGAATGGTCACGCGGGTAACCGGGGGCCGCGTGCTGCCCCCTGAAGTGATGAAACAGATCGTCGCCAAGACCGACGGGAACCCGCTGTTTGTCGAAGAGCTCACCAAGACGGTCCTGGAGGCTGGCCTCTTGGTCGAGGATGTCCAGGGTTATCGGATCGCTCGCTCGCTGCCTCCGCTCGCCATTCCGGAGACGCTTCGAGACTCTTTGATGGCGCGGCTCGACCGGCTGGCCCCGGTGAGGGAGATCGCCCAAATTGGCGCCGCCATCGGACGCGAGTTCTCCTTTTCCTTGATGCGCGCGTTGGTCGGGGGGGACGAGAGCACATTGAGGCATGCACTCGCCCAACTTGAGCAGGCGGCGCTCGTGCTCCGCCGCGGCGATCCGCCGGAAGCCATCTACAGCTTCAAGCACGCGCTGGTGCGGGACGCGGCGTACGAGAATCTGCTCAAGAGCCGCCGCCAGCAATTGCACGGCCAGATTGCGCGCACACTTGAGGAGAGGTTTGCCGACACTGCGGCGAGCCAGCCGGAAATCGTGGCTCACCACTTCACCGAAGCCGGCCTTGTCGAGCCCGCCATCGATTACTGGCTCAAGGCTGGACAGCACGCAGCACGGCGCTCGGCTAATGCCGAGGCATTAAACCATCTTGCTCGTGGTTTGCAGCTCCTTCCCAATATCGACGACCCGGTCCGACGCAACAAGTCGGAGTTGCTGCTGCAAACGTCGCTTGGCCATTCGCTGCGGGCAATTGAGGGCTGGAGCACTGATAGTGTGAAGCATGCGTATACGCGAGCGCTCCAGCTGTGCAAGGAGAGTGAGTTCGACGAACATACGTTTCCTGCGGTGTTTGGTTTGTGGACCTGGAATTTTGTTCGTACAGCGCTTGGTGAAGCTCAAGCCCTTGCCGAACATTTGGTGAATATAGCAGAGAATCTAGACGACGCGGTTTGCAAGGTTCTCGGCCACGAGGCTCTGGGCTTCACCTTATTCGCACATGGGAAATTTGCCGCTGCCCACGCGGAACTCGAGCGCAGCATTGGCCTGTGTGAAGACAGCAAGGCCGCGGCCTATCTTGACCTGTCAGCGCAAGACCCGCGAGTTCATGCAAGGTTGTACGACGGCATGGTCCTGTGGTTGCTCGGCTATCCCGATCGGGCGCTGCGGATTTGCGTAGAGGCCCGCCGTTACGCCGACAGATCTCGACATCCGTTCAGCGAGGCCATGGCACGAACGCTAACGCTGCGGGTGCATCAGTTTCGCGGTGAGGCTGGCGTTGTCGCAGACCAGGCTGACGCGGCAATCGCATTCTGCGAAGAACATGAGTTTGTCCATTATCTGGCCATGGCTTTGATTTTGCGCGGATGGGCAAGCGCCCAGCAAGGCGAATTCGAGAAAGGTATTGCCGAGATTCAAGCAGGCTTGGAGAAAGAACGGGCTACTGGCGCCTTATTGTACGAGTCGTATATCTTGGGGTTGCTGGCGGATGCATGCGTAAGGAATGAACGTTACGAGGAAGCGTTGGACTTTTTGAACCAGGCGCAGTTGAGGATCGATGAAGAGAACTCCGAACGCTTTTATGCGGCTGAAATATACCGCTTGCTCGGAGAAGCATATCTGCGATCAGACCAAGATCTGGACCAGGCCGAGCGTTATTTGTCTAAGGGGCTTAAGGTTGCGCGCGAACAGAAGGCAAAATCGCTTGAGCTTAAACTTGGCGTGAGCATTTATGACTTGTACGAGCTGCGGCAGAATGCCGGCAGGCATCGTCCGCAACTCGCCGAGATTTACGGATGTTTTAGCGAGGGTTTTGACACTACGGACCTCGTCGGAGCCAAGGCAAGATTGAAAAATGCTTGATTAGGAAAGGTGCCGACTAGCGGAATGGCGCAATGCGTTTCGATTATTGCGCCCTGCGCGCTGCATGTGAACCTCAGTCGATCTTGACACCGACAGCTTTGATCAGCGCGCTCCAATGCTCGAGGTCGCTTTGAATGAGCTTGCCCACATCCTGCGGCGAGAGGTCGACCCGCTCGAAGCTGTTATTGCTGAAGAACTTCGTGGTCTCGGGATGATCCAGCGCCTTGGAAACGTCGGCGTGAATCTTCGCAAGAAGATCGGGCGGCATTTTTGCCGGCCCCCACAACCCGAACCATACCGATGTCTTGAAGCCGGGAACCGTCTCGGAAATGGTCGGCAGATCCGGCAGGTGAGATACCCGCTTCTCCGTCGCGGCCGCCACCAGGCGGGCTTTTCCAGCCTTTGCGTGCTCCTCGACGCTGGACAGATTGAGGAGCATCACCGACACCTCATTGCCCAGAAAACCGTTCAATGCCGGCGCCGCGCCGCGATAGGGCACATGCTGCAAGTCGATGCCGGTTCGCTGCTTGAGGTCTTCCATGCTCAGATGCGCATACGTGCCGATGCCGAACGAGCCGTAGCTCAGCTTGCCCGGATTGGCTTTCGCGTAGGCAATCAGTTCTGCCACCGTCTTCACCGGCAGCGATGGATGCACGATCAGCATTGGCGTGCCGCGACAGAGCACCGAGATGGGCGTGAAGCCGTCCGGGTCGTAAGTCAGCTTCGAGAACAGGGCCGGATTTGCGCTGAAGGTCGCATCCGGCGCGACAAGCAGCGTCAGTCCGTCGGCCGCAGCCCGCTCGACCGCTTGGGCCCCGACAGCGGAGTTGCCGCCGGGCCGATTCTCTACCACAACGGCTTGGCCCCACATCTCCTGCAGCCGCTGACCGATCACGCGCGCCATCACATCGGTGACTCCGCCCGCGGGAATCGGAACGATCAACTTGACGGGACCACTCGGGTAAGTCTGCGCCGAGGCCGCCGTCGCCAACATTGCCAAGGCGAGAGAGACCGCTGCTGTTATGAAGCGCAACATGTCGCTTCCTCCTGAGTTGACTTCCCGTCGGGCAACCGTATCTGCCGACGACCAATCTTTAGAGCATTTTTCATTTATGCTGTGTGCATGATTGCGCCGCGCGCGCGGTGTGCTCCCCTCCCCCTTGTGGGGAGGGGTTGGGGGTGGGGGTCATTGTTTTGAGGCACCGCTCGTGCGTCACCGCACGACCCCCACCCCGCTCGCTTCGCTCGCGACCCTCCCCACAAGGGGGAGGGTAGGACCGAGTTTGCCGCTCGTGCTGATTCTACGTCTTTGAATAGGCTGTAGAGGGCCGCCACGTCATGGAAGCGCTGGAATCCGGCGGTGATGATCGGTCGCAGCTTGAAATGCCCGGCCGAGCGCAATTAACGTTTCGTCGCCAAACGGACGGCCAATGAGCTGCATCCCGATCGGCAGTCCCGATTTCGATTGCCCCGCTGGCACCACCAAGGTCGGCAGGCCGAGAAAGTTCACCGGCCGCATGAAGCGTGTGATGGCCTGGATCGCTGCCTCCGCTTCAGGCATTCCGCCAAGATCGGTCGCTGCGATCGTCGGCGCGACCGAGCGCGACGCCGGGGCAATGATCACATCGACATCCCCGATGGCGTCAAGATGCGCGGCGAGCGCGGGTCCGCGCCAACGCAGCGCCTCGAGGTACTCGACCGCGCTATAGGCAAGCCCGTTCTGCAGCCGATTGCGCACCTGCGGACCATAGTCTGCCCCGCGTATGCGCAGCCACGGTGCGTGCGCGCTGGTGGCCTCGACCGCGAGTACGATCAGGGCCGCTGCGCTGACCACAGCCTGGTCGGGCAGCTCGACTTTTGAGATCTTGGCGCCGAGCTTGCGCAGAACAACGATGGTCGCATCGAGCGCGCTCGCAATGTCCGACTCCAGGTCGTCGACGTAGAAACGTGCCGGCACCCCGATCCTCAATCCCTTGGACGAGGCGCGCGCGGCTCTGGCGTTCCAAGCAGGCGCGCCGAGCGTCGTTGGGTCGAGCGGATCAGGCCCGGCAATGATGCCCATGATCAAGCCGGCATCCTCCGCGCTCAGCGCCAGCGGGCCGACGGTATCGAGGGTGAACGATAGCGGCAGCGCGTTGGCGCGGCTGACGCGTCCATAGGTCGGCTTGAACCCGGTCACGCCGCAGAAATGGGCGGGCAGCCTGATCGACCCGCCAGTATCGGATCCGAGCGCGGCGGGCACTAGGCGTGCCGCCACGGCCGTGGCCGAACCCGATGACGAACCGCCCGTAATGCATTTCGCATCCCACGCATTGCAGGCAGGCCCGAGATACGAATTATGCCCGGTCGGACTATAAGCGAACTCCGACATGTGCAGCGCGCCGATAGGAAACGATCCGGCAGCGGCGAGCCGAGTCAGTACGGTTGCGGTCGCCGGTGCGATCCACCCCTTGCGCACCTTCGAGCCGCATTCCGACACCTTGCCTTTGATGTAATACATGTCCTTGTGCGCAAGCGGCACGCCATACAAGGCGCCTTTCGCCTTGCCGCGCGCAAGCGCGCGGTCCGCTTTCTTGGCAGCAGCGAGAGCTTCGTCCTCCTCGATGCGCACGAATGCGTTGATGATAGGCTGCCATCGCCCGATCCGGGCAAGCATCCATCGCGTCAGCTCGGCGGAGGAGAATGTGCGGCGGCGCAGCGCGGCTGCTATTTCGGTAAGCGTTAACTCGGCAGGATCCGTCACCGCCCGATCTCCCGCCGCTGCACGGCAACAAAAGTTGCCGGCTCGGTTTCCAGCGACAGGTCGATCTTCGCGCGAGCGAAGCGCGCGACCGTAGGTGAAACCGCGCGTGCGATGCGCTCCGCGTCGGCCGGCGCGAGCGGCACGCGTGCCGCGGTAGCGATGGCGGTGACGCGATCGGCAGAAATGTCATCGGGCATAAGCTCCTCCCTGAATGGCTGGCCGGCGCGGCTTTGGTGAACGTTTTGAACGCCTGCGGGTGTGATGT
>Ga0209647_1000232_pt1 | contig 52188 bp, 52 predicted proteins | sample GraSoi_2013_60cm_FD_185827 | JGI IMG/M metagenome (GOLD analysis project Ga0209647, IMG submission 185827) | Grasslands soil microbial communities from the Angelo Coastal Reserve, California, USA - Sample 9_17_2013_60cm (SPAdes) (version 2) | ecosystem: Environmental > Terrestrial > Soil >...
TCGCGCGCCTCGGAGACAGCCTTGTCCGGCAAACCAACGACGTTGAACGCGGGCAGCCCCGGGGCGACCTGAACTTGGACGTCGACGGCGCGGGCTTCGATGCCCTCGAACGCCACGGTGGCGACGTGCTGGACCATGTTGCCCCTGCTCGACGTCAGAGTAGCGGAAGCCGGAGTAGCCTGCAAGAACAATACGAGAACAAAAGACGTTGGCCGGCCTCGTGTTAGAACACCTGCGACGGTGGGGATCGCCGGGACCGGGAGGGATGTCGATGCCTTTGAGGAGCTTCGGCGTTGTTCTTGCCGCACTCGCCCTGACGTCGGGCTGCGCATGCCTCGATGGCTTGGCGGTGACGGCAGCATTCGCGCAAGAAACGCGTGCGGCCCAGCAGATCTGGACCGTGCCGGAAATCGGCGCCCTGCCGAATGATGCGCATGGGCGCCTGGTGCGCCGCGGGCGCGACCTCATCACGGCGACCTACGCCTATATCGGGCCTGAGGTGGCAGATCGCTCAAAACGCTTTGCCGGAAACAATCTCGCCTGCGGCAATTGTCACCTTCAGGCGGGGACGAAGAAATTCGGTATCCCGCTGTTCGGGTTGTTCGGCGAATTTCCACACTACAGCGCCCGTTCGGGGGCGCAGATGACGATCGAGGACCGTTTCAATTCCTGCATGACCCGCAGCATGAATGGGCGGGCGCTGCCGGCCACCGCGCCGGAAATGCAGGCAATGGTGGCGTATATCAAATTTCTGTCTACCGGCCTGCCGCCGGGAGAGCTGCTGCCCGGCTTGGGCACGGGCAAGATGCCGGAACTCGATCGCCCGGCCGATCCGGCACGCGGGAAGGCAGGCTACGCTACTGCCTGCGCGACGTGTCATTGGCCCAATGGCGCTGGTATTCGCCGCAGCCTACCAACCACCGATCTGGGCTACCGGGTGCCGCCGCTGTGGGGCGGGGATAGCTTCAACGACGGCGCCGGAATGGCGCGCCTGATCACGGCGGCAAATTTTCTCCACTTCAACATGCCGCACGGCGCCGACTACCTGAACCCGCAGCTTTCGCCAGAGCAGGCCTGGGATATTGCGGCTTACGTCATATCCCAGCCGCGGCCGCACAAAGCTGGCCTCGACAAGGACTTTCCGGATCTTCTGGAAAAGCCGGTGGACGCGCCGTACGGGCCTTATGCGGACGGCTTTGGCGAGCAGCAGCACAAATACGGGCCTTTCCCGCCGATCCGCGCCGCGATCGCAAAACTCAAGGCCGAGCAGAAAGGCACGTCCACGCGCTGACGCAATCAGACGCCGGTCGGCGCGCATGAGACGCGGCGTGCAACGCGTGCTGCTCTGCGAGTAATCAACCGCGCCCAGCCGTTAGGTGGGTTGTTCATGGGGCCGCCGATGGGCCCCGCCGCTTAGCCTCGATCTTGTCCCAGATCAGTGCCGCCACGTCCGGCCCGCCGAGATCCTTGACCGCGCGAATCCCGGTCGGCGAGGTGACGTTTATCTCGGTCAAATATCCGTCGATCACGTCGATGCCGACGAACAGGAGCCCTCGCTCGCGCAAGACCGAACCGATGCGGGCACAGATGTCGCGATCCCGCGCGGAAAGCTGGGTCTCCTTCGGAATGCCGCCGCGCACCATGTTGGAGCGCAGATCATCGGGCGCGGGCACCCGGTTCACTGCGCCGGCGAACTCGCCGTCGACCAGCAGGATGCGCTTGTCGCCGTCTTTCACCGCCGGCAAGAACTTCTGCACCACCCACTGCTCGCGGAACGTCGCCGCAAACAGGTCATAGAGGGAGCCGAAGTTGAGGTCCTCCTTCGCCAGCCGAAACACCGCTTCGCCGCCCTTCCCGTAGAGCGGCTTCATCACGATGTCGGCATGCTCTGCGCGGAAGGCCTTGATCTCCGCCAGATCGCGGGTGATCAGCGTGGGAGGCATCAAGTCAGGAAATTCCATCACGAACATTTTTTCCGGCGCATTGCGCACGGCGGTCGGGTCATTGACCACCAGCGTGCCTGGATGAACGCGCTCGAGCAGGTGCGTGGTTGTGATATAGGCGAGGTCGAACGGCGGATCCTGCCGCAATAGAATCACGTCGAATTCGGCGAGCTCGGCGCGGCGCGGCGCGCCAAGCGTGAAATGGTCGCCATGCTGGTCGCGAACCTTGAGCGGCTGTACCGCCGCGATCACTTTGGACCCCCGCAACGCCAGCCGGTCCGGGGTGTAATATGCGATTGCATGGCCGCGCTTTTGCGCTTCCAGCAGCAGCGCAAACGTGGAGTCGCCGCGGATATTGATCCGCTCGATCGGGTCCATCTGTACGGCAATGCTCAGACTCATCATTGGCCCGAAAATATTTTGCTAACGCGAGCTCCACGCGATCGCGTCACCCACTCGTATCAAAAGCCGAGGGGATATGACGCGGAAGCCGCCGAGGTGCGATCAGGACGGCATCAAAACGGATATCGCGGATGCGGTCATCAGCATATCGCGCGAGCCAAGCCTCTGCGGCGGCGGCGATACGCAAACGCTGGCGATCGGTGACCGACCAGGCGGCGTCGTCCAATTGGTCACGCGCCTTGACCTCGACGAATATCAGCAGCGCCCGGCGTCGTGCGATGATATCGATTTCGCCGACCGGGCTACGCCAACGCCGCGCCAGGATGCGAAAGCCTTTGGCGATGAGAAACACTGCCGCTCGGCTTTCGGCCGAAATACCGGTCCGAAACGCGATCTGACGCTCGGGACGCGGGGCTTGGATCGGGGCTGCGCGGAACCTCTCATCGGGCATGGCCACGCTCCTTGCTGAGTGCGATCGCGCGTCGATAGACTTCCCGGCGAGGCGCGCCGCTGACGGCCGCGATTTCGGCCACCGCATCTTTGACGGACAGACGATCGAGCGCTTGACGGAGCAGCGCGTCAAGATCGGCTGCGCTCACGTCATCCTGGCGATCGGGGGGCGCCACGACGATCACCAGCTCACCGCGTGGCTCGGGCGTGTCTGCAGCTTGGTGCGCGAGCGTCGCGAGATCGCCGCGCCGGATTTCTTCATAAAATTTGGTGAGCTCTCTGCAGAGCGCAGCCTCACGCGGACCCAGGCCGGCGGCGAGGTCGGCGAGCGAGGCTGCAATGCGTGCCCCGGTCTCGAACAGAACGAGCGTTGCCGGAATGCGCTCGAGCTCGGCGATGCGGGCGCGCCGTGCTGCTTCTTTTGCGGGCAAGAATCCCTCGAACAAGAACCGGTCGGTCGGAAGCCCGCTCACCGTGAGCGCAGCAAGTACCGCCGACGCTCCCGGCAATGCCGTTACATTCGCGCCCGCCGCTCGCGCCTCGCGCACGAGTTTATAGCCCGGATCCGAGACGAGGGGGGTTCCGGCGTCCGAGACGAGCGCGATCGCGGCGCCATCGGCGATGCGTGCGAGCAGCTTGGGACGCGCCTGGGCGGCATTGTGTTCGTGATAGGACGTGAGCGGGGTTGCAATTCCATAGCGGTCGAGAAGCTTGCGGGTGACGCGGGTATCCTCGCAAGCGATGAGATCGACAGCGGCAAGAACCTCCAGCGCCCGCACCGTGATGTCGCCCAGATTCCCGATGGGCGTCGCGACCAGGTAGAGACCAGCCCTCAACGGCGGTGCAACGGCGGTGCGGCCGTCCAGAACGTAATGCCGCCCGGCGCGCTCGCGGAGCGCGCGTGCGGCGATGGCGGGCGCGGTCGTCCTCATGCTCCTTACTGTAACGGCACGACCTTGCCCCGTCATGGGCGCCGTAAAAAATTCATTATCCTTTTCATTTGGTTAACCAGTCACCGACAAAATGCCCGATTGCCGGCCTGGACTGGCATGGAGCAATCTCACGTCCTGGCCGAGGAGATCGATCCCCATGTTCGGAGGACTGCAGGTCCGGGCATCGTGGCCTGCACACGCTGCGTCTCCGGCGCTTGCCGCGCTCGCATCGATGCTCTTGCTGGCGGGCTGCTCGGGAAGCCTTCCCGATCTGGCCTCCTCGTCAGGGGCGCCCTCGCCGCCCGCGACCCATATCGGCGAAGGCGCGGTCAAGGCCGCTCTGATCGTGCCGTTGTCGGGAAGCGGCAATGCGGGAGTCGCCGCGCAGTCCATGCGCAACGCCGCCGAGATGGCGCTCGCGGAGTTCAACAATCCCGATCTCCAGCTGTTGGTGAAGGACGACGCGGGCAGCGTGCCGGGCGCCCAGCAGGCGGCGCAACAGGCGCTCGATGAAGGAGCGGAGATCATCCTGGGGCCACTGTTTGCGCTCACGGTCGCTCCGGTTGCACACGCCGCGCGCGCTCGCGGCGTGCCGGTGATTGCGTTCTCGACCGATACCAATGCAGCGGCGCGCGGCGTGTATCTCCTGAGCTTTCTGCCGGAGTCCGACGTCGATCGTATCGTGAGCTATGCGGCGAGCCAGGGCCGGCGGTCATTCGCGGCGCTCGTTCCCGATAATGCCTATGGCAGCGTGACGGAAGCGGCCTTCAAACAGGCGGTGGCGCGCGGTGGCGGCCGCGTGATCGCGCTCGAGCGTTACCCGCTCGACCGGGCGCAGATGCAAACTCCGGTGCGCAACGTCGCACAGGCAGCGAGCCACGCGGATGCCATCTTCATCCCGGACGGCGCTGACGCCGTTCCCACCGTGGTGCAGACGCTAACGGCGAACGGCATCGACACCAAACGCGTGCAGCTGCTCGGCACGGGCTTATGGGAGGACGCGCAAATCTTCTCCAATCCCCTGCTCGACGGCGCCTGGTATGCGGGCCCGGATTCAACCGGTTTTCGCAATTTCTCGGTCCGTTACAGGGGCCGATACGGCAGAGACCCCGTGCGCACGGCGTCGCTTGCCTATGATGCCGTCGCCCTTGTCGCGGCGCTGGTCAAGACTCAGGGCAGTCAGCGCTTCACCGACAGCGTTCTGACCAATTCCTCGGGCTTCACCGGTATCGACGGACTGTTTCGCTTCCGGCCTGATGGCACCAACCAGCGCGGTCTTGCGGTGTTGCGGGTGTCGCCGACCGGTGGCCAGGTCATCAGCCCACCGCCTAAAGGCTTCGGCGGCTCGGCGACTTAAAGTCTCTCACGCGGCGAGGTCAGCAACCACCGCGTTGAGCACGGGAAAGCCGGCGAGCGTCAGGCGCAGCTTCCCGCTTGCCGTCGTCTCGACGGCGCCGTGTTCATGGAGGAGCGCCACACGGCGCGGATCGAGCGGCCGGCCGGCAAGACGCGCATAGCTCGCAGGGTCGATGCCCTCGGCCAGCCGTAATCCCATCAACAGAAACTCGTCTGCGACCTGCTCCCGCGTGAGCGCCTCATCGCTCACCACGCCATGTCCGAGCGATTCCACCCGCGCAAGCCAGGTTCTCGGCGGCTTGTCGGTCGCGGTGGCGCGGCGCTCGGCCGCGATCTCGAGCCGACCATGCGCGCCCGGTCCGATGCCGGCATATTCGTGCGCGCGCCAGTAAATGAGATTGTGCCGGCACTCGGCCCCTGGCCGGGCGTGGTTGGAAATCTCGTAGGCAGGAAGCCCCGCGCTTGTACAGACTGTCTGTGTCGTATCGTAGAGTGCGCGGCCCATGTCGTCGTCGGGTACGACGAGCTTGCCAGCCGCATGCAGCGCGGCAAAAGGCGTGTTCTGCTCGATGGTGAGTTGATAAAGCGACAGATGCTCTCCGGCCTCGGCGATCGCGCATTTGAGCTCGGCCGCCCACGCCCGCGGGGTCTGATCCGGGCGCGCGTAGATCAGATCGAAGGAATAGCGCTCGAAAATGGAGCGCGCCAGTGCGACCGCTCGAAGCGCCTCCTGCGCCGAATGCAGCCGCCCGAGGGCTTTGAGCGCCGCATCATCCAGCGCCTGCACGCCAAGCGAGACGCGATTGATGCCAGCTGAGCGAAAGCCGCGAAAGCGCGTCGCTTCGACGCTCGTTGGATTGGCTTCGAGCGTCACCTCGACGTCCGGTGCTATCGACCAGTGCCGTGCGATCGCGTCGAGGATCGCACCGACGGTCGCAGGCTGCATCAGCGATGGCGTGCCGCCCCCGAAGAAGATGGTCGATACGGTTCGTCCGCCTACTCGCGCCGCCGTCGTCGCGATCTCGGCGGCAAAGGCGCGCCCGAAGCGTGCCTCATCAACCGCGACATGCGCCACATGGCTGTTGAAGTCGCAGTACGGGCATTTCGACAGGCAGAACGGCCAGTGGATATAGACGCCGAACGCAGGCCCTTGCCGATCACCGCTTTGCAAGACAAGCCTCCGCAAGCTTCAGGAATGCACGTGCCCGGTGCGAGAGCCCTTTGCCCGTGGGGGGTAGACCATGCTTCTCCACGTTCGTCATTTCGCCGAAAGTGCGAGCATGGCCGTCAGGCAAAAACATGGGGTCATAGCCGAACCCCTGATCGCCGCGTGGGGGCCAGACGAGGGTGCCGTGCACCGCAGCGTCGAACTGTTCGACGTGTCCGTCGGGCCAAGCGAGGCAAAGCGCGCAGACAAACTGGGCCTTGCGTTGGCTAGGCGCATGGGCGCCGCGCTCGCGCAATTTGTCTTCCACCGCTTGCATGGCGCGCCGGAAGTCCTTTTCGGGACCCGCCCAGCGCGCTGAGTAGATGCCTGGCTCGCCGCCGAGCGCATCGACGGCCAGTCCGGAATCGTCCGCGAACGCAGGCAGACCCGAGGACGTTGCCGCAGCGCATGCCTTGATGCGGGCATTCGCCTTGAAAGTCGCGCCGCTCTCCGCCGGCTCGTCCAAGCCGAGCTCGCCCGCGGATATCGCGTCGATTGCGAACGGCATGAGAAGCTCGCGCATCTCCTTGAGCTTGCCCGGATTGTGCGTCGCGATCACCAGGCGCCCGGCAATCGGTCGATGAGCGACGCCCTTCGAACTCATCCTCGGTCTCGCGCGATCCGCGATCACATCACCGCCAGTTTCTGCAGGTCGACGAGTTTCATCACGCCCTTTTTCGCAAGCGCAAGTAGATTGAGGAACTGTTCCTCGGTGAAGGGAACTTTCTCCGCCGTTCCCTGCACCTCGACGATTCGCCCGCCCCCGGTCATGACGAAATTGGCGTCCGTCTCGGCCTCCGAATCCTCCGCGTAATCCAGGTCGAGCACCGGCGTGCCGTGACAGATGCCGCAGGATATAGCGGCGACATTGTCGCGCAGCGGCTCTGCCGTCAGCATCTCCCGCGTCTTCATCCAGTTCAGGCAATCGTGTAGTGCGACCCAGGCGCCGGTAATGGCCGCGGTGCGGGTTCCGCCGTCGGCTTGGATTACGTCGCAGTCGATCGTGATTTGACGCTCTCCCAACGCAGAAAGGTCCAATACCGCGCGCAGACTGCGCCCGATCAGCCGCTGGATCTCGATGGTGCGGCCGCTCTGTTTGCCGGCCGAGGCTTCGCGGCGCGTGCGCTCCGAGGTGGCGCGCGGCAACATGCCGTATTCGGCGGTGACCCAGCCACGTGCCTGCCCCTTGAGCCAAGGTGGCAGTCGGTCCTCGAGTGTCGCGGTGACCAGCACGTGCGTATCGCCGAACTTCACGAAGCAGGAACCCTCGGCATATTTCACCACGCCGCGCTCGAGCGAGATCGCGCGCAGCTCGTCGGGCTGTCGGCGGCTCGGTCGCATCCGGGTCTCCTGCATACGGAGGAAGCTTTTAGGGGCGAGCGCTGTGAGCGACAAGAGGCGAGCGGATCGGCTGCGGAACTCAAGTGGTCGGGCTGCGTCGTCGGATTGGCTTAGTGCGTAGAGATCGAGCGGACGTTCAAAAGCCGATGAGGTCAAACTTGGTCAACGTCACCTGTGGGCTGATGCGCGCCGCGGTCGCGAGGTGCCACGCGGTGTAGAGCTCAGGGAACACCTCATCGGCAGACATGCCGTCCACCGGCACGATCACCTTGAATCCTCTCAGCGCGGCCGCGCCGGCTGTATGCAGCACCGAGGTCTGCGCCTGTGTACCCATAGCCACTATGGTCTTGATGCCTTTGTCCTTGAGGATCTTCTCGAGGTCGCTGGCAATGAATTTGTCCGGGCCCAATGGCGGCAGCACCGGCTCTCCCGACGCCGGCGTAAGCTCCGAGAGAATGTCGGCGGGGACCGACCCTGGCACTGCGACGCTATAGACGATGAAAGCGCCCTTGCTCCGCGCTTGCGTCACCAGGTTGAGAACTTTTGCTACGGAGCGCGCGCAACGCGGCCGGCGCTCGTTGGTGCAGGTTTGCTTGGTGAAATCCATTACCAGCAGCGCGGTCTCATTGGGAACGATCGTTGCCGGCTTGAGCGCAGGCGGTGCTGGAAATTTGGCTGTGGCCCACTCGTCGATGACAGTCTGCGCGGGGGAGCCGGTACATAGAGTTGAAAGGAGACCGGCGATGGTGGCTATGCCCACCACAAGCTTGCATACTCTTTTCATCCTTAATCCTCCCGCGGCGAGATAGTCGTAATGCGGGAAGCTAGCAGCCATGGCCGAGGGGGCAAAGGCTGTAAGGCTTGAACTGCGCAGCAGGAATGGACAATTCTGTCGCGTTTGAACGGAGAGAGCGTTGTCCCACGACGTCCCCATCGGCGCGACACAGGTGAGCCTGGCCCAGCTCAACGAGCGCTCGCGCGATATTTTCCGGCAAATCGTCGAGAGCTATCTCGCGACCGGCGAGCCCGTGGGCTCGCGCAACATCTCCCGGTTGATCACGACGCCGCTCTCGCCCGCCTCCGTGCGCAACGTGATGTCGGACCTGGAACAGCTCGGCCTCATTTACGCGCCACATACGTCGGCTGGGCGGTTGCCGACCGAGCTTGGCTTGCGGTTCTTCGTCGATGCACTGATGGAGATCGGGGATCTTGCCGAATCCGATCGGCGCGAGATTGAGGCCAAAGTCGCAGCCGCCGGCAAGTCCATGGAGGCCGTACTCAACCAAGCGTCGGGCATGCTGTCGGACCTCACGCGTGCAGCGGGGGTGGTCCTGACGGCCAAATCGAACGTGCGATTGAAGCACATCGAATTCGTACGACTCGAGCCGGAGCGCGCACTGGTCATCTTGGTCGGGGAGGACGGACAGGTCGAGAATCGCGTCATCAACGTCCCGATGGGGCTGCCCGCAGCCTCCCTCACCGAAGCCGCGAACTTCCTCAATGCACATGTGCGCGGCTGTACATTGGCCGAAGCCAAGGTCGAATTGGAGCAAGCGCTCGCGGCTGCCCAGGCGGAACTCGACCAGCTTACCCACAAGATCGTCGCTGCCGGTCTCGCCAGCTGGTCGGGCGGGGACTCCGACGAACGTAAGCTGATCGTCCGTGGCGCGGCTCACTTGCTCGACGATCTCAAAGTAGTTGAGGACCTCGAGCGGGTGCGCCTTCTGTTTGATGATCTCGAAACCAAGCGCGGTGTGATCGATCTCCTCGGCCGGGCCGAGCGCGGCGAAGGCGCCCGGATCTTCATCGGCTCGGAGAACAAGCTGTTCTCGCTTTCGGGGTCTTCTACCATCATTGCGCCCTATCGCGACGGCGCCGGCCGCATCGTCGGCGTATTGGGCGTCATCGGCCCGACGCGGCTCAACTACGCGAGGGTTATTCCAATGGTGGATTACACCGCGAAGGTGGTGAGTAGGCTCATCGGCGGCTGATGCCAACAAATGACCGTTGCGGCTTGATTTTTGGCCCCCCAACCCTGATATCGGGGGCGAACCGAATTGTTAAGTGGGAACACAACAATGCCGGATACGACCGTTCGCGCATCGGGCGCCGCGACCGATCAGGATGATCAAGGTGCCGATCAGGCCGCGCCCAAGCAGCCGGTCAACTCCCTGGCCGACGAGAGGCCGGCCGATACGAAAGAGGACCCGATGGTCGCGCTTGCCCGGGAAGCCGCCGACTATAGAGACAAGCTCTTACGTTCGCTGGCGGAGATGGAAAACCTGCGCAAGCGAACCGAGCGCCAGGTCGCCGACGCCCGTGATTATGGCATTGCCGCCTTCGCACGCGACATCCTGGCGGTCGCAGACAATATGGAGCGCGCGCTCGTCGCCCTCGACGCGGAGCTGCGGGAGAAAGTCGATGCCGGCACCAAGGCGCTGCTCGACGGCGTCGAACTCACCGAGCGCGAACTCCTGAAGGTGCTGGAGAAGCACGGAGTAAAGAAATTCGAGCCGCTGGACGAAAAATTCGATCCAAACCTGCATCAGGCGATGCTCGAGGTATCGGACCCCTCGCGTCCCGCGGGCACCGTAGCGCAGGTGATTCAGCCCGGCTACATGATCGGTGAGCGCGTCTTGCGTCCCGCGCTCGTCGCGGTCGCCAAAGGCGGACCACGACCTTCGATGGAAACGCCGGCCAACGACAACGCGGGCACACCTTCCGAGGATCCCCGAGCTTCTGATTGATTCAATGTAGCGTCGAGCTGCTGAGGAAATCGCTCAGCGCGCTTCGATGCCGTCACGTACAGAGCGGAAGCGAGGATAGGCGTCTTTCCAAGCCTCCGTTCCCGCGACTCCGATCATTTGCAAATAGGCTCCGCCGCCGAAGCGCAGCCATTGCACGACCGTCAACGCGGTGGCGCCGCTTGGATCTCTTGCATTGGCCAGGATTTGGTGTCCCTGCTGCCCGCCGATCCGCAATGGTTCGGACGTGGTGATGCGGGTATCCCGGAGGTTGGGAACCGTCGCGAAGACGTCGCGTGCGAAGGCGTCGCGGTCGCCGGGTTGCGCCGGGCCGCCCGGCGAAATGGCGATGAAAATGTGAGGCTCCATGGTCGCGCCGGGTGAACCCGGTGCGTCAAGGGGGGCACCACCCAACATCACTGCGCGCCCTGGAACGATCCCGGCGACGTGGAAGCCGGCGAGCTCGCCAAGCTGGAACGGCAGCAGGCTGAGCTGCTCGTCGACCGGAACGGTGGTGCGAATGGCCAGTGTCGCGAGCGCCGCGCGGATTGCAGCGTCCGGATAAACGGATTTGGCCGGTTCCGGAATTTGCACGGTGACCAGCGCCGTCAGGGCGGACGAGGCGGCCACCAGGATCCATTTGTGGATTTTTATTTTGTCGATCTCGTGGTGTCCCAGAACCAGAAACGCCTGGCCGGTGGAAAGCGGCAACGCCTCGCGCGTTTCGAACGTCATGCCTTGTCGTTTGAGCGCATCGGCGGTGACGGACTTGTCCAGATCCGCGTAAGCCTGGGGAGGCAGCGCGAGCAAAACGATGGCGGCGTTGTTGTCGGGATCCTCGTAGCCGAAGAAACTTTTGCTCGTCACCATACCAGGGGGCGGCGCGAGGCCGATTCGCGAGCCAGGCGGATAAGCGGCCTCGCCGGCGGCCGCGCGTACGGCACCAAGGGCGAGCGCGAGCACGATCAGGAGCCTCGGGATCATGGCGGCTATCATAGTACTGCGATCGAATGGCAGAAAATACTGCAGACGCGCGCCCCGCCATTCGCAAAGGCGTGATCGATGCTGACTTGCTGGCCGCGCTAGGATATCGGCATCGGCAAACAGGGAGAATGGCAATGTGGTCGCATGGCAGCTTCTATTGGAACGAGCTGATGACGCGCGACGTCGAGCAGACGAAGAAATTCTACGGGTCCTCGATCGGTTGGGGGTTCGACGCGATGCCGATGCCGAACGGCATCTATTGGGTGGCGAAAATGGGCGATAAACCCGTTGCGGGTATTTTCCCCCTGAGCGGGCCGGAGTTCGAGGGCGTGCCGGAAAGCTGGATGTCCTATCTTGCCGTCGATGACGTTGATGCGCGGCTCAAGGCGGCGAAGGCTGCCGGCGCGAAAGTGATGCGGGAGCCGTTCGATGTTCCTGACGTCGGACGCATCGCAATTCTCAAAGAGCCGGGCGGAGCGGGGATTGGCTGGATCACGCCGGTCAGCGATCAGTGATCGGAAACAGGGAAGTCACTGGGCCTGATCGGCGATCCCTGGCGGGCATCGTCACTCGCCGGATTGTGAGATTGATCCGGCCGCCTTGCGGCAGCAGCGTCGACGTGCCCGGCATGATCCGGTCGACGCCGTGAAAGGCCAAACGCGCCTCACCGCCGAGCACGACGGCATCGCCAGAGGCGAGGTTTACGACACGGGTCGGATCGCCCCGCTTCGTCCCACCGATTCGAAAGAGACAGGTGTCGCCGAGCGAAAGCGAGACGACGGGCGCCTGAAAATCGCGCTCGTCACGATCCTGATGTAGCCCCATTTTCGCTGCGGGATGATAATAGTTGATGAGACAACTTTCCGGCGTGTGGGGATAGCGCGCGAGCGCCTTCCAGGCATCGATCACGATGTCCGGCATCGCGGGCCATGGTTTGCCCGTCTCTGGGTGTAGCGGCTGATACCGATAGCCGGCTTCATCGGTGACCCAGCCGAGTGGCCCGCAATTGGTCATGCGCACGGAGAGCGGCTTTCCGCTTTTGGGCATGCGCGGGGTATAAAGCGGAGCGCACGCGAACACAGCGCTTAGCGCAGCCAGCAATGCCTCCTGGGCCGGCCGGTCGAGATAGGCTGGCACGATGCGCAAGCCGGAAAGCGGGCGCGGAGCGGTCATGGGCTCATCGTCCCTCGCCCTCGCACGTTGTCAAATGGCCGTACGCGCCGACTCGACTTTGCGGGCTGCGCACTAGCCGCCTTGTAGCGCGGGAATCCGCGATCATATGTCTTGCGGCCTAAACCCGCCCTCCTATATGAGCCAAGGCGCCGCTCGGGGCGGCATCGATGTGTATTTAGGGGGTCGGATGAGGGGGCGCCGCGGGTGTCGCGGAATCTCCCGTTCGGGGGCCGAAAGGACCCGGCCGACCTGCTGCAGACAAGAGGAAGCCAGACATGGGCAAGGTCATCGGCATCGACCTCGGGACCACCAATTCGTGCGTCGCCGTGATGGAAGGCAAGACGCCGAAAGTTATCGAGAATGCGGAGGGCATGCGCACGACACCCTCCATCGTGGCGTTCACCGACGACGGTGAACGGCTGGTCGGCCAGCCGGCCAAGCGGCAGGCCGTCACCAATCCGGAGCGTACGATCTTCGCGGTCAAGCGCCTGATCGGTCGGCGCTACGACGATCCGATGGTGGAGAAGGATAAGAAGCTCGTTCCCTACAAGATCGTGCGGGCTTCCAACGGCGATGCCTGGGTCGAGATCGAAGGCAAGACCTATTCGCCCTCGCAAATCTCAGCCTTCATCCTGCAGAAGATGAAGGAGACCGCCGAGGCTTATCTCGGCCAGAAGGTCGAGCAGGCCGTTATCACGGTGCCTGCCTATTTCAACGACGCCCAGCGTCAGGCCACCAAGGACGCTGGCCGCATCGCCGGCCTCGAAGTGTTGCGCATCATCAACGAGCCGACCGCGGCCTCGCTGTCTTATGGCCTCGACAAGGAGAAGACCGGGACCATTGCGGTTTATGATCTGGGCGGGGGTACGTTCGATATTTCGATTCTGGAAATCGGCGACGGCGTGTTCGAGGTGAAGTCGACCAACGGCGACACCTTCCTCGGCGGCGAGGATTTCGACATGCGCCTGGTCAATTACCTCGCCGATGAATTCCAGAAGGAGCAAGGCATCGACCTGCGCCGCGACAAGCTCGCGCTGCAGCGGCTCAAGGAAGCCGCGGAGAAAGCCAAGATCGAACTCTCCTCGACGACGCAGACCGAGATCAACCTGCCGTTTATCACCGCCGACGCGTCTGGCCCGAAACACATGACGATGAAACTCACCCGCGCGAAATTCGAGGCGCTGGTGGATGATCTCGTGCAGAAGACCGTCGAGCCATGCCGGCTGGCACTTAAGGATGCAGGTCTATCCGCGGCCGAGATCAACGAGGTCGTCCTAGTCGGCGGCATGACGCGCATGCCGAAGGTGCAGGAGGTCGTCAAACAATTATTCGGCAAGGAACCGCACAAAGGCGTCAATCCCGACGAGGTCGTGGCGGTTGGTGCTGCGATCCAGGCCGGCGTTCTGCAGGGCGATGTCAAGGATGTGCTCCTGCTCGACGTGACGCCGCTCTCGCTTGGCATCGAGACGCTCGGCGGGGTGTTCACGCGGCTCATCGACCGCAACACCACCATCCCGACCAAGAAAAGCCAGGTGTTCTCTACCGCCGAGGACAATCAGAACGCGGTGACGATTCGCGTGTTTCAAGGCGAGCGCGAAATGGCGTCCGACAACAAGCTGCTGGGCCAATTCGATCTGGTTGGAATACCGCCCTCGCCGCGCGGCGTGCCGCAGATCGAGGTGACGTTCGATATCGATGCCAACGGCATCGTTAACGTGCAGGCCAAGGACAAAGGAACCGGCAAGGAGCAGCAAATCCGCATCCAAGCATCGGGTGGGCTGTCCGAGGCTGACATCCAGCGCATGGTCAAAGATGCCGAATCGCACGCGGAGGAAGACAAGAAGCGCAAAGCCGAGGTCGAGGCCAAAAACCACGCCGAGGCTCTCGTCCATTCGACGGAGAAGGCGCTCACCGACCATGGCTCCAAGATCGGCGAGGGTGATCGGCGCGCGATCGAGAATGCGATCGCTGATCTCAAGGAAGCGCTCAAGGGCAGCGACGCCGCGGCGATCACCGCCAAAACCAATGCGCTCGCGCAAGCCTCGATGAAGCTTGGCGAGGCCATGTACAAGCAGGCCCAGGAGGGCGCTGCAGCGGAGGGCGAGCCCGGCGGCGCCGCTCGCGGCGGGGATGGCTCCGGCAAGGCTGAGGACGTCGTCGATGCGGAGTTCACCGAGGTCGACGACGACAAGAAGAACAAGAAATCGGCCTGACGTCGGCGAGGCGCCGGCCATGCCATTTTCGATTGCAACTAGGAACCCCGGGGGCCGAACCCTCGGGGCGCTTATTTTTTGAAGCACCATGACTGACCGGGTAAGGTTCGGCGATGATTCCACGGCAGAGGTGACGGGAGTGGACGCGGGCATGGCCAAGCGCTGCTATTACGACGTTCTGGGGGTCGAGCGCACGGCGGACGAGAGTGAGCTGAAAGCCGTCTTCCGCAAGCTTGCGATGAAGTGGCATCCCGACCGCAATCCCGGCGACAAAAGTTCTGAAGTCCGCTTCAAAGAGATCAACGAAGCCTACGAAATCCTCAAAGATCCGGACAAGCGCGCCGCTTATGACCGCTTTGGTCACGCCGCGTTCGAGCATGCCGGTCCCGGGGCCGCCGGCGGCTTTGGCGATGTTGCGTCCGCCTTCGCGGACATCTTCGACGATCTGTTCGGCATGGGCGGCGGCCGGCGTGGGCGCGGCGGCGGGCGCGAGCGCGGCGCCGATCTGCGCTACAACATGGAGATCACTCTTGAGGAAGCCTATTGCGGCAAGAACGCCCAAGTGCGCATCCCGACCTCGGTGACGTGCGAGGCGTGCTCGGGGTCGGGTGCCAAGGCCGGCACGCGACCCAAACCTTGTCCGACTTGCGGCGGTCAGGGACGCATCCGTCACGCCCAGGGATTTTTTACCTTGGAACGGACCTGTCCAGCCTGCCAGGGCCGCGGTCAAGTGATCGACAACCCATGTCCCTCCTGTTCCGGCTCCGGACGAGTGACGCGCGAGCGCGCGCTCTCGATCAACATTCCGGCAGGGGTCGAGGACGGCACCCGCATCAGGCTTGCGGGCGAAGGCGAGGCGGGCGTGCGCGGTGGGCCGGCCGGCGACCTCTACATCTTTCTCGCCATCAGCGCACATCCGTTCTTCCAGCGTGAGGGCGCGGATTTGCATTGTCGGGTGCCGATCTCCATGGTGCTTGGCGCGCTTGGCGGCGAGATCGAGGTGCCGACCATCGACGGCAACCACAGCCGCGTAAAGGTGCCGGAAGGCGCCCAATCGGGGCGACGCTTCCGTCTCCAAGGCAAGGGAATGCCGGCGCTGCGCTCCAAGCAATTTGGCGATATGTACATTCAGGTGCTGGTCGAGACGCCGCAAAAACTCAGCAAGCGACAGCGCGAATTGCTGACGGAATTCGAGCGGTTGTCATCTCAGGAGACGCAGCCGGAGACGGCGGGATTCTTCGGCAGGGTCAAGGAGTTCTTGAGTCGTTCCGGTGCGGCTTGAGGCAGTTGCCGCTTGACGCTGGCACGCCTGCCCTTTACCGATTTGATTGCAAATCGGCAGTTATTCAGTAGCGTTAACTCCATATGCCGCTCCCTTCCCTGCAACTCCTCGAGCAGAAGCTTGAACAACAGAAGCGCCTTTTCGAATTGAGAAAGGGCGCCCTGGAAAGGGGGATCGAGCGGCAGATTCAGCTGTTCGAGCAGAGGAAGGGTGCGTTTGAAAGAAAAATCGAGCAGCAGTTCGAGACTCACAAAAAGAAATTCGAGCAGAAGCTCGACACGCAAAAGAAGAAGATCGAAACGCGCATTCGCCGCTTCGAGCAAAAGAACGGAATTCGCCTCGACGACGAAGTGCGCTTCATCCGATCCTGGATTGAGAAGCCGCTCACCACCGGCGCGGTAACGCCTTCGGGCCGCGCGCTCGCGCGCACCATGGCAGCCTATATCGATGCAAGCCGGCCGGGCCCGATCGTCGAGCTTGGTCCTGGCACCGGGCCGGTGACCGAGGCGCTGCTCGGCCAAGGGATCGATTCGTCGCGGCTCGTGCTGGTCGAATTCGATCCGACCTTCTGCCGGTTGTTGCGCGCGCGCTACCCGGCCGCCACGATTGTGCAGGGCGATGCCTATGCTCTCAAGCCGCTGCTGCGCGAGGTCTTGGAGGAACCCTCCGCCGGAGTGGTCTCCGGTTTGCCCCTCTTCACTAAGCCCTTGCGAATACGCCTGCGGCTCCTGTTCGAAGCCTTCGCCTTGATGTCGCCGGGCGCTCCCTTCGTCCAGTTCACCTACAACGCGGTTGCCCCAATTCCCACGCGGCTCGATCGCGTGAGCGTGGAAGCATCAGAACGGGTGTGGATGAATATTCCGCCGGCACGGGTGTGGGTCTATCGGAGGAACTGACGATAGACGGCAGACGATGAAAGTTGTGCGTATCATGCCGTCTCAACTCTCGTGCGTCTGTCATGGCGGTTCCGAAAATCCTGGTCATTCCTGGCTCCCTGCGAGCAAAGTCGTACAACGTGCGGCTCGCCGCGCTCGCGACCAAGGAACTGATGCTGGCGGACGCCGACGTCACTCGCATTTCGCTCGTGGATTATCCGCTGCCGATCTACGACGCCGACAGCGCCGAGACGGCCGGGCCGCCGCCTAATGCCGTCAAGCTCAAGCAGCTAATGTCGGCACATCAAGGCGTATTCATCGCCAGTCCGGAATATAACGCCTCGATCACGCCGTTGATCAAGAATACGATCGATTGGATTTCGGCCGTGCGCGAGGCCGGCGAGCCGCCGCTCGCCGCATACCAGAATCGCGTCTTCGCGCTGGGCGGCGCCTCGCCGGGGCGTTCCGGCGCGACGCATTCTTTGCTGGCGCTGCGCCAGGTTTTGGCGGTGGGTTGCCGGGCGCTGGTCATCGCCGAGCAGGTGACGGTGCCGAATGCCGAGCAGGCTTTTGACGAGAGGGACGGACTCAAGGATGCGCGTGCCGCCGCTCAGCTCAAGCTTGTGGTACGCAAGCTCGTCGACACGGCGAAGCTTCTGGCATGACGCCGAATGCTGCTGCGCCGGAGCAGACGAGAAGGAGATCGGCCGTGAAGCTTGACCCGCGCGAGCGGTTGATCGTGGCTCTCGACGTGTCTTCGATCGCCGAGGCGGAGGCATTGGTCGCACGGCTCGGCGAAACGGTGTCATTCTACAAGATCGGTTATCAGCTTGCTTTTGCGGGCGGGATCGACTTCGCACGCGTGCTGGCCGGCGCCGGCAAGCGCATCTTCCTCGATCTCAAGCTGCACGACATCGGAAACACCGTCGCCCGGGGCGTTGAAGGCGTTGCGCGGCTCGGGGCTTCGTTTCTTTCGGTGCACGCCTATCCTCAAACCATGCATGCAGCAGTCGATGCACGCAAAGGATCGGCTCTGCGGCTTCTTGCGGTCACCGTCCTTACCTCCTACGGCGACGCCGATCTCGCCGCGGCCGGCTATGATTTCACGGTATCAGAGCTCGTCGGTGAACGCGCGGCGCAGGCGCGTGACGTCGGAATAGACGGGCTGGTGTGCTCAGGCGAAGAGGCGGCGCTGCTGCGCTCTAACATCGGCGCAGGCATGATTCTGGTCACGCCGGGCATCCGCCCTGCGGGCGCCGCGGCCGGGGATCAGAAGCGCATCATGACGCCGGCCGCCGCAATCGCCGCTGGCGCGGATCATCTCGTCGTCGGCCGGCCTATCGTCGCGGCGCCCGATCCGAAGGCGGCCGCCGATGCAATCATTGCCGAAATCAGTGCCGCGACGTCTTGATGGGAGCTAGAGATGCCGAAGGGCTATTGGATTCCGCATATCGATGTAAGCGATCCGGAAGGCTACAAGGCCTATATGGCTGCAACGCCTGCGGCCCACGAGAAATATGGCGGCCGCGCGCTGGTGCGGGGCGGAACGCAGGAGGTGGTCGAGGGCAAGGGCCGCTCTCGCAGTGTAGTACGCGAATTTCCGGACTATGCCACCGCGCTCGCGTGCTATCGCTCTCCGGAATACCAGCGCGCGAAACCGTTACGGCTTGCCCATTCGGTCTGCGATTTCGTCATCATCGAGGGCTATGACGGGGTACAGCCGCCCCCGCTCACGACGCCCTCGGCAGCCGTCTCGCGCAAGGGCTATTGGATCGCGCATGTCGACGTTACTGAACCCGAGGGCTACAAGGCGTATATGGTCGCCGACATGGTGCCGTTCGGAAAGTTTGGCGGGCGCTTCCTCGTGCGCGGCGGCGTTCAAGAGGTCGTGGAAGGCAAGGTTCGCACGCGCACGGTGGTGCTTGAATTTCCGAGCTATCCTGTGGCGGTCGATTGCTATCGTTCCGCCGACTATCAAGCCGCAGCCGCGTTGCGCAAAGGCAAAGCCGACTTCGATCTCATCATCATCGAAGGATGCGAGGCCCAAGCGCCGTAGATTGATCCGGTGAGCCGGCCCACCGCTTCAGGCAGCGCGGGGCAGGTTCATTACTTTCTTTCGGATTTGTGTCTCACTATACCGGCGGCGATTTTTGCCCGGAGATAGCTCCATGTCCGACATGCGGCTGATCGTGGCTGGCGCCGGTGGGCGCATGGGGCGCACGCTGATCCACGCCATTGCGGCAACCGATGGAGTGATTCTCGCAGGCGCGGTGGAGGCCGCCTCCTCCGCCGTGATCGGCCGCGACGCGGGCGAGCTCGCCGGGCTGGGCAGGAACGGCGTTGTGGTTTCCACCGAAGTCGAGCCGCTGCTGGCCCGAGCCGACGGGCTTGTCGATTTCACCGTCCCCGCTGCGACGGTTGCCTTCGCCGAGCATGCCGCGCGCCAGGGCTGCGTACACGTTATCGGTACCACCGGGCTCACCGGCGAAAACGAAGCGCTGATCACGGAGGCGGCAAAGCGGGCCATGATCGTGAAGTCCGGCAACATGAGCATGGGCGTCAACCTCCTGGCGGCCCTGGTTCAGCGAGTGGCGAAGACGCTGGATGAGGATTTCGACATCGAGATCCTGGAAATGCACCACAACAAAAAGATCGATGCGCCTTCGGGCACCGCGCTGATGCTTGGCCGCGCGGCGGCATCAGGCCGCGGCGTCGACTTCGCCCAGCATTCCGTGCGCGGCCGGGATGGCGTTACTGGCGCACGTTGCGCCGGCGACGTCGGCTTTGCGTCGCTGCGCGGCGGCTCGGTGGTGGGTGATCATACCGTGATCTTCGCCGGCCCGGCCGAGCGGATCGAGCTCTCGCACAAGGCGGAGGACCGCATGATTTTCGCGCGTGGCGCGCTGCGCGCGGCGTTGTGGGCGCGCGGGCGCAGGCCCGGGCTTTATTCGATGGCCGACGTGCTGGGCCTCGGCGACGTCTGATCGCTTGCGTGCACTCCCCGCAGAAGCGATCGACCGCTCATCTCGACGGGCTGGCGCAAGCCCATCAGCTCGAGCAAAGTGGGCGCGATATCCGCGAGCCGCCCCTCTCCCAAAAAGGCGTTGTCGCCGCCCAGCAGCAGCACCGGTACGGGATTGGTCGTGTGAGCCGTATGCGGGCCGCCGGTTTCAGGATCGCGCATCAGTTCGCAATTGCCGTGGTCCGCGGTGACCAGCAAAGCACCGCCCGCTTTTGTGATCGCCTCAGCGATGCGGCCGACGCTTGCGTCGACCACCTCGACCGCTTTGATTGCAGCGGGCAAGCTGCCAGTGTGTCCGACCATGTCGGGATTGGCGTAATTCAATACAATCAGATCATATCGACCGGAGCCGATCGCTTCCACCGCCCTGTCGGTCAATTCCGGCGCCGACATCTCGGGTTTGAGGTCGTAGGTCGCGACCTTGGGCGAAGGAACCATAATGCGGTCCTCACCCCGATAAGGCTCCTCCTCGCCGCCGTTGAGAAAATAGGTGACGTGCGCGTACTTCTCCGTCTCGGCCATTCGCACCTGCGTGCGGCCCGCGTCGGCGACCACCCGGCCAAGGACATTCGCAAGACTCTGCGGCGGGAAGATCGTTTCCATGACGGCGTCCAGCTGTTCGCTGTATTGCGTCATCCCGGCGGCGCCGGCGATGCGAACGCTGCGCCGGCGGGCAAAGCCGTCGAAGGCCGGATCGAGCAGGGCGGTGAGAATCTCGCGCACGCGGTCGGCCCGGAAATTGAAGCAGAGAACGCCGTCACCGTCTCGCATGCCGCCATAATCGCCGACGACTGCCGGTATGACGAATTCATCGCCGATCTCGCGCCCATAGGCGTCGGCAATGACTGCGCGTGCGCTCGGGAAACGCGGCCCCTCGGCCTCCACAATAGCGTGATAGGCCTTTGCCACGCGCTCCCAGCGTCTATCGCGATCCATGGCGTAGTACCGACCACTGACCGTTGCGATCGGGATGGATCGCGGCAGGGCCGCGACCAGCCGCGCAATGTCCTCCTCTGCCGAGCGTGGCGGGGTGTCGCGGCCGTCGGTGAAAGCATGTACGACCGCCGGCACGGAGGCCCTGGCCAGCATGCCGGCGAGCGCAGCGGCGTGCTCCTGATGCGAATGTACCCCGCCCGGTGACACCAAACCCATCAGGTGGCAGGAGCCGCCGGTCCGCCGCAAGCTCTCGATCAGGCTGTTGAGTGCGGGCGCTCTTTCGATGTCGCCGTTGGCAATCGCCGCGTCAATGCGGGGCAAGTCCTGCATCACGAGACGGCCGGCGCCGATATTGAGATGTCCAACCTCGGAATTGCCCATCTGCCCCTCCGGTAGGCCGACATCCTTACCCGAAGTTCGCAGCAAGGCGTGGGGGCAGGTCGCCCACAGATGGTCGAAGCTGGGAGTGCGGGCCTGACGGATGGCGTTGTCGGCGGCCTCTTCGCGCCAACCCCAGCCATCAAGCACGACCAGCATGACCGGACGACGCTTCTGCATCTCCCCACGTTCTCTGCACCGCGCCAGCACTCGTGAAATCGCGCAAGCGGGCAATGACTACAGCTCTGATGCTTGTGTGAGATTGCAGGGGCATCGTCAACCAGCACGGTCGCCCGCCTGTGTGAGCGCGCGGGGATGCAGATCGTGCTTTTCGTGTCACACCGCCCGATTTTTCACTCGGTGGCGCGAGCAAAAGTGTCGGCGGCGATCAATTCGACCTCGCGATCGGATATACTTGCATCGCATCGCTGTCAGTTTCGGTCGGGGGGCTGAACTTGACCTCTCAAAAGCTCGTCGCCGCATTGGCGACGCTCGTTACGCTTGGCGCGCTTGCGCCGGCGCGGGCGGCGGTCGATCGCCCGCCCCAGTTCATCGTCATGGCCTTCGACAATTGTACCGAGCTCGAGCGTTGGCAGGAGCTCACCGACTTTGCTGCCGAGTTGAACAAGGGTGGCGCGCGTATTCATTTTACCTTCTTTGTCAGCGCCAGCAATTTCATCGCCGACGCCAGCAGGAACATCTATGAAGGTCCACACCAGCGGCGAGGCTATTCCCGGATCAGCTTCGGCGGCACGCCTGAACAGATTCGCAAACGCGTCGAATACGTGAACGCCCTTTACCGCAGCGGGCACGAAATTGCCTCGCACGCTGTCGGTCATTTCAATGGCCGGTCCTGGTCGGCCGCCGATTGGGAGAAGGAATTTCGCGCGTTTGGACAAATCTTGAAGAATGTCGGGCCGAACAATGGGCTCCCCGGCTCGAAATTCGCGTTTGCCGCCACGGATGTGATCGGCTTCCGCGCGCCCTATCTCGCCAAAGGCGCAGCGCTATACAGCACGCTCAAGGCGCACGGCTTCCGCTATGACACCAGCGGCGTCGGCCAGGCCGACGCCTGGCCAGAAAAGATCGATGGACTGTGGCGATTCAACTTGGCCATGTTGAGGATCCAAGGCTCCGGCAGGGGCACGTTGTCGATGGATTACAACTTCTTCGTGGCCCAATCGCGCGCCGCGTACGATCCGCGTCGTTACGACATGACGCGTGAGCAAACGCTACAAACGTACCTTCAGTACTTCAAACGCAACTATGCCGGAAACCGGGCGCCGCTTCACATCGGGCACCATTTTATGAGTTATGGAGGCGGCGCCTACAACGAGGCGCTCAAGTCGTTTGCGCGCGCGGTCTGCGGCCTGCCGGAAGTGCGGTGCGTCACCTACGCCAAGCTCGCCGATTTCATGGATCAGCAGAACGCGGACACGCTTGCCGCCTATCGCAGGGGTGATTTTGCGCACGTAGCCATTCCAACGTTGAACGTCGCGCAAGTGCTGCGCTAGACCCTGCACCCATATCCGGTGGAGCGACCGGCCGAAGTTGATGTCCGCTTCCGTTCAAAAGCGATCCAACTCCTGCGGCGCAATGAAATCGCGCTTTGTGCCATAACCGGAAATCGCCGCCCCCTTTCTGAGAGACGGAAACTTGGGGTAGATTCATGAATTGGGATGCCGGGGTTGTAGGCACCCCTTAGAACTTAGCGATCATGCTCGACAGCACTGAATGAGTGAGGATCGCATGAGACGAGTCCGTCATTCAGTTGTCGCGTTCTCAACAGCTGCTGCGGCTATCATGAGCGTGATCGCGGCTGACCTGTGCGCGCGTCCCGCCCGGGCGGAGGATTGGCCGACGCGTCCATTAACTCTGGTCGTGCCCAATTCAGCCGGCGGCTCGAGCGACACCATAGGACGCATTATCGCTGATGGAATTAGCAGCAACCTTCGGCAGCCCGTTGTCGTGGAAAATGTCGCCGGGGCAGGCGGCATGGTCGGTGGAAGCCGCGTGGCCAAGGCCACACCTGACGGCTATCAATTCGTTATCGGAAACGTTGGGACCTTCGCCCAGAGCCAGTGGCTCTACAAAGCACCACTTTACAACGCGGAGACGGATTTCGCGCCGGTGGCGCTCCTTACGGATGAATCCCTGGTGTTGGTCGCGCGTAACGACTTCCCCGCCGACAACTTGCAGCAGTTTATCGCCTACACGAAGGCAAACCAGGAGAGGTTGCACTACAGCTCATCGGGAGCCGGCGGCTCCAATCACCTTGCATGCATGCTGCTCAATTCCACGATTGGTATCGAAGTTACGCACGTTCCGTATCGCAACGTCGTGCAAGGCTTGCAAGAAGTGATGGCTGGCCGGATGGATTACGACTGCGTGAGTCTCCCCCTGGCGCTGCCGCAAATTGCGGGCAAGACCGTCAAGCCAATCGCGATCCTAAGTAAGACCCGGTCGTCGAACCTGCCGGATCTCCCCTCCGCGCACGAACAGGGGCTGACCAACTTCGATCTCCCGAGCTGGTATGCACTCTTCCTGCCCGCGAAGACTCCGCAGCCTATCATCCGGAGGCTCAACCGCGCCACGGTCGCCGCGCTAGAGATGCCGCCCTTGCAGCAGCGTCTCAAGCAGGTCGGAGGCGACGTGATTGCACCGGAACGCCGCTCTCCGGAATATCTCGCGCAATTTCTTGCCGCCGAAATCAAGAAATGGGAAGGCCCGATCAAGGCGAGCGGCGTTTCATTCTGATCGCGGTCGACCGCATGCGCGCTTTACGTATCCCCGCTGTCCGTACCCCGCTCACCTCGCGCGATGCGCCATGTACGAAATCGACGAACTCGGGCTTGCCCCGGTTTGGCGGCAGGTGGAGAGCTTCAGGATGCGCAGATTCCTCGTTTATACGGAGGAGCAGTCATGTCGCTTGAGATCAAAAACCTCGACGCGCCGCTGGGCGCAGAAATTTCCGGGCTCGATCTGTCGAAGCCCATCGAGCCAAACGAGATCAGGACAATTGAGGACGTATGGCGCGAGCGGCTGGTCGTCGTCTTCCACGACCAAAAACTCTCGGATCCGCAACTGATCGCCTTCAGCAAGAATTTTGGTGAACTCGACCCGCCAGGTCCCAATCCCTATGGCGAGCCGTTCCTCAAGGATCATCCTGAACTCAACGTCATCTCGAATGTTGTCGAAAACGGCAAGCCGATCGGAAATCTCGGCGATGGCGAGGCGGTATGGCACGCTGACATGACGTACGTGGAGGTACCGCCCAAGGCCGCGATGCTGCACTCGCTGGAGGTTCCTCCGCCTGAAGCAGGCGGCAACACTTATTTTGCCAATATGTTCGCGGCCTACGAAGCTCTGCCTGCGGAGTTGAAGGAGGCTGCAACGGACAAGATCGCGGTGCATGACGCATCTACCAACAGCGCGGGAATGCTCAGTAAGGGCTACAAGGCAGTTACGGACGTTCGGGAAACAGTGGGGGCTCACCATCCACTGATCCGCACTGAGCCGACCACCGGCCGCAAGGCGCTCTTTCTGGGGCGTCGTCCGAATGCTTACGTGCTCGGCCTTGAGGTGTCCGAGAGCGAGACGCTGCTCGATGCACTCTGGGCGCATGCGACGCAGCCGCGGTTCACCTTATGCCACCGGTGGAAGGTCGGAGATGTCTTGATGTGGAACAATCTTTCCGTGCTGCACCGGCGCGACCCGTTCGATCCCAAGACCCGGCGGGTCATGCACCGGAGCCAGATCAAGGGCAATGAGCGAACCCATTGAGGGGCGCAGCGACTGCGTCACAAAAACGACGGAAGACAATCGATGAGATTGCAAGAGATTGTGCTGCGAACCGTGCGGCTGCCCCTCGTTCGTCCCTATGTGCTGTCCTATCGCACCTTCACCGAGTTTGAACCAATCATCGTCGAGGTACGCGACGCCGACGCCCGGGTCGGATGGGGCGAAGGACACATCTCGCCGGGATCGAGCAGCGAGACGCGAGACGGCGGCTGGACTTTCTGCCGCGAGCACGCGGCGGCTGTCATCGGCAAGGACTCGAGCGAGGCCAAGGCCATCATCGCGCGCGACCTCGCCGCAAGTAAGGTGGCGGCGACTGCGCTCGTCACAGCAATCGAAATGCTCGAGGGGCATCCGCTGCTCAGCGTGGATCGAGACACGCGTCTGCCGCTACTCACACCATTCAATAGCTCCGCGCCCGGAGACATCGAGCGGGAAGTCGAACAGCGCCTGAAAGACGGCTTTCGCACATTCAAAATCAAGGTTGGGAAGTCGGCGGAGGACGACGCGCGTCGCGTCAAGCTCGTCCAGCGGGCGATTGCCGGCCGCGCGACGATGCGGCTTGACGCCAACCGCGCCTATTTCGAGGCGGATGCCTGTCGTTTCGCTATGGCGCTCGATCCGGCCGGCATTGAGTTGTTCGAGCAGCCGTGCCCGGCCGAGGATTGGGAGGCAAACGCAAGGGTAGCGAGCGTGTCGCCAGTTCCCGTGATGTTGGACGAGCCGATCTGCGAACTCGCCGATGTGAAGCGTGCCTCGGCAATTGCTAACGTGGGCTTCTGCAAGCTCAAGCTCAAGCGTTTTGGCGGCCTCGATCTGCTTCGCGAGGCGCTCGACGCGGTTCACGAATGGGGAATGGAAGCGGTGCTCGGCGACGGTTTGTCTTCGGAGCTTGGGTGTTGGATGGAAGCCTGTGTCGCGCGCGTCACCATTCGCAATGCGGGCGAGTTCAACGGATTTCTGAAACCGAATGTACGCCTGTTCTCGGAGCCGTTGCGGTTCGTGGCTGGGGAGCTTGTGCTGCCGTCGGGATTTACTCCCACGATCGATGCCCATACGCTTGCAGCGCACGAGACGGCGTCTGAGCGTTTTATGCCGACAATGGCCGGCTGGACAGCACCGATAAACTAGGTTGGGCGATGAGTGCAGCGGACCGCGGAAAAGCTTTCTGATGTCCGCAACGGGGTCATCAAGGACCCAAGCGGTCAAAGCCAGACGATCGGGCATGTCTGCTTCGCCCCAAAAGCGACTGTCGCAAATCAAAATGAGATCCGCAGCTTCGTGAATCCAGACGTGGCGGAGCTCTGAAACGGCGCGTGGGCCCGTCAGCTCTGAAGATCAAGTTGCCACTCGTCCCGCCTCCCAGCCCAGCATCGCGCGTTTGCGCGTGAGTCCCCAATGGTAACCTGTGAGCTCGCCGCTCTTGCTGAGCACGCGATGGCACGGCACCACGAACGAGAGCGGGTTCTTGCCCACTGCGGCGCCCACGGCGCGCGCGGCTTTTGCTACGCCGATCTTGATCGCGATGTCTGAATACGTCGTCGCGCGCCCCAGGGGAACTTCGAGCAAGGCTTCCCACACCCGGACCTGGAAATCGGTGCCGATGAGCACCACGCGTAACGGCCGCTCGGCTCGCCACAAGTCCGTATCGAAGATCCGACGTGCGAATGGTGCGGTGCGCGCGAAGTCTTCGATGGTGTTCGCCTTCGGCCAGCGGCGCCTCATGTCACTCAGCGCGGCCTGTTCCTCGCCGGGATCGGCGAATGCGAGGCCGGCAAGTCCTCGGCTGGTCGTCATCACCAGCGCGGTGCCGAACGGGGATGGATGAAAGCCATAGGACATGGTGAGCCCGTCGCCGCCCGATTTCCATTCGCCGGGTGACATCGCCTCGTGCGTAACGAAGAGATCGTGCAGGCGGCCTGGGCTTGATAGGCCGACCTCGAAGGCGGCGTCGAGCACACTTGCCGAATCTCGCAACAGTCGGCGCGCGTGCTCGAGCGTGAGCGCCTGCAGGAAAGCTTTGGGCGTAATTGCGGCCCAGCGGCGGAACAGATGATGCAGCTCGTCGGCGCGCACGCCTGCCGCCGCAGCGATTGCGTCGATCTCCGGCTGCCTGCGCCAGCGCTCGGAGACAAACGCGATGGCGCGGCGCACGACTGCGTAATCGGCGGCGGCGCGGCTGAGCGGCTCAGGGGCGCCCACCAAATCGGGAGAGAGCATGCTCACTTCCATCGGTTGCCGGCTATCTAGGCCGCGGACGAGCATTCGCCCACCCGATTTCTGAAATCCCTAATCAAATACCGTGCGGGTCGGTCCTCGCTTGGCTTCGCCGAGTGCTGCCGATAGCGCGAGCGCGAAGCTTTCTTTCTCCTGCGGGCCCAGAAAGCCGGCAATCGCGAGCCGCTGCCCACGAAAGACGAGGAACAGCCGTTCGATGCCGAACTCCGCGTGCACGACGCGATCGAGCCGCACCCAGAGCGGATTGAGCGTCCATTCGTTCATCCGGCCGCGGTGGTTCACCTGACGCACGGTGAGTTCGGAGGAGGTGACGGTGACCTGCTCGTAAGCTTTGGCGCGGCGATAACTGACCTGGAGCGCCCAGTAGAGCAGAAGAACCTCGAGGCCGCAAAAACCGAACACCGGCCAAGCGCCGGCGAGGAGAAATGTCGTCCCCGTGACCAGGCTTATTCCGCCCGCCACCAGCATCAATGCCAAAAAGCCCTTACGGCTAAGCGAACGGTGCGGGGTGAGCACTGCCGAAAAGATCGCAGGCTCTCGCGTGGGATCGTTGTCGGGTGTCATGGGGCTCAGTATACCGGAACCATGGCTCGCAAGACACCTCGCAGGGTGGCCGGCAGAAGCACCCGTAAAGCACCGCGACGGACGGCGCAGATTCTTCGCCGGACGCGTGCACGCACGGCGGCCGAGGTCAAAAGCCCCACCGTGCGCTCGGCAGCCGACCACGCGGCGGCTGCCGGCGCGCTGCCGCAGTGGACAACGGCCGCGATCGAGGAGGCCTTCCGTCGCTTCAAGGCGGCTCGCCCGGAGCCCAAGGGGGAACTCGAGCACATCAACCCGTTCACGTTGCTGGTCGCTGTCGTGCTCTCGGCGCAGGCGACCGACGCTGGGGTCAACAAGGCGACGCCCGCTTTATTCGCGGTGGCGGACACACCTGAAAAAATGGCTGCACTTGGCGAAGAACGCGTGCAGGAGCTGATCAAGACGATCGGCCTCTACCGCACCAAAGCAAAGAATCTCGTCGCACTGTCCAAGAAAATCTTGCAGGAGCACGGCGGTCAGGTTCCCCGCACGCGCGAGGCGCTGGAGGCGCTGCCCGGCGTCGGCCGCAAGACGGCAAATGTCGTGCTCAACGTTGCATTTGGTCAGGCAACTATCGCCGTCGATACGCACATCTTCCGCGTCGGCAATCGGACTGGCATGGCAACCGGCAAGACGCCCCTCGAGGTCGAGACCAAGCTCGATCGCGTGGTGCCGGCAGAGTACAAACGCCACGCCCATCACTGGCTGATTTTGCACGGACGCTACGTGTGCGTGGCACGTCGCCCGCTCTGCGAGAAGTGCCTGATCGCCGATCTATGTAAATGGCCAGGGAAAACAGTGGCCCATCATCGCTCATCGGAGCACTGACCCACTGTTGTGCCGCCGCCTTGCTGCCACCACGATCGGTGCCGAAACTGGAACCTCGATTCGGAGGAAGACGCCCGCATGCCTCTGCCGTGGGGCAAGATTGCTATCGGTCTTTTGATCGCCCTCGTCTCATTCGGCGCTGCGCTCTGGGCCCTGGACTTGCTTTGGCCCGGCCCCAAGGACCGGCGGCCGGCGCTGGTCGAGATCCCGCCGTTGACCCCGGTCACCCGAAAGTCGGTGATCGTGACGCCCGCGGCGATCGGGCTCTCGGCGATGCATACTGCGCTGGAGAGGGCGGCGCCGCGCAATCTTGCGGGCAAGCGCGATAACCCTGTCCCGCAACTGCTATCCAACGGCGAGCTCGACTGGACGGTCGCGCGCGGCCCGCTCGCAGTCACCGGCCGGGGAGATGCGCTGGTCGTGTCGACCACACTTTCCGGGATCTTGCGCGCGAAGGGGCAAGTTTCCGGCGAAGCGGGCAATCTTGCTGGCTCGATCGGAGACTTGCTTGGTGGCCGCCTTGGACAAGGGCTTCAAAACCTGCAGGGAAAAACGCTCGATCAACGTGCCGACATTCGCGGCGACGTCACGCTGACGTCGCATCCGTCGATTTTGCCGACCTGGCGGATCGAGCCCAATCTCACACCTCACGTCGCGCTCGCGGATGCCTCTTTGGCTATTATGGGCGTGCGGTTGAGCGTATCGAACGAGCTCAAGCCGTTTCTCGACCGCGCGATCAACGACCAGGTGACTGCATTACAGGCGCGGCTGCGCGACGATCCCTTCCTTGAACTCGCGGTGCGGCGCGAATGGGCCAAGATGTGCCGCTCGATCTCGCTCGGCGCGGCGGCCGCCGGCATGCCCAACCTGTGGCTGGAAGTTCGGCCCACGCGAGCCTTCGCCGCACAGCCGCACATCGACGCCGCCGCGCTCACGCTCACGATCGGCGTGGAGGCGCAGACGCGGATCGCGCCCACCGAGACCAAGCCTGATTGCCCGTTCCCGGCTCAGCTGGAACTCGTGCCTCAGATCGAGCAGGGCCGCGTCAATATTGCAGTGCCCATCGACATTCCGTTTACCGACGTCAATCGGCTGCTCGAGGCGCAACTCAAGGGAAAGAGCTTTCCCGACGATAAGAGCAGCGCGTTCACCGCCACTATCCGCAGCGTCAACTTGGCGGCGTCTGGTGATCGGTTGCTGCTCTCGCTGGGCGTGAAGGCCAATGAGAACAAGAGCTGGTTCGGTCTCGGCGCCGAGGCAACTGTCCACGTATGGGGCCGCCCGGTGCTCGATTCCGCCCATCAGGTCCTGCGCCTGACCGACATCGCTCTTGATGTCGAATCGCAGGCAGCCTTCGGGTTGCTGGGCGCCGCCGCGCGCGCCGCGGTGCCGTATCTGCAACAGACGTTGGCGGAGAACGCAGTCGTCGATCTCGTGCCGCTCGCGACCAATGCCCGTAACAGCATCGATGCAGCGATCGCCGATTTTCGTAAAAGCACCGACGGCGTTCGCGTCGATGCCGCCGTTACCGGTCTGCGTCTCGTCGGCATCGAGTTCGACGCGAAGACGCTGCGCGTCGTTGCGGAGGTCGATGGCACAGCGCGGGTCGCCGTGACGAAGCTGCCGGATTGATGAGAACGCCTCAGGACCATGCATAAAGAACGCGAACCCCGTGAACGCGTTCAAGGCTCTTGGTTCTACCGCCCCTCGTAGGTGCTCCGGATTCGGTGATGGACGTGCACCATGAGAGCCATAGCGAACAGTGGTGTGGCGAGGTTGACGATCGGGATCGACACAAAAGCGGCAATCAAGGTGCCAGCGAGAAACACCGTGCTGTGGTGGGTTTGACGCAGTCGTTTGGCCTCCGCGATGGGCTGATGGCGCATCGCTGCCAGCTCGAAATATTCGCGGCCGAGCAGATAAGCGCTGGCCAGGAAAAAAATGACCACGCCCGCGCCAGCGAAAAGCAGAAATGGGACCGCAACCAGATAGACCACGACCGCGAGCAAAGCCGTTTTCATACCTTCGACGAGGGCGCGCAGCAGCGGCAGCGGTATGCCCACGTCCGCGGGATAGTGAGTGCGTTCCACCTCGAGCGCGATGTCGTCGACGAAGAAGCTGCCGACCAGCGCAGTGACCGCCGGCATCAAGAACACGGATCCGACGATGATGCCGACGCCGGCCGCAACAGAAACAACCCAAATCAGGATTGAGATCGGCGCGGGTGCGCTGATACCGAACATGTCCTGCGCCCAATTAGCGCCGGCGCTTGCAGCCCAGACCAGCAACCGGTGAAGCGCAATGGCGAGCAGCACGATCATTGCGAGCGCAAGGCCTGCTGATTTCAACAGCACCCACCGCAACGGCGGCGAAAACATTTGGGCAAGCGCTTTGGCGGCCGCATCGATCATCGCCTGCATCCTCTCTTCCGGCTGCGTCGGGCTGGCGCGGCGGGCGCAACCGCACCTGCCATCGGATCTCGTCTTCTGAACGTGAATACCGTCGACATAGCGCAAGTACGTGAATGATGAAGAAGATTTCACGCGTGCGCGGCACGCCTTCCATGGTAGATCTTGAAACACGTAGCACCTAGGCGCGCCAATGAGAATTTTGAGCCGGCGATGGTTCCTTGCCTCCTCGGGCGCGGCGCTTGCCGCGCCTGCACTTGGAGCCCCGCGTGCGGCCCCGGTCACCGACGTACCGCGCTCCGGCTGGGTTGATGCCGTCGTAGTGGGCGCCGGCGCCGCCGGCATCGCGGCGGGGCGGCGGCTTGCGGCGGCGGGCAAGCGCTTCGTCGTGCTCGAGGCGGCCGACGAAGTCGGCGGACGCTGCATCACCGACACCAAGACTTTTGGCATCCCCTACGATCGCGGCGCGCGCTGGATCTACGCAGCCGACATCAATCCTCTGGCGAAGCTTGGGATGCAGTCGGGGCTCGATATTTATGCGGCACCACCTGGGCAGCGGATGCGCATTGGACGGCGCTATGCCCGCGAAGGCGAGATGGAGGATTTTCTCGCCAGCCTCGTGCGCGCCAACACCGCAATTGCGGATGCGGCCCGCAAGAGCGACGTTGCCTGTGCGCAGGCGCTGCCCAAGGAGCTTGGGGAGTGGCGCCCGACGATCGAATTCGTGCTGGGGCCGTACGGCTGCAGCAAGGAGCTTTCGGACGTCTCAACCGCCGATCTCTCCCGCTCTGGCGAGCGCGACAACAATGCGTTCTGCCGCCAGGGTTATGGCGCGCTGCTGGCGAAGCTCGCAGTTTCTCTCCCGATCCTTTCGGCAACGCCGGTGAAAACCATCGAATGGTGGAGTCGCGCGCGCATCGAGGTTGATACGCCGAAAGGCCAGTTCAGGACGGGCGCGGTGATCCTCACCGTCTCGACGAATGTTCTCACCAGCGGAAAGCTCAGATTGGAGCCCGAGCTTCCGAAACGGCATATGGAGGCCGCCACCAAGCTCAAGCTGGGCAGCCGCGATCACGTGGCGCTGGAATTGACCGGCAATCCGTTGGGGTTGCGTGCCGATGAACTGGTGTTCGAGAAGAGTGAGAGCAAGCAGACGGCGGCAATCTTGGCCAACGTCTCGGGCTCGACCATTTGCGTAATCGAAGTAGGAGGCAACTTCGGGCGTGATCTCGCCGCCAAGGGCGAGGCGGCGATGATCGATTTTGGTATCAATTGGCTCGGCGGTCTTTACGGCACGGACGTGAAAAGTATCGTCAAGCGCCGCCATGCGACGCGTTGGAACAACGAGCCGTGGGTGCTCGGCGCCACCTCTGCCGCCGCGCCTGGCGCGCAATCCGCACGCAGGGTATTGGCCGAGCCGCTCCGCGACCGCATCTTCTTGGCCGGCGAAGCCACCCATGAAACGCTTTGGGGCACCGTAAACGGAGCCTGGGAATCGGGCGAGCGTGCCGCGGGCGCGGTGGTGAAGCTGCTCGGCGGGCCCAGCAAGCGCGGCTGAGTGCGATCAGGCTCGCAGCACCCCGGCCGTCCGCTTGCCGACCTCGGCCACTATTCTGGCAGCGATTGCCTCGATCTCGGCGTCGGTCATCGTTTTTTCCTGCGGCTGCAATGTCACAGTGATCGCGATCGACTTCTTCCCCGGCTCAATGCCCGCGCCCTCGTAGACGTCAAACACCGTGACGTTGGTGATGAGCTTGCGATCGGCGCTCTGTGCGGCCCGTAGGATATCGGCCGCATTCACCGCGCGATCGACGACGAAGGCGAAATCGCGCTCCACCGGCTGGAAGGGCGAGAGCTGGAGAACCGGCCGCGCTCGCGTTGCCCGCGCCTTCGGCTCCGGGATCTTTTCCAAGATCACCTCGAACGCGACCAGCGGCCCCTCGGCATTCAGGGTTTCGAGCGCGCGTGGATGCAGCTCGCCGAAATGTCCGAGTACGTTCTGCGGGCCGATTTGGATGCTGCCCGATCGTCCTGGATGGAACCATGGTGGGCCTCCCGGCACCACCTGCAGGGCCTGCGCGGGGGCTCCGGCGGCGGCCAGCACCGCCAGTGCGTCGGCTTTGGCATCGAACACATCGACTTCGCCGTCCGAGGCGGACCAATGGCGTCCGATGCCGGTCGCTTTGGCGAGTCCCCGGCGAACGCCGCTAGCGGCGGTGAACTGATCCTGCGGACGGTCGCCGCGGAAGACCTGTCCGACCTCGAACAGCGCTACGTTGGCAAAGCCGCGGTCGATGTTGTTCTGTGCGGCAGCAACGAGCCCTGGGATCAGGCTCGGTCGCATATCAGAGAGATCCGAGGCGATTGGATTGGCGAGTGCGAGTTCGGGCTGTCCGCCGCCGAACAGCTGCGCTTGCTCCTTGGCAATAAACGACCAGGCTACAGCCTCGAGCATGCCGCGCGCGGCGAGCACGCGCTTGGCCTTGCGGGTGCGCAGCTGAATGGGCGTGAGCACCGGCCTGCGCGGAGCCTCACCCCGATCAAACGGCGTCGGAGGAATGCGCTCAACGCCGATTATACGCGCGATCTCCTCCACCAGGTCGGCCTTGCCCTCGACATCCCCCCGCCATGACGGCACGGCAACGTTTAGACTTTTGCCGCCGCCAGTGACGGAGAATCCGAGGCGCCCGAGCACGCGCTCGACCTCGCGCGGGTCAGCATGAAGACCAGTCAGTCGCGGCAGTTCGTCCACAGGAAAATCGATGATGCGTTGAGGCATGTCCGGTGTACCCGCGACCGTCACCTGCGATGCGCTGCCGCCGCACAGCTCGAGCACCATGCTGGTCGCAAGCTCGAGACCCGGCAGCATGAAAGCGGGATCGACTCCGCGCTCGAAACGGTAGCGCGCATCCGATTGGATGCCGAGCTTGCGACCGGTCTGCGCTATGTTCACGGGCTCCCACAGCGCGGACTCGATCAGCACGTCCGTCGTCCTGTCCGAGCAGCCCGTGGCCTCCCCGCCCATGATGCCGGCGAGCGACTCCACGCCCTTTTCGTCGGCGATGACGCAGATGGTGGGATCGAGCGAATAGCGCTTCCCGTCGAGCGCAACCAAGCTTTCGCCCTCGCGCGCGCGCCGTACCGTGAGATTGCCGTGCACTTTTGCGGTGTCGAACACGTGCAGGGGGCGGCCGCGATCGTAAGTGATGAAATTCGTAATATCGACCAGGGCATTGATCGGGCGCAGCCCGATCGAGATCAGTCGGCGCTGCAGCCACGCCGGAGAAGGGCCGTTGCTCACGCCGCGCACAAGCCGCAGCGCAAAAGCGGGACAGAGCGAAGGCGTCATGCCGAAGTCGAGCGCCACCGCCACGGGGCAGGGGAACTCTCCTTTCACCGGCCGAATGCCTCTGTCCCGCAACTTGCCTATGTCGGCCGCGGCGAGATCACGCGCGATGCCGCTGACCCCGGTGCAGTCGCCGCGGTTCGGGGTGAGATTGATCTCGATGACCGGATCGTCAAGTCCCGCCCATTTGGCATAGTTCGCCCCGACCGGCGCATCCGCGGGAAGCTCGATAACTCCCTCGTGGTCGTCGGAGATTTGCAATTCGAACTCCGACACCAGCATCCCGCGACTCTCGACGCCGCGAATCTTGCCGATGCCCAGCGTCATGTTTTTGCCCGGGATGAAGGCGCCGGGCGGCACGAATACGCCTTTCATGCCCGCGCGCGCGTTGGGCGCGCCGCAGACGACCTGGACGCTCTCGCCCGCGCCGGTATCGACCATGCACACGCGCAGGCGGTCCGCGTTCGGATGCTGTTCGGCCGAGATCACTCGCGCGATGGTGAATGGCGCCAGCACCTTGCCGCGGTCGGCGACACTCTCGACCTCGAGACCGATCATGGTGAGCTTGTCGACAATCGCTGCAAGTGGCACCTCGGTATCGAGGTGCTCCTTCAGCCAAGCAAGCGTGAATTTCATCATTCCGCGGACCCGGGACTATTCCCTCCTCCCGAACGCCAACCGATCCGGCGATTGACGTATGGCGAGGAGTTGCAGCGGCGCGATCAGCCGCTCAATCCTCCCGCGAGAGTTGGGAAGTCGAGTGGCCGAAAACCATAATGTGAGAGCCAGCGCACATCGGCCTCGAAGAACGGGCGCAAATCCGGCATGCCGTATTTGAGCATGGCGACGCGATCGATGCCGAGACCCCAAGCGAAGCCCTGATATTCATCGGGATCGAGCCCGCAATTACGCAACACGTTCGGATGCACCATGCCGCAGCCCAGAATCTCCATCCAGTCCTCGCCTTCGCCGAATCTGACTTCCCCCTTGTCGCGTCGGCACTGGATATCGACCTCGAGCGAGGGTTCCGTGAACGGAAAAAACGACGGACGGAAGCGCATGTTGACCTGATCAACCTCGAAGAAGGCTTTGCAGAATTCCTGCAAAATCCATTTCAAATGCCCGAGATGCGAGCTCTTGTCGATCACGAGCCCTTCGACCTGGTGAAACATGGGTGTGTGGGTCTGATCGCTGTCACTGCGGTAGGTGCGCCCGGGAATGATGACGCGGATCGGCGGCTTCTGCGCCAGCATCGTCCTGATCTGCACCGGCGAAGTGTGCGTGCGCAGGAGAAGCTGCGACCCATCGGGCTTCGGTTTGAAAAAGAACGTGTCTTGCATCTCCCGTGCCGGATGATCTTCGGGGAAGTTGAGCTTGGTGAAGTTGTAATCGTCCGTCTCGATGTCCGGTCCTTCGGCGATCGCAAAACCCATGTCGGCGAAGATTGCGGTCAGCTCATCGACGACCTGAGTAATCGGATGGATGCGCCCGACCTCCGTCGGCGGCTCGGGCACGGGCAATGTGACGTCCAGGGTCTCGGTGTTGAGTCGCTGATCGAGCGCCGACCGTTTCAGGGCCTCCTTGCGCGCGGCGATCGCAGCGGTGACACGGTCCTTGAGACCGTTGATGAGCGCCCCCTGCTCCTTACGCGCTTCGGGCGACATCGTGCCCAGCGTCTTCAGCAGCGCGGATATCGAGCCATTGCGGCCCAGTGCAGCCACCCGTACCGTTTCGAGCGCCGGTTCATCACTCGCGTTTGCGACGGCGGTGAGAAGTTCGGTCTCGAGCGCACGCAGGTCGGTCATCGATCTTCTCAACTGCGCCAGCGCAGCGTCTTGGGCTCGAGCGGATTGACGAATGCGCGCCCTTCTTCCTGCGCGGCAATCCATTCATCTTTGACGCGCATCCACCAGCGCGCTTGCGTGTCGGCATCGTTGATGAGCATCAAGCGCGGATTATGCACAAGGCCCTCGCGCTGTTTCACCACCACTTGGCGATCCTGGTCGAGAAAGGTGTGCATGAATGGCTTCAGCAGCGGTGCGAGCGGCGCCATCCAGCCCGGGGAGGCCCAGAATATCTGATATACCTCGGTAGACTCCTCGGTGATCGGCGTAATCGCTGTAAGCCCCACGACGGCGTGGCGCTCGCCATGCACCTCCTCGATGCGCAGCCCCGGAAGCTTGTAGGAAATCTCCGTTTCGACGTGTCGCCCGAGCAGCTTGTACACCAGATTCTGTGGCGGCAGTTGATGGCGCACCATTCGCCAGCCGAGTTCGATTGGCTCGAACTGCTTCTCTTTCGGGCGCAGCTTTCTCGGCTGATGCTTGAACCACCACGACGTATGCACAAAGCCGGCATGCGTCGGATCCATGAGACCGAAAGCGGCGTGGTCGGTCGAGCAGGGGAATGGCAGCATGATCGCCGCCAGCGGCGCAGCATCGTCGGAAAAGATCGGCATGCGCGGCGGCTCCGGCGCGCGCGCAGCGGCTTTATCCGCCGGCGGGAAATAGACCCACACCAAACCCTGCCGTTCGACGCACGCATAGGATCCGCAACGAATCTTCCCGAGATCCATCACTTGGCCCTCCCGCAGCGAGGGGATCTCGACACAGGTGCCGCTCACGTCGAAGCGCCAGCCGTGGTAACAGCAGGCAATGATCTGGCCGTCGAAGCGGCCGTAGTGCAAGGGGATACCGCGATGGGGACAGATGTCGCGCAGGGCAAAGACGCCTCCATCGCGGTGCCGACCAATGAGCAGCGGCTCGCCAAGCAGGGTCTTGTGCACGACCTGACCGCGCCGCACGTCGGCGCCCATAAGCGCGACGTACCACAACCCGCGCAGAAGCTCGGCCTTGAGATCGTGCATGATACCGTCCCGTCGGAGTCCGCCCGCTCCGTCACGTCGGCATGAACGGCAGGTCGGTGTCCCCGGGCTTGCCGCCCGCCTGGGTCAGCATGCAATGCACCTGGCCGCGATGGTGGGTCTGGTGATTGAACATGTGTGTGACCAGAACCCATCTCGGTTTGCGCAGGTGCGACTTGATTGCACCGGAGTAATACGCGAGTTCGCCCGCCAGCCATTTGGGATCGAGGCGGTCCGCCCAGTCGATGACAACCGTATCGAAGGCTTTGCGTTCGTGCTTCAACTCGTCCCAATCGTCATAAAGCGACACGGATTCGGGGATGCCACCACCTGGGGATGGCATGCCGGCAAGGCGGCTCATCCATGTGCGATCGGCCCAGAGCAGGTGGTTCAGCGTGGCGTGGATCGAGCCGAAGAACGCCCCCCGCTCGCGGCGGCGAGCGGCCTCGGATAACGCATCGGCGATGGCATAGAGGTTATCGTTTTGCCAGCGGTTATAGCGCGCCATGCATTGCATATAGCCGGGATCGATCATCGTCGCGTTCGAAGGACGAACGAGTAACGCTCAATCCTCCGCCCTCTCCTCGTCACGCCGCGATTGCGGATTTGGCCTTCTCGACAATTGCGGCAAACGCCGCGGGCTCTCGGATCGCAAGATCGGACAAGACCTTGCGGTCCACCAACAAACCCGCCTTGCCGAGGCCGTCGATGAACCGGCTGTAGGTGAGCCCGAAGGGCCGCACTGCCGCGTTGAGCCGCTGGATCCAGAGCGCGCGGAAGGTGCGTTTGCGACGCTTGCGATCTCGATAGGCGTATTGGTTTGCCTTCTCTACCGCCTGCTTTGCAATGCGAATGGTATTCTTGCGCCGCCCGTAATAACCCTTGGCGGCCTTCAACACTTTTTTGTGCTTGGCGTGCGCGGTGACGCCGCGTTTGACGCGTGCCATGGCTAACCTCCTCTTGACCTGGCGCTTGGCTGGCCGCCGCGGCGGCCCAGCGGGCAATCAACCGTTGGGCAAATAGTATTTTTTGATCTTATCGCCGTCGGTCTTGAACAGCACCGCGGTCCCGCGCAGCTGACGGATCTGCTTGTTGGTGCGTTTGATCATGCCGTGACGCTTGCGGGATTGCTGGTAAAGGACCATCCCCCTTGCGGTCACTTTGAAGCGCTTTTTGGCGCCGGACTTGGTCTTAAGCTTGGGCATTTGGCTCTCCTTTGCGGCGGCAGGCAAAAGGGCCCAACCGACGGCTTTATGCTCTTGTGAGCTGCTGATGCACCATCGCCACGGCAGCCCTTTCGGCCGGGCGACGGAAGGGCGGCGTTATGGCAGAGGCCACCGCGAAATACAACCCAAAGCGGATTAAGCGGCCAAATCGGCTCGAAGCTAGAGGCGCGGGTTCAAGTATGGAACGGTGAGCGATCGGGCCCCACGTGGTGGTGCACGCGCAGGATGCCATCACGGGAGCGCTTGCTCCCGTCACCTCGGCGCCAGCACCATCACCACTTGGCGACCTTCGAAGCGCGGTTCCTGCTCGACCTTAGCGAGTTTGGAGGTATCGTCCTTGACGCGATTGAGAAGCTGGTAACCAAGCTCCTGGTGCGCCATCTCGCGCCCGCGAAAGCGCAGGGTGACTTTCACCTTGTCGCCCTCTTCAAAAAAGCGCTGCATCGAGCGCATCTTCACGTCGTAATCGTGGTCGTCGATCATCGGCCGAAGCTTGATCTCCTTGACCTCGACTATCTTCTGCTTCTTGCGGGCTTCCGCCGCCTTCTTCTGCGCCTGGTATTTGTATTTGCCGTAATCGAGAATCTTGCAGACGGGCGGAGACGAATTGGGGGCAATCTCGACGAGGTCTAGTCCGGCCTCCTGGGCCTTGTCCAAGGCGATCTGGATTTCAACGGAGCCAACGTTTTGGCCGTTCTGGTCGATCAATTGGACTTCACGAACTCGGATCTCCTCGTTGATGCGCGGGCCGTCCTTTGGGGCGGGTTGCGCGGGTCTCATGGGGCGACGAATGGCTCTGCTCTCCTCTTGTCATTGCAACAGTCCTGCTGCTGCAGGCCCAAGAAAGATCGGGACAATCCGCGCATAAGTCAACGGCTTTCCATGGGTCGGCGACCGAACTGGCCCGGAGCCCGCAATCATCCTTGCGCTAGGGATATGGGTCGCTCGCGGCCAACGCGGCGATCTGGTTCAGGAGGACGTAATGCGGGCGTAGGTGGCACGCTCTTCGTCTCTTGCTAAAGGTCGTGCTGAAGCAGCGCGCTATAGACTGCGTGGGTTGCGAGTACGGCGCTATGCGGAGCAAACATGTATTCGGCGAAGTGGCGTGCGCGCGCGGCCATCGTACGGTACGCGGCATCATCCAGGTTCAATGCCTCATTGAGCGCGTGGGCAAATTCACTTGCATCGCCCGGCTTTACCAACCATCCCGTCCGCACCTCTTCCGGCATTTCCGGCGGCGCAACCACGTGTTCGGGCAAGATGCCGATGTCCGACGTGACGACCGGTCGGCCTATGGCTTGCGCTTGCGCCACCACGCGGCCGAGTGCCGGAGGCTCGATCGCGGGCACCACCACGGTATCCGCGAGGGCCAAGGCCGCCGGCATATCCCTGCAGTGTCCCATCTGCCGAACCAGCGTCCGCACACCTCGCTCCTGCGCTTGTTCCATGACCGAGCGCGCATATTTGCGATGACTGCGATGTTCGCCAGCGAGCACGAAGACAAAGCCACGCATGCCGCTGTCGAGCATGACGCGCGCGATCTCAGGCACGATGAGCTGCCCATTCCAGGGCGCGACACGTCCGGGAACGAGCAAGACCCGTGCCGCCGGCGGAATTCGCCAGGCGTTCCGCAAAGCCTCGACCCTCGCGGAATCAATCGCGGCCGGATCGAATGCGGCGATGTCGATGCTGCGTGGAATGATGGTGAGCCGCTCGCGCGAAATCTTGTGGCGCGCGATCACGGGCGCGGCGGCAAAGTTCGACGGCGTGATCACCCAATCGCCGCGCGCGAGCCCGGCGGCCCAATATGCACGCAGGCGGGAAGCCGGCGGAACGTCGGGCAACGTGGTGACGAGCCAGACCAAGGTCCGCGCTGTTGCCATGTTGGCGATCCACGCTCCGCCAGCGCTTTGCGCGTGTACGATGTCGATCCGCTCCGAGGCGATCAGGCGTTGCAGAGTGCGGGCGCTTTTCCTCAGCTGGAACGGATTGACGGTTGCATTCACGAGGGGAACCCATTCGCCGCCGGAGGCCGTGAGCTCCGCAACGAGCGTGCCATCCTCGGCTGCCACGATGGCCCGCGCGCCGATTTCTCGCAGCACCGCGGCCACGTTAAGCGCGGTGCGGGCGACAGGCTCCTCGCGCAACGCGGGCACGATCTGTAGGACCGTCGCGCCGACCAAGGTGCGCGGGTGTATCTCCCGGTCCTCGTTGCTCACGGAGTTTTTTCCCTCGCTCCGCGGCGGCTTGTTTGCTGTTCGGGCATGCTTGTATTCAATGGCCGCACGGGCCCGAACACGCCCGGCGACCGCCGCGATCGTGGCCCCCGAGGTTGGACTCCGCAGATGAACGATGTTTGCCTCAAATTTTTGAGTGTTGGAACCGGCATTGCGGCGCGCCAAATCGCCGTCCGCCGGCGCGAGGGAGCCGCTCCCGGCCTGTTCTGGCTCGGCGGATTCAAGTCAGACATGACAGGCACCAAAGCCGAGGCACTCGATCGGTGGGCGCAGGAGAATGGCCGGGCGATGACGCGCTTCGACTATTCCGGCCACGGGGAATCTGGCGGCAATTTCACCGAGGGTACGATCGGCCGATGGCTCGAAGAGACGCTCGCGATATTCGACGCATTTTGCCGCGGTCCGCACGTCGTTATCGGCTCGTCAATGGGGGGGTGGCTGGCGCTGCTGCTGATCCGCGAACTCGCGCGCCGCACGCCAGCAGATGCGCGCGTGGCGCGGCTCGTGCTGATCGCGCCGGCGGTGGACTTCACTGAGGAGTTGATGTGGAAACGGTTCCCGCCGGAGGTCAAGCGCGAGATCGAACGAACCGGCGTCTGGGCCCGGCCGTCGCAGTATTCCGACGAGTCCTACCTGATCACCCGCGCTCTCATCGAGGAGGGACGCAAACACCTTCTGCTCGACAGCATGATCGAGACCGGATGTCCGGTGCGGATCCTCCATGGAGTGCAGGACCCCGACGTGCCGTGGCAGCACACGATCGAGCTGACCTCTCGCTTTGCCCGTGACGACGTCGTGCTGACCCTCGTAAAGGACGGAGATCATCGCTTGTCTCGGCCGGAGGACATCGAGCGGCTGATTGCCGCTGTAGCCGAGTAGCAAAAGACCGCTAGCCGTGCTGACGACGACTGTCCACGGGGACCTCCGCGCGCTCAGACTTGGTGTAGTTCCTGATCACGCCGGCAATCCTTAATCGGTAGTCGGAGAATATTTCGGCGCGGCCCGCGATCTGCGCGCGGCGATGCTCCTCGATATTTCTCCAGGCGTTCACCGCCGCTTCGTCGCGGAAGAAGGAGAGCGAGAGCATCTTGCCGGGCTCGTAGATGCTCTCGAACCGTTCGACGGAGATGAAACCGTCGATCTTATCGAGCAGCGGCCGCAGCTCGGCCGCGAGATCCAGATAGCGTTGCTTGTGGCCAGGCTTTGGCCAGACTTCGAAGATCACGGCGATCATTGAATACCTCGTGGAGGGAACGGTTACATCGGCGCGCTTTTCTGCGGCGGAGCCATCGGGACTTTCCTAAAAGCACTCGCCGAGCCCCCGCCCAATACCAGCCATTTCAACAGAACCGAGGCTCAGGTGACCGGCCTGAGAAACGTCCGTTCCTCACTCAAGATGAAACGTCGTTCCTGCGCAAACCGAAAATTGGCCGCACCTTCAGAATCGGCTTTCAGTCGCGCGCGGTAAGCCTCGTAGGCGGCGAGGCTATCGAACGAGATCAGACCATAAGCAATGTTATTGGTGCCTTCATGCGGCATCCAATAGCCGAGGAGATTTCCACCACACTTTGGGATGATAGAAAGCCAATGCCGCGCGTATTCTTCGAAGGCATCGCCTTGAAACGGATCCAGTTTGTAACGGATGAAAACCGTAAGGGTCATGGCAGCCTCCGGTGACCAGGTTCTGCATTTTGCTGCACCTTCGATATGGCACGTTTCGGAAATAACCGAACTATGCGCGCGGGAACACGACCCCGCCCGCCGCGCTGCGCGCTGATGTTCGGCTGAGTTCTAGGCCGACGTTGCCGGTTCGGCCGCCGAGAGATGATCACCGGCTTTGTAAAGTGCGCACAGGCCATCGCGGTAGGTTGGATAGCGCAGCTTCACGCCGAGCACCGCCTTGAGCTTATTGTTGCGCGCGCGAATGCAACCCTCATAGAAGCTGAGCGCCATGGGCGACACCAGGTTGCCGGCGTCCTCATAAGGAATCTCCGGCGGCGGCGGAATACCGATGAGACGGGCAGCAAATGCGATTTGATCGCTCGGCGAGGCTGGCTCATCGTCGACGATGTTGAACACGCCCTCGGCGCCACGTGCGAAGGCCGCATCGATCGCCTGCGCGATGTCATAGACGTGCACGCGGTTTGAGACGTGTCCGGGCTTGGCGATGCGCTGCGCGGTGCCGTGCAGGAGCCGGACCATTCCATTGCGTCCCGGACCATAGATGCCGCCGAGTCGCAGGATTGCGACCGGGAAATTTCGCTTCCTCCCGAGCGCCTGCCAATCGAGTTCGGCGGCGATGCGCGCGCCGCCTCGGCGTGCTCGCGCCGGTATCGTTGGTGCGGTTTCGTCAATCCACGTGCCGCCGCTATCCCCGTACACCCCGAGGCTCGACAGATAGACTACGGACTTAAGTCGCGCCGCCTGGGTGATCTCGCCTTTGAGCATGACGAGCACGGGATCTCGGCCCTCTGTCGGCGCCGCCGATATGAGCAGGGCATCGGCGGCCAAAATGGCGGCCTCGAGCTCGTCCGATGCAGATGTGCCGTCGAATAGCAGCATGTCGACCGACTTGCCGCGGGGGCGTGCTTTCCCGAGTGCGGCGGCATGGTCCGCGTTGCGTGTGGTTCCCAAGATACAGTCGAAGCGCTCGCCGAAAGCGCTGACATAGTGCCGGGCGCAGTAACCAAGCCCGAGACAGACCAGCGTGGTCATCAGGTTGCCGCCGGCTCGAGCGCCGCCGACCATTCCTCCAGGACTAGCGGTTCACTCTCACGCGGGCGATGCTCCATAGCCAGCGCGGCGAGCCGCTCGGCGGGTAGAAGTCGGCTCAGCGCCCATACCGCTGCGCCGCGCACCAGCGGAGAGGGATCGTCCAACAACCGCATAGCCTCGGGCGCAAGCATCGCATCCCCCGCGTTGCCCATCGCGATCAGCACGTTGCGCACGAAGCGATTGCGGCCGGTGCGCTTGATCGGCGATCTCGAAAACAGCTTGCGGAACTCGGCATCGTCGAGACGGGCCAGATCGGCGAGTCGAGGGGCCGTCAATTCCTGACGTGCCGCGAGTTTGCTCTCGCGGCCGGCCTGCGCGAATTTGTTCCACGGGCACACCGCCAGACAATCATCGCATCCGAAGATGCGATTGCCGATTGCGGAGCGTAGTTCACGGGGAATCGGGCCCTTGTGTTCGATGGTGAGGTAGGAGATGCAGCGGCGCGCATCGAGCCTATAGGGCGCGGGGAACGCCGCGGTCGGACAGACGTCGAGGCAGGCCTGGCAAGTGCCGCAATGATCGCTCTCGGGCGCGTCCGGCGGTAGCTCGAGCGTCGTGAAGATCGCGCCGAGAAACAACCACGACCCGAATCGGCGCGAAACCAAATTCGTGTGTTTGCCCTGCCAGCCGATACCGGCAGAAGCAGCAAGCGGCTTCTCCATGACCGCGGCGGTATCGACGAAGACCTTCGCGTCGCCGCCGGCTTGCACGGTCAGCCAGCGCGCCAGCGCCTTGAGTCGCGGTTTGATGATCTCGTGGTAATCGTAGCCTCGGGCGTAAATCGAAATGGCGCCGCGGTCGCGACTGCGCAAGATCGTGAGCGGATCGCCGTCGGGCCCGTAGTTGACGCCGAGCATGATGACGGAGCGTACCTGCGGCCAGAGCTCGCGCGGGTTCCCGCGCCGTGTCGCGGTTGTTTCCATCCAAGCCATGTCGCCATGGGCGCCTTCAGCGAGGAACTGCCGCAGCCGCTCCGGCGCCTGCGGGATCGAGTCCGGCCGTGCGATGCCGACGATATCGAAGCCGCGCTCAAGAGCTGCGCGCACGAGCGCCGCCTTGAGCGCCGAGGCATCGCTCAGAAGTCGAGGTCGGCGTAGGTCGGTGACGGCGGGATGCCGGCCAGCGTCTCGGCCAGGATCGGGCGGAACGACGGGCGAGACTTGATCTGCGCGTACCAGGTCTTCGCGGCTTCGTCTTCGTCCCATGGCACGTCGCCCAGATAATCGGCGGCCGATAGATGCGCGGCTGCGGCGAGGTCCGCGTAACTCAGCCGCGGACCTGCGAGCCAATCGCGTGTGCGCACCAGCCAGCCGACATACGCCAAATGATACCGCATGTTGTGGCGCGCCGCTCGGATCACCTCGGTATCCGGTGAGCCGCCGCCCGCACTCGCCGGCATCCGCCGCTTATATAGGCGCTCCATGGTCAACGGCCCGCTGACCTCCACAAAAAATTTGTCGTTAAACCAGCTCATCAGCCGACGTACTTCGACGCGCGAGCCCACCTCCCGCGGCAGCAGACGCTGCTCACCGAGCTCGGCTCCTCTCGTCTCATCCAGATACTCGGCGATGATGGCCGCCCCGGGAACCGGCGGACGACCCTCCTCCACCGCCACCGGAGTCGTGCAGGCGGGGTTGAGAATAAGGAACTCTTCGCGGCGCTCCCACACGCGCTCCTCGACCGTCCTTGCTGCGATACCGTATTCGCCGAGCGCCAGCCGCACGAATCGGGAATGCGGGCAGAACGGGTGATGGAACAGCGTGAGCATGCGGCCGTACTGATTGCGGTGGGCCCCGCGCTGGCGCGGCGCCGGTCACGTTAAGTCGCTTTCGATCCGTTTGGTAGGATGAGCAGCGCGCAACCTGTGCAATGTTCACCTTTTCCCGTTGCTCCAAGGTTAATGATGCGGGAAAAGGGCGTCTTCCTCATCTTCGCCGGCCGCTGCCGTGCGGCGACGGTCCTCTGTCCGCGGAGCCATCATGTTGTTGGAACTGTTCAAGGCATTCGTGCTGGGCGTGGTCGAGGGGTTGACCGAGTTCCTGCCGGTGTCCTCGACCGGCCATCTGCTCTTGGTCCAGCGCTTTTTCGGTTTCGACGACGCGGATTTCGGCAAGACCTTCGCGGTCCTCATCCAATTCGGCGCAATCCTTGCGCTGTTGTCGATCTATTTCTTCCGTATCTGGCGGCTTGCTGCCGGTATGTTTAGCGATCCGGCGGCTCGCCGCTTCGTCATCGGGGTGCTGATCGCATTCCTGCCGGCGGCGGTGGTCGGCGCGCTCGCGCACGACATTATCAAATCGGTGCTGTTCAACGTTTGGATCGTCTGCTTCACGCTCATCGTGGGTGGTGCGATTCTGTTGTGGGTTGATCGGCTGGATCTCGACACGCGCTACTATGAGGCCACTAAGTTTTCTCTGCCGATGTATTTCGGCATCGGCTTGGCGCAGTGCCTATCCATGATACCTGGAGTCTCCCGCTCAGGAGCCACGATCGTAGCCGCCATGCTGCTGGGCGCCGACCGGCGCTCGGCAGCGGAATTCTCGTTCTGGCTCGCCATGCCGACCATGGCGGGAGCCTTCGCCTATGACCTGCTTAAGAGCCGCGGCCAGATGAGCATGGATAATACCATCCTTGTGGCGTTCGGATTCGCAGTATCGTTCGTGTGCGCCTGGATCGTAGTGAAGACGTTTCTCGACTATGTGCAGCACCATGGTTTCGCTCTGTTTGCTTGGTGGCGCGTTCTCGTCGGCGCGCTCGGGCTGATCGCGCTGGCAGTGGGATACTGAGCGTTTCATCTTCGCGCCAAATAGAGTGCGCGAACCCCTTCGTTTCGGTTCGAGCTCGCATTGTTCCGGCGGACGGCGGCTGAGTCCGGTTAGCGCCGGTACCGATCACTCCCCGCCGCACCTTTAAACTGGCCGCTCTTGCGGAACCGCCACAGGTAAGAAGGGACGACGGCAGCCATGGCGAGCGGCTCGATGCCGAGTGCTTCGATGGTGCGCCGTTCGCGCTTCGCGGCCTCAGAGACGATGGTGTCGCGTCGTAGCAGCTCGACCTGGTCGGGCGTCAATAACGGCTTGGGCAGGAACTGAAGCAAGCCGGCCTGGAACTTGGCAAGCGCGAACGGGATCGGCACCAACAGGCGCCGGCGCTCGATGACCGCGAGCATGAACTGCATCAGTTCCTTGAAGTTGCGCACTTCCGGTCCACCGAGCTCGTAAACTTCGCCGTCTCTGGAGCGCCCTTCCATGGCGGCGGCGATCGCGCTGGCGACGTCCCCGGCAAAGACGGGCTGGAACCGGGTGTGGCCGCCACCGATGAGGGGGAGAGCCGGGGAAAAACGGGCGATGGTCGCAAACCTGTTGAAGAAGTCGTCTTCGGGGCCGAACAGGACCGAAGGCCGCAAGATGACCGCCGATGGCACGGTGCCGAGCACCAGTTTTTCGCCCAGTGCCTTTGAACGTGCATAGTGCGAGGCGCTTTCTGCGTCGGCGCCGATCGCGGAGACATGAATCAAGCGCGCGCCGAATGCTGCTGCTGCGCGCGCGACGGCTTCGGCCCCCGCGGACTGCACGGCATCGAATTGTTGACGTCCGCGCTCGAACAGAATGCCGACAAGATTGATCACCACGTCGGCCTCGCGCGCGGCCGCCTCAACCGAGGCCGGATGGCGCACGTTGGCCTGCACGGCATGGATCTGGCCGACCCGGCCCAGCGGCTGAAGGAAGCCGGCAAGCTCGGGACGGCGCACCGCGACACGGATGCGGTAGCCAAGTTTCGCCAGCGCGCGCACGACGTGACGGCCGAGAAAACCCGAGCCGCCGAATACGATGACGAGTGTCTCGAGCTGAATGGCGGTCATGCTCGCTCAAAATCCCTCGCTCGCCGAATACAGGATCGACTTGATGCTGTACAGGGCACGCCCATTTGACAACGACGGGCCTGCTCCGTACCTAATCCGCGCAAAGCCCAGGTGGCGGAATTGGTAGACGCACTAGTTTCAGGTACTAGCGCCGCGAGGCGTGGAGGTTCGAGTCCTCTCCTGGGCACCAGGTTTGTTTCGGTGCATGCGCCGCCATGACCGTCCGCTTGCATCGCGGTGATCTGCCCGACCTTTCACGCTACCGCGGCGCTGCGGTAGCGATCGACACCGAAGCCATGGGGCTCGATCCGCACCGCGATCGGCTATGCGTGGTTCAGATCTCACCGGGTGACGGTTCCGCCGACGTGATCCAGATTCCGGCGGGCGCCCGCGAAGCACCGAATCTGACCAAGCTTCTCGCCGACGGGACTAGTCTCAAGATCTTTCATTTCGCCCGCTTCGATCTCGCCGTGCTGTACAAGCGTCTCGGCGTCATGCCCTCCCCGGTTTATTGCACCAAAATCGCCTCGCGCATTGCCCGCACCTACTCCGACAAGCACGGCCTCAAGGACCTGGTGCGTGAACTCTTGGGCATCGACCTTTCGAAGCAGCAGCAACTCTCCGATTGGGGCGCCGAGGTGCTGAGTGAGGCGCAACTCGCCTATGCGGCCTCCGACGTGCTGCATCTGCACGCTCTCAAGGAGAAGCTCGACACGATCCTGCTCCGGGAGGGTCGCGCGGACTTGGCCGCGGCGTGTTTCACTTTCCTGCCCGACCGGGTGCGGCTCGACCTTGCCGGCTGGGCGGGGGAGGACATCTTCGCCCACGCCTAGCCGTTCGCGCTGCGACAATCCGAATGGATTGGTAACCAATCCGCGCTATCTCCTTCCGCCAGTGTGCTTTTCCGGCCGGATCCGCGCCCCTGTCTCCGTCCGGCCATGCCGCGCGGGGGCCATATTTGCGCGCGAGCATGGGGCTAGAACGGGTTACTATCGCCAGTGGGGCCGCCTGATTCTCTGCGGGCGGAGGGGCTTGGGGATGAATTCTCTAACGGCCGTATCCGAGGTCAAGGAGCGAGCGCCGCGGGTGCTTGCCCGGTTCGGTCGTGGCGATGGCGATCGTGCTTTCCGCACCGCCGTGCGCCATAGCCGGCACGTACGCGTCCTGCGGCTCGCCCTTCCGCTCACCGCCGCCGTCGTCTTGGTCGCGGCGGCGGCCTTTTCGTTCCTGTTCAAGCCACTGCGCATGCTCTCGGGCATGCCGGTCGACATCGGTCGGATGGTTGTGTCCGGCACCAAGATCATGATGCACCAACCGCGTCTCGCCGGTGTGACGCGCGACAACCGCCATTATAACATGGTCGCGCAGGCCGCCGCTCAAGATGTGACCAAACCGGACATGCTCGAGCTACAGGGTGTCCATGCGACCATGGAGATGCGAGACAAGGTCAGCTTCGAAACTACCGCAAAGGCCGGACTCTACAACACCAAGACGGAACAGTTGACGCTGAACCAGAACGTCGTGGTCACATCTTCGAGCGGCTATCAGGCATTCCTCAACGAAGCGGTGGTCGACGTTCGAGCCAGCAGGATCGTTTCGGAGAAGCCGGTCGAGGTGAAGACGGCGACATGGACCATCAGCGCCAATCGCATGGAGGTCAGCGAGTCCGGTGATCTCGTGCGCTTCGATCGCGGCGTGTTTGTCACCTTGTTGCTGGACAGCACGACGTCCGGCGCCGGCGGGGGGGCGCGCAAAAAATGAGAGGGTGGGTAGCACGGCTTTCGCGCGCCCGGGTTGTAGGCGCGGCGATCACCTTTGCCTGCGCGATTTGGGCAACGGATGCGAGTGCACAGAAAAATCAAGGCCCGCCCAACGCGCTGCAGGGCTTCTCGCAGAACCGCGACGAACCGGTGAAGATCCGGGCGGCCTCGCTCGAGTTTCGCGAAAAAGACAAGAAGGCAACCTTCACAGGCGACGTCTACGTGCTGCAGGGCGACACCGAAATGCATTGCAAGGTGCTCGTCGTTTTTTACGAAGAGGAAACCGATGCGCGCGCCGTCAAGACGGCCGAGCCGGGGCCGGGAGGCGACCGGCAAATCCGGCGCATCGAGGCCAAAGGCGACGTCGTCGTTGTACAAAAGGATCAAAATGCGACCGGGGACGCCGCCACTTTTAACATGCGCGAAAACACCGTCACGCTGGTCGGCAATGTTGTGGTGACGCGGGGTGCAGACGTGTTGCGCGGCCAGCGGTTGACGGTCGATCTCACCAGCGGCGTGTCGAAAATGGACGGCGGCCGGGTCGATGGCATATTCCAAGCCGGGCCGCGAGCGCCTCCTGACCCGCGCAACAGCGCGGAAAAAAGCAGCCCGGCGGAGAAAAGATGACGTCGCTCATCCTGGCGCGCACGGCCGCGCGGCCGAGCTGCGACGGGACAGACATGGATTGAAAGCCGTTTGGAATATGCCGGCCCTCGTAGCTTAGGGGCAAGGCCGGGATCCGCCGCGCGGTCGATAAGACGGTGCGGCCCATTCCACTCGGCTGGTTTTGGCGGGGCTTTAAGGGCAGAGGCGTGCTCAACATTCTCGCGTTGTTTCGACACCGTCGCGCGCCTCGGCCTCGACGCAAAGCGGGCAACGGCGCCTGGCAGGACATTGGCCTGACAAGTCTGGGCGGGCCGATGCCGGCTGCCCGCACCAAGAAAGCGGCTCCAAGCCGGCCCAACCCGCGCCGAGAAGCCGTCCGGCAGGAGCCCTCGCGCGGGTATCTGGCCGCGCACAGTCTCGAAAAGAGCTACGGGGGACGGCGCGTGGTCGACGGCGTGAGCGTCTACGTGCGCCGCGGCGAGGCGGTCGGGCTACTGGGACCCAACGGCGCCGGTAAGACGACGGCGTTTTACATGATTACGGGTCTGATCAAGGCTGATCGCGGTCATATCGAACTCGACGGGCAAGAGGTCACTCACCTTCCCATGTATCAGCGCGCGCGGCTCGGTATAGGTTATCTGCCGCAGGAAGCGTCGATCTTTCGCGGCCTCAATGTGGAAGAGAATATCCGCGCGGTTCTCGAAGTCGTCGAGTCGGACCGGCGTCGCCGCGAGGCCGATCTCGACGCGCTGTTGGATGAGTTCGAGATCACGCGTCATCGCAAGACGCCCTCGATCGCGCTTTCGGGCGGAGAACGTCGCCGGGTCGAGATCGCCCGCGCGCTCGCGAGCCGGCCGAATTATATGCTGCTCGACGAACCGTTCGCCGGCATCGACCCTAAAGCGGTGGTCGAAATCCAAAGGCTCGTGCGCCGTTTGACCACCCGCGGCATCGGCGTGCTCATCACCGACCATAACGTGCGCGAGACGCTCGACCTCACCGACCGGTCCTACATCATCTATTCGGGCCAAGTCCTCATGGAGGGCCGCAAGGACGATATCGTGAACGATCCCGAGGTCCGGCGCCTCTATCTCGGCGAAGAATTCCGCGTCTAACGGTTGTCCCCGCTGTTATGCGCGCCCTGCCGCGCGCTTAGCGCTTGCCCCCTAATCCTGGTATACAGCGGGCCAGGAAGGCGATAAGCAAGAATTGGACCAAGCGCCCCTCGCGCGCTTGCGATCGATTTGGTTGAGCAGGACAGCCGTCTCAGAATGCCCATGGCGCTTACCCAGCGACTCCAGCTTCGGCAGAGCCATGCCCTCGTAATGACGCCGCAGCTGATGCAGGCCATCAAGCTGCTGCAGCTCTCCAATCTGGACCTGGCCGCATATGTGGAAGGGGAGCTCGAACGCAATCCTCTGCTGGAGCGAGCTGGAGAAGGCGACGGAGCTGGGGATGCCGCAAACCCTGACGTCTCGCCCGAGCCCGGCGCGGCCGATTGGATGGAGCCTGCCGCTCTTCGAAACGGCGACGCAGCCCCAGATCAGCCCGCCCTCGATATCGACGATGTTGCTCCCGCCGATGCCGATGCCGCGCTCTCGCGTGGCAACGGCGAGGGGCCGATGGGTTACTCCGAATGGGCCGGCACGGGGACGGGGGGGCGCGACAATACCGACTACAATCTCGAAGCTTTCGTGTCGGTCGAGAGCACGCTCGCCGACCATCTTGCCGAGCAGCTCGCGCTCACGCTCTCCGATCCGGCCCGCCGCATGATCGGGCAATACCTCATCGATCTGGTCGATGAGGCCGGCTATCTCAATGGCGACCTCGCAGCGGTCGCGGAAAAGCTGGGGGCGCGCCTTGGCGAGGTCGAGTCCGTGCTCGCCATTCTGCAGGGCTTCGATCCCCCGGGCGTTTGCGCACGCAATCTCACGGAGTGTCTTGCCATCCAGCTCAAGGAGCGTAATCGCCTCGATCCTGCGATGCAGGCGCTGCTGGCTCACCTCAATCTACTCGCCAAACGCGATCTTGGTGCCTTGCGCCGCCTCTGCGGCGTGGGCGAGGAAGACTTGACCGAGATGATCGGCGAAGTTCGCAAGCTCAATCCCAAGCCCGGTCTTGCCTTCGGCTCGACCCAGGTGCATCCGATCGTGCCGGATGTCTTTGTGCGCCCGGGCCGAAGCGGCGGCTTTGTCATCGAGCTCAACTCCGACACGCTGCCCAAGGTGCTGGTCAACCAGACCTATCATGCCGAAGTCGCCAAGACCGCGAAGAGTGAGAAGGACAAAACCTATCTCGCCGGTTGTCTGCAGACTGCGACTTGGCTCATGCGCGCGCTCGACCAGCGGGCCAAAACCATTCTGAAAGTATCGACCGAGATCGTGCGTCAGCAGGACGCCTTCTTCGTGCGCGGCGTTCAGC
>Ga0209647_1000234_pt1 | contig 52125 bp, 53 predicted proteins | sample GraSoi_2013_60cm_FD_185827 | JGI IMG/M metagenome (GOLD analysis project Ga0209647, IMG submission 185827) | Grasslands soil microbial communities from the Angelo Coastal Reserve, California, USA - Sample 9_17_2013_60cm (SPAdes) (version 2) | ecosystem: Environmental > Terrestrial > Soil >...
AGGTTGTTCCCAATGCGCTTGAACAGGTGACCGGGATCGCTCGTTATCATTCCGCATTTGCATCTTTGTAATCACATGCAAATGAAGGGGACCCACTTCCGGCCCGGTCGAGTCGTTACGGTCACAAGAGGGCAAACAATTGGAACGATTCAACGGCTCGGAAAGTGGCTTAAATGCTTGGTCTGAGCACGAACAGGCGTTGCCTGTCATCACCAGTCACAACGGGCAAGGTGGTGCGCGATGCAGGGTTCGAACCTGCGACTTCTTGCGTGTGAAGCAAGACGCTGATGTCTGTAGATCCTTTATTTAAGAAGGTTGACAACGATGTCTACTTTTACTAGCCTACCTGGCACTATGAACTCTACCACCAGATTGTTCGGAGGAAGTCAATGACTACCCAAGAACGGAAGGCCACGCTATACCGGGTTCTCAACGAAACCTACAAGGATAAGGGCCTGCGGGCGGGGGAGGAGATCCACGAGAACCTCAACTCCTGGGCGGCAGAATTACGGATGGACCAATTCCTCGGAGAAAAGCTTCGAGAGCTGCGGGACGAAAGGCGGGAGGAAGCGCGGCGGGCACGGTGGGATCCCCGCATCAACCCCAGGGCGATTTGGATTAGTTTGGTGATCGGAGCAATCCTTTACGTCCTCACCGGCTTTATCCATTGAAAAACCTACTCCGCTATCAGAACTCGAAGAACTGGTACTTCCGGTTCTACGACGACCAGGGAAAGCGCAGGACAGTCTCCCTTGAAACCGATGACGAGGCCGAGGCCATCAAGAAGGCCAGGCTGATTCAGTACGGCGAGGCCGTCCGGCGAAGCGAGAACATTGCCATAGCCACCCCGCTGGATAAGTTAATATCTGAGTATTTAGTATTTGCCCAGGCAAGGAGACGAAAACCCATGAGGCCGGAGACGGCCAAGACTGTGGGTCTGGTCCTACGAAAGTTTGCCCGCGAGGCCAAGTTGACGGTGGCTAGAGGTGTTACCTCCCCAGCCGTAGGGGCCTGGCTAGACGCCCTTCATAAGGACGGAAAGAGCCAAGAGACCCTCAGGTCCTACACCCGAGACCTAAAGACCTTTGCCGGTTGGCTGTCAGGCCGTGGGCTCTGCGATCCTCTAGTCATTGATCTCCCAGACCGAAAAGCAAAGATCCGTAAGCCGTGGGTCCGTAGGGACCAGGTGTCAAGGATCTTCAAAGAGGTCAGACCGCGCATAGGACCTCACTCGACCGAAGCCGGCATCGCTATAGCCAAACAGGATGCTGAAGACCTCAAGTTCATTCTTTATTGTGGCTTCCACGCTGGTCTTCGTAGAAAGGAAATCAGCGTGGCTCGAGTCAACTGGTTCGATCTGAAGGCCGGTCTTTTGCATGTGTCCAACGACTCAGGATTCACTTCCAAAGATTCGGAAAACCGGACGATCCCCCTGACGGATGAGTTCAAGGATTTTCTCGTAGTCTTCCTCAAAGGCCGCGACCCGAAGGAATTCTGTCTTAAACCCGAACGTCTTTCCCCCGGGAAATACCGCTACGACTTTCAGCGAAGTGTTCGCAGTCACTTCGCCGTCTGTTCCGTCAATCTGGATCTTCATGGGATGAGGCGCAGTTTCGCCAGTAACTTAGTTTCAGATGGCGTGTCAATTTACAAAGTAGCGCGGTGGTTGGGAGATGGGGTCCAGGTAGTCGAGAAACACTACGGCCACCTGGCCCCGCAAGACCAGGACATCAATCGGTTGATGGCGTAAGCAGCGAGCACCTTCATTTTGGTCTGATGGGAAAGGATCCGAACTTCCAAGATAAGCGGTAGATCGGATCGACCTTACATATTGCAGCTCAACGCTCCGCTGTCCTCGAAGACCCCCGCCAGCCGTTTCCGAATCAGGCCGGCAATCCTTCAAGCCGTTGAACCCCATTCAAGCGGCATCACTTGGTAAAGGATTTACCAGATGAAACTTACAGATGCCTCTACCTCCTTTGCTCTACCAAGGAGGTACGTCAGAATACGTATAGACGGAGTTTCTAGCAGACCTTACGCTAGGATCAGTAGGTCCTTTCTTCCCTAGCAGCCATCACAAAAAGGTCCAGCAACTCGAAGGCACAATATGGCTTATCAACCTGTGGAGTTCATAGCGAGAAAGTGGCTCCCTCGCATTTCGATTATTTGCACTCTAATCCTTTTTTTTGAAGGCGCAGGTAATGCTCAGTTGCCCGCTAGCGGCATTGCATCACACGGTGTGGAGAGAGACGCGGTTAACGCGGACGGGACGGGAGTAGGCGTTGGATATTTCACATTCATAGCGGGCGTCCCTGGTCCTTTATTCTCTGGTGTGCCTGGTGAAGCCACCGCTTTCTTCACGTTTAGATCAGACCCGTTTTCTACAGTGGTAATTCCTAACGGGACCGTGACCAAGGTCCTTCTTCATCCTCCTGGTCGCTTAACGATCTATCTAAACGAAGCTCCCCACGGCAACTGGAGTAACTTTAGTACTTTCTCCGAAGGTGAGCCGATCGGAATCCTCGAATTTGGAACGACGCAGGATATCAACGATGGCGCGGTGCAAATAGGCTACACCTCCGCCAGGTTTGCCGCTAGCAGCGACTTCGAGTTCCAAGGACATCGCCTCAATTTCAACGATCTGTTTCCCAACGGAGTGATAATAGCCTTTACCACTAACCCGACGCCCCTCAATGCCGGTTTTCCGTTGATCTTTTCGCTCGGCTTTTCCTCGTTCACAACCGGGGCGCCGGAGAGCCCTTCGGAACCCTGATTACGGCCAGGGATATGCAGACACCACGGTCTCTTGGTCCTTTGGCTCAGAGCTTACGGCTGCTTGGACCTGGGCCCTTTGGACACTCGGAGCCGTCTTCTGATTTGACGGGGCCGGCATCCAGAAAACTCGAGTGCCTTCTCGCGATAGCCACTCTTGGGGCACCTGCGCGAGCAGTCGGCCCGCGGCGCCGACGCGCCCAAGTGACATATAGAAATTCTTTGGCCCTTGTCATAGCCACGTAAAGCAGCCGTCGCTCTTCGCCGAGATCGCAGTAATGCCTTCCTCCGTAGCTGCGATGATCGTCGCCCGAACCGTCAGTCCTTTAGCACCGCCCATCGTCATAATTCTAACGCCAGGACTTTCGGCCAACGCTCGATCCCGGCCAAGTGGGCTAATCTGGCCGAGGTAGCGGTCAAGCCCTTGCTCTGGCTCCACAAGCTCGTCAATTGCATGGAGAACTGTCGCAAGCTCCTCACTCGGTGCAGGGGCGACGTTGCCACCGGCAGCCCCTAGGATCCAATTGCCCCAACCACTCTCAGGGCAATGTTCTTGAGGATCATGTTCATCAACCCAGGTAAGAACAGACCGAATCAGTCCTTGCGTTCTTTTCGATGTTTTGGTCGGTCCCCCTGCAAAACAATCCGCGTATCCATCCAACAACGCTTGTCCGAACTGAATTCGTTTCACTCGTGCGCACTCGTAAATGAAGTCGAAAAAGGCGTCGCCAACACCTCCTTCTAAGCGCAGGATGCTAGCCCAAGCCAGCGAGTCGCTACGACTCATGAGAATACGAAAGATTTCGAGCATTCGTCTGTTGCCGGGCTCGCCCAGCAATGTGTCTACAACATCGGGATCAGACCAAGGGATGCCCAATTCCTTTAAGCGCCCTTTTACGTGGCCACTAAACGTACCTCGATGATCACTCCGAAAAAGCACAAGAATTTCGGACGGAGGAACTTTCTCGACTTGAATCAATCTTTGGACGAGCAAACAAATTCCTTTTACCTCACTGACTTCTCCGGGAAACGCAAGAAGGGCGACCTCACCCGGAGGTGACCCATCGCTACTTCTGAGACGAGGTCTCCCACGAGGGCGATCGGGATCTCCTTCAATTACGTGAGTTGCCCATTCAACAATCCTGCTCCCACACCGCTGTGTGATTGACAGTGTGTAGTCTTGGGACCCAGGATAATCTTGAGGAAAGCGACGGATTCCCTCTGGCGCAGCCCTACGGAACGAATAGATCGACTGGTCGTCGTCTCCGGCGGCAATGATATAGCATCCTCGTTCTGCGATGAGCCTGAGCACCTCAAGATCGCAGCTGTTAAGATCCTGATATTCGTCGACAACCAGAAGGTCATGGTTGACCCCCTCTAGATCCGGATGATTTTGCAGCGCGTTCCTTAGTGCATACGGCAACTCCGCAAGTAACGTGTAACCATAAATCTGGCGATGCTCGTTCCAAGCGCCTACGAACCTTGCCCGCTCTTCTGCATCAACCCGAGGATCCTCCTCGGGTCCCAAAGACTCCCAATTCGCAGCCATCTCACGAATCAGATTGTTCAGTCTGGTAACCCGCACACCTGCGCGGCGTGCGAGCGTCGGACGGACAACTTCGTTGTCTTCCCAATCGTCAGCTATGCGCAGAGGTTGTGGAAAATCCCGAGTTCCGGGGTTGCGCAGCAGAACGGAAATGGCAAACGAATGGATTGTGCTTGGCCGCTCTGCTGCTGCTGCTGGATGCTCAGAAACCTTTTTCGCAAGTTCCCCCGTGGCAGCGCGTGTGAAAGTGAGCAATTTAATTCGCGGAGCAGGTTTGTTAGCGAGCAATTGATTAATCAGAGCCACGAGAGTCGCGCTTTTCCCTGTCCCAGGACCAGCGAGTACACGTGCGTGACGATCGGGGTCATGATCAAGGACCGATTTCTGCTCTGGGGTGGGAACGAAGTCCGCCATGCCAAGAGTTTCTCCCAACATCCCGATTACGTCGCAATCAGATTTAATTATCAGCTACAACTGCACGAAAGAGAACTGACTGCCTGGAAGAAATGGCTAATTGTCTACCCCTAGTCGCTTCTTTGAGCCAAAATACCATTCATCCATCACCTGGCCGTAATGTGAAGCAAGGCCAGGGTAATAGTCAGAACTGACGCTTGTGAAGTCGCGGAGAGTCTCAAGATCCGTTCCGCAATCCAGGTTGCATTGATTGAACGACAGGACAAACCCGAAGCGCTTCCAACTTAGATCGGCTTGCGGATGCTCCACAGAATCCAGGAAACCGATCAACTCACGCAGAGAAAACGGTCTGCTTGACGTCTGTTGTGAAAGACCGAATTCGGTTTGGTACTCATCGACCAAGTGGTATTTGATCCATGGCCCTGCTGGACCTAGCTCGCGGGCTGGTGATATCGGATGTCGTTGATTCAAGCGTAATGCGCGCTATCTCAACTTCACATCGACCGTAGTTTGGCAGATATTCGCCGCCCATAAACGTTGGATGGATCTGTCCCAATCGACTTCTGGCTTCGTCATCGAGAGAATCCTTGAGTAGCTCATCCAACAATTCTTCCAGCTTTCCAGCCGCATAGTAATCCCTGATCATTTCCCGGCGTCTACGTCCCTTAATATTGCGAAGGATTGCCTGCAGAGGATCAGACGGAGGCGCCCAAAAGGACTCTGGTCGAAAGTCGTAGTCGATGTCAGCGTAACGCTTGGGTTCAATGGATTTCATCGAATTTAGGATATCGTCTCTCGCTCATGGTTGCTTAATTCCATATTGAGAGCGCGGGAAAAGAATTGCCAATCTAGGCAGTCGGTTTGATTCTCGTCATTGCAAGTTTCATTCTCTTCCCTCGCAAACATGAAATTTCGCCATTCGAGGTTCTCTGGTCTCTGAACGTTTGAACCCAAGACCTTCGGCTCCGGAGGCCAACGCTTTTACGAGGGAGATCTTTCGGATAGTCGCAGTATAGTCGCAATTTTTTCTGGAATCCCACCTCCGCACCCGTAGTCCGAGTTCGTTGAAGCTAGCTCTGATCGTGCGCATCTTTCGCCATGAGCGATACCATCCAGGTAGATCCCGTCTTTCTCTTATTGTTGACGGCGTTAATTGGCGGCGGAATTCGGTCTCTGTTCCCGGCTCTCTACAATGCGCTAATCAACCGAGGATTCGAACAAGAAAAGCGTTTAGCCGCGTTGAAAACGAAAGCCAAAAAGTTGCTGCGCGGGAAGGCTGCAAACGTTGGTCCACAAGAATTTGAAGACCTCGCTGATGAACTCGATGAGTTGGCTCAACTTGGGTACTCAAGCGCAAAAAGGGCAGAAAAAACGATAGAGAAGTTACAGGCGTTGATCTACTCGAGGCAGCGGACGTGCTGCGCCAAGCAGGTGGCGCAGCTCCTGGCGCCGATGATCGCATGAACCCGTGCGAATTGATCGAGAAATTGAGAATTCGTCTTTCACCGCACGAAGAGCATCTGTTTCAGACTACCAAGAAGTAACCGAGGGTCACGATAGCCGACACCTCGCTCCGAGCGGTCTTGGAATTCCTAGCGCACCCGTAGCCTGAGAGCTAGATCCGGGTGAGGGCTCATCGTCCCGTCTACTGAACGGACTAAACCTATCTTCCGGTCCAGCGGTCGAACGAATGGGTGTACTCGCCGACGGGTTCGCCGCCGAGAAAACTACGTTCCGTGACCGGAGTAAACCGAAATGCGAATGCGACAATCATCGCCGCTATGATGATGGCGAGAGCCAGAACAAGGTGTCCGAGGAAGTGCATTTTAAGAGAATTTCCCGACGCTATCCGCACCTGAACAAGCTTGCCAAGTGCAAACTCCGAGGGTGTTTAGCTTGTTCCCGAATGCGAAAATCAGCAGAATCGTACGCATGCCAGACGACGATTTAGTTAATCTGATACACCAAGTTGTAAACCACGAAGAGGAGCTAACCGAGCAGACGAAGATTATCAAAAGGCTTACGGATCGGGTCGGGGTTTTAGAAACCGACATGCTGACTGTTATAGCCATGTTTCAAAAACTCCGGGGTTCCGCTCATGTTCGTCCAGGACTGGAGAAACAAGCGGAGGAATTCGACATATTGCTTAAAACGCTTCGCGAGCGCTACAAGATCCCCCAGCAGCCGCCGGCACCAGCTTAGAGCGTGCGATCTCGGCGGTTTTCCTCCGCACCCGTAGCCCAAGTTCGCTCCCGGTGATGTTGGTCCGTTGCTCGCAGCAGCAGAAACAAAAAAAGAGCCGCCTCGGCCCGCACCGAGGTAGCCCCTGGATTAACTTTGTTTCTATGCGCCGGGTGACTCGCCCTGCAATCTGTTTATATCGGCTGAACGTCTCTAGGGTTTAGGCATAATCGCCATACATCCCTAGCGCGTCGATTTTTCGCACCAGGTGATCGCGGGTGGAGCCGAGAAAAAGTTGCCTATTGCTCAGGAACCTCTTCCCGGCTCGTTGTGCTGGTGGTTTCTGTTGTGAAAAAACCCTGTCTAACAGACGCGATTCGCTCGCCGCTTATTCACAATTTTTCCAGACTCGGGTATCCTAACGCGTCGATTCCCGGCGTTAAGGTCGATTTGTCAGGCTGACTCCACTACTTCAAAGGACTAAGGATTTCAGCCGCTCGTGTTCCTCCCGACTGATTTCCCTTAGTTCAAAATCCGTTTTCGCTCTTCCGGTCTTATGTGCTGCTTCAGCCGAGCACTCCCGGCGCACTGTAGCTCGTAGCGATCGGTTCTTTTGCAGGATCGTCTTTCAGATAGGTGACGTAATAGAGATCGAATTCTGGGATTTTGTTGAGCTCCGCACCTGTAGCCCGAGTTCGTGCAGGTGATGTTGGTGCGTTGCTCCAGAAAAAGAAGAGCCGCCTCGGCCTTGCTACCACCCGAGGCGACCCCTGGATAACTCTTGTTTCCTGACAATCGCAGGGTGAGGGTGAGTCGCCCTGCAATATGCTTATGTCGGCTGAACATGTCGATGGTTTAGCCATAATCGCCATAATTTCGATTAATCTTGCCAGAACTCGGACGATTAGGTAGATCCGAACGCTTGACCGTGAAAACTCAAGCTTTGGTTCTTTGTTTCTTGCTACTGGTTCCAGCGCTTCGTGCAGCGACTGAGAATGACAATGATGAAGCCGTGATCATTGATCCTGACCCGGAAGATTTCGTGGATGTGGATTTGACCAATCCATTTTTCCCATTGGTGCCAGGGACAACGCTGGTTTATACCGGCTCAATTGATAATGTCGCGGCTCGGAGCGTGTTTACAGTTACGCGCCAAACCAAGGTGATCCAGGGAATCACGACGCGCGTAATAGACGAGCAGGATTTCGAAGGCGGGGTTAAAACTGAGGACACTCACGATTGGTACGCGATCGATAACGATGGCAACGTCTGGTACTTTGGTGAGAGCACAGTGCAGCTCGATCCCAACGGCAAGGTGACTGGTACGACTGGCAGCTGGGAAGCTGGGAAGAATGGTGCTCACGCCGGGATAGTCATGGAAGGCGAACCCAAAAGCCAAGACACCTATTTCCAAGAGTTCGCACCCAATACGGGCGAGGATCGCGCGATCATCCGCTCATTGGACACAACTGTCAGTGTGCCGGTTGGCACCTTCACCGGTTGCCTAAAAACGAAAGAGTTTTCGCGGCTTGATGCAGGCGTATTTGAACAGAAGTATTATGGGCGCGGGATCGGCCTGTTGAAGTCTTCAATCAGTGTCGGTGGCAACGAACACTTTGTCCTAAGCCAAATCCTGCACAACTAAACGCCGTCGCGCTCCAGCCGAGCTAGTTTGCGTTTGACCGCAGCCAGTTATTGTTCCAGCCGGTCAATGCACTGGAGCGTGTTCCAGCCCAGCTGCGGTAACTCGGTCCAGCGCCCGTCAAGCCCCACTGCATCAGCTGTTGGCTATCGTGCTGGAGCGCATGCTGGATCGCGTAGTGCGCCTCCTGCATCGCCATTCAGCAATGGCTAACGGCACAGGAACAAGTTTCACCTCGCTCCGAGCGTTCCTGGGGCATCCTAGCGCACCCGTAGCCTGAGTTCGTTCCGGTGATGCCGACCGTTCAGAAGTTACTTGGTCAAGCTTCATTCTCATCGCACCAGACCTCCGCTTGACGGACGACCTTGTTCTCATCCGAGCCGGTGAAATGCCGAAGAAGTCGCTCGCCAGCTTTTTCGTAAGTGCTCTGGCGATGCTGGAGCTGCTAAAGACCAAAGCCGAAGGGCAAAGGGTCGACGCGCTCGGATGCCAAAGCCTACAAAATTGTGAATAAGCGGCGCCCGAAGTGCGTCTGTTAGCTTGGAGCGATGAATGCAAAGATGTTTTTTGCGTTAGCGCTGTGTACCTCCCTGTTCGTTTTATCCGCTGAAGCGATCGTGTATACAGTACGGACTGATTCGGGACCGGTGACTTACAGCCTGGAGGTTCGTCCTGGCACTCCGGTCGAAGATAAAATAAAGCCCGATAAGCAAGTTGCCTATTCTGCCAATTTCCCAATGACAGCCCGCTCTGCTGAAGTCGCTGCGGTTGGTTGGGCGGGCGGATTGGAAGACAAGGATAAATTTGATAACTATCCGAACTCGTTGACGATTCTTGGTGGGAAAGTTCCACGCGGTTTTTACAACGCCACCTTTACCAAGGTCGACCACGTTCAACGGATAAATGGCCCGGCTCCTTACTATCTGGTCCAAATGCGCGGAAACGTCGCCGGCAGCGTGCAGACTTTTTATGCCGCGGTGCTCGACGACGGGAATCTCGTTCGCCCAGTACCAGTGAGTCGATACGGCTACCACCCAGTGCGCCGTTCCCGCGAAAAGCGGGGAGGTGCCGAAGAAAAAAGGAAATGGGGCGGTGCTGAGGAGAAGAAAAAGTGGGGTGGCTCCGGAGAGAAAAAGAAATGGAAACCGGGTGGTCGAGTTCTCGGAGAAGCAGGCGGCCGAGGGATGGGCGGTGCTGAATTGAAGGAAAAATGGGGAGGTTCCGAAGAGAAACCTTCGAATTAGCTTAAACAGATGATAGCCACTTCGGCAGGATCCGAAGTGAGGCGGCGTAGGCCGACCTTTTCCCCGCATTTTCCAACAAAGTTTGCCTAACACAGCCAGCTCCATCGATCGGTGCAACGGTCGGTGGGGCTTTTGTTTTTACCCCTCGACGCCGCACCAGCTCAACGTCTGAGAACGCGGCAGGATTCCCGAAGGTCATTGTAGCGGAGGGGAAGGAAAAGCCCGTCCTGGGGCACCTTGGATAGCGCTTACTTTGTGTCACGCCTCATCGCTGGGAACAGAAATGGTCAAAAGCTGATTATCTCGGAACCAGAAGGTGTATTTCTTTGCTCCGACGTTGCCGCCAAATGAGTTTTTTGCGTAGACAATCACGTCGACCCGATATCCTAACCAGTAACCTCCCGGTCCAAAAGGAACGGGAGCCTTGGTCTGATAACCTTTTTGCGGTTGTGAAAATGTATAAACCGCCGAGTGCGGATCTTTCAATCTCGTTGAAAACCACTTCTTGATGAATGCCTGATAATCCATTGTTAAAGGCGCACCATATCCCTGGATTTTCTCCTCCTCCGCGATCGACCGGTATTCAGGCGGCGTCGAACAGCTTGAAAGCGAAAAACAAGTGACGGCCAGGAACAATAGCGCGTCAGCAATTCGAAATTTCATGTTATGCTTTACAGGTTTCCGTTGAGGTTTTCTTAAGCGAAAGCGGTTTCTTCGTCGCCAAACCGAAACACGCGCTGTTTAGGAAAGCCGAGGGTCGAACTCGCTGCTCTGTGTTCGTCTGTTCTGCATCCAGCGTGGTAACTTCTTCTCCTGCTGTCCAGTATTTGTTGGACTCATCGATTGCGGAGTAGGACCGAAAAAGCTGGCGAGGTTTTTGTTTTTACCCTTCATTGCCTCACCAGCTTGACGCGTGGATCGTGGCAGGACTTCCGAAGGTCATGATAGCGGCCACTCACAGAAAACGCATCCTGGGGCATTTTAGGAGGTCGATTTTTACGCGGGTTGCATTTCGCACTTGAAAAAGCAAGGTCGGGTGACATACTCCCCGCACAACCAGTAAACAAGGGATCATGAAAGGCAGGGAAGCCAATTTAAAGTTAATCCGTCTGATTCGCGACCTGGAATCGGACGAGGATCAGATTGCTAGGATTGTGGCCGGAAAAATCCTCGACGAAATTCTGCCGCCACCAAAACAAGAATACACGTTGGAAGAGCCGTTAGCCGAACTGGACCGCAGTTGATCAAAGTCCCACGCCTACTTGATGGTGCAACCTCGGAGTAGGCGTTCTTGCTTTTACTCTCACCGCCTCACCCCAGCTTAAGCGCCTGAGATCGCGGCAGGATTCCCGAAGGCCGTGATAGCGGATACCAACAGAAAACACATCCTGGGCTATTTTCATTAAAGCGAACAACTCCCTCGTGTCTCGCTGCCAATCGTGGCATCCTGCCCATCGGCAATTAAGGCGTAATTGCATCGTACCGACCAGAAGCACCTACTCCGAACTGCACCAAGATACGCGAACTTCCAGGTTGATCAGTTTTGTCCTAAAACGTGCTCGGTCAACAAGTAGTGCAGAAACGCGGGCATCTCCAACTCAATTTCTTTCATGTCCTCCGGTAAATCCGGGGTTTTCCCTAAAGTTTGCAGAAACACTCCACGAATGATATGGAGAAGCTTTTCCGACTGACTTTTCGCTTCTTTAAAAGTGGTTGCCTGTATGAGCATAGGCATTGATGGCGGAACTGCGGGGTGGTCACTTTCTACGCTGACGTAGAACCATGTACTGCCTCGGTATATCCGCACTTTCAATCGCGGTTCATCGGGATCTTGACGTATTGTTAATGTTGCAACTTCTTTCATATCGTTTCCTTCTTGCTTCGTTTAGTTCCGAATTTTTGTATTTACGGCTAGCAGGTCAGTTACCCCACCAACGCTTGCCAACTTCTTAGAAAATAGGCTAACTCCTTGTAGGTTTAGATGTGTTGTTGGGGTTGGTGGGATGATTCTTCCTACACGGGCCGAGCACCCGAGGACCTACGGCATCTGTATAAATGACCCTAGGTTCCTTGCCTCCCAGAGCCAAAAGCCAATGGTTCACTACGCGAAGAGCCGAGAGACCATAGGTCAAATGGCTGCCATTCATTAAACGCGGCAATAGTTATGAACGGTCAATTCGTGTGAAACTATAGAACTTACTAGGTCGGTACTCCTTCCGCGTTTCATCGTAGGCGTCTCTTTGGATTCGCCTAACCATGAAACTTTCCACCACTAATTCCTCTGATTCTCTAAATAATGGCGCCAAAATTGCTCCTATTCGTCGGGCAACGACATTAATCTCAGCTCCTGAATGACACCGCGGAACATCGATTCCCGCGATTTCACAAAGAGATGCAAGATCTGTTGCACTTTGATCCTGTCCACACTCATCACACCTACCCAAAGCTAATGCCAGTTCTCGAAGAAAACTTAATCCCGGGCTTGCGATTCGAAACTGTTCGTCACGATGGCCGTTGAGCAAAGGCGGAAGCCTAAAGATGTTCTGGAGTATCCAGTCAAGAGTTTTGACTCCATTCCCGAAAATCATGCCCAGTTTCATGCGTTCGAGGCTTCCCGCGAACGTGCCATTCTCGGACTATCGTGAATACACAGGAGAGGTAATAATCACTCTGCTTTTCAATATGCGTGAGTAGATCTCCCTCGGCGTAATGCTTGAATTGAAAATCTGGAGCACATTTGCGCAGTCGAGTGATGATCGACCTATTGGCAAGGTCCGGCGTTGTTTGCGCCCTGTTTGATGTGGCCAGCCAATAAACATGATCAGTTTCGATCTGTGTTGTCCTGGAATATGCTCGCCGCACAGCAACCTTGCCCTCTCCCCGGATTGCTGATTCAAGCAATTGATTGGAAATCTCACCTCGAAGGTTATCCAGAGCAATGAACGGTGCGCCCGATAGCAACGCCTCCGACAAGGATTCATCTAACGATCCAACGCCTTTTTTAGCTTCAGAGGAGAGCGTTATCACAAATGGCCCCTCGCCATATACCCTGGAAATCACTTTCATTCGAAAGCTCTTTCCTGTTTGAGACTGATCCGCCTCGCAGAGATCGAGCGGAAAATCGGCATCGAGCAAACGCCCAAACCGTAGCGCTGGAGAAATAAATCCAGCGACACATCGGCTTCTATCCGACTCGGCAAGGAAAGAAAAATCTGTCACAATTGCAAGAAGGGCTCTGACTGCCTCATCGACGTTTATAGCAGTGTTAATTTCGCGCTTCCCCAAAACGTAAATTCCGCCATTACAGCGATGGTAACCCCGGTTTAGGACCGTCAGCTTGCCTCCTTCATCTTCAGCAAAGACTGGGCTGTTAACTACCGCCTGGATTGCTGGCAGCTGATTAAGAGCAGCTTCGGTAGCCAATAGGACCTTCGCATTGTCGTGTGAACAGATCTTTTTCTTTAACGCGATACCTCCTCCACGAAGAGAGACGTAACTCCGAAGCGTGAAGTAGGCTTCGAGCCTCGAGCGAAATGCTTCGACCGCCAACTCAACTAGCTTGAGACCCTCAGGAGACTCTATTAGTTCAACAATGAGATCACCTTGCCGGAAAAACCTCTCGGTCTTAGCTAGCTCCCAGAAGCATTGCTCCGCGCATTCGGTGAAATACGTGTGGTCGTTTGGAAGAATTAACTCTGGTTTTCCATCCACGATATTGATTGGTCGTCGGATTCCTGGAGGCAAAAGTCCAGCCGGTGCAACTAACTGTTCTTGAATGTCTTCGGCGGCATTCATTCCAGACCTCCTCCCATTCTGAAAACATTTGGCGCAAAGTAATGTACCCGCTGCCGATTACCATTGTCCCGCATACCGTCAGGCATTCTGACAAACTGACAGCGAGTCCAGGTGGCTTTGTCAGCTCCGAGCCTAACGGCTCTCATCATAAAAGGTCTCAGCTGTTCGTCTGTAAGTCCCGAACAAGGACACCACGCGTGCATTGATTTACCACCGCTGTGAACCGCTAGGCCAAGCGGCAAGCGCGGTAAGCCCCTGGCAGTAAGTTCGATGATTAGGGCGATATTAGCGTCAATTATCGTTATTCCACGATTTCTCCAGTCACGCACATACGGAGCCCAATCTCCGTCCTCGCTTATATCGAACTCGCTTACAACGAACTGACGGGAGCCGGTGTTATCAAGGCACCGTCGCGACTCTCTTCCGTCTGTCGTAACTCCTACTTCCTTGGACATTGGGTTCGGCACGATAAATTGGAAATCCGATTCTCTGCCCCTCCAAAACTCACGAGGATACGTCCAACAGGCGTTCACGCTCCGACCGAAGCAGAGTAAAGGATTGCCTGGAAAGAGCGCATCCAATATCTCTTCGGTCCTTGGTTCTTCGCTACTTAGGTCCACAGGTGATATGGAACTTAGGTCCTTGAGACGAATGGGAGAATTAACAACGATCTTGTGAACCAGTGTGTAATCGACTGCGGGCCAGGGTTTCTGACTCGGAGAGCCCATCTCTCCACGAAAATATTTTCCAGCATTTACAACTGCGTCACGGATCTCCCGTTCCCGCCTCGCGCAACTTAGGTTCTCCGTTAGTAGTTCGATGATTTCATCTTCTGAGAAATATCGATGGAGTTGGAGCGCAGTTTTGAAAAGCCACTCATGCACTCCGTTACCCTCTGGTGGACAGCTATCGAGTAGTTCGCTAAGCCTCCTGGGGAGCGTCGTCAGTACCGAAAAAATGTTGTTACTTGCCATCACTTGTGCCTCCCTTAAGCAGCCCATAGCCAATTCGTTTTAAATCCTTTGAACGAAAGACACTGATCAAATAAGAATCCGGGAAGGACGGGTTATTACCGTGGTGCGCGACTCGCCACTCCTTTACTCGTTCGCCATCGGCTGGATCCCAACCGTGCACGTGCATACGATCGCACCACGGACAATGCACGAAGACCAGACCCCTGAAACTAAATCCCCGAAGAGTTATATTCTGTGTATCGTTGTTGATTTCGGACGCTGCATGCGTTAGTTTCGAAACGTTAGTTTTGCGGTCTTGTTTTTTCTTGAGCCCACGGTCCTTACCCGTGGGTTCTTCTTTTATATCCATGACTGACTACCCTTTCGTTGTCCTTCTGCCATTTGGTCGAGGTAGGCGAACAGACTTGGCAGATGGATGAGTCTTGCTCCCTTTTTTGCCCCCGGGCTTTTCAACACTAGGGTCTTGATTTTCCCGTTTGCCTCATTCAGCAGCTCGTAGGTCCGAGTCTTTTGAATACCTACGACCTTGCAAACCTCGGCTATTCTGACGAAACGAGGCTGTGCCGTGGCTACCTCATATTTTGTCAATTCTGTTGATAAGTCCTCTGTGTCGGATTCAACCATCAAAAACGTGTCCTCCTCGTGTTAGTGGGCGTTGCTCGTCCTCTGTTTTGCCCGCACAAGCTGCTATTAACTCGCGCGGCACCGTTCTCGGACGAGCGATCTTTTTCGCCCGTTCACTATGAATTATCACGAACGTAAATGGCTGTCAAATAGGTACTTACGCAAGTTTTGCTTGCTGAAAATTGCTAAAAATTGATCCCCAGTTTCATTTTGAGGGTTTCCGTGGAATTGGGTAGATAGAAGCAAAAACGAGCGAGGACCTTAGGCGCCCACGATGTGCCTTGCGGGTTGATCCCAGATGCTCCCGTCCGGGTCCCGAAGGCCGCAGGTACGTCGTAGCAAACTCGCCCTTGCTCAGCAAAAAACCATGCCCGTTGCTGAAGCCTCTGGTCCGGTGCGACTTCTGTGGGTCGCGGTTCTTCCAACAGAGTCGCTATCTACAACCAATCCCCTCACAAGGGCTGCAACACGCGCTGAAAGAATGCAATGATCTCGTTCACCGCTTCACGTGTGGGCTGGCCGGCCTGGTCGATCAGATCGATCGTGAAGACGGAATGAGGAGGTCGCCCCTGAGCTTTCAGCCCGTTCGGGTTGGCGGCATTGTCCGGGATTTCCTTTCCGATGAAAGCGCGTCCAAGGGCCTCTCGAAGTGTAGCGAACCGTTCTGGCTTGCAGAGCCTGTCACCCTCAAAACGGTAGCCGCGAACCGTCAACCCTTCTGCGCCAGCGCGTTCCTTCACGCGATTGAGGTCACGTGGCGAGATGTCGAGCCCGGCTGAATGGAAGGCCGGCAGCGCCGGTTGACCCATGACAGGGGCCATAACGGCGGGATCCACTGCCATCGAAAGCGCGAAGCCACCCGAGACGCACATTCCGATCACGCCGACCCCCCGACCGCCGCACTCCTGATGCGCCTGGCGGGCCAGCCGCTTTAGCCAGTCCGTCACGGGGCTCGATTGATTAGCAGCGAAGATGGTGAATTCGCGTGAGATGCAGAGGCTGAGCGTGCGACTGAGCGTCTGTCTCTCGTGGTTTGTAGCATCCGGTCGTCCGAGCAAAATCGGCGCATAGACCCGAAAATCGGCATCGCGCACCCAGCGGCATAGACGAGCGACCGTAGGAGTAAACCCATAGAACTCATGGATCACAGCTACCGCCGGTCCGATCTCGCCGGTGATCAGGACCGGCTTAGTCTTGCCTTCGAACGTGAAGTCGCGGCGCTTGAAATCGGAGATGTCTGTGATGAGTGGCGCACCCATAGGTTCTCTATCGGGCGGCAGACCCCCTGAAATCTGACGCTCTCTCTCGGTATAGTGGTTCGGAAACGAACTCGACCAATGTGATCCAGTGTCTCTCTTTTGCGTATATCATCGGTCGTCGAATTAGCGGAACCAAGTCCAAAATCTAATGCGTGGAGATCGGTCTTTGAGACTGCGGACAATCGCCGAACAAAGCCACAAGCTGGCGTCGCGCAATTTGATCGAGCGGCATTGGGAAATCTGGATTGCGCTCTGGCCAGAAGATCCAGCAGCTCTGTTGATTCCTCGCCAGCAAGCTCCTCTGCCCAAGCCGGACGGCGCAGGTCGGATCGCAACACAAGGAAACGATGTACAGGCTGATCCCCGATGAATCGATGGCCTTCTGGATATCGGTCGTTCTGAGAGAAATATTTTGAATACGCTGGATCCCAGAGCCAGCCAGAAACAGCTGGATAGCGAGTGCCTCGTATGAAAGACAAGAAATCTACCATTTTTCTACCGAAAACTCTACCAATTGGTCGTTTCTATCGGCTCTATCGGCTGCTCTTTAGTGTTCTACCGAACACAATAACGTCAAGTTTTTGGATCCGATAAGTTGACACTTTCCTAGGGAACTCCCTGTGAATCAGTGACTTACGATAGGAATAAGGAAATGCGCGATGCAGGGTTCGAACCTGCGACTTCTTGCGTGTGAAGCAAGCGCTCTACCACTGAGCTAATCGCGCGCCGCGAACCCGGAATGTTAGATTGAGCGAAGGAGATTGCAACGAATTTTCCGTTCCGATGCTGGATCGGGAATGCTTGGTGGAGAGGATGTCAAAGCCTGACAACCCGCTAAGGGAAAGCGGCGAATCTCATGCCAATACCCGGGCGTGGAATTCCAGCCAGTCTTCGAGATTGTTTAGACCGACCGCATCATGCGGTGCCGAAGGCTCATCCGGCAGTCCGTTTGCCCCAAGAATAGTCTTTCGGTCTTCATCCGAGTGATTGTAGCCCCTGATCGCCGCATTACTCGCCTCGACTGTGGCCCGATCGACTTTCGCTCCAGGCTGCTGCGTAACCCAACGTTCGAATTGCGGGTAAGTTGGGTGTTCTTCCTTTATAAACTTTCGGACTGCTTCGGGATCTAGATTCAGCGCTCGCAATACCATGGAGTCAAATCCCGCTCCAATGTCGGGATAACCGGGACAAAGTTGGCCTTTCGCTTCAAGCGAAACTTTCTGCCACAACCGTGGTAGATGCAGGACTCCCAACGGACCTGCCACACCGGAACTAATGAGAGGAACAAAAATCTGGCTCATCCGGCATTGTAGGGCGCGGCACCAGCCGTTTCAAATCGTCACCCACACCTCGGCTATCGGCTATTGGCTATCACCGTTCGGCGTCAGCCGAACGGTGTCGGATCCAACGAACGAAGAATTCTGCCAGCGCAAGCTTCGAGTCGCAGGTCGCAATGAGTCCGGCGCTCGTGCAAACCCCGAAGCCAGGGCCAAAGGCGCGACCATTTATAACGCAAGCGTTGGTACGGTGCTGTTGCATCTGATGCGCCGCTTTCGACAAAAGTTCATCTCGGGTGATACCGTGCTCGTACTTCCAGCCGACAATCTTTGCTTTCGGAAAATAGTTTCGGAGTTTGGCTATCAGCTTGGATTGCGGCACCAGTTCGAGCCAGACCGGACCGGCGTCGCTGGCAATCTTCGGCGCCAATTGTCTGGTTCGATTAATCTCGATCCGGCCTACTCGAAAATCGGCTAGGGCGGCGGCATGAAATACGACATCTACGGTTTCGGGCTGAAAGATCTCGGCGACTAGCCGCTCTAGTTCTTCGTTACTGGCAAAGAGCCTGGCTCCGTTCCATTGAAATGCGGCACCTTGCCCGAGAAATAATTCCACCGTGTGGCCGGCTTGCGAGATACATTCTGCGAGCAGAGTTCCAAGTTCTCCGGTCGATCGATTGGTAATCACCCGAATCTCATCGATCGGCTCACTACTTGGTCCCGCCGTGATCAAGACGCGCATAAGCGAAAAAGCGTAATCCTGAGAAACGCTTCTCACAACCGCCTTGAAGGAACAAGAAATCCAGGAATAAGAAATCCCTCGATCGTCAGTCTCCGATGCTTTGAATCTGGCGGGGAACCTGTAGATTAAGGCAATGACAGCAATGACACCACGTGCCGTCTCACAGCTATTCGCCGGGACCTATTCTGAGCCGGAAATCATCGCAGTAGCGCAGAAGCTGAGGACTGAGCTGGGAGGAAATGCTGCTCTCGGGTTCGTCTTCGCGACGCCGGAATGGAGAGGCCACCTGGAAGACACTCTCGAGCTGATTCGTTTGCACGCACGGGTACCGCGATTGGTCGGCTGCTCTGGCTCCGGTATCATCGGCACAAAGACCGAACTAGAACATCGTCCCGGGCTAAGCATCCTGTTGCTATCGATTCCCGAAAATAGTTTTCAGATATTTACGATTTCTGAAAACGATGTCGAAGGAGGGTCAGATCCGGGATTTTGGCGGGAATTCACCGGGCTGCAGCCGAAAGACGTGAACGGTTGGATTGTGTTAGGGAATCCGGCGTTCCGAGAGATCGAGAAGTGGCTGGAAGGTTGGAATAGTTCGTTCCCCGATAAACCGATTGTCGGCGGACTGGCCAGCGCGAGCGAATCCGAAGATTTCCTTTTCCGGGACGGCGATATCATCAGCGCTCCTATAATCGCAGTTTCATTGAGTTCGCCCATCGCCATTCAAGTATTAATGAGCCAGGGATGCCGTCCGATTGGGGATCCTTCTCCGATTACTAAGGCAGAAGACAACTTTATTCTCGAAATCGGAAACGTGCCTGCCTATCAGACTCTGGAGGCTGCGTTCCTTACTGTTCCAGCTGAGGAACGAAACGCGGTCCGCAATAATCTGTTCCTAGGCTTGGCCGCATCCGAGTATGTGGATGAGTTCAAACGAGGCGATTTCTTGATTCGGAACATTCTGGGCGCCGATCCACAAATTGGCGCATTGGCCGTGGGCGCATATCCGCGGATCGGTCAAACCGTCCAGTTCCAGATCAGAGATTCGAAATCCGCTCACCTAGACATGGTCGAGGGAGCGAAAAACATCGCGAACCGTGGAGTTCGACCGTGGGCTAACCTGCTCTTCTCGTGCGCCGGTCGAGGACAGGGTCTGTTCGGTATTTCCAGCCATGACGCCGTGACCCTGGCCGAAAGTTTGGGGGCCTCGCCACTCGCCGGCTTTTTCTGTAACGGCGAAATTGGTCCGATTGGTGCGCGAAGTTTTCTACACGGCTATTCTGCCGCTGCCGCTGTGCTAACGACGGAGTAGAAGGATGCGATCCGAGCTGGAGTCGGGCACGCAACTGGTGTTGCGCGCGTTTCGGTACTCGGCACTCAAGCACCGATATCAAACTCTTCCCGACGGCCAAACTCCCTATTTTGCGCACGTCGTCCGTGTGACCTTCATTCTCCGCGATCTTTTCGATATCGACGATCAAGACATCATCATCGCAACGATTCTCCACGATGTGGTGGAAGACACTGGGACTTCATTGGACGAAATCGATCAACTCTTTGGCAGGACGATTGCTTATTATGTTGAAGCGTTGACCAGGAATGAGGCTCTGCCGAAGAGAAGGCGGGAGCGTGCGTACGATGAAAGGCTATTTAATGCACCAGAGATCGTGCAGATCGCAAAGCTTGCAGACATGTATGACAACCTTTCTGCCCGGGTTGGAACGTCGAAACTGCAGAACACGTTGGAAAATGCGCGGCGAATCAGCACTGGTTTTGAGCGAACAATTCGCACTCGGCGGGGAAAGAACGCATTGCGTCATGTGCGACTTCTCATTGCAGAAGTCGAGAAGATTGGGCCGACCCCCGGCCAAGTTGAAAAGGGGGGCACTCTACAGCTCTAGAGGTTTTCACGGCTATTGGGAGAGCAAGCTCGCCAAAGAAATTGACCGATCTGTCGGTTTACAAATCCGCTATTCCAGCGTAGCCTCTCGCTCATCGTCAGTTTCAATGAAACTCGTCTTCCCTGATCCCTTCGAAACACTCGCCGCCTAGACTTTGTTATGTGGATCGTAAATCTCGCCCTTCGTAGGCCTTACACGTTCATTGTCCTCGCGATCTTCATTTTGATCGCTGGCGTGTTGTCGATTGTCAGCACGCCCAAAGACATCTTTCCCAGCATCAACATACCGGTCATTTCGGTGATCTGGAACTACAACAGCCTCTCTCCGGAGGACATGGAGAGTCACATCATATGGCCATACGAACGCATTCTCACAACAACGGTCGACAACATCGAACACATTGAGTCGCAGTCCTTGTACGGGATCGGCGTGGTGAAGATCTTCATGCAACCAACGGCCAGTGTCCCGACGGCTATCGCTCAGGTCACGTCCGTCTCCCAGGCCGTACTACGGCAGTTGCCAACCGGCACCACCCCTCCCCTGGTCCTCAGCTATAGCGCCTCCAACGTGCCAGTCCTTCGCGTCGGTTTGAGCAGCAAAGATCTCTCCGAACAGCAACTCAACGACTTCGCGCTGAATTTCGTTCGAACTCAACTGGTCACTGTGCCGGGAGCAGCGGTACCGTATCCGTACGGAGGAAAGCAGAAATATATTGCGGTCGATCTAAACTATCCGGCGCTTCAGGCGCATGGGCTTCAGCCGATCGACGTAGTCAATGCCGTCAATGCCCAGAACCTGATTCTGCCTTCCGGGACGGCAAAGATCGGCCCGACGGAGTATCAAGTTGGTCTCAATTACGCTCCGCTGACGCCGGAAGAGTTTAACTCTATCCCGGTGAAGGTGATCGGGAATTCAACCATCTATATAAGGGATGTTGCGAATGTGCGAAACGGGAGCATCCCCCAAACGAACATCGTGCGGTTTGATGGCTTCCGCGCCACGATGCTCGACATCCAGAAAACTGGCAATGCGTCGACTTTGGACATTGTCAGTGGCATCAAGACCAAGCTGCCGGAGATCAAGAAAACGTTGCCGGACAGCCTTAATCTCAGCTTTCTTACCGACCAATCACTGTTTGTGAATGCGGCAATCGAGGGGGTCGTCCGCGAATCAATCATCGCGGCCTGTCTTACCGCAATTATGATCTTGCTCTTCCTTGGTGATTGGAAAAGCACTCTCATCATTGTTATCTCTATCCCGCTCTCCATCCTTGCGTCGTTGGTGGTATTGAGCGCGCTACACGAAACAATCAACATCATGACGCTGGGTGGGCTCGCGCTTGCGGTTGGTATCTTGGTCGACGACGCAACGGTGACGATCGAGAACATCGACCGCAACTTAGCGGAAGGAAAATCGAACCTGGAGGCGATCCGGGATGGAACCGCCCAAATCGCGGTGCCGGCCTTTGTCTCAACCCTGTGTATCTGCATCGTTTTCGTCCCGATTTTCTTCCTGTCGGGAACGGCGAAATATTTGTTCGCGCCCCTCGCTGAATCGGTGATCTTCGCGATGCTTGCTTCGTATCTGCTTTCGCGAACACTTGTGCCGACGCTCGCAATGTATTTCTTCGGTCGGGAGGGTAACCATGGGGCCCATCCGGCCACGAAGAAAAGCGGAATTTTCGGCTGGTTCGGAGCTTTTCATCGTGGCTTTGACCGGCGATTCGAATCGATGCGCGAAGTTTACCGCGATTTTTTAAGCCTGTTTCTTCGTCATGCCGGAATGGTTGGCCTTGGAGTCCTCGTGGTGGTGGTCGGTTCCTTTCTTTTACTGCCATGGCTGGGTCAAGATTTTTTCCCGGCGGTCGATGCCGGTCGCTTTGACCTGCACGTCCGGATGAAATCGGGCACTCGGATTGAGGAAACCGCGCGAACGGTAGACCAGATCGAAGGAATGATTCGTCAGGTGATTCCCAAAAAGCAGTTGCAAGGAATCATTGACAACATCGGCATACCCTATAGCGGGATCAATTTGTCGTATAACACCACTGGCACCATGAGTCCGGCCGATGGCGACATTATCGTCTCGCTCAACCCGGATCATGATCCAACCGTCGTCTTTATACGACAGATCCGGGAGCGCCTCCGGACTCAATTCCCCTCCGTATCTTATTGGTACCCGCCCGCGGATATCGTCGCGCAAATTCTGAACTTCGGGTTACCCGCGCCGTTTGATGTGCAAATCGTGGGCGCCGACAAGACCCACAACGCCGCCATAGCGAACAGATTGGCCGATCAGATCAAACGGATTCCTGGCGCCGTGGACGTTCGAGTGCAAGAGCCGCAAGACACCCCGCGATTGAATGTTACCATCGATCGTACTCGCGCGGGCTTGCTGGGAATAACAGAAAATCAGGCTGCTACCAGCGTACTGGGAGCGCTGGCTGGATCAAACCAAGTCGCTCCGAACTATTGGGTTGATCCAAAAAATGGGGTGAGCTATCAGCTCAACGCGCAAACGCCCCAGTATGATATCAACTCGTTAAATGCCTTGTTGAATGTGCCGATTGTTGGCACGGCCGGATTACCACCCCAAATATTAGGGAACATCGCCCAGATCTCGCGCGGCACGACGGCGCCCATTGAGGATCATTTCGATATCCGTCCGGTTATCAACGTCTACGGTAACGTGGACGGAAGAGACCTTGGATCAGTTAGTTCCGAAGTCACGAAGCTAGTTAATCAAACCCGCGGCACTCTGCCGAAAGGGAGCAGCATTATCTTGCGCGGTCAGGTTCGGACCATGAACGACTCCTTCACCGGGCTATATCTAGGCCTGGCTTTCTCGATGGTCCTTGTCTACCTGCTCATGGTTGTTAACTTTCAGTCTTGGTCGGTGCCTTTTATCATCATCATGGCCCTGCCATGCGCCCTCGCTGGTATTGTTTGGATGTTATTCCTGACCGGAACGACACTGAGTGTTCCGGCGCTAATGGGAGCGATCATGTGCATGGGAGTCGCGACCGCTAACAGTGTATTGGTCATCACCTTTGCCAACGAACAGTTTCAGGAACACCACGATGCATATCAGGCGGCGCTCCAAGCCGGATACGTACGGCTACGGCCGGTCATGATGACCGCAGCAGCGATGATTATAGGCATGGTGCCGATGGCGCTCGGGCTGGGCGAAGGTGGCGAACAAAACGCGCCGCTCGGCCGGGCAGTAATCGGCGGACTGATCTTCGCAACAATTGCGACCCTGTTGTTTGTACCGACCGTTTTCATGGTGATTCGTAAGCGGATAGGTGTGTCTCACTTATCGCCCTCCCCAGAACCCGCGTCATCCTAACCAACAAACTTTGCGTGTATGAAGGAAAGCATTCTGGAACCAAATCCGCACTCAACCGCCCGGCCGGCGAGAACCTCGGAACCGGCAAAATCTCACCGCTTTCGGTTTCTCAAGGTCGGCGCGGTAGTTGTCGTGATTTCCGCGGCCGGATTGGCTATCTTTGGGATTGCCTCTCGCTCCGCTGCTACGAAGGTGCTTCAGACCCAATCGGACGCCACGTCGCTGGCAATCGTCACCGTCATAAGCCCAGAAAAAGCGCCCGCCAAGGTAACACTACAGCTTCCGGGAGAAACGAGAGCGTACACCCAAGCGCCGATCTTCGCCCAAACCAGCGGGTACGTGAAAAAATGGTTTTTCGACATTGGCGCTAAAGTGAAAAACGGAGACGTACTGGCTGAACTTGATACGCCGGAAGTTGATCAGCAACTCAACCAGTCTCGGGCCAATCTCAAGGTGGCCCAAGCCGCACTCGACCTTTCGCGGGTAACTTACGAGCGGAACAAAGAGTTATTCCAAAGGCACGTCATTGCGGGCCAGGACATTGACAACTCGACCGGTGATTTTCAGGTGAAGGAGGCCACCGTTACCGCTGACGAAGCGGACGTGAAACGGCTGGAAGCACTCGAGGCCTTTAAACTAGTAAAAGCGCCCTTTGACGGGTTAGTTACGAGCCGCAATACCGATGTTGGTGCACTGGTCAATTCGGGATCGGGTAACGCTCTTTTCACGATGGCTCAGACTTCGCCTTTACGGATCTACGTCACTGTGCCGGAAGGTTTTTCTCATTCGGTCCGCGAAGGAACCCAAGCGGATCTCAGCTTCAACGAGTTCCCTAATCGACACTTTCCGGCGACGGTAGTACGCACTGCTGGCGCGATTGAGCCAACGACCCGCACACTACTCACGGAGCTACAGGTTCCGAACGAATCGGGCGAACTTTTCCCGGGCGCCTATGCGCAGGTGCGGTTGCAGACCGAGAGTGCGGACCGCGCATGGTTGGTGCCGGCTAACGTACTTCTCTTTCGGGAAGAGGGGGCCTCGGTCGGGATCGTTAAACCGGACGGAAAGGTAGAAATTCGTCCGATCAAGATCGGACGCGATCTTGGAGCTAAACTTGAGGTCATAGACGGTCTTACCGGGAACGACAATGTTGTCGTCAATCCGTCCGATAGCTTGGCTAATGGCATGGTAGTTCAGGTGGCTCAGGGCGAGAAAAACAAAAAGGAGTGATTGGTGAGCTGACTTTTTATCGGCGCGGAATGGAGTCCGCGCCCTACCGATGCCAAGGGAACCAGCATGCGGGGCAGGGACCAACCCTAATGTAACACCGCCTCGGCGTGCCGAATAATCTTGGCGAAACTGTGTGGATCCAGACTCGCTCCTCCGATTAGTGCTCCATCGATGTCAGACTGGCGCAACAGTTCTTGCGCGTTCTCGGGCTTAACGCTTCCCCCGTATTGAATTCGGACACGTTCCGCTGGCCCGGTGCCAAACATTTTGCTGAGAACTGAACGAATAAAACGATGCGCTTCCTCTGCCTGAGCCGGTGTCGCGGTACGACCTGTCCCGATCGCCCAGACCGGTTCGTATGCGATCACGATCTCTACCGCATCTTTGACCGAAAGATCCTTGAGCCCCAACTCGAGCTGTCTCCTGAGCACGGTCTCTACTTCGTCATTGTCGCGCTGGGTAGTTGACTCACCCACACAGACAATGGGCCGTAACCCGGCTTCCAGAGCCGAGTGAACTTTGCGGTTTACCGTTTCATCCGTCTCACCAAACAACATCCGACGCTCGCTGTGCCCAATCACGACGTACTTCACAAATAAGACCCGAAGCATCGTAGCACTGATCTCTCCGGTATAAGCGCCGCTTCGTTCCCAATGCATATTTTGCGCACCGATCCTGATAAATGGGGCTTTTTCTGAAATTTGAGCTAACACCGGAATCGAAGTAAACGGCGGAATCATCACGATCTCGACGTCATCGACCTCACCGATCTCGCCCAAAAAAGTGTGCATGTAAGACTCGGCCTCAATATGCGTGAGGTTCATCTTCCAATTCGCGGCCAAGATCTTCTTGCGCATGATCAACTATCGGTGAGAGCGGCCACTCCAGGAAGTGTCTTGCCTTCCAACAGTTCCAGTGATGCGCCGCCACCAGTGGAAATAAATGTCATCCGATCAGCTAGCCCGAACTGCTTTACCGCGGTTACCGAGTCTCCTCCGCCGATAATCGATTTTGCAGATGAACGAGCCACGGCTTCCGCAAGGGCTTTCGTTCCGTTTGCGAAATCAGGAATTTCAAAAACTCCGACCGGCCCATTCCAGAGCACCGTTTTTGCTTTCTCGATCTCTCCTTCGAATAAGCGAATCGTCGCCGATCCGATATCGACTGCTTCCCAACCGTCGGTAATCCCACGTTCCTTCGACAAGAGCGGCGTGTTGCGAGAATGGGCGCCCGCCTTGAACTCATCTGTCTCGATATTATCTACCGGCAACAAAAATTTGATCCCCTTTTGCTGGGCGAGTCGTAGCAGCTCCTCCGCGAGATGTACTTTGTCTCCCTCCACTCGGCTGGCTCCGGTGGGAATGCCTAGTGCGCGATAAAACGTATAGGCCATCGCACCGCCAATTAAGAACACGTCGGCTTTTTCCATTAGCGCTTTGATGACGCCAATTTTGTCCGAAACCTTCGCTCCACCCAAAATCACCAGGAATGGTCTCTCCGGAGTAGCCAACCCATCCTGGAGATAGCGCAGCTCTTTCTCCATTAACAGACCCATCGCGGCGGGAGACAGACAGTGAGCAACGCCCTCGGTACTGGCGTGGGCGCGGTGAGCTGCACCAAAGGCATCGTTGACGAACATGTCACCGAGCCGAGCCAACTGCCGGGCAAAATCAGTATCATTGGCTTCCTCTTGCTCGTAAAAACGGACGTTCTCGATCAGCAATATTCCGCCCTCCGCCAATTGACGGCTAGCCTTTTCCGCTTGATCGCCGATCACCTCGGGAGAGAATTCCACTTCAGCCCCGACTAGCTCAGCCAATCGTTTGGCCACTGGGCGCAACGTATACTTCGGGTTGGGCTTGCCCTTTGGACGACCGAAATGCGCGAGCAAAACAATTCTAGCCCCTTTGTCCCGAAGAAGCTGGATTGTTGGCAAGCTCTCCCGGATCCGCGTATCGTCGGTGATCCGGATCCCTTCCTCGACCTCTTCGGTCGGCACATTAAAATCGACACGAACTAGAACCCTGCGTCCTTTTACCTCCAAACCACGAACCGACATCTTGGGCATGGGCACGCGCTCCTAAAGGATGTGTTTGAGGAGATCAACGCAGCGTTGGGAATAGCCCCATTCATTATCGTACCAGCTGATCAGCTTAAAGAAGCGGCTGTTTAATTCGATTCCCGATCCAGCGTCGAAAATACTGGAATGGCTGTCGTGCAAAAAATCGGTCGAGACCACTTCGTCGTCCGTATACGCGAGAATACCCTTAAGATAGCTCTGGCTGGCCTCCTTCATCTTCGCACAGATTTCTTGGTAGCTCGTCTCCTGCACTGTGCGCACCGTCAGATCGATTACCGAAACGGCGGGGGTCGGCACACGAAATGACATACCGGTCAGTTTGCCTTTTACTTCAGGGCAAACCAATCCAACTGCCCTCGCCGCTCCTGTGGTCGAAGGTATAAGGTTGATTGCGGCCGCACGCCCTCCCTTCCAGTCTTTGCGGGAAGGCCCGTCAACTGTCTTTTGGGTCGCGGTGTAGCTATGCACCGTCGTCATCAAACCTTCTTCGATTCCAAATCCTTCCTTAAGCAGGACATAGACTATCGGCGCCAAACAGTTTGTCGTACAGCTCGCGTTGGAGATGATTTGGTGCTGTTTCGGATCGTACTTTTCATGATTCACGCCCATGCAGACCGTGATGTCCTCGCCTTTGGCTGGCGCAGAAATGAGCACCCTCTTGGCGCCTGCCTTCAGATGTCCCCTTGCTTTTTCGGCTTCAGTAAATAGCCCCGTGGATTCGATGACGATTTCAACGCCTAGCTTGCCCCAGGGTAAGGCAGCGGGGCCTTCTTTTACCGCGAGGCAACGAATTGGATGACCGTCCACCACCAATGTATCGTCGTCCGGCAATTCCGAACTCGATTTCTCACTTCGCACTTCCCCCTCAAATCGTCCTTGCGTGGAGTCGTACTTGAGCAGGTAAGCAAGATTGTCCGCGGGGACTATGTCGTTTACCGCGACAACGTCAACCTCCTTACCGAGCAAGCCTTGCTCAACGATTGCACGAAATACCAAACGTCCGATCCGCCCGAACCCGTTAATTCCAATTTTGGTCATGATGGCTGGTCTCTTAATAAGGTGAGACGCCAATTAAGCGGACACCGAGAGAGCGTCAACTAAAGATGCGGATCGAAGATAGACACTCGGCAGGGAAGCGCTCCTGCGCGACCGAATAGGTCCTATATGACTCATATGACTCTGAGACCTATGCGACACGGCAGGAGACGGCACTCGGATGCGCAGGACCGCATCCCCATCGCAACAAAACGAGCGCCGTGAACGCTAGCTCACGGCGCTCGAGCAAATCTGTCAAGCAACCGGGATTAGACGGGCGCTTCGGTTAAGCCGCCGAGACCTTCCGGTTCAGGCCGATCATCGGGCCGCGGTTCGATTCGCACTGGCGGTATCGGAGGCGGAGGATTAATCAGCTTTCCGTAGTTAATGATCTCTCGCACTTGACTGCCGTCCAACGTCTCGTATTCAAGCAGCGCTTTTGCGATCGCAATCAAAACATCTTTGCGGTGCGTGAGGGCCTTCATAGCGCGCTGGTAAGAATCGTCACACAAACGCTTGACCTCTCGATCGATCTCCTGCGCCGTCGCCTCGCTATAAGCCCTGGAACGAGAGATATCCCGGCCAAGGAAAACGAAATCGTCGTGTTCGCCGTATTCGACCATCCCCAGGCGTTCGCTCATTCCCCATTCACAAACCATTTTTCGGGCGATCCCCGTCGCCATTCGGATATCGCCGGACGCGCCACTAGTAACGTCGCCAAAAATCATTTCCTCGGCCACGCGTCCACCCATGATCACCACCAATCGATCAAGCAATTCGTTCTTGCGATTGTTGTACTTTTCCTCGGCCGGCAAGTACATCGTCGATCCCAACGAAGGCCCTCGCGGTATGATAGTGACTTTGTGAACCGGATCGGTGTGATCAAGCAATTCACAAAGCAGCGCATGACCAGCCTCGTGGTAAGCGGTGTTCTCTTTCTCTTTTTCGCTGATGGCCAAACTTCGACGCTCCTTACCCCATCGCACCTTGTCGCGGGATTCTTCCAACTCCGCCATGGTGATGGCTTTGAGGCCGCGCCGCGCCGCCAATAAGGCTGCTTCGTTAATGACATTCGCCAACTCGGCCCCAGAGTAACCGGGCGTACCGCGCGCCGCGACGCCGAGATCCACGCCTTCCGCCAATTTGACGCGCTTCGCGTGTACCCGCAGGATCTCTTCGCGTCCTTTGACGTCAGGCAGATTTACGGTGATCTGGCGATCGAACCGGCCAGGCCGGAGAAGAGCAGGGTCCAGAACATCAGGGCGATTCGTGGCCGCGATAATGATCACACCTTCCTGAGTATCGAATCCATCCATCTCCACCAGCAGTGCGTTGAGCGTCTGCTCTCGTTCGTCATGTCCACCGCCCAAGCCGTGCCCACGATGACGTCCGACTGCGTCAATCTCATCGATGAATATGATGCAAGGCGCAGATTTCTTTCCCTGTTCGAACATGTCTCGCACCCTGGAAGCGCCCACACCCACAAACATCTCAACGAAGTCCGAGCCGCTAATGCTGAAAAACGGTACATCCGCTTCACCGGCAATCGCTCGCGCCAACAGAGTTTTGCCTGTGCCGGGAGGCCCGACCATCAAAACACCCTTGGGAATACGTCCGCCAAGTTTCTGGAATTTTTTAGGATCCTTCAGGAAATCGACAATTTCCTGCACCTCTTCCTTCGCTTCTTCGACGCCGGCCACATCCTTGAACGTTACCCGATTCCGATCTCGGGCCAGCATTCGCGCTTTACTCTTGCCGAAGGACAGAGCGCCCTTGCCGGCGTTGCGGATTTGTTGGCGAAAGAGCAAATAGATCAGGAAGAAGAATAGCGCTATCGGCGCGAAGTTGAGCAGCGCGGTCAACATCACATCGGAGTCAGCGCGGATATCGACCTTGTAGCCCTTGTTTTCGAGCTCGGACTTGAGATCTTTATTAAACTCTAAAAAGACGGTCGTCTTGAATCGATCCGGAGAGGTCGAGCCGGCGCCCGGCTTTCTCTCTTTATCGAACGCACCGCGCAACACTTGTGTTGTCTTCCCTTCGGTGACAACGAGTTGCATCGGCTCATCTTTGCTGATGCGGCCTTCGTTTAGATATTGTTGAAATTCGGTGAACGGAATATCCTCTACGTTTCCGTAGCCTCCGTTCCTAGAAAAGAAAAACACCCCGAGCAACGTAATGGCAAAAGCAAAAAGCAGAATACCACGCCAATTGAAGTTATTGTCGTTGCCAAAATTTCGGGAGTTCTTGTCTTGTCTGGACCTTTGATCTTGTTCTGGCATACACTAATAGATTCAGGAAACTAGCACATCGAAACCCGCGTGCAAAGGAAGCACATTGCTCAGGCATCATCGACCATTTACGCCAACGCTTCAGGGGAATCGGTTCAATTTACATTAACTCACGAGCAACTCGCGCAGTCGTTCCTGCGCTTTCATGGTCACCGGGTAGCCATGCGCAAATGTAAGAAGCCGAACCGGAACATCTCGAAGTTGCTGAACGGCGATCTCTAACTGCTTGACGTTCAGGCAGTATCTCTCTGGCAGCAGAGTAAAGCCATATCCAGGCAAGTGGATAAAAGCGTCTCCAAATGACAGAATTTCAAGATCTCGCCGGTAAATCGCCACCTCGCCCGGCGAGGCACCGGAAAGTTCAAAGATCTCGAGTTGGTCCCAGTACACTCCGCCCGGTTTCAGTTCGCCGTCCGGAGTAAACCCCAACTCATGTTCAAGACCAGAAGGCGCAAAGATCGGGATCTTCCACTGCCGCGCATATGCTTTTGCCGCTCGGCCGTGGTTTCCGTTAGTCAATAGAATTACGCGAGGAAGCGCCTGCTCGACCAGCGCCGTCGTGGCCTCCGATGCCAGCCGGATCGGATCGATGAGATAGAGCCCATCATCAATCAGATGGGCGCTACAACTTAAATCCGTGCGGGATGCACGATCATATTCCTGCCAAAATGCAACAGCCTTATTGAGCCACGCAAAATCACTGGCGCACGGTCCGATCGCCATCACTGGGCGTACTTCACGCTGCAGCCGTAAGGTCGAGTAGATGTCGTCGCCACGCTTTGGCCAGCCATAACGGCGTTCAGAGCGGTCTTCACGTAGTTTTTGGCCGTCTTTACGTCCCCGAGCGCGGTACTCGGTTTGTCATCGATCGCTCCCTGGTAAACCAAAACGCCTTGCGGATTGATGATGTACATGTCGGGCGTTGTCTTGGCACCATAAAGATGCCCTACTTTGCCGTCCGGATCGAGCAGCAGTGCCGTACGAGCAGATCCGGTTTTTGTGGCAATCTGGTTAAGTTGATCCGGTGGGTAGTTTCCTTCCTGACCGGCAGCGGAAGAATCAATACTCAACCAGACAACCCCTTTCGAGACGTACTCCTTCTGGAGCGCCTGCATATTGCCTGAATTGTAATGTTTGCGGACAAACGGGCAGTCCGGCTGGTACCACTCCAGCACAACATATTTGCCCTTGTAATCGGAGAGATGATGGGTCTTTCCGTTGGAGTCGGTCAGGACAAAGTCAGGTGCCTCTTTCCCCACCTGAACTTCGGCCAAAGTGATGCCGCAATTAGAAACGAGGACTCCAAGAGTAATCAATAGGGTTCTGATCATATTCGTTAACGGATTAGCTTAGACTGATACGAATCGATGGAAGTTGTCAGGTGCAGTTAACCTCGCTTGAGAGCATCCAATACTGTTTGCGCGCTGATCAATTCTGGCAAGAGCGCAGGTTCCCGATTCTTTCCGCCCGGGTAGACCAGATACATTGGGACACCCGCTCGACCGTGCTGCTTCAATATTTGCGTGATCACGGGATCGCCGTTGGTCCAATCTGCGCGCAATGTGATCACCTTTTGCTGGGTAAAAGCATTTCGAACCGTTGCCGTATCAATGGCAAAGCGTTCGTTTGCTTTGCAGGTAATACACCAATCGGCAGTAAAGTCGACGAATACCGGATGACCCGAGTCCAATGCCGCGTCGAGTGATTCCTGGCTGAATTTTTGCCAGGCAAGTTTGCTCGGAGCAGTAAAAAAAGAATACCCGGATACTGCGAGGATTACTACGGCCGCAATCGCGCCAGCAGAAAGCCACTTCGTCCCAGCAGAAGCGACCGGGTTCCAAAAGGAGCCTTTGATCCAGGCGATGATTCCGATCAAGAGGAGGAGCGCCCCGAGAACCACCATTTCCTGGACCCCTTTGAGCTGACCGACAATCCACGCTAACCAAAGAACCGTACCCAGCAATAGGAAGCCGAAGACTTGCTTGACGCGCATCATCCACTCGCCTGGTTTTGGCAAGTATCCCAACCACTTTGGATTAGCAGCGAGCAAAAGATAAGGTGCCGCCATCCCGATCCCTACCGAGAAGAATATCAGAAATGTGATCAACGGAGGTTGAGCGAACGCAAAGGCGGAAGCCGTGCCCAAAAACGGCGCAGTACACGGAGTAGCCAACACAGTTGCAAAGACCCCCTGAAAAAAGGCGCTGGCGTATCCCTGACCACTAGCCAAGCGAGCGAGTCCACCGGTCGCACCGGCGGAGACGGTAATCTCGTAGACGCCGAGTAAATTCAGGGCAAAGGCAAAAACAATACAGGTGATAAACAATACGAAGCGTTCATCCTGAAATTGGAAACCCCAGCCGACGTTCGCGCCGGCACCCCGCAACAGAACCACCACGACCGCCAGTAGCCCAAAGCAAGCTAATATTCCCGTAGCGAAGGCCAGGGCGAGCCGAAACGCCTTTTCTGGCTGACCACCCGCTTCACTCACGAATCCGAAAATCTTTAAGGAAATCACCGGCAAGACACATGGCATCACATTCAAAATCAAGCCACCCAGGAGCGCGAATCCTACCGCCTGCAATAACGCAACTAAATCGAGCGTTTGCCCTCGGTCTCCCCCATCCGCGGAGTTCAACTTGCCAAATTCCTGTGCCGGCACCTGGAATGCTTCGACCTTCGACCCGTCCTTGATCACAGCCACCCCGCCAAGTTGATCCATCGCCTTGCCCTCAGAGTCGATCGAAAAGGTGACCGTTTTCCCTGATTGCTTACCATGCCCGAGGACCACCTCAGGTGGCGGCTCGGGATAAAAGTCGAGCGAAGCCGGGCTGCCCGTTCCGGAAAAGCTGACTACAACTTGCTGTGCTTGCCGGGCGACGCTCAGTTGATAATTCCCCGGGAGAACCCTCGGCACCTGGGCAGCAAATCGTTGAAACAGTGCTGGATCAGCGGCGGTGTGACCGGAGTTGAGCTCGAGACTGAGATTCGCGTCTCCGGGAACACAAGAGCTTTTGCAGACCAGCCACTTCGAATCGGCTTTGATGGCAATCGGGCCAGCCGGCAATGACGCTGGCGCCGTCACCTCGGCATACAACAAAACCTCCGAACCATAAGCAAAGACTTCGAGGTCGCCGGGTTCCTTGTCGCGGCTCGGCAAAGGCCATTGGAGCGGGCCAGCTTGAAAACCGGGAGGCAGATGCCACTCGATTTCGGTCGGGATCCCCGAATCCCCAGCGTATTTCCAATATATGTGCCAATCCGGCTCAATCTTGTACAAAACGCCGATATGGAACTTCTGACCAGCTTGAACGGTAGCGGTATCAGTTAGCAGCGTTGCGTGAACCAGTTCCCGTCCGTCCTGGACCTGTGCAGTGAGGATCCGGACTCCACAAACGAGGTAAAATAAAACAAAGTAGAAAGATCTCGGGAGGCCCTTTTTCATTAAAATCGTAAGTTACAGCAAAATCTGCTTCAATTTATTCCAGAAAACGCGATTTCGCGAAGTCGAGGTGATTGCGTGCCTACGAGGATGTAGACAACGGAAGGCTTGATTTGTTCCGAAGGCCACAAGCTTTCACGTAACCACAAGCGGTCACAAACGTCGTTTAGTCTCGGTGGCTTTCAGGAATTGGCGTCTCTGCTCTTTCCCATCCCTAAAGAATTCAGGCGCGCGCTCGCGGACGAACGAACGATCGCAGGCGGTATAATTTGAGCGACTTTTGCAGGTAGCCAGGAAACCACGCGCAGGCTGGGAGCTTCCCGGCCTGCGCCGGGTTCCTGCTGATTTCAAGGAATCCGAGTTCACCTCGATCCGCGATCGGATCCATTGTGCAAGTGCACTTTGCAAGCCGATTCGATCTCCTTGCAAACTCAATTTGGGAAACCACTGAACCAACCCTCTCCGCTCCTGGGAAACGACAACACCCACGGGTTGGCACGCAACTAGCATCCTCTAAAAACCGCACCCGTCGGGGATGTTATGATTTCCTGGTTTCTCATTGCTCTAATCATCGCCATCCCGGCAGCCCTTATCTGGTACTCCGGGCCTTCAAGCCGGCCACCCTGGTTATTCCGCGGTTTCTTCCTCCTGATCTTCTTGATTTTTGTTCTAACGGCGCTGTTAACCTAGCCCCGAAGGCTTTCGAGGCTAACCGATTCGGGTCGGAGGGCGACTACTTCGCGCGACCGAAACCAACCGGTTCAAGCACGCTACGCCACGGATTTCTCCTGTACATCAGGCCCGCCCCGCTCCGCTTTCAACAAATCTCGAATTTCGGCTAACAGTTTTTCCTCTGCAGAAGGGCCCTTCGGAGGCGGCGATTTACGGAAACGATTCACCTGTTGAATCACAACAAACAGGACCAGCGCGATTATGAGGAACTCAATTACCGTGTTCAAAAAATGGCCATAAGCCAGCACCGGTAACCCTTGGTCCGTGGCCTCCTTGAGCGACGCAGCGGGTTTGGCGGAGAGGTTAATGAAAAGGCTCGAGAAATCCACCCGGCCAAGCAGAAGACCGATTGGCGGCATGACCACATTGGTTACCAAAGAACTGACGATTTTCCCAAAAGCCGCGCCAATAATTACACCGATTGCCAGGTCAATGACTGACCCCTTCATGGCAAAGTCTGTGAATTCTTGAAGGAATGACTTAGTTGATTGTCCGATTTTCGATGAACTCATCTTATTGAAACACGATTACTAATAACCGAAACGAATACCTTCCAAAACCACGGTTTATCCGTGTTGAATTGGGTTAAATCCTCGACCTACTACGTAGTCGAGGTCAGAACAACACGCATGGCGGAGTCAGAACTTGGTCGCAAATCGCGCTTATTGCCCGGGAATTGATGGCAGAGGACGAAATACTAAGCTTAATCAAGCGGGTTAGAAATTCTGACGAAGCAGCTTCGAAAAGCCTCGTGGAGCGAATGTACCCGACCATCATCCGCATAGTCCGGAATCACTTGCCCCGGCGCGAAGCGGAGGAGGATCTCTGCCAAGAGATCTTTCTAAAGCTCTTCTCGAAGCTCCGCCAGTTCCGGGCTGACATGCCGTTCGAGCATTGGGTATCACGGATCGCGGTCAACACCTGTATTGATCACCTGCGCAAGCAAAAGGTTCGCCCGGAGTTTCGTTGGTCCGACTTTACTGCGGAACAGGAGGCGATGCTCGACAATTTGAAAAACTCAGCCATTCTTCCACCGGAGCGTTCTCCCGAAGAGGCTCGCGACTTAATTGATCGGCTGATGCAAGGACTTAAGCCGGATGAGCGCGCAGTAATTAACTGGCTCCACCTGGAAGAAAAATCGATCGCCGAAATATGTGACTTAACCGGTTGGTCTGCGTCTAAAGTGAAGGTAATAGCCTTTCGCGGAAGGCAAAAACTCTCCTCAATTGTCAAACGTCTTGAGAAATGAAAGATGACGGTTTAGACCCTCTTTTTGAACGCGCTAAGTGTGCACGCATTTCTCCGATCGCACCCCTTCCTGCCGGTTTTGCTGACCGAATTGCCGCTCGCTATCAATTCGAACTGCGCCGGCAAAAAACCGCAGCGCGAGCCTCAATCTTGTCCGTTTCGGCGGCGCTGGTGATTTTTGCGGCAATTGTGACCTTTAATTTGAATGCCATTACCTCTTGGGGCGCGGACGATCAGGATCCCGTAGACTACGTGGCGCAGGTGGTATGGGATTCGGCTGGAAACTGACAATCTCGTTTTTTCTTCTTTTTCTGATCGGAGCGCTTTGTGGAGTTGCCTTGACTTTCACGTTCGCTGTCTCCCATTCAGGCATAACGAGAGCCCACGCACCTCGCCAGTGGGAGGATGACGCCGTTCGCAATCTGACAAATCGCCTGGGATTGAATCCCGCTCAACAGACCCAAGCACGAGCGGCCCTTCACGATGTGATAACGCGAATCAGGACGATCCAGCGCGACCAACAAATCGAAAACATTACTTTGTTTGATAAAGCTCTGGAGACGCTCTATCCAATGCTCACGACCGAGCAACAGCACAAGCTCGACGTCTTTCGGCAACGCCGGAAGGAGTCTCAGTCGAAGAGATTCGGATCGCCAACGCCCGGGGTTTCGCCCTAGGAGCCTGTCGGATTTGTCTAAGTCCGACACACATCTAGGCTATCCTGAATCGCAGCTTCGCCGTTGCGGGCGCTATTGAAGTTTCGCACAAACACCTATTCTCATTTGACTATACCGGACAAGTATTCTTACTTCTCCCCTCATGGCGATGCGGAGAACATTTTTTGCGTTCCTTCTGTGCGCCTCAGTGGTCGGTTCGATCTCAAGCGTATCCGGTGAATCGGCAAAACTACTCCGAATAGGGTATCAAAAATCTGGAGTTTTCCTTTTGCTCCGCAACGAAGGCTCCTTGGAGAAGAAATTTGCCCCCCTCGGCTACGCGATCGAATGGCGAGAGTTTTCATATGGTTCGCCGATCTTGGAGGCCCTAAACAGCGGCAGCATAGATGTGGGTCATTCCGGAGATGCCCCTGTGATTTTCGCTCAGGCTGCGGGGATACCTTTCGTTTACATCGCGGCCACTGACGAAAGCCCGGAAAGCGCGGGGGTCTTGGTCCGTAAAAACTCGCCAATCCGAAATTTTGGCGAACTCCGCGGTAAGACTATTGCGTTCGCCAAAGGATCCAGTTCTCATCATCTCGTCGCCCAACTCCTGAGCCGCGCCGGCATGACCTTCAACGACATCAAGCCCGTGTACTTGCAGCCCCCAGAAGCCCGAGCGGCATTCGAGTCCGGTACGATCGACGCCTGGGCTATTTGGGATCCATTTCTCGCGGCGGCCGAGTTGGATGGCGACGGCAGGGTTATAGCTACCGGAGCGGGTTTTAACGGACACCGCGAATATTACTTTGCCCGAAAAGAGTTTCTGGCCGCCCATCCAGAAGTAGTCGCTCCGCTTCTTGCCGCCCTGGTCGAAGTAGGGGCAAAGGCAAAACAAGATCCTAAAGCGACGGCTGACTTTCTTGCTGGCAAATTAGGGATTTCGGCTGCGGTGATGGAGCGTTCTGAATATCGCAAACAACGGTACAACGCCCGGCCACTCGACGGTGACATCATTCAGGAGCAACAACAGGCCGCCGACACCTTTCGCCGGCTCGGACTCATTCCACTCGAGATCAAAGTCTCGGAAAATGTTTACAAGGCACCCCAATAGGTCGCATGAAGCTATTTTGGTTTATTCCTACCCACGGAGACGGCCGCTATCTCGGTACGAGCGAAGCAGGCCGAACTCTCGATCTTAGCTATTTGCAGCAGGTCGCAGCGGCAATCGACCGACTCGGCTTTTACGGCGCCCTCCTGCCAACCGGGCGATCGTGCGAAGATGCTTGGGTTGCAGCATCCTTCCTGGCCGCTACCACTCACCGGATGCGTTTCCTCGTCGCGGTCCGCCCCGGCTTGATCTCTCCCACTTTGGCAGCTCGCATGGCCGCTACGTTCGATCGGCTAAGTGGCGGTCGGTTGCTCATCAATGTCGTGACCGGTGGTGATCCGGTCGAGCTGGCCGGAGACGGTCTTTTCCACAGCCACGACGAACGATACGAGATAACGGACGATTTTCTTACCATCTGGCGTGCACTGCTTTCTAGCCAGGCGGAGGTGAACTTCGAAGGAAATCGTCTGACCGTTCGCGGCGCAAAGATACTGTATCCGGCGCTGCAACAACCATATCCTCCGCTCTACTTTGGCGGGTCATCCGCCGCGGCGATTGAGGTCGCTGCCAAGCATGTCGATCACTATCTCACTTGGGGAGAACCACCGGCTCAGGTAGCGGAGAAAATCGCTCGGATCCGCCAAGCAGCCGCTGAAAAGGGTCGCGAACTGCGTTTTGGCATCCGCCTCCACCTGATCGTACGCGAAACCGAGACGGAGGCGTGGCGGGACGCCGAAAAACTGATAAGCCGCGTAACCGATCAAACGGTTACCGCTGCCCAGAAGCTCATGGCGCGCCACGACTCTGCCGGCCAGCAACGAATGATCGCCTTGCAAAAACTCAATGGAGGCAATCGTACCCGCGCCGCCTTGGAAATCAGCCCAAACCTTTGGGCTGGTGTCGGGATGGTTCGTAGCGGTGCTGGTACCGCTTTGGTCGGGGACGCTGAGACAGTCGCCGAACGAATGCGGGAGTATCACGCTCTCGGAATCGAAACTTTCATTTTCTCCGGATATCCGCATCTCGAAGAAGCTTATCGAGCAGCGGAACTCCTCTTTCCGCGTTTGCCACTGCAGCACGAAATCAGCACCCCGCATGACGGCGGCCCACAACGAGCAGAAACAGTGATCAAAGGAGAGATGGTGGCCAACGAACTGTTGCCGAGCCAAACGTCCCAGTGAACGCAAAACTTTGACATGAGTGATTCTACTAAATGGAGCTGGAGCAGCGGCCTGGTACCCTGGTTGCTTCCGATAGCTCTGATCGCTGGCTGGCAAGGAGCTTCGCTGGTTGGTTGGTTACCTGGGAATGTCGTCCCTTCACCATTTTCCGTATTGCTGGCCGGACTTCATCTTGCTCAGACCGGCGAGTTAGCAGTCCATCTATGGGAGAGTTTTCAGCGAGCGATGATTGGCCTCTGCATCGGGGGATCGATCGGATTTGTCCTGGGCCTTATGAATGGCCTTTTCACGATGTCCAACCGGGTATTGGATTCGTCGCTCCAGATGATCCGGAACATCCCTCACCTCGCGCTGATCCCGCTCGTCATTCGCTGGTTTGGGATCGGCGAACACGGCAAACTCTTCTTGATCATCCTCGGGGTTTTCTTCCCGATTTATCTCAATACGATGCACGGGATCCGTTCCACCGATCCTCGGTTGCTGGAAATGGGAAAGGTTTATGGCCTCAGCCCTTGGGGCCTGCTGACGCGTGTCATCCTGCCCGGCGCCCTGCCATCGATCCTAGTCGGGTTACGCTACGCGTTAGGAATCATGTGGCTTACACTGATCGTGGCTGAAACCATCGCATCTGACAGCGGGATTGGGTTTATGGTCATGAATGCGCGCGATTTTCTCCAGTTCGACGTCGTGATGTTCGGCATCCTGCTATACGCGCTCCTGGGAAAGGCCGCCGACACCGCAACTCGTGGACTTGAACAATGGCTTCTACGCTGGAATCCGAATTACCGGCAAGCCTGAACCGAGAGACTCTTATGCAAACGCTGGAAACTAGAGAGACATCTCGTCCGAGCGGCTTCGCTCCGTTTCTTAGAGTGCAGTCCATCAGTAAACGGTTCGGTGAGCGGGAGGTATTGCGCCATCTTGATCTCAGTGTCCAGGAGGGGGAAATGGTCGCCATCGTTGGCAAAAGCGGCTGTGGAAAATCGACTCTGTTACGGCTGCTGGCGGGTTTGGAAAGGCCGACCGAGGGAACAATATCAGTCGATTGCGATCTGGTGAATGGGCGCAATCGTTCCGCGCGCTTAATGTTCCAAGAGTCCGCCTTGCTCCCATGGAATACGGTTTTGGAGAACGTCGCTCTGGCGGCCCCGGATCGCGCTCGCCGGCGCGAATCAGCTCTCGAAGCGCTCAGACAAGTCGGGCTCGCCCATAGGGCCAACGATTGGCCGGCAATTCTTTCGGGAGGTCAAAGACAACGGATCGCGCTGGCCCGGGCCCTGGCCAGCGAAGCACGCCTGATCCTGTTCGACGAACCGCTCGGCGCCTTGGACGCGCTTACCCGGTTGGAGATGCAGAACTTGATCGAGAAGCTTTGGCAACAACGCGGTTTCACCGCAATTCTCGTTACCCACGATGTTGAGGAAGCGATCGCATTGGCCGATCGAGTCTTACTGATGCGGCAAGGCGAATTCCGCCATGAAAGCCTGGTCTCGCTGTCGCGGCCACGCGAACGCGCCGGTGCGGAATTTGCGGCGTTGAAAGCGGAGATTCTTTCGCGCGTGCTAGCAGAGTAGCCTGATCCTCCCGGCTCGGCTACCTGAGAGCGCTACGTCTGGTTAGCTCTCCCCATTTGGCATTTCTCGAGTCAGCAGCCATGGTTCCTGAGGATGCCTGTCCGTCAAAGTTGTGGGCTGCAGTGGAACGAAGGAGGAAGCATCAGGCTACTTCAGTAGCGTGTGGTCTGTGGACCTTCCTCGCCGCTCACCGTCCCACTCTTCTGCGATTCCGGAATGGCGTGCTCAAGTGAGCCTGACTCGCTCGGGCCGTTCGTGCCATAAACATCACCGGCGTTGTCTCCGCCGAAGTTGCAACCGCTAAGGAAAAGAGTCGCGGTGACCGCGACAACGCCCAGAATTCGACAAATCAAGCCGGACATACGCATTGGATATTTGCCTGCATAAGATCAGTGTTCAACTCTCTACCTGATCCGTAAATCCAAATAACGAGGCTAAACCGACCATCCTCGTGGCAACCGACCCAAGACACCGCTCGAGGAGCAAGTCTTGAGCTGGTGGCGGATCGCTCAAAAAGAAAATGCCCTTGCCTTTCAGTTTATTTTTGGCTTTCGCCCATTCGATAAGTAAATAGTTGTGCCGCCACGAAAATGCGCAACGGCGAGGCGTAAAAAACATTGCCCAGTGATCCTTCCAACGGTTTCCCCCATCCGCCTGCTTATTGCAGCACTGGTAACTTTACCGGTGCTGTATCTCGATTTTCTCACGTACCAATCGGGAAATAACTGGCTCGGCGTCGTGATTCTGGGTCTGCTGGCATTGGGCCTCTATATTTATCTCAGTCCCCGTGCCTACACTTTCCGTTATTTGTTTCCCGGTCTCTTCGCTTTTTCGCTCTTCGTTATTTTTCCGCTGCTTTACACCGTCTACATCAGTTTCACGAATTACAGCTCCAGGCATTTGCTTTCGTATCAGAACGTGGCGGAACTCCTGGAACAAGATTCGTACATCGTCCCGGACACCCCTTGCTATGATTACGTCCTGTATCGGCAAGGCAGCGCGAAATACGTCCTTCTCCTGGTTGATCAGTCAAACCGAGAGCAACGGTTTCTGTCTGAGCCATTCGATCTGCCACCGGGTCAAACAGTCCATTATCCAACCCTGGTCAAAATCTCCGCGATTGAGCCGAGTCGCTCGATTGAGGGAGAACCGCTCAAAATCGCACAAGTCACCCGCCAGGGCCTTTTCATCCCGATGCGTGGATACCAGTTCCTCCTTCCGAATGGACAAACGCTCGAAAAGGAGGGGCTGGACCAATTTTGCGGCCGGAACAAAATCTGGAAACGAAATCCGGACGGTTCTTTTACCAATCAGAAGACCAATTCCACGATCCGGCCTGACTTCGCGCGAGGCATCTTTGTCGACGAACAAGGCGAGCAGATCGGAATTGGGTTCCGCGCGTTTACCGGATTGGACAGTTATGTCAAAATAGTCACTGATCCGGAGATCCAACTCCCATTTGTCCGCATTTTCCTTTGGACGGTAGCCTTTTCAGCGATTTCGGCGGCAGGCGCTTTCGCGATTGGGATGGTGCTGGCCGTTATCCTGGAATGGAAAGAAATGGGGCTTCGGAAGGTCTACCGGACCTTGCTGATACTTCCCTACGCGGTACCGGCCGTTCTCTCGATCTTGATCTTCAAAGGTCTATTCAACCAAGAGTTCGGAGCGGTGAACGAATTTCTCCACGCCGTGTTCAGGTTTGCGCCCCAATGGGAAACCAATCCGTGGGGCGCTCGAGCGATGGTTCTGTTGGTGAATCTCTGGCTTGGCTATCCTTACATGATGCTGATCTGCACCGGGATGCTGCAATCGATTCCGAGCAGCATTTACGAGGCCAGCGCTATTGAGGGCAGCAATCCTTTCACTGATTTCTTCCACATCACCCTTCCCCTTGTCTTTCCGCCCCTTTTGCCGGTGCTCATCGCCAGTTTCGCCTTCAATTTCAATAACTTCTCCGTGATTTACCTTTTGACTGGCGGAGGACCAAAAATGGTCGGCGGCGGTAACGCCGGGGAAACCGATATTCTGGTAAGCTATACTTACAGCCTGGCGTTTCGGAGTTCGGAGAATAACTACGCACTGGCCAGCGCGATTGCGACCCTGTTATTCTTCCTGGTTGGTACTTTAGCCTGGATCAACTTGCGGATGAGTTCCCGGCGAATCGTTTATTAACGCGACCAGAAGCAAGCCAACACCCCCGAGCATGAAACCATCCCAGAGACTTCGGTTGAAAAAAATCCTGGCTCACGGGTTTTTGCTGGTCGCACTCGCCCTGGTCGTGCTTCCCTTTCTTATGGTGCTGGTGGCCTCGTTGCGAAAAGGGAACTTCCCACCAAACAGTCTTTGGCTGAACCCGGATCAATGGAGCCTCGAACACTGGAAATATGTCCTCAACATTCCTTATTCCGAGATCGTAAACCCGAGCACCGGCGAAACCAGGATGGTCCAACCTCCGACCCCGCCGCTGCACTGGCTTTGGAATTCGGTTATCGTTTCGGCCGTCTCTTCGGCGGGAATCATTTTGCTCTCCAGTACGGCAGCCTACGCTTTCGCCAGGATGCGATTCAAGTTCCGCGGCCATATCTTGCAATCACTGCTTATCCTGCAGATGTTCCCAGCGGTACTCGCGTTGACCGCTTATTATACAATTCTTGATTCCGTTGGCCGGCACGTCGAATGGTTAGGTCTTAACACTTTACCCGGTTTGATCGCCATTTACCTGGCTGGCGTCTCAACCAACATCTGGATGATCAAAGGATATTTCGATACAATTCCCGCCAGCATGGAGGAGTCCGCTCGGATCGACGGAGCATCCCCGTTTCAGACTTTTGTCCGTATCCTCCTGCCGGTCAGCGTTCCCATCTTTGCCGTGGTCTTCATTTTATCCTTTATTTACACAATGTCCGAGTATCCAGTTGCATCTGCGGTGCTCGGAACCCCAAAAACTTGGACACTCGCCGTCGGTGCAAGCTCGCTCCTCCGAGAACACGAAAAGCTTTGGGGTCATTTTGCTGCGCTTGCGGTCTTGAGTGGCGTGCCAATTACGGTAATGTTTCTAGTTTGCCAACGCTTTGTTATTGGCGGGCTGACGAGCGGTGGTATTAAAGAATAACCCAACTCCCCTAGAACGACTATGAGTCAAGGATCAGTACACATCAAAGATCTGGTTAAAACCTATACGGACGACCGAGGTCGACCGACATTCACCGCTGTAAAAAACATCAACCTGGACATCGACAACGGCGAATTCATGGTCCTGGTCGGGCCATCCGGCTGCGGGAAAACCACGACGCTTCGCATGGTCGCCGGCCTAGAGAAGATTTCGAGCGGAACCATCTCTATCGGCGATCGGGTGGTAAACGATCTGGAACCGAAAGATCGGGGTATAGCGATGGTATTTCAAAATTACGCGCTCTACCCGCACATGACGATCTTCAATAATATGGCGTTCGGGCTGCAACTCGCCAAAAAGAAGAAAGATTTCATCCAAGAGACAGTCACCCGAACATCCCAGGCCTTGGGTCTCAATCAGATGTTGGACCGTAAGCCACAAGCTCTCTCCGGCGGTCAGCGCCAACGGGTCGCTCTCGGACGAGCCATTGTGCGAAATCCGGTGGTTTTTCTATTCGACGAGCCGCTCTCCAATCTCGATGCCAAAATGCGCGTCCAAATGCGGTCAGAAATATCGCGGCTTCACGGACAGCTGGGTTCGACCATGATTTACGTCACCCATGACCAGGTAGAAGCCATGACCATGGGCGATCGCATCTGCGTCATGAAGGATGGTATAATCATGCAGGTCGCTGATCCGCTCACTCTTTACCGGAAACCGGAAAACCTGTTCGTGGCCGGCTTTATTGGAAGCCCGCCGATGAACTTGCTCCGGGGCAAAGTCCAGAAGCAAAATTCCGGTTTGGTTTTCACTGAGACCGGGGAACAGAATGCTATCTCGATCCCAATCAAGGGTCCGCTGGAATCTTTGGTGTCAAAATACGTCGATAAGCCAATCGTCTTAGGGGTGCGCCCGGAACATATTACGGAGGAAAGCAAAAACGGCTCCCACGTCCCCCTCACATCCGCGGTCGATATCGCCGAACCGATGGGTTCGGAATCTCTCGTGTATATGAAAGCTGGAAGCGGAAGTTTTATCGCCAAAATTCACGGAGAGAAATTATTCCATCAGGGGCAGCCGCTGACGGTTTACGTCGATACCGGCAAAATACTCCTTTTCGATCCCGAAACGGAAGCTGTGATCCGCTAACCACCCCCTGCCATCCCTATGCGCCAAATCCTTGAAACCGAACAATACGTTCAGGTGCCGCCGATGATGATGTCTGATCCGTTTTATCGGATTACCTATTTGATAAAGGAAGAGATCCGGAAATACAAATGGCTGGAAGGGGAAAAGGGCCGTCAACTCACCTGGGAGCAAGCTCGCACCGAGTGGACCAAACAGCATCAGAAAAAATACGAGTCATTCCTGATTGACACTCTCAAGTTCCCGGAGATCGAATCGGGTGCTTGATCAATTACCGTAACTCTTGACTAAGACGGAAGCGCGTAGGTTCGCTTCCGTCTTTTGTTTTTTCGGCCGGGACCTTTGAAATCTGTGGCTCTTCGCTTCGGTTTTGCCCTAAATCTGTGGATGCATGTCTGAACGTCTCTTTAACTGGCTGACCTCGCGCGGCGCTGGCGTTCTTCTTCATCCGACTTCGCTTCCCGGGCCCACCGGTATCGGTACCCTGGGCCGATTCGCCTTTCAATTCGTGGACTTCCTGGCGGACACCGGCATGAAGTATTGGCAGGTCTGCCCGCTGGGCCCGACCGGGTTTGGTGATTCTCCCTATCAGTGTTTTTCTGCTTTCGCTGGAAATCCCTACTTGGTGGACCTTGAAGAACTCGTGCATGACGGTTTTCTCGAGGCAGCCGACATCCAACCATTAGCGACTCTCTCAGAGAAAGCTGTCGACTACGGCGCTCAATGGGAACTTCGTTGGCTCATCCTCCGGAAAGCGTTCGAAGGGTTTCGAGTAAAAGCCAGCTCGGATCAGCAGACAGTCTTTGCCCAATTCCGCCAAACCAATTCGGAATGGCTCGAGGCGTACTGCCTATTCATGGCCCTGAAATCACAATTCAACAGCCGATCCTGGCAAGAGTGGCCCAGCGATTTCCGCTACCACGCGATGGCTAAGCAACTATCGCCAACCAAAGAGCTCGAAGACCAAGTTTCCGCTTACGCTTTTTATCAGTTCAAGTTTTTCCAGCAATGGGACAAACTGAGACGGTACGCGGCCGACCGGAAGATCCAGATTTTCGGCGATATCCCGATTTTCGTCGCCATGGATAGTGCTGACGTCTGGACTCACCCGGAGCTTTTCCAGATGACGGAAGATCTTAAACCAACCGGCGTCGCTGGGGTTCCTCCCGACTATTTCGCAGCCGATGGGCAGCTCTGGGGTAATCCCCTTTACGCATGGGAACGCCACGCCAAGGATGGTTACGCCTGGTGGCTCGCCCGCCTGCGGGCCAGCTTCCAGCTCTATGATGTGGTCCGGATCGATCACTTTCGCGGCTTCGACGAATATTGTCGGATTCCGCCCGACGCCAAAAACGCCCGTGAGTACCGCTGGGACCCAGGTCCCGGTCTGGAACTCTTCCAAGTCATCCAGAAACAATTCCCCGAAGCAAAGCTCGTTGCGGAAGATCTAGGCGTAATCACCGAATCGGTGCGCCGCTTGGTGAATCAGGCCGGCTTACCTGGGATGAAGATCTTGCAGTTCGCGTTTGAAGGCGCAACCGAGTATCTACCGCACAATTGCGTGCCAAATAGCGTACTATATCCCGGAACACACGATAACGATACATGCCGCGGCTGGCTCACCATCCAGCCTTCAAACGTTAAAGATTTCGTTCACCGGTATCTTCGCGCAAAAACGAAGATCGTGTGGGAAATCATTCGGGCCGGTTATGCTTCCGCATCCAGGATCTTTATTGTCCCGATGCAGGATCTGTTAAACTTGGGAAGCGAAGCGCGAATGAACACCCCGGGCACCCCGTCCGGGAACTGGCGTTGGCGATTCACCTCCGACCAGCTCGAAGGTTTGAGGAAAGATCGCGGCGAAGAACTCCGCGAATACGCGAGACTGTACGAGAGGTGAAGAAAATGCCGATTTTCTCAATCCGCATTTCTTAGCCCGGCAACGGATATCGCCCGGTCAGAGCCCTTACTTTCTGACGAACGCCGGCCAGCACTGATTCATCGCCGCCAGAGCGAAAGACGTCATCGATCAAATCAGCGATCTCCATCATCTCTTCTTCCTTCATGCCTCGCGTGGTGACTGCAGGAGTGCCAACCCGAATGCCTCCGCCCTTTACCACCGGCTCGGTATCGAACGGGATCGAGTTCTTATTCACGGTGATCCCGGCGCGATCCAAAGTTTCCTGCGCCTGCTTCCCGTTAAGTCCTTTCGATCGAAGGTCGACCAACATCAGATGATTGTCGGTGCCTCCGGATACGATACGGAAGCCCTTGCGTTCCAGGCTGGCTGCCAAAGCTTTGGCGTTGCTCGTGATCTGTTGCTGATAATCACGAAACGCGGGTTGCAGCGCCTCATGGAAACAAACCGCTTTTGCCGCGATCACGTGCATGAGAGGACCGCCCTGCACTCCAGGGAACATCAAGCTGTCAATCGCCTTAGCCTGTTCCGGTTTGCACATGATAATTCCCCCTCTTGGTCCGCGCAGACTCTTGTGGGTTGTTGAGGTCACAAAATCAGCAATTCCAACAGGCGAGGGATGAATGCCAGCCGCCACCAACCCCGCAATGTGGGCAATGTCGACAAACAGGAGTGCGCCAACCGCATCGGCGATCTCTCGCATCTTTTTGAAATCAATAATTCGCGAATAGGCAGACGCTCCGGCCGTGATCATCCGTGGCCGATGCTCTTCGGCCAACCGGGCAAGAGCTCCGTAATCGATACGCTCCGTTTCCCGGTCGACTCCATAATGCGCCACTTCATAAAAGCGACCCGAAAAATTTGCCTTATTTCCATGGGTCAAATGGCCCCCATGCGACAGGTCCATCGTTAAAATGCGGTCTCCCGGTTTGAGTGCGCTAAAGTAGACCGCCATATTTGCCTGGCTTCCGCTATGCGGTTGCACATTGACGTGTTCCGCTCCAAAAAGCTTCTGCGCCCGCTCGATCGCCAATCGCTCGACCTGGTCGACGAATTCGCACCCGCCATACCAGCGGCGACCCGGGTAGCCTTCCGCATACTTATTCGTCAGGACCGATCCTTGGGCTTCCATCACCGCGCGGCTAGCAAAATTCTCCGAAGCGATCAGTTCGATGTTCTCGAATTGCCGCTGCCGCTCCCGTTCGATCGCGCTAAAAATTTCCGGATCAACTTGATCTAAGGATTGATTTCCGGGCTGGTCGTTCATTGTGCCCGATGTCAGCCTCTCGTTAATTCCCTCGCTCATTATAAATTCCAGTAAACCCGGCAGCGCATTTTGGATCGTATCTCGCGCTTCCTCATACGCGTCAATACCCAGTCCGATCGGGTCAGCGATATCGAACGATGCGGCACCAGGTTCAAATTCCCGCAACAAATACGTCTTCTCCGCCGCCTCCGGATACTGATAAAAAATAGAATCCAGGTGGCTCCGCGTCATCGCAATAATCCAGGTGGCTTCCTGGACAAGCTTTTCGGTGAGCGGCTTACTTCGAGTGCCCGAGATATCGATTCCCTTCTTTGCCAGTACTTCGACGGCGTCGGGACTCGGACTTTGCCCGGGATACGTACTCACACCGGCTGAAGACACCTTTAGATCGGGCTGGCCCGCAATCATTTTGCGGAAAAGACCCTCTGCCATAGGACTTCGACAGACGTTCCCAGTACAAACAAATAAGACCGTTCTTTGCAGACTCAAAGTCCGGGAAACTGCCATGCTCACTTGGGCAGATCAAGGGCAGACGGGGTGGAATGCGGATTGCGGATTGCGGATTGTGAAATACGTACGGCGGCAAGGATCTGAAGGAACTCACGGGCGCATCAGCTCAATTGAAAAAACGCAGTCGCTACTCCCTTTGCGTACACCCTTTATTTCTGTCACGCATTGAGAACGCGACGGGATTCGCGGCGGAGGATTGAGGACTCGAGCTAACGAAGAATGGTAGCAAGATTACCGCTTGAGCGGCCCGATTGAAGGAGATAGCATTTGCCGGTTGAATCCAGTATCCGCTTACGATTACATCCAGGCACTCTATCGATTGTGTCTTGTTCAATCCGGTTCCGATACAGCAGCCGAGAGCGCCGTTCGCGATATCCTGGTTGAAGCCTTCAAGACGACTAATCGCGATTTAGCGAACGTTGATTTCGACGGTCTTTTTCGCGCAGCGTTTCAGCGTCGCGATTCCTACGCTAAAACAGCGGATAACCAGCTAACCGATTGGCCGCGCGTTCTTCACTCTCTTCCCGAGCCCCAACGTTCCACCCTAACTCTGTTTTATTTGGAAATCTTGCCTCTTGCTTTTGTTGCCGAGATTACTAGCTCGTCGATTGAACAGCTGGCCGACACGATCCGAGAAGCGCGTTCGGCGCTCGCCAGGGCTCGCCAATAGCACCATGCCAACCAGACTGTTTCCCCTTATTCGACCGGTTTACAAAAATGAGCCCGAGCTTGAATTGGCCCGCACCGAGGCCAGAAACAACGCCGAGCTGGGTGTAGTCCTGGAACGTCAGATCGACTTCGACAATGAAATTGTTGATCAGCTTCGGATGCTCGCGCTCAGTGATGCTCGGATCGAGAAACTTGAAAATACCTTAGCCGAAGACTACGGCCAGCCCGCCCAGCCACCCATTATCACGGCTCCGGCGACCGCTCAGCTACCGGGCGCTATCGGATCTGCCAGAGCAGCTCAGACCGTGGCGCAACCAGACCCGGAAAAGAAACCGGAAGAAGAGGAGGAAGAGGAGCAGCCGCGCGCGCGTCCGCTCACGATCTTTTTCGCCATCGGGGTTGGATTAATCGCCACTATCTGCCTCATCGGCTACATCGTCTGGGACCAGATGAATTCGTTCCAGGGGGCAGATCGCATCACCGATCTCCTGAACTCCGCAAACGGCCTTACCGGCGACGAGTTCGAGGCCGTGCAAACCACCACCGACTCTTTGAAGGATTGGTTTCTGCTCAAGAACGAACACTTTACCGTGCCGAAAGAGTTTGCGGCCACTCGAACGATCGCATGTCGGGTGTTTCAATTTCACAATGCCGATGTGGGCCAGGTCATGGCCAAAGACGACCGGGAACTGCTCTACTTTTTGTTCGATCCGGCCGATCTCGGTGTGCAACTTAAAGGGGGGAAATGGGAAATCGTGGAGGGTGAACGACTCGTCGGTGGGGTCACCGTAGTCGAAGGCACCTGCTTCGTTGTCGCTTTTCGAGGCAAGCACGATGAAATGCAGACTTATTTGGCCAAGAGAGCAACGTCGGCGAATCAGTAATCGGTATTCAGTAACCGATGAGAAGTGATTGGTGACTGACGGTTAGCCTGCTCCAACCATCCTCCAGACCGTCTTGAAAGCTCGAGATCCGTTCATCCCCCTCTCACCTCTCACCTCTCACCTCTCACCTCTCACGGTCCGCATTCCCGGGGCTGACAGCGCTATCGGCGCTCCAGAGCCGCCGCACCATCGCGTGATAGGGCCGGGCGACGATATACCCGACGCAGTTGGGCTTTCCGCAGTTACACGGAAACCGGGTCACTTCAGTTGGCTCGAGTCCGTAATCGATGGTGATTTCTTCATCCCGCACGATCGAGCGTGAACTTATGATCATCGGGACACCTTCCCGGTATTCGAAATATGCTGAGGGATCACAAGAGTAGTTGAAAAAGCGGCCAATACCATTGCCGGTTGAACCGTCCGTCACTCTTCCGTCTGGCAACTCGAGCAAATTCCCGTTACCAGCCGCTAACTCAAGTTTGACCTCCTCTGGACCCAAAATCTTCCCGTCGTAATGGGCAAGAACCTGGCCGGCAGCGATCAATCGATTCGCGAACACTCCAATACCATGAATATTGGAATTTCTCGTAGAGACTTGCTTTCCTTCCCACCAGCGGAGGTGTATACTTCTGAACATGGTCGAAGTCCTCGGTATCTTGGGCTTCCTTGGTTGGCTATTCCTGGTTTTCTGTGAATGGCTAAGCCACCTGCCGGTCTTTGCCGCATTGGCGGTCGGCGCAATTGCGGTGCCGATTCTGGCTGTGGCTGACTTCCGAAAAAATCTTCGCAAACTACAGCTACCAGGCCTCTACGCAAATCGCGAACCCATACCGCCGGAACGCTTTTCCTGGCTCCTCCGGCGAGGATGGTTGCACCGATCAATCGGGTGGTCTTTTGTGATGGCGGTCGGTGGATGGTACAACGCGGCGACTTTACCCGCATCGCTTTCCTTCGACGCCGAATCCGTCGTCGGATGGATCAACGCCATCGTGGGTATTGCCGGTTCCGCACGTTTCTTCAGTACCTCGGTGCTTTTCTTGCACGCTGCACAGTGGTTTGACTCAATGAGCCCGAGCCTCATCGGCTTTCTCCGGCTGCTCATGTATCGTCTCTCTGATAATTACGAATACCTCGGCCATCGCAAAACCAATCCGGAACGGGAAAAGGTATACTAACCCGTATCCGGCGAGCGCAGCGCGCGTATTCTCGCCGGTTCGCGCCTCATCCGACCCTTATGAATTCAGATATGGGCGCTTTCTTCCGCCAGTCCGCCTCGGACCGCCTTGGAACGCGGCGTCCAGCTGCGTGCCAACACCAAAGTAACCGCGGTCACCTCACGAGAGATAACACTGAGCGACGGTACATCGATTACAAGTTTTACATTAGTTTGGACCGCTGGCTCTTCGCCCCACCCGCTGCTGGACCAACTTAATCTGCCAATAGAGCATGGACGCATCAAGGTGAACGCCAACCTGGAAGTGGAAGGGATGCAGGGCATATGGGCGCTTGGCGACTGCGCTCTGATTCCCGATCCAGCCGGAGGTTTTTGCCCTCCGACCGCCCAACATGCCTCGCGCGAAGGCAAGGTGCTCGCCTCAAATATTATCGCCGGCACCCGGCACGAACCCCTGCGAGCTTTCCGCTTCAAAACCCTCGGTTTACTCGCTTCCATCGGTCAGCGCACCGGAGTAGCACGCATTCTTGGTATTAACTTTTCCGGCTTAGCGGCCTGGTGGATCTGGCGAACAATTTATCTCAGCAAGCTTCCGCGTATCGAAAAGAAAGTCCGGGTTGCGCTCGATTGGACACTCGACCTGTTTTTCTCGAAGGACTTCGTTCAATACGCTCACGATCGCTCAAGGACTATCTCAACCGAGCACGAGCACGCACGGGATACCGCAGTCGCCCTTTGCGTTTCGCGCGGGCCAGAGGCGCGGCGATGAGTCGCCGACCGTTTTCCGGTGAGTGAGCCCGCGCAAGAATTTATCACCCACAAATTTTGGATCGGACGGTCGCCTCCGGTTGTTATTTGCCGCCGCGATCGAAACGGATGCTTCGTAATAAACTGCCGATCGCCGTTGAGCTGTCCGCAGCCATTATCGATTTTCCTCGTCTCAATCGCTTCCTTGCCATTCTCCATTTTCCCACTATTTTCCTCGACTCGATCAGACGGAAGGGTGGCAGAGTGGTCGAATGTACCTGACTCGAAATCAGGCGACCGAGCAATCGGTCCGTGGGTTCGAATCCCACCCCTTCCGCTCTCACTGAAGGAGTTACGCTAACTCCATAACAGTTCGCCGGGATGTGTTGCTGTTTTGTT
>Ga0209647_1000238_pt1 | contig 51415 bp, 47 predicted proteins | sample GraSoi_2013_60cm_FD_185827 | JGI IMG/M metagenome (GOLD analysis project Ga0209647, IMG submission 185827) | Grasslands soil microbial communities from the Angelo Coastal Reserve, California, USA - Sample 9_17_2013_60cm (SPAdes) (version 2) | ecosystem: Environmental > Terrestrial > Soil >...
CTTTACGTCGAGCGCGTTGTCTTCTATGAATTTTCTGCGAGACTCTACATCTTCACCCATTAGCGTGGTGAAGATGGTTTCGCACTCGGCTATGTCTTCCAGACGGACTTGCAGGAGGGTGCGGCGCTCGGGATCCATGGTGGTTTCCCAGAGCTGCTCGGCGGTCATTTCTCCAAGGCCTTTGTAGCGCTGGACCAGGTACTCTTTGCGGCCCTCGTTCAGGACGTAATCGAAGAGTTCGCGGGCGGTGTTTTTTTCGACGATCTCGGGCTCTTTTGCTCTTCCTTTGAGCGCGGGCGCTTTGCCGGACTTCTTCTGGGCTTTCCCGGCTTCTTCTTTCTCAGCAGCGCTCAGATTTTCGCCTTCGTCGTTATTGCCTGCTTCTTCGTTTTCTTCTTCTTCTTTCTCCGCCGCGCCGGCTGCCGACCTGGCTGCCCGGGGGACGCTTTCGACGACGAAAGGCGGCTCGAGATACTGCTCGATCTGCTTGAACTTGGTGAGGAGCTGGCGGCATTCAGGGGTTGAGGCCAGTTCCCAGTTGATGAGGTGCTCGGCGCCCTGCGCGTTCACGAAGTGCACTTCCCAGAGATTATGTTCTTCGTCGAAGCGGGTTTCTACGCTCTTCAGCTTCAGGTCTTTCTGCAGGCGCTTTAATTCTTTTTCAAGTTTCTCGATTTTCTTCGGCGGCGTCTTCTTGTCGCCTTCGAAATCGGCGCGCTTTGCCAGGTCGAGCCTGGGTAACAGACTGGTAATTTCTTCGGCGCGTATGCGCTTGTTTAATTTGTCGAGGAATCCCAGATACTCGTTCAGCACGGTGATGAACTTGGTCAGGGCTGCGCCTTCGAGCTTGGCAGCGCCTTCTCCGTAGCGAACGATGAGGCCTTCGGAGGCGCGCTTCACCATTACTTTGACGAACTCGTGCTCGTTTTTTATGTACTGGTGGCTCTTGCCTTTTTTGATGCCGAATAGCGGAGGCTGCGCGATGTAGACGTTGTTGCGCTTGATCAGCTCCTGCATATGGCGGAAGAAGAAGGTCAGCAGCAGGGTGCGGATGTGCGAGCCGTCCACGTCGGCGTCAGTCATCAGAATGATTTTGCCGTAGCGGACTTTGGTGGGATCGAAATCTTCTTTGGAGATGCCGGTGCCTAGCGCGGTGATCATGGCGCGAATTTCTTCGTGGGCGAGCATTTTGTCGTAGCGCGCTTTTTCCACGTTCAGAATTTTTCCCTTGAGCGGGAGGATGGCCTGAAAGCGGCGGTCGCGGCCCTGTTTGGCGGTGCCGCCTGCGGATTCTCCCTCGACCAGGAAGAGCTCGCAGCGGTTGGGATCGCGCTCGGAGCAGTCGGCTAGCTTGCCGGGGAGTCCTCCGCCATCGAGTGCGCCTTTGCGGCGGGTCAGGTCGCGGGCTTTGCGGGCGGCTTCTCTGGCGCGGGCGGCGTCGATTGCTTTATTGATGATCTTGCGGGCTACGGCGGTGTTTTGCTCGAAGAATGCGCCCAGCCTTTCGTTGACTACCGCTTGCACTATGCCGGCTATGTCGGAATTTAATTTTCCCTTGGTCTGGCCTTCGAACTGAGGCTGCGGCAGCTTAACGCTGATGACTGCAACCAAGCCTTCGCGGACGTCGTCTCCGGTGAGGTTTTCTTTTACATCTTTGAACAGGCCCATCTGCTGTCCGGCGTAATTGATGGTGCGGGTCAGGGAGGTGCGGAAGCCGGAGAGATGCGTTCCTCCGTCGACGGTGTTGATGTTGTTGGCAAAACTGAAAACGGATTCAGAGTAGGCATCGTTGTACTGGAGGCCGATTTCGATGTGCACGTCTTCCTTGTCGGCTTCCATGTAGATCGGCTTGTCGTGGAGCGTCTGCTTGCCGCGGTTGAGGTGCTTGATGAACTCCGCAATGCCGCCGTTGTACTTGAATTCGGTGCGCTTGGCTTCGCCGGTCTTGGAATCGGTCTGGCGCTCGTCGGTTAGCGTGATAACCAGGCCCTTGTTCAGGAACGCCAGTTCGCGCAGGCGTTGCGAGAGCGTGTCGAAGTTGTATTCGATGGTGGTGGTGAAGATGGTTTTGTCGGGAACAAAGTGAACTTTCGTGCCTGTCTTTACCTTGGCGGCGCCGGTTTTCTTTAGTTTGCTGGTGGGCTCGCCTTTCGAGTAGGTCTGCTCCCAAGTGAAACCGTCGCGCCAGATTTCGAGATCGAGTTCTTCACTTAGCGCGTTGACGCAGCTTACGCCTACGCCGTGCAGGCCTCCGGATACTTTGTAGGAGTTGCTGTCGAACTTGCCGCCGGCGTGGAGGGTGGTCATCACAACTTGCGCCGCGGGAATTTTTTCGCCGTCGATGTCCATGTTGTCGACGGGAATGCCGCGGCCGTTGTCGATTACGGTGATGGAGTTGTCGAGGTGGATGGTGACTTCGATCTTATCGGCGTGGCCGGCTAGTGCTTCGTCGACGGAGTTGTCGACTACTTCATAGACGAGGTGATGCAGACCCAGTTCGCCGGTCGAGCCGATGTACATCGCGGGACGCTTGCGCACGGCTTCCATGCCGCCGAGGACCTTGATCGAGTCGGCGGTGTAGTCTCCGTTAGTGACTTTGCCGTTCTTGTTCTTGGCGTCGGCGCTCTTCGCGTCGACGACTTCGGCTTGCAATTCTTTGGTGGCCATTCTGCTCCGTGGAGAACGCCGGATCGGGCACCTGACTGGAGGGACGATTCCGGGACTGCTCGGGTGACCTCAACTTATTGAATTTTCTGCTATTTAGCTGTCACCGGAGCTGGGTTTATTTTAGCACAAAAATCGCTTGTTTTGGGGCTGGAATCGAGACGATAAACTGCGTTTTTTGTTGTTCTTAGGGACGTGGTTTCGGGTGGCGCTGGCCAGACGCGGCAAGCCGCGTCTCTACGGGAATTTCAGGGTGATTTTGCGGCGACGAAATGGAGGCCGTCCATCAGATCGTCCAGTTCATCTTCGCTGCCGGCGATGAAGGTGAATGAGACGATATGGCCTTTCGCTAACAGGACTAGAGTGCACTGGCGCATGGTGAGTTTATCGTTGGTTGTCTTGACGCTGGTTGTCTTGATGCTCAGCAACTTGGTGAAATCAGCGCGCAGCAGGTGCCGCGACTCCACTTCCAGCGGATATGGTTCGCCTTCGGGCTTGAGGCCTTTGGATGTTGCCAGCTCGGTGAGGGGGGCGAGGTAATCCTCGGCTTTGGTGAGCCCGGGGTAGGCTGCTGTGCTTTCGGAGGCGATCACGACGGCGGAATTGACGGTGTCTCCGGTGGCCTCGGGAGGACGCTCGAAGGTTGCGAGCAGGAGTTCTGCTTTGCCGGTCTCACTTCCTTCTTGCATCTGTTGGGTGCGATCTACCCAGCCGTAGGGAATCTGATAGCGGAATCCGAATATCGGATTCTGGTAAAGCTGCGGGTCTTCGGTGTGCGTGGCGGTGTGCGTGGCCGGGGGTTTGGCGGGTGGCGTGGGGGTAGTCTTGCGTCGGGTCTGCGCTGTGAGGGTTAAGCCCAGGGCAATGATTGCGATTATCGTCAGGCGGCAGTTTGTGCGGAGAGGGAGCAACGTATAACAAGTTTACATAGGTTTCAGATGGCCGGGATTGAGTGACGATTCATATCGGCCGTGTATGGGGTGGCCGGGCGGGGACGCCCGGCGCTCCACGTCGCGATGCTACTCAATGAACATGCAATCTCCATACGAATAGAAGCGATACCCTGCTTCGACGGCGTGCCGGTAGGCGCCCATCACGAACTCCTTGCCCCCCAGCGCGCACACCAGCATCAGCAATGTGGATTGGGGCAGATGAAAGTTCGTCAGCAGCGCATCTACGATTTGAAACTGATAGCCCGGATAGATAAATGCGTCGGCCTCACCGCGTCCGCTTTCGACCCGATTTCCGCCGGGCTGCTTTGCGGCGCAGCCGGCTGCATACTCTAATGTTCGGACGGTGGTGGTGCCGACGGCGACTACGCGCCGGTTGTCAGCTTTCGCCTGGTTGATGGCTCGCGCTGCTGCCGCTGGAATCTCGTACCACTCCCGGTGCAGCTTGTGGTCTTCCACTTTTTCTACTCTTACCGGCTGGAACGTGCCCAGGCCTACGTGCAATGTGATCTCGGCAATTTCAATCCCGCGGGAACGTATTCGAGCGAGGATTTCGGGCGTGAAGTGCAAGCCGGCGGTCGGCGCTGCTACCGATCCCCGCGTCTGGGCGTAGACGGTCTGGTAGCGCTCCCGGTCCGACGCGCGGTCTTCACGGTCGCTCCCGCGGTGAATGTAGGGCGGAAGGGGGACGTGTCCAATGCGCTCGACTCGGGCAAAGAAATCGGGGACTGGGGAGAATCGGATGAGCCGCTCGCCAAAACTGCCGCGGTCCATAACTTCCGCTTCCAGTGCGGGTGGAGAACCGGATGGTCCGTCAAAGTAGAATTTTTCTCCGATCCCGATCTTCCGGCCGGGTCGTACCAGGCACTCCCACTCATTCGGATTCTCGGTCACCTGGCGTGTCAGCAGAACTTCGATCCGTCCGCGGAGGAAATCTCTTGCTGCGGGGTTGTTCGGGCTTATCGGCTGGGCGAGTTGTCCGCTGCGGTGGCCGTAGAGCCGGGCCGGGAAGACCCGTGTATTGTTTACCACCAGCAGGTCATCCGATCGCAGCAAGTCGGGGAAGTCGCGGAAACTCCGATCCTGCCAACTACGACGCCGATTCAGGTGCAGCAGGCGCGATCCGGCGCGGTCTGCCAACGGCTCCTGCGCAATGCGATCGGGCGGCAGATCGTACTGGAAGTCGGAGACTAGCATCGAGGAGATTATAGGGTTTGAGGGTCGCTCCAATATCCAGGGTGAGGAGCGACGGGCGCCTCGCCGGTCCGGCAGTCAGGTGGCCGGGCGGGGACGCCCGGCTCTCCATAGGCTTTACATGCTCTCCATAGGCTTTACATATTTTGACGTTCTAGTGGTTGTAAGGTTTCCAAGGCGTGCTGTAACATAGCGGCGCGAGGATTTCCCGATAGCCAGCGACCGCCAGTATCGCGCAGGGATCGTGCAGTTCGGCCGCCTGCTGCACGAAAACGGCTTCGTTGCGGCCACCGACGGGAATCTATCGGTCCGTCTCGACGAGGCACGCCTGCTGGTGACGCCCACCTGCATCAGCAAGGGCAGGATGCGTGCTTCCGACATGGTGATTGTGGACATGGACGGAAGACGCCTCGCCGGCAAGCGCAGAGTTTCGAGCGAGATCGGCATGCATCTGCTGATCTACCGGCTGCGCCCCGACGTGCATGGTATCGTCCACGCGCACCCGCCGACCGCCACCGGGTTTGCCGCTTCCGGTTACGATCTGAACCGTCCGCTGGTGTGCGAGGTTGTCGTGGGATTGGGCTCGATCCCGCTGGCCCGCTATGGCACTCCGGGGACGCCGGAGCTGACCGATGCCCTCGAGCCGCTGATTCCGCACCATGACGCCATCCTGATGGCGAATCACGGGGTCGTGACATTCGGGTCGTCGCTCGAGAGTGCCTACATGAAAATGGAAACGGTGGAGCACTTCGCGAAGATCGCGCTGGTCACGCACCTGCTCGGCAACGAGCAACCGCTTAGTGAAAAAGAAGTGGAAAAACTCCACGAAGTACGACATCGGTACAACGGCGGAGGAACGCCGGCCCCGCCCCGCATGCCCGCGGCTGCAGATGATGTTCAATCCGACGACGAGCACAAAGAGACAGCCGGCAGCCGACGGTAGACTTATTCTCCTCCGATCCGAAACCTTACGCCTGCTCGGAAGTTTGCTGTCAGCGCCGGATATCCCACCACCTCGTTGTAGTGATCGTTGAGCGCGTTCTCGACATTCGCGTAGGCCGTAATGCGCGAATTGATCGCATACCACCCGCCGAGATCGACGCGGGCGTAGCCTGCGGCGTGGTCGACGTTGAATCCGAGAAAGTCGGAATCTGGACGTCGCCCCACAAAGCTTCCACCCAGATTTGCTCCCCAGCGCGACCCCAGATACGTCAGCAACACGTTTCCCGAATGCTTGGGGCGACGCAGGAGCGGTTGTCCCGGCTGATGCAGGGAATCAAACGCGAACGGCTGCAGGAGAATCTGTGACGAGGTGTAGACGTAGGCGCCTGTCATCGAGAGCCGCGCACAAAGCGTTCCCGTAAGCTGCACTTCCGCACCGTGGGCCATGGACTCGTCGATATTCTGATATTGCCCGGCGAATGTGTTTGGATCGGTGATCGCGAAATCAATCTGGTCGCGGAACAGGTTGTTGAAGTAAACGCCTGATAGTTGGTACTTGCCCCCGAAGAATGCCTGCTCGACTCCCGCCTCGAATGCCCGGTTCTTCTCCGGCTTGAGATTCGGATTTGCCATGACGAATGGCGGGTCGGAAACAAACAGTTCTTCAAAACGCGCGTCCTTAATCCCGGACGCATATGAAAAGCGGAGCCGCGTTCCCGAAAAAATGTCACCGCCCTTTATTGCCAGCAGGGTTAGGGCCACGCGCGGCACGGCCTTGTTTGTTATTCCAGCGCCAAGTGTGGCGGTGCTCGACGTTTTGCTGTGGACGTAACGCACACCCGCAATCGCCGAGAGTCGCTTCCAGGTCAAGCGCTGTTGCACGAAGGCCGCGTGGTTAAGCCGCACACCCGTGACGTATTGACTAAAAGGAAAAGGCGGCCCGGAAGAGGTGAGGAACTTTCCATTTTCGTCCTCGAACTCGTAACCGACGGTCGTCTGAGCCCAACTGCGCGGCGTGTAGTTGCCCTGATACAGGAAGCCGGCCCGATTAATATGAGCAGTGGCGAGGAACGGGCAGTCAAAGGGCGGAGCGAAACAGCTGCGGTCTGGGACATCGTCCTCATTGAGGCGCCGCGTGTTGTATTCGTAGCCCGTGAGACTATGCTGCCACCGGGCAGGAGCTGAGATCAGCAGTTCTCCGCTGGCTAAGAAATTGTTGGCGCGCGCCCGCTGGTCCATGTCCGGCGCCAGAAGACGCTGCCCGTTGAAGTCCCATTCTCCGGGAACTCCGGAGCGGCTGTTCGAATGGCGGGCGCGCAGCCGGAACTGCATGCGCTGGTTCAGTTGCACGCCGGCGTTGCCGCCTTGCAGGGCGTTGGAGTATTCCGCGTTCGGCCCTTGCCCGTTGGTCTGGAACTGATCGGCGAAGGCGTTGTAATCGAAGCGCGACCGCGCTCCCGACAGCGAGGCAAAGCCGTGTGCTGTTCCGAACGTGCCACCATCGGCGCCGAAGCGCAGCTCGGGGGTTGTGGTTGTTCCGGTCCGCGTGAAGACCTGTACCACGCTCGTCATGGCGTCGGAGCCGTAGAGGGTGCTCTGCGCGCCGCGCAAGAACTCCAAGCGGTCGGTCTCCGCAAGGGGCACAGTAGAAGCATTAACGGTGCCGCCGGGATCGGTTACGGGGACACCATCGATCAGCAGCTTGTTGTAGCGGGAGTCTCCGCCGCGGACGAAGAGCGAGCCGAGCCCGCCGCGCTGGCCGGCGACGTTGACTACGGCTCCGGGCAGGAAGCGCAGAGCGTCGGCGCCGGACGTCGGCTGCATGGTTTCGATGGCCGTGCCAGTCAGAAGCGAGATGCTGCTGGCCGTCTCCTGCTCGGGGGTCGGAGTGCGGGTCGCAGTCACCACGACGGTTTCCGCGGCTGTGGCTACGCGAAGTTTGATGGTGACGGTTGCAGAAGTCGCGGAAAGGTCCGTGGCCTCCGGGGCGAATCCCGGAGCGAGCACGATTACGCGATATGCGCTCGACGGCGGCTCGCGAAAAAACACCGTCCCTTCGGCGGATGTGCTGAGCACCGCGGCAGGGGCGGGCTTTCCCACCTGCAGCAATTGAACCTGCGCGCCGGCGACGGCGGCGTCCTGCGGATCGACAACCTTAATTTTGATTTCGGCCGACGCTACGGCCAAGAGAAAGAAAATACCGGCAACAACACGAGAAAAACGCATGCACGTCTCCTTTATCACGCGAAAGGGTTGTGTGGATGGTTCACGCCGGTCTCCTGGCTTGCGAGTGAGGATGTGAGCTTTTCGCTCGAATGAGCTTTGGCCAGCATCCGGCTACTACAACCGGCCTTCCCGGGTTTTCCTTTTCAGGTAGCCCCAGTGACCGGTTGCGATGTCCTCGCTTACAGTTGCGCGGCAGCGCGGGATTTGCACCCGCTTCCCATAGGCCAGCGTGTTGCCAGCCTACGATCATGCGCGAACCTAATTTTGAGAAAGAGCAAAAACAGCGGTGCGGTAAATCTACCGGGCACTGCGATACAAAGTCAAACGACGCTCCAGAGTTATGTGGAGGGATGAGCGTCTCGCACCGTCCAGTCGGGTGGCCGGGCGGGGACGCCCGGCTCTCCACCGGCTAGTTCTTGATTACAGGGAACTCCGGCGTGCCTACTTTTGCAACGTGCTCCTCGGCGAACCGGGTGACTCTTTCGAGTGCGGCCTGCAACTGCGTGTGATACTCAGCCATCTGCGGCTCGCCGGCTTCGGCGGGAACTCGCACCTTGGCGCTGACGCGCGCCAGCGCCTTCGAGAATGGTTTCGGAATCATCAGCGCATCCCAGGTGTTCAGCACCCAGGCATCGCTGAGCGCCACATAGAATGTTGCCATCGGCAACGCGGTGGCTCGCGAAAGCAGGACCGGGCCGGGCTTGGCCACGTATTTCGGGCCACGCGGACCGTCAATCGTAAAGGCCACCGGAGCGCCCTGTTCCAACTGGCTTTTCAAGCCGAGCAGGGCGCTCGCGCCGCCTCGGCTGCTCGATCCGCGCACTGCGATGAAGCCAAGTTTTTCAATGATCCGCGCGATATATTCGCCGTCGAAGCTGCGGCTTACCATCACCGCGATCCCGGCCTTTCGCCATAACCACGCGCCGGCGAAGACTGCCCGATGCCAGAAAGAGTAGATCACCGGTTTTTCGAGAGTCGCGCCCGGCGCTGAAGGCGGCTCTTCCCACGATATTGAATAGCGAAGAGTCGGGCCGATGAGTGCGATGGCCAGATAGCCCGCCCAGCTGATAAGCGATAAGAGAATTCTTTGCCGCAGCGAGAATCGACGCGTTTCCGAAACGAAGGGCTGCTCAGGTTCGACAGCGGTGGAGGAAGAACTCACGCGGATATTGTAGCCGGGTCAGAGGTCTAACTGACGGCTGACGGCTGAAAGCGGCTTGCCTACGCTTCCAGATATGACACGATCCATTGTTTCAGGCGATACCGGCGTTCATCGGTCGAGTCAAAGCGAATCCCGAAACTCTTATTGGGTTTCTTCCACGTGACGTGCCCGCGCACCCAGACGCGCGGCAGCGTCAGCAAAGAAAACGACACTTCCACCAGACTCTGGAGTTCGGGCACGTGATGGCCCTTGAGAGACATTCCACCGGAACTGATCTCCTGGCTGGTGGCGACTACGCGTCCACCGTCGGCCATCACGATACCAACCTCGGTCATGACCGGGACACGCACGTAGCGGCGGAATTCGTGGAGCACCAACATCCGCGTCGAACGGACCAGCTTTATCGCGGCGGACCGCTCCAATGGTTCGTGAAATACCGCGTTGAGGCACAACTTCGAATAACGCATGGCGTCCTGCGCGCTGCCGCCGAGCCCGTAAATGATGATTCTGGCGTTGGAAGCCGATGCTCGCGCCAGCTCGATGATGCTGCCAGCCTGTTGTCCCAGCGGCAAAACACAGGCTTCGAATTTTTCGCGCCGCAGCCGATCCGCGTGTTCACGCGCGATCACAACGGTTTCGATTCCGGATTGACGGAAACATTCCGTCACCAGTTGCGCGGACGCCTCGGACAAGTCAAACAGGGCGACGCGCGCGGCAGACTTTCGATGGACGGGAATGGGTGCGAGAGCGGTACCAGTCGAAGTAGACATGAGTCCCAGGGGTGAACTCCTCTAAAAGCCCATTCTGACGGGTTGTTTGACGGTTGCATAGGTTTCGAAAGGGCTTAGCCCCTGTCCTAAAGGGCCATTACGGAAGGTGTACCTGGACCGGTTACCATTGCTCCCTTTCGTTTCTTTCGCTGTAGAGACGAGGGTTGCTCGGTCTTCGGACGAGCAGCATGCGGGTTCAGGTAAGATGTTGCATCCTTGCATTTGTAGCCGCAGCGAAAAATGATTACTCTCAATGACATCCAGTCGGCCTTGCGCCGCATTCGCAGCTCCATCTATCTGTCGCCCTGCGCGCGTTCGGAGACATTTTCCGAGTCCACCGGCAACCAGGTCTATTTGAAGCTGGACAACCTGCAGCGGACCGGCTCGTTCAAAGAGCGCGGCGCGCTGAACAAGTTGCTCTTGCTCAGCCCCGAAGAGCGCGGCCAGGGGGTGATTGCGGCCTCGGCGGGAAATCACGCGCAGGGTGTGGCTTACCACGCCGGCAAGCTCGGCATCCGGGCTCAGATTTGCATGCCGCTGACCACGCCTCTGATTAAGGTCTCGGCGACGCGGGGCTACGGCGCGGATGTGATTTTGCACGGCGCCAACTACGACGAAGCTTACGAAGAGTCGGTCCGCCGGAGTCAGGCGGAGCACCTCGCTTTTGTGCATGCCTTCGATGACGATGCGGTCATCGCCGGACAGGGCACGATTGGCCTGGAACTCATCGAGCAGCACCCCGACCTTGAGGCCGTCGTGGTCCCAATCGGCGGTGGAGGCCTGATTGGCGGTATTGCCTGCGCGCTGAAAGAGTCGAATCCGAAGATCCAAGTTTTCGGAGTTCAGCCCTCGCGCCTGCCATCCATGAAAGTTGCGGTCGCGGAAGGCAAGCCGGTGACGCTCAAGGCGTCTTCCACCATTGCCGATGGCATCGCTGTCCGACGCGCCGGCGATCGGACCTTGCCGCTGGTTCAGAAGTACGTGGATGACGTCGTTACAGTCGAAGAAGAAGAAATTGCCAACGCCATTCTTCTGCTGCTCGAGCGCGAAAAAACTTTGGCTGAGGGAGCAGGGGCAGCGGCGCTCGCGGCCCTGGTCAATCGCAGAGTGCCGTTGGTGGGGAAGAAGGTTGCGGTGCTCGTGTGTGGAGGAAACATTGACGTCACGCTGCTTTCACGCATCATCGAGCGCGGCCTCGTAAAGGACGGACGCCTGGTGCGTCTGCGCGTCCACCTGCCGGACTATCCTGGTGCGCTCAATCGCCTTACGTCGATCCTGGCCGAGCATCGTGCCAATATTGTCGAGACGGACTACGACCGCGCCTACCACGGTGTAGGCTTGGGTGAGACCGCCATCGAAATCACCATGGAAACGCGCGGGCCGGATCATATCGCGGAAATTATTTCGGCCTTGGGAGCGGCGGGGTATGCGCAGGAACGGGTGCTGTAGAGGTCTGCTGCGGAGGCGCCGAGAAAAAGCCAAAGGCTTAACCACAGGGGGCACTGGGTAGCACAGGGGAATGCGGCGAATTTATCGACCCAATATGGCGTCCCGGGGGGCTTTCACTCAAACTGCTTCCGAAACCGCTCCAACTGATCCTTCACCCCAGAGACCTCTCTCCGCAGGTCAGCCACTTCGTCTTCCAACCAGGCAATGCGCTCCGCATTTGCCGGATTGCGCTCAAGTGCCGCGCCGGCCTGCCCCGGCGCCTCTTCTTCCACCACATCCCCGGCAAGCAAATGTGCATAGCGAGATTCTTTCGTTCCCGGCTGTCGCGGCAGTACTTTGGCGAGTCGCGGTTCGCGCTGCATTAGTTTCTGCAATGCTGCTTGCACATCCTCCAGCGCTTCGAAGCGGTGCAGGCGCTCGGCGCGTCCGCGGAGTTCGCCCGGCGTCTGGGGACCGCGCAGCAGCAGGACGCAGAGCACCGCAATCTCCGGACGCGTGAAATTAAAGACCTCCTGCAAGCGCTGCTCGTACTTGGTCACACGGCTGTCGGCACCGCGTGCGGGTCCGGCCAGGCGCTGTTCTTGAAGACCATCCAGCGCGTTGCGCACCGCGTCTTCGTCCAACTGCATTACCGGATCGCGATTCGTCTTTTGGTTACATGCATTCACCAGCGCGTTCAGCGATAGCGGATAATACTCCGGCGTGGTGATGTCCTTTTCGATCAGCGACCCCAGCACGCGGACTTCGGGTTCGGTCAGCTTGATTTCCATGGATTGCATTTATTGTACCGAGTCAACAGGACGATGGAGCGCCGGGCGTCCCCGCCCGGCCTCGATGCCGATAGCGCAAGCGGACGGGCGAGACGCCCGTCGCTCCACCGACGGGGCACGGTATACTCAATGGTTTGTAGGACACATCCAATTCGAATGCATCTATGGGTGAGAAGTCAGCACCACCGAGGGCCTCAATCGACGAATTGGTCCGGAAACTTCGCACCTTGCCCGCGTCGGTCTTCGATAAAACGGAAGAGATCCGGTCGTTACTGGCGAAGATGCCGGTTGAAGAAGCCAGTCTCGCGCCGTATCTGACCTGGAACCGGCAGCACTACACGCGCAACCTCATCGACAAAACCGACCTCTACGAACTGATCGCGATTTGCTGGGAGGTTGGGCAAGGCAGTTCGGTGCACAATCATCGCGGGCAGAATTGCTGGATGGCGGCGCCGGTGGGTCAGCTGCTGGTGGAGAATTTTCACGTCGGATTTGAAGATATCGAGGCGGGCAAGTGCCAGTTGATGGCATCTAACACGGTGGAGTTGACGGCGGCTAATCCATGCGCGGTCGATCCGCGGGAGCCGGTGCACAGGGTTTTGAATCCGCGGGAAGCGAACCAGCGGGCGGTGACACTGCACGTCTATTCGCGGCCCTTTGACACCTGCGTGGTGTATTCGCCCGAGCAGGGAACGTGCGGAGATATCCGGCTTCACTACAATACAGTTTTCGGAAAACCAGTACCCCGTACTCAGTAACCAGTACCCAGCCTTCCGGACATCGCTTTAGCGATGCCGCAAGCGCGCCGTAAATCAGAAGCCCTTTAAGGGCTGGGCATCGAAATTAGTTTCAAGGAGGAATCGTGAGGAAATACCTGGGAGTTTTGGTGGGCGTAGCTACGCTGTGTGCGATTTCGTGGGCACAGGCTCCAACGCAGGCCCCAACTCCAGCTCCCACCACGGATCAAGTCCCGGCCCCAGCGCCCGTCCCCGAGACCGTTCCGATTCCAACTCCAACTCGAACCGCCGTTCCCGCGCCTCCGGTCCAGTATCCGCGTTTCGAATTGTTTGCCGGTGGTTCGTACGCCGAAGCCGGTCTTTTTAACGCCGGACACTGGGCGGGCCTGCCTGGTTGGGATGCTTCTTTGGGCCTGAACGCGACCAGTTGGCTGGGGTTTGTGGTGGAAGGCGGCCAATACTTCGGAACCTCCAAGATCCCGACCGCTGTGCCGGCGCCATTTCCGACTTGCGGTGAGTTTTGTCCTTCGGGAGCCACATTCAATGCGACGACGCGGGAGTACAACATTCTTTTCGGCGCGCAATTTTCCCGCCGCAAGTATGAACGCTGGACTCCGTTTGGCGAGCTTATGTTCGGACATCAGGGTGTCCGCGGCAAAGCTACCGCTAAAGGCGTTACTGAAACGGAAATCGGTACCGGCCGGGCGCTGGTGGCTGGTGGCGGCCTCGACTACAAAATCAGTCCGCGTTTCGCATTGCGGTTCAAGGCCGACTACCTGCAGACCGGCACCGGGTTCCCCCTTCTCGGCAAGAAGAAGCAGGACAACTTCCGGGTCTCGGTGGGCATTGTCATCCGCAGTGTGCACAAGAAGAAGCGCACGCTCGAGGACGAAACTCAACCCGCGCCATAGGCCGGATTTGCCAAAGACCATCGACTAAGGACTATCGACCCGATTTACGAGCGCCGCAACAAATCGCTAATCGGCTTGGCTTTGGACCGCAGTTCGCCGGCTAGATCGCTGCCCTTTTCAACAACTTCCTCGAAGCGGTCTTTCGCTTCATCGGTCCAGTCCGAGGCGGTTTCCAGGGCGTCGTCGTAGGAGCGCCGCAGGTCTTTCCGCAGCTGTCGTCCAGGCTTCGGAGCGAGTAACAGACCGAGGGCGGCGCCGATGCCCAGCCCAATCATCAAAAAAGTGACTGCTGTGCCCGCTTTGCCCTCCGAGCTCTCGTATTTTCCACTGCGCATATGAACCTCCTGATCGTCTTTATTCAAGTTCTATTTTAGACCCACAAATTCCACGCCGACAACCGCCAGCGGATTCTCCGCTGCAGTAGATGCGGGAATCCAGAGTAACGGCCAAGTTCCCACAATCTCTCCGTCTGTGTAAAATGAAACTGTTAATCCCAAGCGTGGCGCGGAAGCCCCGGCGACCTCCACCCCAGCAGGCAAAAAGCGAGCCGGCCGGGGACCCCGGACCTGCCCCGCTGCCTAGAATTCCTAGCAGAGCGTAAGGAGATGTAAACCAGCAATGTCGATTCCAGCGACCCAGCTCCGTCCCGGCATGATCATCAAGCACAACAATGACTTGCACTCCGTATTCAGCGTCGAGCACCGTACCCCGGGCAACCTGCGCGCTTTCATCCAGGCGAAGCTGCGGAACCTCCGCACCGGCGCGATGTTCGAGCACCGGTTCCGCTCTCCCGACCCGATTGAGAAGGTGAACGTGGATGAGGTCAACATGGAATTCCTGTACGCCGATGGCGACAGCTACTACTTCATGGACACCGAAAACTACGAGCAGACCCACCTGACCCGCGACACGCTCGGCGACGCGGTGGATTATCTGACGTCGAACCTCCAGATTAAGGTGGAATTTTTTGATGGCAAGGCCGTCGGTATCGAGTTGCCGCAGACCGTGGTGTTGACCGTGATTGAAGTCGAGCCCGGCCTGAAGAGCGCCACAGCATCGAGCGTGACCAAGCCGGCGAAGACCGAGACCGGCCTGGTGGTGCAGGTGCCGCCATTTATCAATGAAGGCGAGAAAATCAAAGTCGACACGGCCGAGGGCACGTATCTGTCGAGAGCGTAGAAATTTGTAATTTGTGATTGGTAATTTGTAATTGAATCCGTCTGCGTCCGGTCCGGGTTTTCCAATTACAAATTACAAATTACAAATGCCTCCACCCACTGAACGAACTTCCGCTCAAGCTCGTCGCTTTCTGGTGCGCGGACGCGTCCAGGGCGTCGGATTCCGCTGGTTTGTGGAACGCGAAGCTCAGATCCTGCAGATTGCCGGGTGGGTGCGCAACGATTCGGATGGCAGCGTCGAAGTGCTGGCAATCGGAACACCCGAGCAGTTGGCCGGATTGCGGTCGCGCTTGCAGGAAGGGCCCCGCGCGGCGCGGGTGGATGACGTAGAAGAATCCGAGGCCGAGCCGGTCGCGGGACTCAATTCATTTCAAGTCCGAGGAGCTTAACTTCAAAATGCATACCAAGATGTCGACCCAGATGCCGACCGAACCAATGGATTGCGACGGGTTGAAGAAGCTGATCCGGGAGGTGCCCGACTTCCCGAAAAAGGGCATCCTGTTTTATGACATCACCACGCTGCTCAAGGACAAGCTCGGCTTCGCCCGGCTGATTGACGCGCTCTCGGAACACTATATCGGCAAAGAGATTGACCTCGTGCTGGGCATGGAGGCTCGGGGATTTATCTTTGGACCAGCGCTCGCCTACCGGTTAAATGCGGGATTCGTTCCTGTTCGTAAGCCGGGAAAGCTGCCGGCCGAAACGGAGAAGGTGAGCTATGACCTGGAATATGGCAGCAACTCGCTGGAGATGCACAAAGACGCCATCAAAAAAGGCGAACGCGTTCTGATCGTAGACGACCTGCTGGCCACGGGTGGAACGGCCGTTGCGACTGCGAAACTGGCCAGCGGGTTGGGCGGCCAGATTGCCGGGCTGGCGTTTGTGGTCGAACTCGACTTCCTGAAGGGGCGCGAAAAACTCACGAACTACGACGTGTTCTCGCTGCTGCACTATGACCGGTGACTATGACCGGTGACTATGATCGGGGACTACGGGGACCGGTAACAACGACCGGCGATAGTGATGATCCCGTGGCCGGCCAGCCCTGGGTTGTGCAAATTTTACCGCCTGGGTTTCTCTTGTCTTATCTTAACTTGTCTTATCTTAACAGGTGTTCGACGGCCCGGAATAGCCCCGTCCAAATCGCGAGACTAACCGCCAGTGAGCCGGCATAGGAGAGGATTGCAATCCAGTTCCACTGAGGACGAACACACTTTTCACTTTCGCGGGTCCACATCGGGAGGGCTCCTTGATGAATCCGGCAGCAATTATTTGTCCGTTTATGTATTTCTGTAAGTAATTGAAAACATGTGTTGGATATTGGCGGCCCTTCCCAAAGTGGGCGAAATCGCCATGTAGTCTCGAGAAATTTACGCGGTAGTGCCGCAACCAATCGCGAAATTCTGACATCGAAACCGATCCCACGTTACGACCGTCCGTCACTCGGGGATGCCCCGCGACGGTGGTAATCTAGGCTCGTCGACGGGAAACTACATGCGAGCAGCCCGCAGTTCGATCCAGAGTCCGATCCGAAGTTCGATCCGAAGCTTGACCAGACTTTTGTTCGTGCTGGCGGGCATGGCGGTTGGCATCTGCTGGGGCGGAAACGATGCCGGTCCGCTTCCATCCTCGATCACGACGGCGCCACTCTCGGTCGACCAGGTCGTGAACAATCTCGTGCGCAGAGATGCAGAGCGGGCAAAGGCTCTGCGCCACTACGAATCCACTCGTGTTTACCGCCTTTCCTATCGCGGCTTCCCGAGTGATCGCGACGCCGAAATGACCGTCGAGGCCAGCTATGACAGTCCTTCATCCAAGAGATTCAAAGTCATCTCCCAAACGGGATCTAAGCTAATCATCGACCGCGTGTTCAAGAGGCTGCTCGAAAGCGAAAAAGAAGCGGCCGAGCCGGAAATACACGTCCGCACACTGCTAAACCGGGCCAACTACGACATTGCGTTGATTGGCTACGAGCCCTCGGAGAAGGGCTGCCGCTACGTGCTCGCCGTGTACCCGAAAGCGAGAAGCAAGTACGTCTATCGCGGGAAAGTGTGGGTCGACGGGACCGATTTCGCGGTGACGCGGATTGAGGCGGAGCCGGCCCAGAATCCTTCATTTTGGACGAAGAAGAGTGAAATTCGTCACGAGTACACGAAGGTGCAAAATTTCTGGCTTCCACGGCGGAACGAGTCTGTAAGCTACATCCGGCTGGGCGGGCGCGCCACGCTGACGATTGAATACAACAACTACCGCGTTATCGATTCGCGGCTTTCGGGAGAATCCGCATCGCCTTCCGTCGCAGGGGCGCGGTAATTCGCTTTCTCTCGCGCCTTCGTGCGCAGCCGAGGGTAGTACAATCCCGCCATGGATGGCCTGATTCAGCCGAACACAAATCCCACGACAGAGCGGCAAGAGTCGAGCCTGCGTCCGATTCTTGTGGGGATTGTCATTGTCGGGGTCGTAGTCGGCATGCTCGCGCTTATTTTCCGCGCCGAGCAAAAAAAGCCCGCGGTGCCTCCCGCCTATGCCGCGAACCTCAAATTCTCGGAGCTGAAGACAAGCGCCGCGCAGAATTTTGTTGGCGCAACCGTCAGCTACATCGATGGCGTCATTACCAACACCGGCGATAAGGCAGTCGTCCATGCGGTGGCCCAGGTCATCTTTAGGGATGAGCTGGGACAGACGGCGCAACGCGAAGAGCTTCCGATCCGCGTTCTGCGCACGGGCGGACCTTACGACGAAGCCGTCGACCTGACCGTGTCGCCGCTCGCGCCCGGTCAAAGCAAACCTTTCCGCCTGACCTTCGAGAACATCTCCGCCCAGTGGAACCACGCGTATCCGGAGCTGCAGATCACGCAGGTCAGCGTGAAGTGACCTCTGCAATCGTCCCTCCAGTACAATCTCCTGGTGGCTGACGTAAAACCATTCCGTCTTACGGAGTCTGTAAAAGCCGCGGGTTGAGCGTCCAAGCTGAGTCCGGCGGCGCTGGACACGGTGCTTGGGAAATTAGCCCGGCAACAGGACCCGAACGTGCTAGTCGGCTTCGATCATGCCGACGACGCCGGCGTGTATCTGCTCACGCCCGAGACGGCGCTGGTTCAGACGGTGGATTTTTTCACGCCTGTTGTGGACGACCCCTACACCTTCGGCCAGATCGCCGCGACCAACGCGCTTAGCGACGTTTATGCGATGGGTGGAAAGCCGCTGACTTCGCTGGCCCTAGTCTGTTTTCCTGAAAAGGGTGATCTCGAAATTCTGGAGCGCATTCTGGCCGGCGGTTTGTCGAAGATGATCGAGGCTGGATGCACGGTGGTGGGCGGACACAGCATCCGGGATGAAGAAACGAAATTCGGCTATTCGGTCACGGGAGTGGTTCATCCGAAGCGCGTACTGGCTAATCAGGGTGCGCAACCCGGCGATAAGTTGCTATTCACCAAGGCGCTGGGCACGGGCGTTATTTCTACGGCGATCAAACAAGGCGTCGCGAAGCAGGCGTGGATTGACGCTGCCGTGAAGTCGATGACGACGCTGAATAAGGCTGCGGCAGAGGTGATCACTGCCGGCCCTACGTGGTCTGTGCACGCCCTAACCGACATTACCGGCTTCGGCCTGATCGGCCATGCTCGCGAAATGGCGCGGGCGTCGGACGTCAGCCTTGTCTTCCAGTCCGCGAACATTCCGGTGCTCGAAGGCGCGCTTGATTGCATCCACGCCGGGCACATTCCCGGCGGACTCAAAGCCAACCGCGAATTTGCCGAATGTATGGTCGAATATGAGAGCGGAGTTCCGGAAGATGTAAAAACGCTTCTCTTCGATCCGCAGACTGCCGGCGGATTGTTGATTTCGGTTGCGGGCGATGATTCCGCCGCCCTCACGCGAGCTCTTCGTACCGCCGGCATCCCCGCCGTCGAAATCGGCCAAGTGTTGCCGCGCACGAAGCCATTAATCCGAGTCACCTAGTGGTGATCGCTTCCGCTAACTCGCATTGATCAGCGCCCACATGTGAGCAAGGTGATGGTCATCGTGCTCCGCCACAAAGTACAGATGGTCGACCAGCCGCATGGGTGTTTTCAGCCGCGGATGGAGAGAGGCGCGAGCGAAAATTGCAGGGTCGATCTTCTCTACCGGGCTCACCAGTCGTGAGCGGGCGCTTCGGAATTGGGCCAGGATCTCGTCGATCGGTCGCTGGTTGTGTTGCGCTTCGTGGGTCTTCCGATTGCTCAGGTCCGCCACGGTAAGCTGTGATGCTTCCGCTATGTAGTCATCGACCCGCGCTAACCATAGAGGTTCGAGGTCCGACAAGTGCCCGGCGTGTTCCTGGGCTGACCACTTGTCATCTTGGTAGGGTTTCCTAACCAGGACATCGGGATCGGCGTTGCGGACGATTTCTTCCAGCCGGGCTGGTGTGCCTCGCAAACGCATGCACAGGTTCGGATGCTGCTCCACGGGAAAGGTGAAGTCAAACTTTCTTTCAAACCAGATCGGCGGCGAATTCATGGTTGCAGGAAAATCACGTCACTCTACAAGATGCCAAAGCAAGCCGAGGCGATGTAATTTGTGGAACGCTTCCGCTTCTCGTAACCTTCTTCGCGGCCCTCGCATCTATACACTGAAATCGACTTCTGCGAAAGGAATACTTGTATGAAAACCCGCAATCTTGGACGTTCCGGTCTCAAAGTCTCTGCCCTTGGACTCGGCTGCATGGGTATGTCGGAGTTTTACTCGGGACGCGATGACGCTGAATCGATCGCGACCATTCACCGCGCGCTCGAACTCGGCATCAATTTTCTCGATACCGCCGACATCTACGGACCTTACAAGAATGAAGAACTCGTCGGGCGAGCGATCAAGGGGAAGCGGGACCAGGTCGTGCTGGCCACAAAGTTCGGGATTGTGCGCGATCCCAGCAACCCCAACGTCCGCGGCGTCAACGGCACGCCCGACTACGTGAAGAAATCCTGCGAAGCGAGTTTGAAACGGCTGGGCGTCGACCACATTGACCTGTATTACCAACATCGCGTCGATCCGGATACGCCGATTGAGGAAACGGTTGGCGCCCTGGCGGAACTGGTCAAGCAAGGCAAGATACGCCACATCGGCTTATCGGAAGCCGGGGTCAAAACTCTGCGCCGAGCCGTAAAGGTGCATCCCATCGCGGCGCTGCAGTCTGAATATTCGCTTTGGACGCGCGATCCGGAAGACGAAATCCTCGAGACTTGTCGCGAACTCGGCATCGGCTTCGTCGCGTACAGCCCGCTTGGGCGCGGGTTTCTTACCGGCCAATTCAAGAAGTTTGAAGATCTGGCGGCCGATGACTACCGCCGTTCCTCACCGCGCTTCCAGGGCGAAAACTTTCAGAAGAATCTGGATCTCGTGAAGAAAGTTGAAGAGATTGCGCGCGAGAAAAGATGCCGGCCATCACAGTTGGCGCTCGCCTGGGTGCTGGCGCAGGGGGATGACATTGTCCCCATCCCCGGCACGAAGCGGCGCAAGTATCTCGAGGAAAATGCCGTGGCGGTGGATTTGAAACTGACTAGGGACGACCTGCGGCGCTTGACCGAGGTCTTTCCCTCCGGCGCGGCAGCGGGATTGCGGTACCCGGAGAACATGATGAGCCGGGTCAATGCGTAATCGGGCAAGCCCTTAGCTGAGCGTTGTAGTGGGCGCCGACGCTGCGGAGCTTCGCTCCGCGGGACAGCCGAGGGCGCCTGTCCCCACGTGAGCCTCATCCGCCCAACAGCTTGTTCGCTTCGGCGTAGGGCACAGCTCCCTTCATCGCGTTATAAGTTCCCGAGGTCTTGAGTTCCTCCGCCATCCTTCGCAACAGGCCGAGCGTTGCACGCATGGGACCCGATCCGACACTCACGCGAGCCACGCCCAGTTTTTCGAGTTCTGGAACCGAGGGTGATCCCGGCACGGCGAGAATGTTGAGCGGACAATCGACGGCTTTCACCAGCCGCCCAATGGTCCCGGCATCTTTGAGGCCGGGGGCGAAGACACAATCGGCGCCCGCCTGGCGAAACGCAACCAGCCGCCGCAAAGCTTCGGAGTAGTCCGCGTCCGGATCGCCCCCCGGCAGCAGGTATACATCGGTGCGAGCGTTCACCACGATTTGCGCTCGCATCTGCAGAGCAGCCGCGCGCACCGCCTCGATCTTTTCGACCGCCAACTGCAAGTCGATCAATGGTCGATCGGGATTGCCGCTTGCGTCTTCCAGGTTCATTCCAACGGCTCCCGCCTGAATCAGTTCACGAGTCGTGATGGCGGCATCTTCGGCGCCGGAACCATATCCCGCTTCGATGTCGGCGGTTACCGGTACATGAACGGCGCGAGCGATGCGGCCAATACGAGCCAGCATCTCCTCGCGGGGAATGCGCTGGCCGTCGGGATAACCCAGCGAAAAAGCGATGCCCGCTGAGGTGGTTGCGATCGCGGGAAAGCCCGCTTCTTCGAAGATGCGAGCGCTGGCTACATCCCAGGCATTTGGCAGGATGAGAATGCCCGGTCCGCGATGGAGTTGCCGGAATTGGAGCGCCTTGGTGGTATGGGATTCCATAACTTCTCGCTTCTTGCTTCAGGTAGCTTCGCGGGGCCGGATGCCTCGGGCTCTTTCGCGCATGCGCTCAATAAAACTGGGTACGTGTACGACGGCGCGGCCTACGGTACCGCTCCCGATCTCCCGATCGCCGTCGTGAGCGCGAACGCGCATGATGTAGAAGCGGCCGTCAAACGATTCCAGTTTTGCCTCGGCATAAATTCGCGTTCCAATCCCGCTGGCCGCGCGGTGTTCGACATGGATCGAGATCCCCACCGTGATTTCACCCTCGTCGCAATATGGTTGTAGCGCATGGAAGCAGGCGGTTTCCATCAGCCGGATCATGTCTGGAGTGGAGTAGACCGGGGGCAACTCCGCGTGATGTGCGGAGAGAGTGTGCTTCCATTCAACCGTTTCAGAGGCCTCGCCGCGCGCGCCGATGGGGATGGGTCGGGCCATGGGATGTAGGGCGCCACGATTGTGTGGGTCTCTGATCCGCCCCGGACGGGGTAAAGCCCCGTCCCCACACGACGGGTGGAGCCGGGGCAAGCCGCGTCTCTAAAGGGAACTATGCTGCCGCTCGTTCCAGGCGCCGCGACTCGACACCGTCCAGCACGGTCCACAGGGCTTTGGCCGTGCTCTCGGCGGCAGCCAAGGCTTTTTCTGCAGTCTCAGGATTGGCCGTGACCCGCTTCTCCAACTGTTTGCGCCACACTTGCGCGTGGTGCACGTCGGCGACGGCGTGCAAAGTGAAATAGCCGCGAGTCTTTTCATCGGCGCCGTAAAATTCACGCAGGCCACGATCTTTCTCGTGCGCCAGGCGGGGCACCTGTGATTCGTAGGCATAGAAAGCCGCGAGTGCCTCTTCCGGAGTGCCCTCGCTGGCGACACACTGGAACCCGAAGATGAGCTTGCGAACTTCCCCAACCGGGCGCCGTTTCGGAACGCGGCTTCCGCCCATGCCCTCCACAAAGTCGAGCCACAATTCAGCGTGCGAACGCTCCGGCTCGCCGAAGGAATCCTCTCCGCCCTTCTCGTCGGTCATGTTGGCAAGAACGGCGCGGCGCAGTTCGCCTTCTTCCAGGCGGACGCCAAGCTGAGCAAGGTAGCCCGGGAACGCATTCACGTGAGGGTAATAGTCCTCAGCGTATACGCGCAGATCGTCGCGGGTCAGCTCGCCCGCCGACCAGGCTTTGTAAAACGGATGACAGAGCAAGTCGTATTGATGAATGCGTTCTTCGAGTAGAGAGAGAAATGCGTTGGTTTCCATAGTCACCTCGGGACCCTCCACTATACGGGGTGGGGCGGGAGGAGAACAAGGAGGGGGTTAAAATTCTGTTCCGAGTAGGGTGAGACGTGTGTCTTCAATTACTTGCGGGCTGGTGCACTCTGTAACGCCCGGTTTCGAATATCCAATGTCGCCAAAAAAAGGACGGCGCTTGCGCGCCGCCCTGTCATATCAGGAAAACCTCAGTCTCCCCAGAAGCTGTCGATCAGAAACTCAGTGGTGCTCGCCGTGCTGTTGACCAAGGTCTGGTTCGCGCCAGTTTGATCCATAACATAGATGTCATACGACGAGTTGGTGGAGTTGTAGCGGCTGAAAAGAATCAGATTTTTATTCGCCACTGCAGAAACACTTTCGGTGGTGAAGTCGGTCGTGAGCGGAGTCAGCCCCGTTCCGTCGAGGTTGATGCTGGAAATGTTGTAGTAGTTATTGGTGGACAGAATCGTCATCAGCAGTTTCTTGCCATCCGCGGAGTAGACTGCGGGTCCCCACAAGTTCGTGGTCGCGTAGGCCAACGTGGGAGCGGTGTCGGTGAGTGCCATTGTGTACCAGCCGGTGGTCGATGGAGTGGCGGCTTGCGCTCCGACGGAGGCATGTACCGGAGCCGCGGGATGGCTATTCTGTGCGTGCAGCCGCGAGGCAACTTCGGCAGCACTCTGCCGGTGTTGTGGCGCGCAGTTGCAGCCGCTCACGTAGAGGAAAAAGGAGACTGACTTGCCGTCAGGTGAAAACTGCGGGTAATACGCATACAAGCCCGATGTGGTCCCGTATAAAGCTGTCTGGTTGGTTCCATCCAGATTCATTGTGACTATAGAACTGGAGCCGGACAAATAGCTATAGAAAGCGATGGTTTTTCCGTTGGGCGAAAAAGTTGGCGCCCAGGCATCAAGTCCCGTGGTCAACTGCTTTTCTACGCCGTCCTTACCCATGAGAAAAATGTCCCATCCGGTGGTGTTGTAGCGTGTGTAAACCACCTTGGTCGCGTCGCGGTTGGAAGCGACATGTAAGGCATTCGTGGGGATGGGGATGGTTACCGCGGTGGACGTCTGCGTTGTCGGGTTCAGAATAAAAAGGTGAGGCGCGTAACTGTCGCTTGATGCCCGTGCAACATAGGTGATCAAAGGCGACGTGGAATCGGTTCCGCAGCCGGTCGTCGCGATTACCGCTAGCGCGGCCAGAGTGATGATGAGCTTCTTCATTAGCGTTTTATCTCCTCGTTCGGTCTTGAATGAACTGCGCAAATCAGTTTTCCGGCGCACACAGTAGCGGACAACCAACCCTCGTGGTCCGAAAGCAATTTAAAGTCTGTACAGAAAGGGCGTGGCGCCTTGCCACTAAGGAACTTCCTGAGTAATGAACGGTCCTAAGTCGTTGGAACGTCCGCTGTACGCCTAGTCGTGACCTTACTTGAAGAGCTGCTGCGACATTAGAGAAAACTAATGGAAGGTATTACTTTGGTCAGCATTCGCTCTCTAATTCTGTATAAGTTGGGCAGAGTTGTATGAATTCTGAACAACGCTCGCGCCAAGACCGCCGAAGCGAAGAACAATTGTTACAATCGGAGAAGGAGTATCCCGCGATCGTGGGTTCTGAACCAGCGCATATGCAGGCGTTTGATGAACATTTCGAAGTTGTGGTGGTTGGTGCCGGCCACGCCGGATGCGAAGCCGCGATGGCTGCCGCCCGCATGGGGCTGAAGACCGCCTTGTTTACGTTGAATGTCGATCTGATCGCACAGATGTCCTGCAATCCAGCGATTGGCGGCATCGCGAAAGGGCACTTGGTGCGCGAGGTGGACGCCCTGGGCGGCATCATGGGCGAAATTACGGATGCGGTGGGAATCCAATTCCGCCTGCTCAATACTTCGCGAGGGCCGGCTGTATGGTCGCCGCGGGCGCAATGCGACAAGCAGGCCTATCGCCTGAAGATGCGCGAAGTGCTGGAATCGCAGGCGAATCTTAAGATTAAGCAGGCGGAAGTGGCGGATGTGGTGGTGGAGTCGATGGTCGATGGTCGATGGTCGTTCGCGGACGAGCGGTCGTTGGTCGATGGTCGTTTGTCGTTCGCGGACGAGCAGTCGTTGGTCTCTAGTCGTTTGTCGTTCGCGGGTCCCGATGAAATTGGTGAGGCGACTGCCAACGACCAACGACCAACGACTAACGACGATCCTCCAACGACTAACGACGATCGTCCAACGACCAACGACTCTCCTCGCCGCATCCGCGGGGTTCTGCTTCGGGATGGGCGGCGTGTTTCGGCCGAAACGGTGATCATCACTACCGGGACTTTTCTTAACGGGCTGATTCATTGTGGGGAGCAGCAGTATCCGGCGGGGCGGTCGGGAGAAGCGGCGGCGGTTTTGCTTGGCGAAGCGCTTAAGAAGCTTGGGTTGCGGGGATGCCGGCTCAAGACGGGAACGCCTCCACGTCTTGACGGGCGCACCATTGACTGGTCGCGCTTTGAGCGGCAGCCGGGGGATTTGGATCCTACGCCGTTCAGTTTTCGCACGCGGCGGGTGGCGCATCACGACTCGCAGGTGCCGTGCTACATCGCGTTTACCACGGAAGAGACGCATCGCATCGTTCGCGAGAACGTGCATCGTTCGCCGATGTACAGCGGGCAGATTCAATCGACGGGGCCACGGTATTGTCCTTCGATTGAAGACAAGATCGTCAAGTTCCCGGACAAAATGACGCACCAGCTCTTTTTGGAACCCGAGGGGCTGAACACGCACGAGATCTATGTCAACGGGATGAGCACTTCGCTGCCGATTGATGTGCAGCTGGCGATCCTCAAGTCGATTCCGGGGCTCGAGAACGCGGAGATGATGCGGCCCGGGTACGCGATTGAGTACGACTCGATCGATCCCACGGAACTCAGCCGCACGCTGGAAACGAAAAAGATTGCGGGACTATTTCTCGCCGGGCAGATCAATGGGACGTCGGGATATGAAGAAGCGGCTTGCCAGGGGATCATGGCGGGGATTAATGCGGCGCTGAAGGTCAAGAAAGAGTCTCCGCTGGTGCTGGATCGCACGGAAGCGTACACGGCGATTCTTATCGACGACCTGATTTCGAAAGGCACCAACGAGCCGTATCGGATGTTTACTTCGCGGGCGGAGTTTCGGTTGCACCTGCGGATCGACAATGCCGACCGGCGATTGACTCCGCACGGACGGCGGGTGGGGCTGATCTCGGATGAAGCGTGGGCGGAGTTTGAGGCGAAACAGCGGCGGCTGGAGGAAGTGAAGCAGGCGCTGGAGAGGACGAAGGTGACGGGGGCGATGGCGGCGGAGATCGCGCGAGACTGTGCCGCTGTCGGCGAAACCGGTCGAGCTGCGCTCGACTTGGACCCTTCGACTTCGCTCAGGGCAGGCTCGCGAGGACGCCCGTCCCCACACGAGCAACCCCCGCACGAGCCGGTTTCAATCGATCTCGGTTCTGCTTTGGGGCAGCCTTTGGCGCAATTGCTTAAACGGCCTGAGATTACTATCGAGCAACTGGCGGGGGCTCTGCGGGATCTCATGCCGCGTTTTTTTGAAAGAGACTCGTCGTCTGAAATCAGGAACGAGCTTAAGTCCGTCGAAACTGAAATCAAGTATGCCGGATATCTTGAGCAGCAGCAGCGTGCCATCGAACGGCTGAAGAAGGCCGAGCAGCGCCGGATTCCGGATTGGTTCGATTACGGTTCGGTCAGCGGATTGTCGCGCGAAATGCAGGAGAAGCTTGGAAAAGTCGTCCCGCAGACGATAGGGCAGGCTTCGCGCATTCCTGGCGTGACTCCGGCTGCGGTCTCGCTGATCAACGTTTATATCGAGATCCAAGGCCGGCGGCGAGAGCAGGCCGCAGCGCTGTAGCATTCGGCGGAGGCTGGAAGTCGGGCGGTTGTGCTCGCGTTCTTTGCTTCTTTGGGGGCGCCGCTCAGGCAGCGACGCGGTACCGGCTATCAGCGTTGGCGAGGATATCCATCATTTCGTGGAAGGTTGCAATCTCGAAATTCAGGATGGAGCGGTTGGACACGAGGCCGTCGACTACCGATCTGGAAGGGCTGAAAAGCTTCAACTGAATATCGTGGTCGCGTGCCCAGCGATCAAGAAACGCAAGCATTCCCAAGCCCCCGCCGCCGATCGCTTCCACTGCGGAAAGATCCAGAGCAATGATGCGGGCCTCGGCTTGCGCTCGCACAACATCGCGAAGCTTGAAAACAGATTCGCTATGGACAATCCTGCCCTTACATTCCACAATTGCGAGGTCGCTCACGTTCTCGACATTAATGGCCAACATGTAATTCTCCGACTGTTTATTGCTAAAGCAATAGCGGTGCCAAAGCGGCTGCCTTATTTTTCAGCCTGATACGAAATAACGCAGTTTTGACGCCGAGAACATTCGGGAGGTTGTGATGGAATGTGTTCCTACAGAGAACGCTGTATACGCGAAGATTGAGATTTCGGAAACAGACGGCAGGGCCGCAAGCGCCGTTCCTTTGGCGATCAGTACCGACTAGCGCTGCGCTGGATCACTGAAAAGAACGACGAATAACCCCGCGACCTCAGGATGCTGCCTGTTCTGCGTCTGCAACGGTTTCATAGAAGCGAAAGAAGTTTTCGACCCGGGTGACTTCCAGAGCCTGGTGGATGCGCTGATTCACGCCTACCAATCCCAGGCTGCGTCCATCTTTTTGTCGCGTGACGTAGGCGCCGACGAGCGCGCCGATCCCTGCCGAATCCGCCAAGGGGACACCTGTGAAGTCGAGAATGAGAGCGCGCGAGTTGTCAGCACGAACCTGAGACTGGAAACCGAATACATTGGTCAGCGTCAGTGGCCCCGCCAGGCGCAGAATGCGGATTCCTTCCCGCGAACCTGGAAGATCTTCGATGTGCAACGGCAGGTCAGGCATGCGAGGAATGTTAACGGCGAATGACCTGGTGAATGTTAAAACCAGGTTAATTCCGGAATTGCGGCTTCGCCTCGACGATCTCAATTACAATTTTGGCTGGATTGGAGAAGACGATGGCCCTGAAGGTTGGCGATCCTGCGCCGGACTTTGAACTTTCCGCAATTGCCGGCGAACGCCAGATTACGGTGCGCTCGCGTGACTATCTCGGGCGGCAGAACCTGGTCGTGGCGTTTCACCCCTTGGACTGGACGCCGACTTGAGCGGCGCAGGTGCCGGAACTCGACGCCAGAAAAAAAGAGTTCGCGGCGCTTAATGCCCAGGTCATGGACATCAGCGTAGATTCGATCCCGAGCCACATCGCATGGCGGCGGGAGGAAGTGGGGCCGGTCGAGGTTCCTCTGTGCTCGGATTTCTATCCTCATGCCGAGGTGACACGCAAGTTTGGCATCCTGCGCGAAGGTGCGCCGGTTGCGGGCATCAGCGAGCGGGCCGTGTTCGTGGTGGATAAAGCGGGGAAGATCGCGTTTGCCAAGGTTTATCCGATTGACCAGCTGCCGGAGATCGAGGCGGTGCTGGGGGCGCTGCGGAAGCTTTCTTAGGACTCTGCGTCTTCTGGGTGCAGTTGTCATTGAAAAGGCAAAATCTACCACAGAGGGCACAGGGGGACACCGGGGACGCACAGGGAAGACCAGAGTGCTACTGTTGATTGCTTTTTATACCTTGCAAACTAGGATATTTTGAAACAACAATGAGGGCACAAATGCTATCGAGCACTCGCCGAAAGTTTTTGAAAACTACCGCCGCTGCAACCGTTTCCCTGGCAGCATTTCGGAGTTCATTGCTTTGGGCCGCACCCGCAACCGGCGTACAGGCCTGGTCAACCTCGAAGGACCGTAAATTTGAGCGGATCAAAGCGCCGCAGTGGCAGCCCGCGACCACAAACACTTCGGGAGGTATTCAACTCGATCCCTCGGTGCGTTACCAGAAGATCCTCGGTTTTGGCGCAGCGTTCACGGATGCGTCCTGTAACTGGTTTGCGAAACTGAACGCCCAGGAGCGGCAAGCGCTGCTTTCAGAATTCTTCGGACCAGCGGGCCTGCGACTATCGGTCTGCCGCACATGCATTGGAGCCAGCGACTATTCGACCAGCGCTTACAGCTTTGACGACAGTCCGGAGCCGGATCCGGAGCTGAAGAAGTTCACGATTGAACATGACCGCGGATATATCTTGCCTACGCTGCGTGCCGCGCGCGGCGTGAATCCGGACCTGTACCTCTTCTCCTCGCCCTGGAGTCCTCCGGGATGGATGAAAGCTGGAGGTTCCATGCTGGGCGGGTCCATGCGAAAAGAATACTTCGCTTCGTATGCGGAGTACTTCGTGAAGTTTCTGCGAGGCTATTCCGCGGAAGGCGTCAAAATTAATGCCGTTACCATTCAGAACGAAGTCGATACGGACCAGAACGGAAGAATGCCGGCGGCTTTGTGGGGACAGGAATACGAGATTGAATTCGTGAAAAAGTTTCTCGGGCCGGCATTCGAGAAAGCATCTCTCGGCACCAGGATTTGGATACTCGACCACAACTACAATCTTTGGGGCAGAGCTATCGATGAATTGAGCGATCCTGACGTCAACAAATACGTGGATGGGATTGCATGGCATGGCTATGACGGCACTCCGGACGCGATGACGCGAGTCCATGAGGCCTTCCCCTCCAAGAACGCTTACTGGACAGAGGGTGGCCCTGATTACACCAGCCCCGACTACAAGACGGATTGGGCCAAATGGTCGCACACGTTCAGCGAAGTATTGCGGAACTGGGCGCAGTGCATCGTCGGATGGAATTTAGTGCTGGATGAAAAGGGAACGCCAAACATTGGCCCCTTCCCATGTGGCGGCGTGGTGACGGTTGACTCCAAGACCCATGAATTTACACATAGCGGGCAGTATTGGGCCTTCGCTCATTTTTCCAAGGCGATCCGGCGGGGCGCGCAAGTGATTGCTTCCCACGGGGATTTGCACGGTATCGATCACGTGGCCTTTGAGAATCCGGACGGCGGCCGCGTGCTGGTCATTACGAACCAAGGGGATGGACGGGAGGTTGAGTGTCAGGTGGGGGCGCAAGCGCTGAACTTGACGGTGGATGCTGATTCCGTCACGACCCTGGTTTGGTGACTGCTATCTGAACCGCGCCGGGCTTCGCCCGTCCCCACACGAGCTCTCTTACTCGCCGCCGACCGTGAGGCCGTCGATGCGGATCGTGGGCGAGGCTACGCTGCCACGGAATTCCAGATCGCTGCCAATTTCGGAAATGTTGCAGAACATATCTTTGAGATTGCCCGCTACCGTGATTTCTTCGACGGGATAGGCCAGTTCACCGTTGACGATCCACATGCCGGATGCTCCGCGAGAGTAATCTCCGGTTACCAGGTTCGCGCCGTGACCTAGAAACTCGGTTACGTAGAGCCCATCTTTAATGTCGGCGATTATCTGCTTCGGCGCTTTCGGTCCCGGCTCCAGGAAGTAATTTCCCGGCCCGATGCCGGGCGTGCCGGCGAGTCCGCGAGAAGCGTTGGCGGTGGTTTCTAGGCCCAACTTCTTCGCCGTGTACGTGTTCAGCAGATACGACTTCAGAATTCCGTTCTCAATCACTACCGTACGGCGGGTGGGAATGCCTTCGCCATCGAAGGGCGTGGTGCCGAAGCCTCCGGGCATGGTGCCGTCATCGATTACGGTGACGTTCGGCCCGGCAATTTTTTCGCCTAGTTTGCCGGCCAGGAATGAGGCTCCGCGATAGACGGAGTCGCCATTTACGCCCTCGAAAATGTGTTCGAGCATGGAGCTTGCGACCATCGGATCGAGCACTACGGGCACATGCGCCGTCTTCGCCTTGCGAGCGCCGAGTCGTCGCAGGGTGCGGCGCGCGGCTTCTTTTCCTACCTGTTCCGCTGAGTCGAGCTTCGCCAGGCTGCGGGCTACCGAATACCAATAATCGCGCTGCATGCCCCCGTTCGCGTCCTGGGCAATTGGGACTGCCGCGACCGAACAATATGATCGGCGGTATTCGCCTACGAAGCCGTGAGAATTCGCCAGCACTTTTCTGCCGGTCGCGGCGTCGAACGATCCGCCTTCGGAGTTCTTGATGCGAGAATCGGCGTCGAGCGCGGCCTTCTCGGCGCGGCGCGCGTACTCGATGCGCTCGGGGCCGGGCAGCGAGTAAACGTCTTCGTGGTAGAGATGGAGGTCGCCGGATAGCGATCCGAACTTGCCGGCCTCGGGGATGCCCGAGTGCGGATCTTCAGAACAGATCTTCGCCAGTTCGAGCGCTGATTTCAGCATACGCTCCATGCCGGCAGCGGAAAAATCGCTTGAATATGTGCTGGCCGCGCGCTGTCCGAAGAAGACTCGCACGCCGATGGCGCGCGAGCCGGACTCTTTCAACGTTTCGACCTGGCCGAGGCGCACTACGGTAGAGAATTCGTCGCCTTCGCGGACTACGCATTCGGCGGCGGTGGCGCCGCCTTTCATCGCGCGGCGGACTACGTCGGTGGCGATCCCCTGCAAATCGGTGTCGAGCTTAGAGGTATGAGTTTCCAGAGTTGTTGTCATTGAAAAGTCAAAATCTACCACAGAGGGCACAGGGGACACAGGGACGCACAGGGAAAACCAACACTTTGTTCTTCTGTTTTTCTCCGTGACTCCGGCACTCTAGGGTGAAGATGTCGTTACTGCATGAATCCGCCAGTTTCGCGCTTTGCGGTGCCGCCGACGGTCATACGATCGATTTTAATTGTCGGGATGCCGACTCCTACTGGAACGGCCTGTCCATCTTTGCCGCAGGTGCCGACGCCTTCATCGAGTTTCAAATCGTTGCCGACCATGGAAACCCGGGTCAGCACATCGGGTCCGTTACCGATCAGGGTTGCGCCTTTGATTGGGGCCGTGATCTGTCCGTTTTCGATTAAGTATGCTTCCGATGCCGAGAAAACAAACTTCCCGTTCGTGATGTCGACCTGTCCGCCGCCGAAGTTCACGGCGTAGACGCCATTCTTTACTGAACGAATGATGTCTCCGGGATCGTCCTGCCCCGCCAGCATATAAGTGTTCGTCATGCGCGGCATCGGAATATGCTCATAGCTCTCGCGGCGTCCATTGCCGGTATCGGCTAGGCCCATGAGCTTCGAAGAGAGTTTGTCGCTGAGATATCCCTTCAGAATTCCGTTTTCGATCAGCACGGTTTCCTGCGTCGGCTGGCCTTCGTCGTCTACGTTTAAAGACCCGCGGCGCCACGGCATTGTGCCGTTGTCGACCACGGTGCACTTTTCGCTGGCCACTCGTTTGCCGATCAGGCCGGCGAATGCCGACGTCTTCTTGCGATTGAAGTCAGCCTCCAAGCCATGGCCCACGGCCTCGTGCAGCAGAACGCCGGGCCATCCCGGACCTAGCACTACTTCCATATCGCCGGCCGGAGCTTCGCGGGCGTCGAGTTGCAGAATTGCCTGACGCGCGGCCTCTTTGGCAAAGAATTCCGGAGTCTTGTCGCCGAAAAAGAAGTCGAGCGCTACCCGGCCGCCGCCGCCTGAGCTGCCGCGGCCTGAACTTGCATCGGTCTTCGCAATGCAGGAAACATTGGTGCGCGCCAGCGGCTGCGAGTCTTCCGCAAAGGTGCCGTCGGAGCCGACCACCAGGATCGTCCTCAGTTCGTCGGCATAGCTGGCGCGAACCTCCTTGATTCGCGGATCGTATCCACGAGCGGTTCGATCGGCGCGCATCAGCAGTTCAACCTTGGCGGTAATGTCGGCGTCCACCGAAGGCAGCGCGACGGGGTACAAGCTGCGGGCCGGCTTCTGCTGGAATCCGGCGACCGTCGTCTTGGCCGGTGCGCTGGCGATTAGTGCGGCGGTGCGGGCAGCGTGCAGAATCCGTTGCGGAGAGAGATCGTCGGTGTAGGCATAGCCGGTGCGCTCGCCGGAAACGACGCGGACGCCGCAGCCTGCCGAGATTCCCTGCGAGGCGGACTTCACGAGCGACTCATCGACCATGAGCGAGGTCGAGGTCAGGTACTCGAAATAAAGGTCGGCGTAGTCGCCGCCGGCTGAAAGCGCCGCATTTAGATAGAGTTCAAGGTCGTGATTCGTAAGGCCGTAGTGCTCGAAGAAGAAGCGTTCTTGATTGGCAATCACCATATTTTGATGCTCGTGGCTTTCAAAATGACTCGCAGCGCGTAACACCATTATCCCATGAACGGAACGCCGTCCGGATCAGGAGCAAGATTACGGAGGGGAGGCTGGGCTGGAACGGAAACCAAACAATCTCTCGGTCCAACGATCACTGACACGGGCATAGGCTGGGCGAATAATTCCGATTTATGACCCCAGACTCGCTCAGCCAGATGCTCTCCGACTTTCTCGACGGCGCACACGCCGCAGTTGTGGTAGAGGACGGCGCCATCGCGTTCGATTTGGCGGAAGCGAAATATTCCGTTTCCGGCGAGTATCACAAATGCCTGCTGCATCTGTGGTCGAGCGAACGGAATTTTGTACGGCGGGTGCTGGATGCGGAAGTAAAGGCGACCATGCTCCGGTTGCAGGTGCAGCGCATGGGACAGAACCGCCCCACGCGCCTCGACTTCTGCCGCGATCGGGACCGTCGCTCGCCCGCCGCGCGCCGAGCGGCGCGCGCCGCCTACGAGCCTCGTCTGCGGCGGGCGCTAGAGAGAAACTTTCCCGAATGGACGGTGGTCCGGTTCACCACAAGTATGGATCTCGAACACTCCTTCGGTCCCGCCTATCTGCGGGGCTTGCTGCGCCAGGGACAGCGGGCCCTGGCTATCGTGGGAGTGAACGACCAGGAAACGCAATCGACCGTCGATGGCGCGCTGACCTGCGGAATTCTTTGGCTCGACGCATGCCGACTGGCCCAGCGGGAACGCCGCGTGGTCGAAGGGCTGACGATGGTTGTGCCGAAAGGCACGGTTGCTCTGACCCGGCAGCGTATGGCGCACCTGCATCCGACGGCAGCGAAATGGAATTTGTACGAATTCGACCAAGGGGAGGATGCGCTTGTACCGGTGGATACGGGCGATCGCGGGAACCTGGCGACCCGGCTGGTGCATTCCATCGATGAAGGAGTGGCGCGCGAACGCTTTGCCGGATCGATGGCGCGCATTCGCGGCATTTTGCCGCAATCCGAAGTCGTGGTGCTGTCGCCGGCATCGATTTCGTTTCGTCGGCATGGTCTTGAATTCGCCCGGGCGCGGATGGCGCATGATCCCCGAAATTTCGAGAGCAGCGAGCAAATCGTTTTCGGGGTGGGGCCCGAAGAGCGTGTTCTCGGCGTGGAGAACGAAACGCAGTTTACCGATCTGGTGCGGCTGGCGGCATCCGTCCGTCACGAGGATGGTCCGAAGAACCACGCTTTGTGGCGAATGCATCCAGAGCGCTGGCTGGAATCGCTGGTGGCTGGCGACATCGCAGCGCTCGATGGGCGGCTGCGGCCGGAAACGGTGTACACGCAAGTGCCCGCGTTCGCCGCAGCCGATCGAGCGATGATTGACATTCTGGCGGCGACTCGCGAGTCCCGGCTGGCAGTCATCGAACTCAAAGCCGACGAAGATATCCACCTTCCCCTGCAAGGCGTGGATTACTGGTCGCGAGTTGCCTGGCACCAGAGCCGGGGAGAGTTTGCGCAGTTCGGCTATTTTCCTGGATGCGAGATTTCGCCGCAGAAGCCTTTGCTGATGCTGGTCGCGCCTGCTCTGCACGTGCATCCGACGACTGACACGATCCTGCGCTATCTGTCGCCGGAGATCGATTGGGAGGTGCTGGGAATTGACGAACACTGGCGGGAAGAGATACGGGTCGTATTCAGGAAGAAGCCGGTGCGCGCGGCACATTTGGCGATTCCGGCTTGATATGAACCCCCTGTGTACCTCAGTGCTCGCTGTGGTTAAAAAAGGCCTGAACCACAGGGAGCACAGAGGTACACAGGGGTACACCGGGGAAAGCTCAGATGCCAATGCTTTTCCGCAGCATCACTAGTTGTCCGAGGTGATACGCGTTGTGGTCGGCCAGGAGCAGCGCCTCGCGCAAAATTGTTTGCCCATCGCCCCAGGGGATGCGGGCGTAGAGGTCGATTTTCCGGTCGGTGACGAGCCGCTCCATCGTTCGCAGGTCCTTCTTGAATGCGGCCATACTCGCGGTCCATGCCTTCACATCTGGAGGTGCTTCCGACTTGGGCCAGTATCCTTCGGGCCACGCGGCGGAGACATATTTCGAATTGCGGCTGAAGTCCAGGATATCCCGCTGGGCGAGGCGCATGTGCTCGAGCAGCATCCAGGCGGTGTGCGGGAAGTTCGCGACTTTGACGCCGGCGAGTTGCAGGGTCCAGTCGCCCATGGCGTCGTCGAAGGTGATGTGCGCGCCGCCGCCTTTCAGCAAGTACAGGAGGTGGTCGCGGAGAGATTTGTCCCGCCGGTCGGACGGCTTGACTGCCTTGGAAGTGGACTTTTTGCTGGAACGTTTCTTGTTCATGATCCCCCTTGTTGCTCAGATTGGACCGGTACCACCGGCACTGCAACCGCTGCGGTCTCGGGCGCTTCTCCCCGGTACACTCGGCCGATCCCCCGCACCAGGCGGCGCATTGGCAGCTCTCCTTTGGCATCGGCAAAAAAGATTTCGCCCGCGCGGGTGCCGCGATAGCACCAGCGCTTCAGGATCGCGAGGTGCTCCATGCGCTCAATCGCGCTGCCTGGATTGGCCGGGGGAAATGCCGCCAGTGCGGCTTGGAGGCGGGCTTCCATGGATTGCGACTTGGTGTGCTCGGCATCGGAAATCGGAAAGTTGCGCGGGCCGGCGAGAGCGCCGCTGTCGACGCGGAACAATGCAACGCTCTCAGGCTCTCCGGACTGTTGCACGGATTTTTGCACGATGACGGCGTGTAGCTTATCAATTCGGTGGACGAATTCCGGTAGCTGCTGCAGCACGGGAGCGAGTTTGTCGAGCCGCGCATGAATGGCCGCGGCCATTTCGAATTCCATTTTCGCCGACGCGCCGTCGCGCTCCGACGTCATCTGCCGCTTCAGTGATTCGCCGCGCGAGTCCAGAAAATCCTCGACCCTCACCACCTCGGAACGGTATTCATCGTCGGAACAGCCGCGAAAGCAGGGCGCCAAACACATCTTCATTTCGGAATAGACGCAGCCGGGAAAGCTCGGGTCAGGGTGGAGGTCTTCCACGCATCGCCGCATCTTGAAGAAGTCGAGTGCGTCATTCATGAACTTCTCCGCCGCCACGCGCGAATTAAACGGGCCGTAGTAGATGTTTTTTCCCGAGATCCGCCCCAGGCGCGTTGTGATCGACGCGCGAGGAAATTCATTTTCCAGATGGAGCTTGACCAGGGGAGCGAAACGCAGCCGCAGGCGATTCGAGTAGGTCTTGGGAAAGGCGGCGCGTACGGCTTGATAGAGCACGAATCCGGATTCGAAGTCGGAGCCGGTCAGAGTGTATTCGATCCAGCGGACGCGATGGCGCAGATTGAGGCGCCTCGTATGCTCCTCCGGAGCGGAAAGCAGGCGTTGCAGGCGGCGTCGAAGGTTGGCAGTCTTGCTGACGTAGGGCTCGGAGTTCGCATCCTCGCCGCGCAAAAGAAATACAGCTGGGGCGGCGGCTACGGCGGGGAAGACTTCGGCGTCAGCTTCCGGACGGAACTGGAGGCGTTCGGTCAGCACTTGCCGATTCTAATTCGGATTCGACGTCCCTTGCTGAAAACGGATTGCGGGACGCCGGGTTTGGCGATGCCCACCGAGTTCTTAACCACAGAGGACACAGGGGCACACAGGGGAACACGGGGGAGATCAGGTTGCGCTAGTCGGTCTATCCGAAGCTCGCGCTCTTAAATTTCTGGCGGAAGTCAGGGCCGTCCATCTTCACGATGCGGCACATCTCGTGGAGGCGGGAGCGCATGCGCTCGCCGATCCGGTCGCCGAGAGTTTCTTCGCGGGCGGCCGCCCGCGCTGGCGATAGCGATGACGATCGAGCGACGCTCGCAGCCGGCTCGTCGGCAAAATTCGTGGTGATGAGCGTTGTTCGATTGTCGTTATATCGCGTGTTGAGGATCAGGCTGACGGTATCCCACACCCACTCGCTTGGCTTCACGGCGCCGAGTTCATCGAGCAACAGTACCTCGGCTTCAAACACCGGCCGGAGCACCTGGAGCTCGGTGGCCTTGACGGAGTCGTTGTAGGAGTTCTGAATCTGCTTCAGCAGTTCGCGATAGTCGCAAAAAAGGCAGGCGCTTCCGCGGGCTGCGATGAGTTCCTTAAGAATGCCCACCGCCAGATGGGTCTTGCCGGTTCCGATTCCGCCGACCAGCAGCAGCCCAGCTCCGTCTCGCGGATCAAACTCCTGCACGAAGCGCGAAGCACTGATCTGGGCCAGCGCAACCGAAAGATCGGCTCCCGGGAAATCCGTCGTAAAGTTCGAGAGTTCGCAATGCTCATATCGCTTCGGAATGCGCGCCGCCGAGATCATGGCGCCGCCGCGTGCCCGCAACTGGCAATCGCAGCGTGTTACGCCGCGCTCCGGCGCTCCCGGAACCGGCTTCCATCCCGAGCCCGCGCACAGGGGGCAAACTTCGGCTGCTGTTTTCATGATTGTCTGTAATTAGACTCTGCACCCGAACCCGGCTGCGCCGCAACTCGAAACCGTTTGCTCTCTGTGTACATCCTGTGGAGAGCGGCGGCGGGTTGTGGAGAACGGCGGGGAATCGAGGAAAACTGCAGATCGCCCGATCGTAGAATCGTCTGATCGCAAATCGTCCGATCATAAAATCGTAAGATCAGAGGCGAAACACTTAGCACTTTCGTCTCATTCTCCAATCCCTACACAACGCAGCTCGCTATGATGTCGAAACCGGCAACTGGCACGTGTTTCCCATTGACAATCCCGTAACATAGCGGAGAATTGCCATCGCCGGTGCTCGCGCTTGAGCTCTCCTCCCCGGCTGATGCGCGGGAACCGTAATGACTAGTGTCAGGAGAGAGCATGAATAAAGCTGATCTGGTTGACCGGATCGCCGGAGCCTGCAGTATTTCAAAGGCGCAGGCGACGACCGCGATCGACACCACAGTGGACAGCGTTACAGCTGCCCTTAAAAAAGGGGACCGGGTTGCCTTGATTGGATTCGGCACGTTCTCCGTCTCGCAGCGCAAGGCCCGCAACGGCCGAAACCCGCAGACGGGTGCAACCATCAAGATCGCCGCCCGAAGAGTCGCCAAATTTACTCCCGGAAACGAACTAAAAAAGGTTGTCAATAAAGGTAAGTAAGGGGCCCCAGAATCTTTGGACACGAGCGAGACGGCAGGGGGTCGGCCCTGCCGTTTTGTTTCAGGTGGCAGGTGGCAGGTGGCAGGTGGCAGGTGCCAGGTGCCAGGTGCCAGGGTTCGGATGTCAGGGTTCAGGGTTTGGATGCGAAGGTTTTTCTGAGACCTGACACCTGACACCTGCGGCCTTGGGTTGCTGAATCCTTCCTAACTCCGGTAGAATCAAATGTCTGAATCGAGGATTAGGAACCGTCATGAAAGCAGCCATCCATCCCAGCTACAACGAAATTCGCGTGCATTGCGCCTGCGGTAACGCGTTTGTCACCCGCTCCACCCACAAGGGCGACATTGGCGTAGAAATTTGTGCCGCGTGCCATCCTTTCTTTACCGGCAAGCAGAAGCTCATGGACACGGCCGGCCGCATCGAGCGCTTCCGCCGCAAGTACGCTAAGAGCGACGCGGGAAAAGCCGGAGCAGCCGCCAAGCAGCAGTAATTCCGCACAGAAACGCAGATTCTTGAAAGCCTCCCCTTGCGGGAGGCTTTACTTTTTGAAACCGTCGCACACTAAGTTTGCCATGACCTTCGCGCGGAAAAGAACGTAAAATCGGACTGTGCAAAAGTTCTGGGACAACACGGATGCAGCGGTGGCTCGGACGGGCGAGTCGCCCGTCCCCACACTGCTTGCCCCCACACTGCTTGTCCCCACAGTGTTTCCTGCGGTCCTGAAGATTGGGAACGTTCGCATCGCTCCGGCCACCGTGCTTGCCCCTATGGCTGGCGTCACCGACACCGTCTTCCGCCGTTTCATCAAGAACCTTGGCGGATGCGGCCTGATCATGACCGAGTTCACCTCGGCTGACGGCGTTTTGCGCGACCTGCGCGTTCGGGGACGCTACCTTCATTTCTATGAAGACGAGCATCCGATCTCGGCGCAGCTCTTTGGCAGCAGTCCGAGAGTACTGGCCGATGCCGCGCGACTGGTGGAAGACCTCGGCTTCGACCTTGTCGACCTGAACCTTGGCTGCCCGGCGAAGAAGGTTGTGAAGTGCAACGGGGGGTCGGGGTTGCTGCGCGATCTGCCGCTGATCCGGCAGATTTTCGAAGCGGTGCGAGCCGCGGTGAAGATTCCCTTCACCGTGAAATTCCGCGCGGGATGGAACGACGACGAAATTGTCTGCGTCGAACTGGCGCGTATCGCTGAAAGCTGCGGCCTCGGCGCGGTTGCGCTTCATGCCCGCACCCGCGAGCAAGGCTACAGCGGAAACGCGCGCTGGGAGTGGATTGCTTCTGTTAAGCAGGCAGTGAAGATTCCCGTGATTGGCAATGGCGACATCCGCTCGCCCGAGGACGCTTGCGCCATCGTCGCCCAAACCGGCTGCGACGCGGTGATGATTGGCAGGATGGCTCCGGCGAACCCGTGGATCTTTCGGCAGATTGAGCAGTATGTGGGTGGAGCGACGGGCGACCTCGCCCGTCCAGCGGGGGACTCCGCAGAAAAACTATACGACGAGCCCACCGAAGGCGACCGCTACCAGATGATCCGCACCTACTTCCAGATGCTGCTGGAAGAAGAAATGCCCGGAGCGGAAGGCAAGATGAAGCAGTTCGCGTCGTGGTTCACGCACGGCGTGCCCGGAGGCGCCGCGTTGCGGAAGGCGATCTACGAGGCCCGAGGCGGAGCGGAAATACTGGGGCGTGTGGAAGAGTTCTTTGAGTCCAGGCTGGCAGCGAGCGCGCCCGTCCCTACGTGAGTTTTGCTAGACCCAGTCTTCCTCTTTCATCCTTTTCTATGTGGCCCCACGGCGTTTGGTCATCGTGCGTGAAGACGGTCAGCCATCTCTCCGGGATCGCCTGCGCGTAGTACTTCTTGCGGCTCTCGATGGTTTCGAGCGGGAACAGATCGAAGGCCATCACCCAGGTCAGGTCGAGATGATTTGAGGTCGGGATCAGATCGGAAATGTAGCACGCCTTCTTTTCGCCACTCTCAATGATCACCGCATGCATGTTCGCGGTGTGCCCTGGAAAAACCTTGACCGAGATGCCGGGCAAAACCTCCTGATCGCCGTTCAGGAGCACCATCTGACCGGTCTCCAGCAGCGGATCGTAGTTCGGGCTCATGTAACTGATCGCGTCGCGCTCCAGTTGCAGGCGGCCATGCTCCCATTCTTGCTGCTGCACGTAATACTTCGCATTCGGAAATGTTGCTACCACTCGATCGCCGCGCCGCACCGTATTCCAGCCGCAGTGGTCAAAATGCAGGTGTGTATTGATGACGATGTCGATTTCTTCCGGCGCGACTCCGGCGGCGTGCAGGTTGTCGAGCAACTGGGCAGGCTGTTTAAAGATCTGGACCAGGCGGTCCGGCAGTTTGTTGCCGATGCCAGTCTCGATCAGGATGTTCTTCTTGCCGGTGCGCACGAGCAGCGAATTCAATCCCGCATCGAGGCGGTTCTGCTCATCGGGAGTGACCTTCTTCGACCACATGGTCTTGGGGACGACACCAAAAAATGCTCCTGCGTCGAGGAAGTACGTCCCATCGGAGACGATGGTGAGTTCGAAATCGCCGAGAGTTGTGCGATGCATGAGAACCAGCTTTCAGCCGTCAGCTCTCAGCCATCAGTTAACCCTCACGGTCTCGCAGAGCTAAAACTGACGGCTGATGGCTGAGAGCTGAAGACTATTTCAACTCCTTATCCCAGAAATCTTCCATCATGTGGAACAACTGGGTGCGCGTGCCCGGTCCCGCGATGCCGTGCGTCTTGTTTGGATAGACCATCAGCCGGAACTGTTTGCCCGCCTTGATCAGCGCGTCGGTCATCTGGATCGTATTTTGCAGGTGTACGTTGTCATCGCTGGTCCCATGCACGAGCAGCAACGATCCTTGCAGACTGCTGGCCGCGCTGACGATCGAATCGTCGTAGCCGCTGGCATTGTCCTTCGGCAGACCCATGTAGCGCTCGGTGTAAATCGAATCGTAGTTGTGCCAGCTGGTTACCGGAGCAACTGAGATTCCCGCCTTGAAGCGACCAGAGTGCGTCAGCGCGTAGAGCGTCATCGAGCCGCCGTTCGACCATCCCCAGATCGCGGTGCGCGTGGGGTCAAGTTGCGGAAACTGCGTACACAACTGGTCGAGCGCCGCGAGCTGGTCTTTCAGTTCGATCGGGCCCGACTGCAAGCGGGTGGCGGCGGAAAACTTCTTTCCGCGATTCGGAGTCCCGCGATTATCGACCGAGAAAATCGCGAATCCTTCGTTCGCCAGAAGCTGGTGGAACAGCGCCGTGGTTCCGCCCCAGGCGTTCTGCACGGTTTGGCCGGCGGGGCCACCGTAGATGTGCACGATAAGCGGAATTTTCTGGCTGGCGTCCGCGTTGCGCGGCAGAATCAGGTAGCCATACAACACCGTGCCGTCATCGGCTTTGAATTCGAGGGTCTTTGGGGCAATCGGGTCGTAATCCGCGACGCTGCGCCCTTCCCAGATCTTCTGGCAGGGGTTGCCCGCGAGGCACACCGAAATCTGCGGCGGCTTCAGCGTCGCAGAATGCGTTTCCACGAAATGCCTGCCGTCATCGGCGAAGGTCGCGGCATAACTACCTTCTTCCGGTGAAATGCTTTGCATTCCGGAGGCGTCCAGCTTCACGGAAAAAAGCTTCTCCTGTCGCGGGTCACCTTTATTTGCGATGAAAAACACGGTGCTCGACGCTTCATCTACACCGCTGATCTCGATTACCTCATAGTCTCCGCTTTCGAGCTGGCGTTCGAGTTTGGCATCGGCCGCCATCGGGTCCTGCGCGTTGAAGCTGTAGAGATAAATGTGGGTGTGGCCGTCGCGCCAACTGGTCCATAGAAACCGGTCGCCGGATTTCAGTATGCGAAAGTCGTCGTTGACGTTTACCCAGGCATCCGGAGACGATTCGGTCAGCACCTTACGCGACCTCCCCGACTTCGCGTCAATAAAATAAAGGTCCATGACGTCCTGCTTGCGATTCAGGACCTCCGCCCAAGCCCAGCCTTCGCGAATCCAGCCGAAACGCGGCACGTAGGTGTCATCGTCATCGGTGAGCTTGATCCAGTGGACCTTGCCGCCGTTGCTGCCGACCACTCCCAAGCGGACACTGGGATTCGGGTCCCCAGCCTTCGGATATTTTTCCTGCTCGACCCGGGGATGCGTCGGTAACCAGTCGGTGATGGGGTAGGTCGGCACCCGGTTCTCATCCATCTGCAGAAAAATAATTTCGTGCCCTTCCGGTGACCAGAAGAAGTTGCTGCGCACGGCCAGTTCTTCGGCGTAAACCCAGTCGACTTCGCCGTTCAGAATGCTGTCGTCTTTATCGTTGTCCTTGTCTTTTTCCTTGCCTTTCTCTTTTTCCTCGCGGGTGAGCGGACGTTCACCTTCTTCTCCCGAGACGGGATGGACATAAAGATTGTGCTTGCGCACGTAGGCGAGCCGCTTGCCGTCCGGCGAAAACTTCGGGTCTTCGCTCGCATCGGGAGACGACGTAAGCTGCACTGCCGTTCCGGTATCGAGACTGTAATACCAGAGCTGTCCCTGGGAATCGAAGAGCAGGTGTTTGGAATCGGGCGACCACGTATAGGCGGCGACGTGATACCGCGTCACACGCTCTTTCTCGCGCTCGTCCTTGATCTTGCTCACTGGAGGGGCAAGCTGGGATAACTTGATTTCGCTGGCTAGTATTTTTTTCTCGCCCGTCGCTGCGTCCACATACCAGAGCTCGCCGTGCTCGCCAGCGTCATCGCGCTGCACGAAAGATATCTTGGTGCCGTCCGGACTCCACTTGATTGTCTCCGGAGCGCGTCCTGTGACTCCGCCCTCGGCGAAGATCTGTTCAATCGTGAGTTGCTTCGGCGCGGCGGTTTGAGGTGCGGCGGTCTGAGCGCGCCCCGCGGAGAGCAGGATCAACAGGTGGACGGTGAAGACGACGAGAAGTCTGTTCACAAACGTACTCCGATTCCGCATGAGGTGACACCCAACGCCGCGCTGGCAGTGAAACTCAAGAGTGTACAACCTGGAAGGGGTTCGCGTCAGAAGGATTGACTGCCCGGCTGGCGGTGGACGGGCGGGGCGCCCGTCACTCCATCGCGGCGGTCTCTAAGTCGGATTAACCCGCCAGAATCGACTTCATTTCCACGCGTACGGGATGTTTTCTTTCATATTCGGCGATCGCTGCTTCATGTTGCAGCGTCAGGCCGACATCGTCTAACCCGTTCAGCAGACAGTGGCGCGAGAACTCATCCATCGCGAACGTTGCCGAGAATCCTTGCCCGTCTTCTACTCGCAAGGTTTCAAGATCAACCGTGAGCTGATAGTTTTCGATCTCTTTCGAATGGCGCGTAAGCTCTGCAACCTGCTCTTCACTGAGCCGCACCGTCAGCAGGCCGTTCTTCAGACTGTTGTTGGCAAAGATGTCGGCAAACGACGACGCGATTACCACCTGGAAGCCGAAATCCGCGAGCGCCCAGACCGCGTGCTCGCGCGAGGATCCGCAGCCGAAGTTTTTCCCGGCGACCAGGATAGAGGCCTTCGCATAGCGGGGCGCGTCGAGCACGAAATCGCCGGTCTTTTTCCCGCGCTCTTTTCCGTCCCCCGAAAAGCGCCAGTCGTAGAAGAGGAATTCTCCGAACCCGGTGCGCTCGATGCGCTTCAAGAACTGCTTGGGGATGATTTGATCGGTGTCCACGTTCACTTTGTCGAGTGGGACAACGATGCCGGTGTGTTTGCGGAATGGTTGCATAATTTAACTTTCTGCCAGCCGAGCCAGTGGAGCGCCGGGCGTCCTTGCCCGGCCTCGATTCTACTAAGGGTGAAGGCGTGACGGGCGAGGCGCCCATCGCTCCACTGGCATGACTATTGAAATCGCCAGTTCCGAATATCTGTGAAATGTCCGGCAATTGCTGCGGCTGCCGCCATCATGGGACTGACCAGGTGTGTGCGTCCGCCGCGGCCTTGCCGTCCTTCGAAATTCCGGTTGCTGGTGGAGGCGCAGCGTTCTCCCGGCTGCAGGATGTCGGGATTCATCCCGAGACACATCGAGCATCCCGACTCGCGCCATTCAAAGCCGGCATCGAGAAAGATGCGGTGCAATCCTTCCTGCTCCGCCGCGTGTTTGACCGCCTGCGAGCCCGGTACCACCATGGCGCGAACCTTCGGATTCACGTGCTGCCCTCTCGCCACTCGCGCCGCTGCCCGCAGATCTTCGATGCGCGAGTTGGTGCATGAGCCGATGAATACACGGTCGACAGCAATATTTTCGATGGGCGTTCCAGGATCGAGGCCCATGTAGGCGAGCGCCTGTTCCGCCGCGCGCCGGTCGGCCTCCTGCGTGAAGCTCTTTAGCTCGGGAACGCGCGCGGTCACCGCCGCTACCATTCCAGGATTCGTCCCCCAAGTCACGAACGGCGCGAGCGATGCCGCGTCGATTTCAATCACGCGATCGAATTGCGCTCCGGGATCGCTTGCCAGGGTTCGCCAGTACGCGACCGCTTGTTCCCAATCTTTTCCTTTCGGCGCAAAGCGGCGGCCGCTGACATACGCGAAAGTCGTCTCATCGGGCGCGATGAGTCCCGCTCGCGCTCCCGCCTCGATGCTCATGTTGCAGAGCGTCATGCGGCCTTCCATCGACAATGCACGTACCGCATCGCCGGCGTACTCGATCACATGTCCGGTGGCGCCATCGGTGCCGATGCGGCCAATAATTCCGAGAGCCAGGTCCTTGGCAGTGACGCCCTCCGCCAACTTTCCGCTGACGTGGATCTGTATCGTCTTTGGTTTTTTCTGCGGCAGGCACTGCGTCGCCAGCACGTGTTCCACTTCCGACGTGCCAATGCCAAACGCCAGAGATCCGAACGCGCCGTGGGTCGAGGTATGGCTGTCACCGCAGACAATCGTCATCCCCGGCAAAGTGATGCCCAGTTCGGGGCCGATGACGTGCACAATGCCCTGTTCCGCCGAGTCCATGTCAAACAACGGAACCCCGAACTCGCGGCAATTGTTCTGCAGCGCTTCGATTTGCCTGGCCGCAATCGGGTCGGTGATCGGCGAGCCCCGCGGAGTGGTCGGAATGTTGTGATCGACAGTTGCGACCGTACGCAGAGGCTGGCGCACAGTTCTTCCCAAAGCTCGCAAGCCGTCGAAGGCCTGCGGCGAAGTCACTTCGTGCACCAGGTGCAGATCGATATAGAGCAGCGCCGACTGCCCTTCGGGCGCGGCGACTACGTGCGAATCCCAGACTTTCTCAAACAAAGTACGAGGAGGCATATTCCAATTATTGCCGCGCTCTGTGCGGCAGGGTTCTATTTAATAGTTTACCAACTGCATGGGCCTGAGAAGCTTTGCCCCCCGGCTTTTTTATTGAGCACTCGCGAATCGAGAGTTGCTCTGACTCCAGCAGAAGTCTGCGTTTCCGGTTATGATTCCAGCAGTCATCCACGAAATATAGGGAAAATACCGCATGATCAACGGCAAACGCATTGCCGTCGTGTTCCCCGCTTACAACGCGGAGAAGACGCTGGAAGCGACGGTACGGGAATTGCCCGACCTGGTCGACATCCGTATTCTCGTCGACGATCACAGTTCTGATCGCACCGTCGAAGTCGCGCACCAGCTCGGATTGCAGTTCTTCGTTCACGACCGCAACTACGGCTATGGCCGCAATCAGCAGACCTGCTACCGCGAAGCTCTGGCCGCCGGCGCCGACGTGGTCATCATGGTCCATCCCGATTATCAGTACACACCACTGCTCGTAACCGCCATGGCGAGCATGATTGCCTATGGCGTTTATGACGTCGTTCTCGGTTCCCGCATCATTGGCGGCACCGCGTTGCGCGGAGGCATGCCGCTCTACAAATACATCGCCAACCGTCTGCTCACCGCTTTTGAAAACCTGTTTCTGCGCGTCAAGCTGTCCGAGTATCACACCGGCTACCGCGCCTTCAGCCGCGAAGTGCTCACCCGCCTGCCTCTCGGGGAAAATAGCGATGACTTCGTTTTTGACAACCAGATGCTCGCGCAGTGCGTCTACTTCGGCTTTCGCATCGGCGAGGTTTCCTGTCCGACGAAATATTTCGAGGAAGCATCTTCCATCAATTTCCGCCGCAGCGTTCGGTACGGTCTCGAGGTTCTGCAAACCACTCTTCAGTTCGCGCTCCAGCGTGCCGGCATCATTCACACCCCGATCTTCAGTGAAAAGGGGAGGACTCTCGATGCGGGGTCCGAGGCGTACTACGAGGGTGGACTGCCGACCGCGTCGCAGCGGCGTTGAGAACTCAATCCAGACGGCAAACTCGCACTGTCGAATTCTCGTAAGGGCATTCCATCGCAGCCGCAGCCGAACCATGTTCCTCGAGCCCAGGTTGTTCCAGCACCACCCAGCTGACTCCGTACTTCCGCCGCAGCCGTTCGAAATCCTCTTGGTGGAAATGCTTCCAATTCTTCTGATCCTCGACCTGCTCCAGCCACTGCACTGAGAGCGGTGGAAACATCGAACACGCTCCCTTGTCCTTGACCAGATCTGCCAGCATGCTGCGCTCGGCGCGAGCCCGAAATCCATTTTCGTCCTCGCCCGGCAGTTCCATATGCCGTGGATCCAGCGCAAACAGTGCGTCCATCGGTGTATTCCCGCGAATCCACTCAAAAGCCTGTGCCCATTGGTTGTGTGGCGGCGTCGACGGCCACTCGATATGAGTGCTCGCGGGAAATGACTGCCGTTGCGCAAAATACATTCCTAAACTGAGCGGGACGAACACCACGAGCCAGCGCCAGATGCGGGCGTGCAGGATGTACTGGCCGAGCAAGCCTCCTCCAATGACGATCAAGAGCATGTAGGCCAGCGCGAGGCAACGTAGAGGCTCGAGCCGGGCCAGGGCCTCGAATCGAGGCGGGATCGACAATACAATCGCCGCGGCCGTAGCCACGAGCACAAAGGGAACGACTGCCCGCGAGACCAGTTCCAAGTTGTTCATCTTGCGACGCCTTGCAAAGCCAGCGAGCGTCCAGAACAGAATCACCGGGCCGATCAGGCCCAGCCATTCGTACCACTGCCAGCGCTGGATATAGAAATAAGGTTGCCGCAGAGCCACCTGGTGGTATGCGGGCGGTGGAGGGTCGAGGGTAAGTCCAAAAGGAAGCGCGGCAGCGAATCCCAAAAGCCGCGGACGATATCGATCAAGCACAATGAGCCATGCGCAGAACGCGATGGCAAAACTCGCCATGAGCGGGTGCAGGAGCGCGGCAAATGCCAGCCACAAGAGGGCCCGCCCGTGCTTCTGATGCAACACCTCCGCCGCCGCAAATAGTGCAGCAAAGGCCGCCAGGTTCCGCGGATTCAAATACTGATCGAAGATGTAAAGCGCTGTGCCGGCGATGGGCAAGGTCAGCATGGCGGACATCAAAGCCACTGCACCCCAGCGTGCCTTTTCGTTCTCGAATATGGCGGACGCGAGCCGCCAACTTGCCGCCAGCAACAAGAAGATAGAAATCAGATGCCACAGAAAAGCGGCCCAGGGCAGCGGCAGATGTGTGGCCCGAACCGAAAAGGCAATCAGGTTCGGATACAGCGTATGCCCGGCGTGGTCGCTAAAGAACTCGGCATTCGCCGGAAACAGGCTAGGATTCAGGATCTTCAGAACCCCGGGAAGGTAGATCTCCGAGTCTTCCGCATAAGGATGATAGCCATGGATCAGAAGAGCGCCGGCGGTCAACAGTGCCAGGCCGAAGATACGTTTGACACTCAGGGTGTGCTGATCCATTTCTCGATTGGGTAAACAGAATTACAACAGAAAAGACCGTGGGCAGGAAGCCTGAGTGAAGGCCAAGCAAATCGACGAGCGGCCGCGTGATCAAAGTTCATGGGAGCGGATGATCCTGCCTGGTTAAGAATCAAATCAGTAACAAGTGGGGGAGAAGGCCTGATTTTGGAGTGAAACCTCATTCGATTGACATAAAATGAGAAGGAAGAAGGGATTGCAGGCCTGACCGTCAGCGAATGACGTCGAACTCAAGCAGCGCCCGAACCCGCGCCGTGGTCTTGCTGAGTGGCGGCATGGATTCCTGCGTGTGTGCGGCGCTTGCGACACGCGAACACCGCGCAGCTGCCGTCCATGTCAGCTACGGACAGCGCACCGAAGAGCGCGAACGGCGCTCCTTCGAAAGCATCTGCGACCGGCTCGAAATTCGCGACCGGCTGGTGGTGCGCAATGAAGCTTTGCGCGCCATCGGCGGATCGGCTCTCACCGATTCGAGCATTGCCATTCCCGAACATGCCATGGGCGCCGGCGTGCCCGTCACATATGTCCCTTTCCGCAACGCGCATTTTCTCGCTGTTGCCATCAGTTGGGCGGAAGTGCTGGGAGCCGGAAAAGTTTACATCGGAGCGGTCGAGCCCGACAGTTCCGGCTATCCCGATTGCCGGCCAGAGTATTATCGTGCGTTCAATGAAGTCGTGAAGGCGGGCACCAAAGAAGGGACAATCCAGGTTGTGACACCGTTGATTGCGATGCGTAAAGCCGAGATCATCAGGCTTGGACTTGAACTAAACGCGCCGTTCGATTTAACGTGGTCATGCTATCAGCGCGAAGATCATGCCTGCGGCGTCTGCGACAGCTGTGTGCTCCGTCTGCGGGCGTTTCGCGAAGCGGGCGCGGAAGACCCCATTTCGTATGCGGAAGCAGCCGCGAGATTGAGCTAGGGGCGTATTCAGAGATCGCCATTCGGCCCCTGAAGGGGCGTCTGATTTTGTGTATTTTGTGGCAGCGCTGAAGCGATGCCCTGATACGAAGCAATTTTGCGGCACCGCTAAAACGATGCCTGATATGAACAGTAGATAGAGTTCAGTAAATTCAGATGCAATGCCGGGAGGCTAAATCATGAGGAAATATTTCATCCTTCCCCTGCTGCTCGTTCTCGCTGTGGGGCTGTGCGCTCCACGCGCTTTCGCGCAAACCACGGGCACCGTGAAGGGAACCTGCAAAGACATGGAAGGGAAGCCGATCGCCCAGGCCGATGTGGAGTGGACTGGGATCGAATCTGGTCACACCTACAAACTCAAAACCAACAACAAGGGCGAGTACTTCTCGCTCGGCATCGTTCCCGGCAAGTACAACGTCAAGCTCAGCAAGGACGGCAAGGAAGTGTTCCACTTCAGCAACGTCCCAGTGGGGCTGGACGAAGCGGTGCTGGACTTCGACCTGAAGAAAGAACAGACCGGTGCTGCGCAAGCCCAAGGAATGACCCCAGAACAAGCTAAGGCAAAGGCGGAGGCTGCCGCCAAAGCCGCGAGCGAAACGAAAACTGTAGGCACGCTCAACGAAAAACTTAACGCCGCCAAGGCAGCTTCCGATGCCGGTGACTTCGAGACTGCAATCACCACTCTGAATGAAGCCAACCAGATCGACAGCACTCGCGATCTCATCTGGTTCAAACTGGGCGATGCCTATCGCATGTCGGCGCCGAAGCAGACTGATGCCGCCGAGAAACAGAAGCGCTACGAGATGGCCGCAACCAATTACCAGAAAGCGATTGACCTTCGCAGCGCGTCCGAGGCGGCACAGAAAGATCCCGACCATAATGCAAAATTGGCCGCGTACTATAACAACCTTGCCGAAGCTTATGCGAAGTCCAACAAGATCGATGATTCCGTAACCAACTACGACAAGGCGGCCCAACTGGATCCGACGCATGCCGCTACGTACTTTTTCAACGAGGGTGCGGTGCTTACCAATGCGGGCAAAGTGGATGCTGCAATTGTGGCATTCGACAAAGTGATTGCCGCCGATCCAACCAGAGCTGAAGCTTACTACTGGAAGGGAGTGAACTTGATCGGCAAAGCTACGCTCAAGGGCGACAAAATGGTCGCGCCCGAAGGTACAGCCGAAGCCTTCCAGAAATATATTGAGCTCCAACCTGACGGTAAGCTCGTGCAGCCAGCGAAAGACATGCTGGCCAGTATCGGTGCTACGGTTGAAACCGGGTTTGGCAAGAAAAGACCGGTGAAGAAGTAGCTAAAATCAAGTTCTCGGTTCTCAGTTCTCAGTTCTCAGAAAAACTAGCAGCGGTGCTTCTGAGGACTGGGAACTGTTTCCGGTTACCGAGGTCTATGTCCTACTTGTCCTTCGCTCTTCGTCTCATCCGCGCTACATTCATTACATAGGTTCCTCGGTGACGGTTCTCCCCTGTGGCGTCAACGCTGAAAACTGGGAGTGTATGGAATGGCTGCTCCGGGGAATTCCCCGATTGCGATTGCCTTCGAGGGCATCAGTGGAACGGGCTCGATCCCGACGCCGATTCTGCTCGCCGGAATGTTGCGCGCCTCGGAGAAGGTCAGCGATCTGATTTTTTCGCCGGGGCGTCCGCCGCAAGTCGAGATTCACGGACAACTCACGGCGGTCGAAATCTCGGGGAGCAGCATACTTTCGGCGGATGATACGCGCCGCATCGCGGCCGATCTGATTGGCACCAACAAGCAAGCCATCACTACGCTTCGCGAGCAGGGTTCCTGCGACGTTTCCTATGGACTGCCGGGAATGGCGCGATTCCGCGTCAACGTTTTTATCCAGCGCGGAAGTTGCGCGATTGTGATGCGCGTTATCCCAACTATCATTCCGACTTTCAGTTCGCTTCGTCTGCCGGCGCAGTTGGAAGAGGCTGCGAACGTACGCAACGGGATCATTCTGGTGACGGGCGGAACGGGAGCGGGCAAATCCTCGACGCTGGCCGCTTTGATCGACCGCATCAACAGCGAACATTGCTATCACGTTCTTACGGTCGAAGATCCGATTGAGTTTCTGCACAGGCATAAGAAATCGACGGTGCACCAGCGCGAGTTGCACAGCGACGCGCCGAATTTCGCACTGGCGCTGCGGGCGGCGTTGCGCCAGGCGCCGCGCGTGATTATGGTCGGCGAAATCCGGGACCGGGAGACGCTCGAGATTCTTCTCGACGCCGCCGAAAATGGGCACCTCGTTCTTTCCAGCATGCACACCGTCGACACCTCGAAGACGGTCGAGCGCATCATCTCCACGTTCGCTTCCACTGAACAACAATCGGTGCGAGAGCGTCTCGCGAAAACTTTCCGCTACATCATTGCGCAGAGGCTGATACCGCGCGCCGATGGCGGGGACCGCGTTGCCGTGGTCGAAATTTTGAAATCCAACTCACGCACTCGCGATTGCGTCGAACAAGGCGAACGGGCGGGCCGCACGTTACTGGACGCGATCAAGGCGAGCGAAAACGAGGGCATGCAGCACTTCGATGGCGAGATCGCGAAGCTGGTCCGCTCGGGCCTGGTGGATCTCGAAACCGGTCTTGGCTACGCCAGCAATGCGACGGTCCTGGGGCAAGAACTGGCGCGATAAGTCTGGTGGCAGTTGTCAGTTTTCCGCATTGTTGGTGATGGGTTTTTATGGAAAGCTTTTG
>Ga0209647_1000239_pt1 | contig 51128 bp, 45 predicted proteins | sample GraSoi_2013_60cm_FD_185827 | JGI IMG/M metagenome (GOLD analysis project Ga0209647, IMG submission 185827) | Grasslands soil microbial communities from the Angelo Coastal Reserve, California, USA - Sample 9_17_2013_60cm (SPAdes) (version 2) | ecosystem: Environmental > Terrestrial > Soil >...
CGTTCCCTACCGCGGCGGCGCGCCGGTGATGCAGGATCTCGTGGCGGGGCAGATCGACTTTTTTTGCGCCGAGGCTTCGCAAACCCTCTCGTTCCTGCGCAGTGGCGCGATCAGAGCCTTCGCCGTAATGTCGAAAGAGCGCTGGCCCGCCGCGCCCGATGTGCCGACCATGGATGAGGTCGGGGTGTCCGGAATGTACATTTCATTCTGGAACGGCCTGTGGGTGCCCAAAGGCACGCCGCGGGACATCGTCGCCAAGCTCAACGGCGCGGTCGTGGATGCGCTGGTCGATCCGACCGTGCGGCAGCGGCTCACCGAGCTTGGGCACGTCATTGCGACGCGGGAGGAGCAGACGCCGGAGGCACTCGGCGCCTTTCATCGGGCCGAGATCGAAAAATGGTGGCCGATCATCAAGGCGGCGAACATCAAACCGGAGTGAGGAACCTATAACAACACTGCCGCGCGTGCATGACGCGCGGCAGTGCCTCCCCCGATCCCCCGCCCAAACTGATTAGTTGCGCCGCGGAACGGCGGCCCTTATCGCGGCGACCGCGCCGATCGCGGCGAACAGCAAGCCCATGCACAGCGCAATCGAGACCGGCAGACCGTCGCCTGTGCCGACGGCAGCCATGACATCGGCGCGCGCGAACCCGATTGAAACGGCGGTGACGGCGACAGCGGTCGATAACGCGAGCGCGGCCGTGATGATCAATTCGACGAGCGCGATGGGGCGCTGCCTCGGCGCGCAGCCCTGGCGGCTCTCGCGCTCACATGCGCTGCGCCGGACTAACGTCTTGGGCATCTCAATCTCCTCGAATCAGTCGAGCAATTTGTTGCGGCCGATGCCGGCGCCTGTTCGGCCGGAGTTGGGCGAAGGCTTTGGTTAAGAAGGGCAAATTTGTGTTTTTGGTTAACGAACGGTTAACGGCCTTCCGCTTCGCATGTGGCCGCAAGCGCCAACCGCTCACTCTTGCGTCGTTCCCGCCCAAGCGGGAACGCATAACCACAGGTCAGTGATCATGTGTCCCCACTTTCGCGGGAACGACGACAGAGAAATGGACACGCGTCGGCTTATTCCCCGAACTAGTGGCTGCCCGCGCGTTTATTCCGCCGCCACCACGTTCGCGGGCTGCCAATCCATCAGGATATGCCCCGGCTGGGCCTTCACGCGCTCGAGCCACGCGCGGATCGCGGGAAAGCTCGCGAGATCGAAATCGCAGGCATGCGCGAGATGGGTATAGGCATAAAGCGCGATGTCGGCGACGGTGTAGCGGTCGGCCACGAAATAACGGTGGTGCTTGAGGTGATGCTCCATCACGGCCAGCGAGCGGTATCCTTCTTCGATCCAGTCCTCGAGCGCGTGCTGCTGCAGCTCGCGGCCGCCTTTGACCAGCGCGAGCCAGAAATAGGCGGCGCCGATATTGGGCTCGATGCTGTGCTGTTCGAAGAACATCCATTGCAGGGCTTCGGCGCGATCGATCCGGTGCTCGGGCCGCAGCGGCGTTCGGCTCACCAAGTGCCATAGGATCGCGTTCGATTCGGCGAGGTAGCGGCCGGGTGCGGCTTCGAGCAGCGGCACCTGGCCGTGCGGGTTCTTGGCCAGGAACTCCGGCGTGCGGCTCTCGCCTTTGAGGATATCAATCTCGACCAGCCGGTAGGGGATTCCGAGTTGGGCGAGCGCGAGGCGCACCTTATAGCTGTTGCCCGATCGCTGCATCGAATAGAGCGTATACATCGCCTTCCCTCCGGCGGTGCTCCTCCGCCGTGTCTTTCGACGGCTTAACCCATCACGACGGCAATCTCATGACGCTATTGGGCTGCGACGAGCGGTCGCTGACTACCGCAATGGCGACGCGCAGTTCACATCTGCTGCCGCGTCCGTGAGGCGCAGAAAATCATTTCTGGCGTCATTCGGCCGCCACGCGATGGGCGCGGGCATGCGCGACGAGAGCATCGTCCTCCACCGGCACGATCGGTGCAAAGTCGCGGTGTGCGATCCATTCGGGGCGGGTGAATTTGGTGATGTGGTTGGAGACGGCGCACAGCGTGAGATATACGATCTTGCGCGGATAGGGCGTGATGTTCGGCGGTGAAGCATGCACGAGATTGCCGTGGAACATCAGCACCGAGCCCGGCTTGCCGGTTGGCGCCACGATGCCGATGCCGCCCAGCGGAGCCGCTTCGGCGCAAAGCCGCGTCACCGTCTCCGCATCTAGCGTCCAAAGCGGGTAGGAGGTCGTGTTCGTATCGTGGCCGGCTGCGAGCGTGCCGTGTTTGTGGCTCTTCGGAATGAACATCAGCGGGCCGTTGATGGGCAGAACCTCGTCGAGGAAGATCGAGATATTCATTGCGCGCGGCGTGGGCATGCCGTCGTCGCGCGCCCAGGTGCCGTAATCCTGGTGCCATTGCCAGACATCGCCCTCGAAGGCTGCCTTGGCGTTGATCTTGAACTGGTGGACGTAGACGCCTTCCCCGAACAACTGCTGCAGGGGCTCAACCAGACGCGGGTGATGCGCCATCAGTCGGAAGGCCTCATTGTAAGTATGGGCGGCGAAAGCGGTCCGCGGGGCGCCGGTTTTCTCGCGCCACACCTCCTGACGGTTGGTTCTGAAAATATTATCGGCCTCGCTGCGCAGAAGCGCGACCTCCTCCTCGGTGAAGCAATTCGGAAAAAACAGGTAACCCTGCTCGTCGAAGGTCTTGATCTGCTCGGATGTAAGCTTCATGGCGTCCTCCCGGGGACTTCGTGGCGGGCAGTCTAACGGCGGGCGGGGCCAAAATCACGTGCCGCTGTGTTCCGGGCGATCACACCGGTGTGTGCATCCAGATTGAGACTTGCCGGCGGCGGCGGCCCCTATTAGGAAGCTCGCGCCCGGCAACCGGAGATTCTCATGCCCCTGCTCGCAGAATCGCTCAAGCGCATCAAGCCGTCCGCCACCATTGCGGTTACGGACAAGGCGCGGGCGCTCAAAGCCGCTGGCCGCGACGTGATTGGATTGGGGGCCGGGGAGCCGGACTTCGACACGCCGGAGAATATCAAACGCGCCGCCATCAAGGCGATCGAAGGCGGCAAGGCGGCGAAGTACACCGCGGTCGACGGAATTGCGGAACTCAAAGCCGCCATCGCGCGCAAGTTCAAGCGCGAGAACGGCCTCGATTACAAGCCGAGCCAGATCATCGTCGGCACCGGCGGCAAGCAGGTGCTGTATAACGCGCTCGTCGCGACGGTTGATCCGGGCGACGAGGTGATTCTCGCGGCGCCCTATTGGGTGAGCTATCCCGAGATGGTCATGCTCGCCGGCGGGGAGCCGGTCGGCGTGCCCACGACGCTCGAGTCGGGTTTCAAGATGACCGCCGCGGCGCTCGAGCGCGCGATCACGCCGAAGACCAAATGGGTGCTGCTCAATTCTCCGTCGAATCCGACCGGCGCGGCCTACACCCGCGCCGAGCTCAAGCAGCTGACCGATGTCCTGGTCAGGCATCCGCATGTCTACGTGATGACCGACGACATGTACGAGCATCTCGTCTATGACGAGTTCGAGTTCACCACCGTGGCTCAGGTCGAGCCTCGGCTCTACGACCGCACGCTGACGGTGAACGGCGTCTCGAAGACCTATTGCATGACCGGCTGGCGCATCGGTTACGCCGGCGGGCCCGAGCCGCTGATCAAGGCAATGGCGATGATCCAGTCGCAGTCGACCTCGAATCCGACGGCGGTGTCGCAATGGGCGGCGGTCGAGGCGCTCGATGGACCGCAGGATTTTATCGCCAAGCACAACGCCATCTTCAAAGAGCGGCGCGACCTTTGCGTGTCGATGCTCAACCAGGCGCGCGGCATCCAATGTCCGAAGCCGGAGGGCGCGTTTTACGTCTATCCGTCTTGTGCCGGGGCAATCGGCAGAACTGCGCCGACCGGTCATAAGCTCGTCACCGACGAGGATTTCGTCACCGAGCTGTTGGAGGCCGAAGGCGTGGCGGTGGTGCAGGGCACGCCGTTCGGGTTCGGTCCCGCGTTCCGCATCTCGTATGCGACCAAGACCGAGGACGTGGAGGAAGCATGCCGGCGCATCCAGCGCTTTTGCGGCAACTTGACATGATGATCACGATCTTGCGTAAGGTCGGCCGGTGACGCGCAACCCGATCGGGCTTGTGCGGTCAAGCAAAGGGAGGGTCCATATGTTTCGTTCTGCCGTCGGGGCAGCAGCCCTGGCGCTCGCTGTTGCGTGCGCCGATCCAGCGGCCGCCCAGCGCGTGCGGGCCGGTGTCCTGACTTGCGACATCTCGGCCGGCATGAGCTTCATCATCGGCTCGCAGAAGGCGGTCGCCTGCACATTCGCGCCCGAGCCACCGGGACCGCAACAGGTCTACAACGGCTCGATCAGCAAGTTCGGGCTGGATATCGGTGCGACCGGCGGCGGGGTTATGGTGTGGGCCGTGTTCACGGACAGCATCGCGCCTCCTGGCCCGGGCTTTCTCGCCGGTGACTATTTCGGTGCGACAGGTCAGGTCACGGTCGCCGCGGGTCTCGGCGCCAACGTTCTCATCGGCGGTTCCAATAGTACGGTCGCATTGCAGCCGGTTTCGGTCTCCACTTCGGTCGGACTCAACCTCGCAGTGGGTGTGGCGGAACTACATCTGCGCTCCGGCCCCTGATCAGGGTGCAGTTCTGCGCAATCACGGCCGCCCTCGAGGCGGCCGTTTTCATTGGGATGAAGCGTCTGTCGTTCTACGCGCTTTGCCGTCGTGCGTGGGACACCGGCGCCTCTTGCCAAGTCCCCCTTCGGCCTGAAACGATGGCTCAAACGGTCTCACAGAACGGGCCGTATCTCGCTCGTTATCGGAGGCGCAGAATGGCACAGAACGGCACACGGGCTACGGGTCCACGGTGCATCGCGCTGGTGGGCCCGTTCCAGAGCGGCAAGACGACGCTGCTCGAGGCGATTCTCGCGCGCACCGGCGCGATCCAGCGTCAAGGCACGGCCGAGGCGGAGAACACGGTCGGCGACGCCAGCAAGGAAGCGCGTCATCACAAAATGAGCGTCGAACTCTCCGTCGCCAGCACCAATTTCATGGGCGACACTTATTCTTTCATCGATTGTCCTGGCTCGGTCGAATTCGTCCACGACATGCGCGCGGCGCTGCCGGCAGTCGACGCCGCGGTTGTCGTATGCGAGCTGGACGAAAAGAAGGTGCCGCAGCTTCAGCTCATTCTGCGCGAGCTTGAAGAGCAGAAAATCCCTCGGTTTCTGTTCGTCAACAAGACCGACAAGGCTGATTCCACCATCCACGACGTGCTGAGACTCTTGCAGCCCGCCTCGCGGGGCAAGTTGCTTCTGCGACAGATACCGACGTTCTCCGGCGATATCATCAGCGGCTTCGTCGATCTCGCGCTGGAGCGCGCATTCGTCTACAAAGAGCACGCGCCCTCGGAAGTTGTTCCGCTCGAAGGTGACGCGCTCGACCGCGAGAAGACGGCAAGGTTCTCGATGCTCGAGACGCTGGCCGATCACGACGACGAGCTGATGGAGCAGCTGCTCGAAGACATCCAGCCGCCGCGCGACAAGATTTTCGACGATCTGTCGAAGGAATTGCGCGAAAGCCTGGTCTGCCCGGTGCTGCTCGGCTCGGCCACGCGCACCAACGGGGTTCTGCGCCTCATGAAGGCGCTGCGTCACGAGTCGCCCGGCATTGCCGAGACCGCGAAGCGGCTCGGCGTCAAGGGAGGCCAAGCCGTCGTTTACGTGCTCAAGACCATCAATACCGCCCACGGCGGCAAGATGTCCGCCGTCCGCGTGCTCTCCGGAAAGATCGCAGACGGTGCCAATCTGATGAATGGAGACGGGCAAGTCGCGCGCGTCGCGGCTGTTTTCAAGCTCATGGGTCAACAGACCGAGAAACGCGGCGCCGCCGAAGCGGGCGATACCGTCGCCCTCGGCAGGCTCGATCACGCCAAGACCGGCGACACTTTGAGCGACGGACAAAAGCCGCATCCGCCGGTCGCCAAAGTCGTCCCCCATCCGCCAGTGCTGTCCATTGCAGTCGTGACCAAGGAGCGCAAGGACGACGTCAAGCTCGGCCAGGCGCTCGCGAAGCTGCTGGAGGAGGACTCCTCGATCAGCGTGGTGCACAATGCCGAGGCGCATGAAGTGGTGCTTTGGGGGCAGGGTGAGATGCAGCTGCGCGTCGCCACCGAACGGCTGGCCGACCGCTTCGGCATCGCCACGAGCGCGCACAAGCCCACGGTCGGCTATCGCGAGACCATCAAGAAGGGCATCGTGCAGCGCGGTCGCCACAAGAAACAGTCGGGCGGCCACGGCCAATACGGCGACGTCGTTCTCGATATCAAACCACTGCCGCGCGGGTCGGGCTTCAGCTTCAGCGAGGAGATCAAGGGCGGCGTGGTGCCGCGCAATTACATTCCTTCAGTAGAGGAAGGCGTCATCGAGGCGCTCAAGCACGGGCCACTGGGATTTCCGGTCGTCGACATTGCTGCGAAGCTGATCGACGGCTCATATCATACCGTCGATTCCTCGGACATGGCATTTCAGCTCGCCGGGCGGCTCGCGATCCACGAGGGACTGCCGCAGTGTCAGCCCGTGCTGCTCGAGCCGATCTACCAGGTCGAGATCGTCTGCCCGTCCGAGGCGACCGCCAAAATGAACGCCCTCATGTCGGGTCGGCGCAGCCAGATCCTCGGCTTCGACACGCGCGAGGGGTGGGACGGCTGGGACGTGGTGCGGGTGCAGATGCCGGAATCGGAGATCGGCGATCTCATCGTGGAGGTGCGCTCCGCCACTGCCGGCGTGGGCAGCTTCACCTTCAAGTTCGATCACATGGCCGAACTGATGGGGCGCACCGCCGAGCAGATCGTGGCGGCGCGTAAGGCGGCCGCGGCTTAATCGGGGTTGCGGCGGCCGTGATCGCGTTGCGCTAATCCCCGCCCGGAGCGCTGCCGTCCTCGCTAGTGACGATGTTTCGTTTCGGAATGATGGAAATCCGGCCGCTCGCTTCGAAGATCGCAAATTTGATCTCGTCCATGCGCTCGAGCCCGTCCTCCTCGCTGATGCGGGCGCGGCGCAGACTGGCTTCATCGCCATAGGAGACGAGAATTCTCGCGTTGAAACGCGCCAACGCGGTGACGCGCTGGAATCGTTCATAAGTCAGCGAGAGTCCGCCATCCGTCACCGTGCTCTTGCTCAGCGGCCCGTGTGCCAACAATCCGCTAAGGGCGACCAGAAGGATGACTGCCAGCACGATCCACGTCGCGCGCTCCGATCCCCAGAACGCGTTCTGGAGCCACATGTTCTCCAGGACGGGATAATTGCGATTATGGCGCTCGCGCATGAAAATGGCCGCGCCGCACTCAATGGAAACGCGGGCTTGGCTGTCTCGGTTCCCACCTTGTTGCCGTGCATCATCACTGAACTCTGGCGCAGCCGTGACTTGCCCGTGATGGCGTGCCGGCGTATCGAGGAGCGCGTCTGCATCTTCTAGGGACGACCAGCCATGCACGTCATTCGCCGCCGCGGGTGGGAAATCCCCGAATGCCTTGCCACGCCCGAGCACCTCTTCTTGAACCGCCGCGCTTTGCTGGCCGGTAGCGGCGCGGCCGCGTTCTCGCTCGCGCCCAAGATTGCGCTCGCGCAGCGCATCAGCGACCTGCCGGACCCGACCAAGGACCTCTATCCGGTCGACCGCAATGAAAAATACGCGCTCGATCGACCGGTCACCGACGAGAAGATCAATACCAACTACAATAATTTCTACGAGTTTGGCTCGACGAAGACTGTCGCGAAGGCGGCGCAGGCGCTCAAGCCGCGGCCATGGACGGTCAAGATCGATGGCATGGTGGAGACGCCGCAGGAGATCGGTATCGACGATTTCATCCGCAAGATGCCGCTGGAGGAGCGGCTCTATCGCCATCGTTGCGTCGAGGCGTGGTCGATGGCCATTCCGTGGAGCGGTTTTCCGTTCGCCAAGCTGGTGGAATTGGCCAAGCCTTTGTCCGCGGCAAAATACGTGCGGATGGAGACCTTCCTCGATTCTTCGGTCGCGCCCGGCCAGAAGCAGAGCTGGTATCCCTGGCCCTATGTCGAGGGCCTGACCATCGCCGAGGCGACCAACGAGCTCGCCTTCCTCGTCACCGGCGCTTACGGCAATCCGGTATCCAAAGTGCAGGGCGCACCGTTGCGTCTGGCGGTGCCTTGGAAATACGGCTTCAAGTCGATCAAGTCGATCGTGCGTTTCACCTTCACCGATCAGCGCCCGAAGAGCTACTGGGAGGCGTTGCAGGCGTCAGAGTACGGCTTCTGGGCGAACGTCAATCCCCAGGTCCCGCATCCGCGCTGGAGCCAGGCCACCGAAGAGCTCATCGGGCGCAATGAGCGCCGGCCGACGCTCATCTTCAACGGCTATGGCGAGTATGTCGCCGATCTCTACAAGGGGCTCGAGAAGGAGCGGCTCTGGGCCTGAGCGATCGCCTGCTCATCCGGTCGCGGCGCAGCCGATTGATCCGGTAGCCGCCGCTGATCCGCGATCGTCGTCGGGCTTCGGGCGCAATCCGCCGCGCTGAGCACGCTCTACGGATTTTCCCCCGCTTCTACCTCGGCGAGCTTGCTGCGCCAGTCCTTGCGGCTGCGGATGAGTGACAGCGCTGCCAATGCCAGCAGCGCGGCGCACAGGCCGAGCAGCGCCGCCGCAATCGGACGCTGGAAGAAAATCGCCCAGTTGCCGTTCGACATGATCAGCGATTGGCGCAGCGACATCTCGAAGGTTGGCGCGATCACCAGGCCGAGCACCAGCGGCGCGGGATCGAAGCCGAATTTACGCAAACCATAGCCGATGATGCCCATGATCAGCATGATCCAGACGTCGACGATGGAGTGGCTGACCTCGTACACGCCGATGATGCAAAACATGATCACCAATGGATAGAGATAAGCGTAGGGAATCCGCAGCACGTTCACGAAAATGCCGACAAGCGGCAAATTGAGCGCGAGCAACATCAGGTTGCCGACATACATCGAGGCGACGAAGCCCCAGAACACGTTGGGGTGCTCGTTCACCAGCGTCGGCCCGGGCGGGACGCCGTGGATCATCAGCGCCGCGATCAGCACGGCGGTGATCGGGCCGGTGGGAAGGCCGAGCGCCAGCATGGGCACGAACGCGCCCGTCGAGGCCGCGTTGTTGGCCGATTCTGGTCCGGCGACGCCCGCAACCGCGCCCTTTCCGAATTCCTCCGGGTGCTTGGAAAGCCGCCGCTCGACCCCGTAGGAGAGAAAGCTCGAAATGATGTGAGCGGAGCCGGGCGTAAGCCCGATCAGAAAGCCGAGCACCGAACCGCGCGCGATCGGCATGGCCGATTGCCGCCATTCGTCCCGGCTGGGCAGCAGTTCGCGCAGCCTGGGCGCGATCACCTTGCCAACGACGGTCGCGGACGGCGTCGACAAGATCTCGCCGAGACCGAACAGGCCGATCGCGACCGGGACGATGCCAATCCCGTCGCCAAGCTCGGCGATATCAAAGGAGTAGCGAAAGTGGCCGGTCATGTTGTCGATGCCTATGGTGCCCAGCAGGAGCCCGAAACACGCCATCAGCAGCGTGCGCGGCAGGGACGTCGCCGACATGTAGGCAAGGAAGATGAGGCCGAGCACGAGCAGCGCGGCATATTCCGGCGGCCCAAAGCGCAGCGCGAATGTCGCGAGCGGTGGCGCGATCAGCGTCAGCATGATCACCCCGAACGTGCCGGCGATCCAGGATCCGACGGCGGCGATGCACAAGGCTGCGCCGGCGCGGCCTTTCTGCGCCATGGCGTAGCCGTCGATGCAGGTCATGACCGAGGAGGCTTCGCCCGGAATCCGCATCAGGATCGAGGTGGTCGAGCCGCCGTACTGCGAACCGTAGTAGATGCCGGCGAGCATCACCACCGACTTGGTGGTGTCGAGACCGAAGGTTGCGGGCAGGAGAATGCTGATGCCGGAAAGCGGCCCGATGCCGGGAAGTACGCCGACGATGGTGCCGACCAGGCAGCCGAGAAAGGCATACCACAACACATCGGGCTGGAGCGCGACCGAGAAGCCGAGCAGAAGGCTTTCCACGGTGCCCATCACTGGAATCCGAGAATGCCGCGTTCGAGCGGCGTCTTGAGCGCCACGGCGAACAAGAGATAGGTCAGCGCGACAACGCCGATGCTGAAAGCGGCGGCGACAAGCGGGTGGCGCCGCTCGGTGCCGAAAGTCAGCCCAAACAGCAGCAGCGCCGTCGTTACGAGGAAGCCTAGCGTTTGGTAGAGCGCGATGGCGGCGGCGGTGATCGCAACGACCCGCGCGGCGTGCGGCAGGTCCCCCCACGCAACGGTCGCGACCGGCGCGCTCTCGTTCGCGCGCAGGATGAGCAGCAGACCGAACAAGATGAGAAAGCTGGCGACGAGCTTCGGCATCATGCCCGCGCCCGGGAACGACAGCGTGCCGACCGGCAGATCGCCGCTGAGCGCGAACACGAGCAGGCCGAAGGCGACAAAGATGGCGCCGGCGATGTGGTCTCTGCGCAGAGTCACGCTCTTTCCGTTCCCTCTCGCCGGCGCAAGCCCTGCACGGAGTTCAACCCGCTCGATTTATCGTCCTTTGCAATGGTGGGCGGCCCGAAGTCACCCCTCGACCTTGCCGATCGAGCGGATCGCCGCCTCGATTCGCTTGCTGTCGGCGTCCCAGAATGCCGCGAATTCCGCCTGATCCATGTAGGCGAGCTCCTGTCCGAGATTGGCAAGGGCCGCCTTGAACATGTCGCTGTGCGACGCCTTATCGACCACTTCGCGCAGATAGGTGATGACATCCGCCGGTGTGCCCTTGGGCGCGAACAGGCCGACCCAGAGATAATATTCGATGTCGTAGCCCAACTCCTTCATCGTCGGCACATCGGGGAGCGCCTTGGAGCGTCGCGCGCCGAACAAAGCAAGCGGCCGCGCCTTGCCCGCCTTGATCTGGGAGAGGCTCGCCGAAATCGACGACACCAGCATCTGCGAATTGTCGCCGAGGAATGCGGTTAGCGCCGGGCCGCCGCCCTGGGTCGGTAAATGCCTGAGCTTCAAGCCGCCGGCAGCGGCGGCGAACAACGCGGTCGGGATGTGGAGCGCGCCGTAAAGCCCTGACGAGCTGAAGACGATTTCGTTTGGGCGCTTCTTGGCGTCGTTGACGAGTTCTTTGAGCGTCTTGTAGGGCTGCTGATCATTGACGATCAACACGCATGGATCGGCCACGAACCGCGCGATCGGGATGAAGTCGGCGCGCGTGAACTTTGGCGTGCGTCCGAACAGCTTGTCGACTTCGGCGAAACCGGAGATCGAAGTGATATGCAGAAGCAGCGTATAGCCGTCTGGCTTCGCATTGGCGACGAACTGCGCGCCGACCGCGCCTGCGGCGCCGGATTTGGTTTCGATCACCACCGGCTTCTGCACCATCGGCTCCATTACAGCGGCGAGCGGGCGCCCGACCACGTCCGCCGCACCACCCGGCGGGAACGGGTTGATCATGACGATCGCGTGCGTCGGATAGACCGCATCCTGCGCGAACGATGCTTTGAGCGTGACGGCCGCGGCGGCGGAGCCGAAGATGAAGCCGCGTCTATCCATGCTGTCCTCCCAGGATGGCGTCACGGACGTTCCTGCGTGCCGCGATGCTAGGAGGCGGGCCAAGTAGGGTCAACCTCGCGCGTCCGCGGCATAAAAGAACGTACGACCGCTAATCGATGATCGCTACGGCGCGCGTCCAGCCAGCGGAACCGCCGCGCACTTTGACCGGAAAGCAGCTCACCATGAAGCCATCGGCCGGAAGCGCCTCGAGATTGTTGAGCTTCTCGATATGGCAATAGCCAATCTCGCGGCCGGCACGGTGGCCCTCCCAGATCAGGCTGGGATCGCGGGTCGTGCGATATTTCTCCTTCGTGTGGACGAATGGTGCGTCCCAGCTCCAGCCGTCGGTGCCGGTCACGCGCACGCCGCGCTCGAGCAGGTAGAGAGTTGCCTCGCGGCCCATGCCGCAGCCCTTGCTGACGTAATCGGGACGGCCGTAGGCGACGCCCGCGCTCGTGTTCACCAGCACGATCTCGAGCGGCGCGAGTTGATGCCCGATGCGGCCAAGCTCGGCTTCGATGTCGCGGGCGCTCGCCACATAACCATCGGGGAAATGACGGAAATCGAGTTTGACGCCAGGCTGAAAGCACCATTCGAGCGGGACCTCGTCGATCGTAATCGCACGTTTCCCGCGATCCATGGTGGAGGCGAAATGCCACGGCGCGTCGAGGTGGGTCGTGTTGTGCGTCGAGAGCCTGATCCATTCGATCGCCCAGCCTTCACGATCGGGTAAATCTTCTTCGCGTAGCCCAGGAAAGAACTTGATCAGGTCCGCCGCCGTCTGCTGGTGGCTGAAGTAATCGACTTTTGGTCCGTAACCGGGCGGATCGGCCGCAACGTCGTTCTCCAGCGGCACCGAAATGTCGATCAACTTGCGTGCCATGTGCAGCACTCCTTATGCTTCAATTTCCGCAGCGCCGTCCGTTTCATTACGCCGGCGACTGCAAGCCAGATGCGAACGAGGACATCATGCCGGCCTACTGGATTGCGCGATCCAAGATCAACGATCCGACCGAATACAAGAAATACACCGACCTCGTGCCGGGCATCATCGCCAAGTTCGGCGGCAAAGTGCTCGCGCGCGGCGGCCGGTACCAGGTCATGGAAGGGCCGGCCAAGTTCCACCGCTTCGTAGTGATCGAGTTTCCCACCTTCGAGCAGGGCGTCGCCTGCTTCACCTCGCCCGAATACGACCGTGCCGCGGCCTTCCGCCGCAGCGGCGCCGGCGAAGTCGAAACCGTTATTGTCGAAGGCGGCGATGCGACACGTTAGCGGCCCACTAGCGCGGCCCCGCCGGTTGCCCATAAAATGGCGCAAAAACGAGCATAACGGGAGGATGACGATGCAGCATCACGCAATCCAGCGGGCAGTGAACTGGCTTGCCCGACTTTGCGCGGGCCTCGCAACGTGCGCGCTGCTGGCAGGCGCAACATGGGCCCAATCCGGCGAGCCGATCAAGATCGGCTACAGCATGGCGCTGACCGGCGGACTCGCGCCGAACGGCAAGTCGGCGCTGCTGGCGCAGAAGATTTGGGAAGAGGAGGTCAATGCGAAAGGCGGCCTGCTCGGTCGTCCCGTCAAGCTCATCTACTATGATGACAAGAGTTCGCCGGCCGAAGTGCCGTCGATCTATACGAAGCTGCTCGACATCGACAAGGTGGATCTGATCATCGGGCCCTATGCCACGGCCATGATCGCTCCGGCCATGCCGATCGTGATTCAACGCAAGAAGACTTTCGTTGGATTGCTTGGTCTCGCGGTGAACAGCGAGTTCAACTATCCCAACTACTTCGCGATGATTCCCTCCGGCCCGGACGCGAAGCCGGCCTTCACCAAGGGCTTCTTCGACGTCGCCATGGCGCAGGACTCAAAGCCGCAAACGGTGGCGATCGTGGCCGCAGATCAAGAGTTTTCGCGCAATGCGGCCGACGGGGCGCGCGAGAACGCGAAGAAGGCGCAGCTCAAAGTCGTCTACGACAAGACCTATCCGCCGTCGACGACGGATTTCGCGCCAATCGTGCGCGCGATCCAGGCCACCAACCCTGACCTCGTTGTGGTCTGCTCCTATCCGCCCGACTCGGTCGGCATGGTTCGTGCGGTGAACGAGATCGGCTTCAAGCCCAAGATGATCGGCGGGGGCATGGTCGGCCTGCAGGCGACTGCGATCAAGACGCAGCTCGGTCCGCTGCTCAATGGCTTCACCAACTACGACTTTTGGTTGCCGGTGCCGAAGATGGATTTCCCTGGCGTTGCCGATCTCATGAAGCGCTATCAGGCGCGCGCCGCGGCCGAAGGCGTCGATCCGCTCGGCTACTACATGGCGCCGTGGGGATACGCGCAGCTGCAGGTGCTGCAGCAGGCGGTGGAGGGCACTAAGAGTCTCGATGATGCCAAGCTCGGCGACTACATCCGCGCCAACACGTTCAAGACCGTGGTCGGTGACGTGAAATTCGGTAAGGGCGGTGAATGGGCGGAGTCGCGCGTGCTGCAGGTGCAGTTCCAGAACGTCAAAGGCAACGACGTCGCGCAATTCAAGGACATCTCGACGCAGGTCGTGGTCTCGCCCGCGCAGTACGAGTCGGGCAAGGTGATCTACCCTTACGAGAAGGCGAAATAGGCTCGCCCCTCAGCCCGCCGTCGTCCATAACACGGCGGCCCGGTCCGAACTGGAACACGAGCGCAAGTCGGCGTCGCCGGCTTGCGCTCTTCGGCTAGAGCCCGAGATAAAACTTGCGGATCAGCTCGTTGTTGTTGAGCTCGTCGGCGGAGCGGCCTTCGAACGCGATCTGGCCGTGGACGATGACATAGCCGCGGTCGGCGATGCGCAGCGCTTGCGGGAAGTTCTGCTCCGCCATCAGTACCGTGAGCTTGTACTGGTCCTTGAGCTCCTTGATCTTGTCGATGGTGCGGCTGACTAGCACCGGCGCCAGGCCGACCGAGGGCTCGTCGATCAAGAGGATGCGAGGCGCCAGCATCAACGCGCGTGCCAAGGCGAGCATCTGCTGCTCGCCGCCGCTCATCGAGCCGGCGAGCTGGCCGCGCCGCTCGGCCAGGCGCGGGAAGCATTCGAAGCAGAAATCCAGGTTGGACTTCAGCGCGGCGCGCGCCTTGCGCCGGAAGGCGCCGAGCAGGAGATTTTCCTCGACGGTCAGACGCGGAAACAGGCGGCGGCCTTCGGGCACCAACGCGATGCCGAGATCGACGATCTGCTCCGTGCTGCGACCGACGAGGTCGTATTTTTCGCCGTCGATCTCGACCACGATGCGTCCGGCGCGTGGGCGCACGATCCCCATGACGCATTTCATCAGCGTCGACTTGCCATTGCCGTTCGTCCCGAGCAGCACCACCGTCTCGCCCGAATTGACGTTGAGCGACACGTCCTCGAGCACGCGCACGGCGCCGTAGGCGGCGTCGATCTTCTCGATGGTGAGGCTATTGGCCAATATACGCCCTCTCCACCTCGGAATCGCGGATCACCGTATCGGGCGCGCCGTCCGCGATTTTCTTGCCGGACACCAGCACGATGATTCGCTGCGAGAACTTCATGACCGCACGCATGATGTGCTCGATCAGGATGATGGTGATCCCGCGCTCGTTGAGCCGAATGAGTAATCCCACAATGTCGTCCACCTCCGAATGCGAAAGGCCCGCCATGGATTCGTCGGCAATGAGGAGCTTCGGCTCGGCGGCCATGGCGCGCGCGAGTTCGAGCTTGCGCATCTCCACCTGCGTGAGATCGCGCGGCAGGTGGGTTGCTTTGTCGGCGAGACCGACGAGCTCCAATAGCTCGGCGCAGCGTGCATCGAGTTCGGTCGGGGAAAGCGCGTGTCCCGGCCGCGCGTTCACCGTATAGAGGAGCGGCACCCGCAGATTGCCGGCCACCGTCAATGTCGTGAACGGGCGTGGAAGCTGAAAGCTGCGCGCTATGCCGCGGCGGGTGCGCTCATGGGTCAGCAGCCGGTCGACCGTCTCGCCGTTGAAGCGCACAGTGCCGGTTTCGTTCACGAGCGTCCCGCAAATGCAGTTGACCAAGGTCGATTTGCCGGAGCCGTTGGGACCGATCAAGCCGACGCGTTCGCCCTCGGCGACGGCGAGATCGATTCCGTCGAGTGCGACAAAGCCGCCGAAACGTTTACTCAAACCGGCGACCTCGAGCAGCGGGCTAGGCATCACTTTGCCCTTCCGCGCGTCCAGCCCTGCACCAGCCCGACGATGCCGTTTGGAGCGATGATGACGAACGCGACCAGCAGCAAGCCGACGATGAGAAGGTTGACCGCCGACGAAATGGTCACGGTCGCGATCTGCTGCAACGATCCAAGCAGGATAGCGCCGATCAGTGGCCCGACCCAGCTGGTCGTGCCGCCAATCATTGGCATGGCGATCGAGTTGACGGCGTATTCGAGCCCGAAGGCGGACGACGGCTGAAGATAGCCGATATAGTAGGGGAAAGGCGCTCCCGCCATGCCCATGAGCGCTCCGGACAGTGTGGTGGCGATGAGCTTGAGGCGCAGCGTCGGCACGCCGGAGGCTTCCGCCGCCAGCTCATCGTCGCGGATCGTGGCGAAACCATAGCCGAGCTGCGACCGCTCGATACCGCGCGCAATGGTGAGCGCGAAGACCGTCAGCGCGAGCATCAATAGAAACAGGTATTGGATGTACGGGCCGACGAGCGCAATCTCGTTCGGCCGAATGATGTAGGCGCCGCGCGAGCCGCCGACATAGTCCCAGTTGACGACCAAGGTCTGCAGCACGACGGCGAGTGCGAGCGTGGCGATCGCGAAAAAGGCGCCGCGCAGCCGCAGCGTCAAATAGCCCATGCCGAACCCGACGACTCCCGACACGATCCCGCCGGTAACGATCAATAGTGGAATCGGCAATGGATACAATTTGTGCAGGAACACCGTCGCATAGGCGCCCAGCGCAAAGAACGCGGCCGAGCCGAAATTGACGTAGCCGGTATATCCGCCGAGAATATTCCAAGCGGTCGCCAGGACCACGAATTGCAGAACGGTGTAGCCGGCGAAGAACACGTAATCGTTGCTCACCAGGCGCGCAGCGAAGAACACGACAGCCGCGACCGCGATCGAAATCAAGAAAAAGACCGGCGTTCGCACGATCGGCAATCCTAACGACCGAGCAGACCCGCCGGCCGAAATGCGAGGGTGAGCAGTAGGACCCCGAACGCCACCGCAGGCGCCCAGGACGGGCCGTAAAACGTGGCGGTGAAGCTCTCAATGATGCCGAGCAGCATCGCGCCGATCACGGTCCCGGGAAGGCTGCCGAGCCCGCCGAGTACGCAGATCGCAAAGACCCGGCCGATATACTCGCGTCCGACCGAGGGCTCGACCGGCTGGATGATGATCAGCAGCGCACCGGCGACGGCTGTGGTCGCGATGGAAATGCCGAACGCGATGCGCTTGATGCGGATCGGCGAGACGCCCATGAGCCGCAACGCCAGCTGATCCTGCGCCACGGCGGAGATCGCACGTCCGATGAACGTGTGCGAGAGGTAAAGTTCGAGCGCAGCAAACATAGCAAGCGCGGCAATGCAGGGCACGAGCATGCGCAATGGAAAATCCATCACGCCGATGTGCCAGCTCGGCCCGATATAGGGCGCTTCGACGTAGCGGTAGTCGACGCCGAAGACCAGAATGAGCATCACCTCCGTGACGAAGAGCAAGCCGAAGAAGAAAGACAGGCCGCGCAGCGCCTCCTGCCCGCGCCGCTCGAAGGATTCGTAGTAGACCTGATAGATGCCGGCGCCGAGGAGATAAAAGGCCGGCAGCATGATGATGCTGGTCGCGATCGGATCGATGCCGAGGCGGGCGTTGACGATGTAGGCGATATACGAGCCGAGGATGATGAAGGCAGGATGCGCGATGTTGACGATGTCGAGGATGCCGAAGGAAATCGATACGCCGATTGTGACCGCCGTATAAAATCCACCGAGCAGGATGCCGGCGATCAGCGCGTTGATCAGCAGATCGAAGCTGAGGCCCACCTGCTCCCCCAAAGCCTCGCTCCGCCGACGTGCTCATGCGCGCGGGCGAGCCGTTTGCTTGTGAGTGTGCAGGAACGCTGTCGCCTTGGCTAGCCTGTTTGATCGCGCGGGCGGGGCGACGCGTGCTCGCCTCTGCTGCTTGGATCGGCGAAGTTGTGCCCGCCGCTTACGCTGCGGCCTTCGGACGCACGCTTTCGGGCAGCGGCAGCGGCTGGTTGGCGCTCTGCAGGAATTCCACGGTCATGAAGACCATCTCTTTGTCGCCGAGATTTTCGAGATCGTGCACCTTGAACTCGCCGCGGCCATAAGTTTCGTGCCGGGTTTTGCCGGGCGCGTAGGTATACTCGACGGTGGTCCCGTCGTGTACGTGCTGGCGTCCGCGGCCGCCGGTCACTGCGGTCCAGAAATAATCGAGCACGTGACGGTGGAATCCAATGCGCTCACCGGGCTTGAGGCGGATGGTCCACACGCGTACGCGATCGCTCTCCGACACCAGCGCGTTGCCGACGCAGGGATTGGGATTGTTCTTCTCCCGCTCGAACTCTGCAAAGATTTCCGGCGGCCACGGTGACTTCATCGCGGTTTCCGGCTGCTTGTCCAGCATCGTCAGGGCCATGGCATTCCTCCAGGTTTGGCCCGATATATAGCAACTTTTGCCCGGCAGGAAACGACAGGATCGAGCGAAATGCGCAGGCCGAGGAGGCACGCGCTCATCGTCGGCGGCTCGATGAGCGGGCTCTTGGCGGCGCTGCTGCTGCGCCGCGCCGGTTGGCAGGTCGATGTGTTCGAGCGGGTCGAGGGTGAGCTTGCGGATCGCGGCGCCGGCATCGTCGCGCAGCCTGATCTGATCGAGACGCTGCGGCGGCTCGGGATCGACGCCACCGATCTGGGCGTTGAGATCACGACGCGCAAAATCCTAGACGCCTCCGGCCGCTTGGCCGGCGAGTTTGCCTGTCCCCAGGTTTTGACCGCCTGGGAGCGCGTCTACCGGCTGCTGCGAGACGCGTTCCCTCCCGAGCATTACCACCGCGGCCGCGGCGTCAGCGGCTTCGTGCAAACCGAGCGCTCTGTCCTGGCGCAGTTTGGCGATGGCGGCGCGGCGGAAGGTGACCTGCTGGTGGGCGCGGACGGCCTTCGTTCCACCATCCGCCAGCAGTGCCTGCCGCAGCTGCTGCCGAGCTACGCCGGTTACGTGGCCTGGCGCGCGTTGATTGCGGAGGCGGCGTTTCCGCCGGCGATCCATCGCGAGCTGTTCGATTCCATGGTCTTCTGCCTGCCGCCGGGCGAGCAGTTTTTGGGTTATCCGGTCGCCGGCCCCGATAACGATCTGCGTCCAGGGCAGCGCCGCTACAACGTGGTTTGGTACCGGCCGGCCGACGAGGACACCGAACTCAAGCGTCTGCTCACCGATGAGACCGGCACGACCCACACGATATCGATCCCGCCGCCGCTGATCCGGCGCGAGGCGATTGCGCAGATGCGCGCGGCCGCCGAGTGGCTGCTCGCGCCGCAATTCGGTGAGGTGGTGCGCATGATCGCGGAGCCCATCTTGCAGCCGATCTACGATCTGGAAACGCCGCGCATGGCGTTCGGCCGGGTTGCCATCATCGGCGACGCGGCTTTCGTCGCGCGTCCGCACGTCGCCGCCGGCGTCGCCAAGGCGGCAGACGATGCGGCAGTGATGGCTGCGGCGCTGGACGCGGATGACGTCGAGCCGGCGCTGCGACGCTTCGAGGCGCAACGGCTGCCGGTCGGACGGCGCATCATCGAGCGCGCCCGCCACCTCGGCGCCTACCTCCAGGCGATGCAGACCGCCGAGGAGCGCGCCCGCTCACGCCGTCACAGCATTCCCGAAGCGGTGCTGGCGGAAACCGCGGTGCTCGACTTTTTGCGGGAGTAATGACGGGTGCCTGCGAGGTGATCTCGGAGCAGACCGTGCGGCGTTCGATCGCCACTTTCGCGAGCATCCGCTCGTCCGTTATCACGGCACTCATTCCCGCGGCTTCCGTAGCAACCCAGCCACGGGATAGCGCGACAATCCGCGATTTAAGGTGCTGAGCACACGGCGGCCCTCACGGCCGCTTCGCCCGCTGCCTTGTCTTTCGCTTCACGCCCGCCATCTTCTCCAGCACGGCGCAGACCGCCGCGGTGTCGTGCGCGGCGTGTCCGCCGCGCATCGCCTTGTCGTAGATCGGCACGGTCGCGTCGAACATTGGCGTCGGGCAGCCGAGCGAGTGCGCGAACTCGCCGATCACGGCCATGTCCTTTTGCCAGACCGATATCTTCATGCTGGCGTCCTCGTAACGATCTCTCACCATCATCGGCGCCCGCAACTCGAAAACGCGCGAGTTGGCCGCGCCCGATCGAACCATGTCGAACACCGTCTGTGCGTCGAGGCCGGCCTTGAGCCCGAGCACCATCGCCTCGGCGCTGGCGACGTTGTTGATGGCGACGAGAAGATTGGCGACGTACTTCATGCGGCTGCCGTTGCCGAACGCGCCGAGGTCATGCACCGCGCGCGCGAACGCGGCAAACAGCGGACGCAAGGCGCGGATCGCCTTGGGCTCGCCGCTCGCATAGATGACCAGATCCTTCGTCTTGGCCTGGGCGCCGGTGCCGCTCACAGGACAGTCCAGCATCACGTGGCCGGCTTTGCGCAGCGCACGCTCTGCCCTGAGCTTGTCGTCGATGGCAAACGTGCTGGCCTCGACGACAATGCGCGGCGACACGCGTGCCTGAATGATCGCCTCTACCGTTGCGTCGAGCGCGGTGGGCTTCGGCAGGCTGGTGATGATGGTCTTGACGTCGGCCGAGAGCGCCTTCGCATCGGGCGCGATCTCGATGCCGGCGCGTGCCATGGCGCGGCGGCGGTTCGCATCGATGTCATAGCCTGTTACGCGCCATCCGGCTGCAACGATATTGCGCGCGAACGCGCCTCCCATGATGCCCAGCCCGACGATACCGACTTTGCTTTTCGCCATGGTCCGTCCTCAGTTGCCGATCGACGCGGGGGCGGACGCTACACGGCGGCTTCCGCTGCGTTCAAGCGCAATGTATCGTCGCCAGCAACTCCCCGAGATGGCAGGTTGGAAACGAGCGTAAGGAGGCACGTCCGATGCAAATCGGGATCGCCGGGATCGGCAAAATGGGCGCGGCGATCGCGCTTCGCCTCATCGAAGTCGGACACACGATCACGGTCTGGAACCGCTCCCCCGAGAAAGTAAAGCCCATTGCTGCTGCCGGCGCCGCCGTCGCCGCGACACCCGCCGAGCTCGCGAGCATAAACGATGCTGTCATCACCATTCTCACCAATGCCGCCGCCATCGAGGCGGTCTATGGCGGCGCCTCCGGATTGCTCGCTCCCGATGTTCGGGGAAAACTTTTCATGGAGATGAGCACGGTCGAGCCGCGCACCGAGGTCGAGCTCGCGGCCAGAGTGCGTGCGAAGGGCGCCGCCTTCGTCGAGTGTCCGGTCGGCGGTTCGACCGGTCCGGCCCGGCAGGGCAAGCTGATCGGTTTGATGGGAGCCGAGGGCGCCGACGCCGCGCGCGCGCAGCCGATCCTCGAACAGCTTTGCCGCCGGCTCGAACATTGCGGCCCGATCGGTTCCGGCTCGGTGATGAAGCTCACCATCAACATGCCGCTGATGATCTATTGGCAGGCGCTCGGGGAGGCGCTCGCGCTCTGCCGCCCGCTCGGGCTCGACCCGGCGCGGATCATGGACCTGCTCGCTGATACTTCGGGCGGCCCGAACGTGCTCAAGGTGCGCGGCGCCGGCGTGGCGCAGATGCTCAAGGGTGGGGAGGCCGGGCCGGTCACTTTCGACGTCGACAGCGCGGTCAAGGATTTGCACACCATGCTGGCCGAGGGGAAGGCGCGCGGAGTGGCGCTGCCGCTGACGGAGAAGACACTCGCCTGCTACGAAGAAACCAAACGAAACGTTTCGGGCGCGGCGGAGGTGTCCGCCGTCTCGGTCTACTGGGCAAACCGCGCGATGCAGCGCTCTGAAACCGTTTGAGCCACACACGTACTGTCTCGACAAGGAGCCGATATGTCTAGTGTAACGCTTGCTCAAGCCTCGACCATCGTCGACACCGCCCTCAAGAAGGGCCGAGAGACGAACTGCGCCCCGCTCACTGTCGCCGTGCTCGACGCAGGCGGTCACCTCGTGGCGTTCAAGCGCGAGGACAAATCCGGCCTGCTGCGCTTCGACATCGCCTTCGGCAAAGCGTGGGGCGCGCTGGGCATGGGCTTCGGCTCGCGCACGCTCGCGGCGCGGGCGGCCAAGACGCCGCAGTTCTTCACGATGCTGGCGGCGGCCAGCGGCGGACGCATGGTGACCAATCCGGGCGGCGTGTTGATCAGAAGCGCAGCCGGCGACATCGTCGGGGCGGTCGGCATTTCCGGCGATACCTCCGATCGCGACGAGGCCTGCGCCATCGCCGGCATCGAGGCGGCGGGGCTCAAGGCGGATCCCGGACAGGACGCGAGCTGAGCGGCTACTGCTGACGTGCTCATTTTTTCCGATCGTCCTCGCGAAAGCGGGGACCCACTCTTTCGCCCTGAATTCCCGCTTGCGCGGGAATGAACGGAGTCTTGCTCGGCGGCCCGCAGCTCTCGAGCGGCGATACTCAGCCGCGATGGCGGCCGCCGGTGATTTGCCGCCTGCGATCATTTGCCGCGGTCGGCATCGCCAGCACGCGCTCCCAGGCGCCGTGGATATTGGCCACTTGCGCTTCGAAGCACTCGAGGAAGCGCCGCGCCAGCGCGCTCAAGGTACGCCGCCCCGGCTGAATGATCACGAATTCGCCACGCAGCGTCGGCTTGACGATTGGATTGACGACGAGATCGCCTTTATCGAGGTCATTGATGCAGATGAGGCTCGGCAGCACCGTGACCCAATCCGAACGCGCGACGAATTCGAGCGTGCCGATCATGGCATCCATTTCCAGCATGGCGGCGATCTCCACCCCATGCGTCTGGAAATAGGTTTCGAGGTTGCGGCGGCGGACGTTCTGCGCCCCGGGCACGACGATTTTCAGCGGCGCGCAATCGGCGAGCTGCACCGGTGCGAGTGGCGTGAGCCCCCGCTGCCGGCCTGAGAGCAGCATCTCACGGTCGCGCACCAGCAGCCGGGATTTCAGCCCCGTGCGTCCCTCGAAGGCCGGCACGATGGCGAAATCGAGCTCGTTGGCTAGCACCATGTCGGTGAGAAAGGCGCTGTAACCCTCCAAAACGTGCAGCCGCACGTTGGGATGACGGGGAACGAAATCCTCCAAGGTGGGCGCCAGCACCGCCCGGGTGAAGGTGGGCATGAGCCCGACGCGCAAATCGCCGCTGATCTGGCCTGCCAGGCTGCGCGCTTCCTCATTGGCGTGTTCCAGGCGGCCGACGGCTTCGATGCAATTCTTGTAATAACGCAGCCCCGCCGGCGTCGGCACGATGCCGCGCGCGGAGCGCTCGAACAACTTGACGCCGAGCGCGCGCTCGACCGCGGCGACGTGCTGCGAAATGCCGGACTGCGTCGCGTTCTCGCGCTCGGCGGCGCGCGTGAACGAACCTTCCTCGCAGGCGGCGATGACGGCGCGAACCTGGCGCAGCGCGATGTCGGCCATGCCGCTATCTATCACAAAAACTGATGCCCAGACGTAAAATATATTATTTTGGCAAGGCCGACCGCAAGGCTAGGGTTCGCGCCTGAAGAACAAGAACATCCGCGCTCTTTGCGCTCGCGAGGGTCAATGGGAACGGCCAACTTCGGCATCGCAGGATTGGATTGGCAGCAACGCGTCAACTGGGACCGGTTGAGGAAATATCGGACCGAGCGCGCGCGCGAGCACATGAAGATGCACGGCCTCGGCGCGCTGTTGTGCATGTACGACGAGAACGTGCGCTATCTCACCGGCACGCTCACGCCCGGCTGGAACCGGCTCAAGCCTGGGTTGCGCTACGCGCTGCTGTGCGGTGACGGCGCGCCGGTGCTGTTCGAGCAGGGGGACCTCGGCTTTCAGATCGAACGCCACTCGCCGTGGATCCCGAAAGAGAACGTCCGCTACTCCTATGCCTGGATCAAAGGCGCGGCCGGTCCCGCCTCACAACAGCAGGTGAAGAAATTCACCGATGCGATCCTTTACGAGATGAAGCGTCACGGGGTCGCTGGGCAAAAGCTTGGCGTCGACTTCATCGACATCAACATGATCAGCATCTTCAAGGACAAGAAGATCAACTGGGTCGATGGCATGACGCCGATGATGGAGGCGCGCGCCGTCAAGAACTCCGACGAGCAGGAATGCATGCGCATCGTCGGCGCAATCGGCGACGCGACGCATTGGGAATGCATGAAGTTCCTGCGCCCCGGCATCACCGAGAATCAGGTCACGGCTCACCTGATGAAATATCTCTACAGCATTCCCGGAATGGAGGATGTCGAGGACGTGATCGTCTCCTCCGGGCCCAACACCTGGCCGAATTGGCGCAATTTCTCCGACCGCATCATTCAGCCCGGCGACATCGTCTTCATGGATTTGGCCGCGCTCACCTGGAACGGCTACAAGTCCTGCTATTACCGCACCTATTGCGTCGGCAAAGAGCCCACCAAGGAGCAGAAGGATACCTACGCGACTGCACTGGAATGGCTCTACGATTCGATTCATGCGGTCAAAGCCGGCACCACCACGCGCGAAATTGCCAAGAAGTGGCCGTCCGCGAAGGAGGCCTGGGGGTACAAAGAAGAGGACCAGGCGGCGGCGAATCTATGGGGCCATGGTCTGGGGCTCGCGCAATACGACCCCCCGGTGATCTCGCGCATCTGGTCGCTCGACCATCCGGTCGAGATCAAGGCCGGAATGACGTTTGCGCTCGAGACGCAGCACGGTAAGCGATTCCGCTACGGCGTGCGCATCGAAGAGATGCTGATCGTGCACAAGAAGGAGATCGAGATCATCTCCAACTTTCCGGTCAAGCAGATCACCGTGGTCGATCCGATCCCAGGCTACGCCGATCACGTGAAATGACGCAGTTCGATCGCGGCGCCGGTGCGTAGTGCTGCGATGGTGATCCCGATTGGTGAGGGTGGAAGTAAAGTGCGTGCAGACGCGGAGACCGCAGTTGCGCTGACTCGAAACGAACGAGGCTGAACGCCTATGATCATCATCCCGCTCGCCGAGGCCACAGCGTTCGATGCCGAGCACATCGGGCCGAAGGCTGCGAACCTGGCGGCGCTGGGGCGTGCCGGTCTGCCGACGCCCGGCGGCTTCTGCCTGAGCGCCGATGCATATGAGGCGCAGATCGCGGCCCTTGGACTGACGTCACTGATCCGCCGCTTCGCCGCCGCCGAGCCGGCCGAGCAGCGCCGGCTGTCGGTCGAGATCAGGCTCGCGCTCTACGAGCAACCGATCGCGCCGGCAATCCTCGCGCCGCTGCGCGCGGCGTGGGACGCGCAGCGCAAGGCAAGTGGGCGTGCAAGCGCGGTGCGCTCGTCGGCCCTGATCGAGGATAGGAAGGGCAGCAATTTCGCCGGCCAGTTCGAGAGCTTTCTCGGCGTAGACGAGGAGGTCGCACTGATGACCGCCGTGCGCGCCTGCTGGGCTGCGCTGTGGACCACGACTGCGCGCCGGGCCATGGACTGTCACGGATGCTGCCCGGCAGACACAGCCATGGCCGTTCTCATCCAGCCGCTCGTCGATGCGCGTGCCTCAGGCGGCGGCCTGAGCGAGACAGCCGCCGGGGGAATGCTCATCAGCGCGACCTGGGGGCTGGGCTCCACGATCGCGCAAGGCGAGATCGTTCCCGACCGAATCGTGCTCTCGCGCCAGGGATTTGTTCGCAAGATCGAAGCCGGCCGCAAGCACCACCGCGAGAGCTGCGGGCACGGGGGCGCGCCGCAGGCGGTGCCGAAAGACCTCGTCAGCGCGCCATGTCTCGACGCGGCGCAGGCGGTCGCGCTCGGCCGCATGATGCGCAAGGCGGAAGGTGCGATCGGCGGCCCGGTCGAGATCGAATGGGCGCTCGACGCCACCGGTTTCAAGCTCCTGCAGGCACGCCCGCTCGCCGTTGAGCCCATCGCCGTTCCCGATGAGATCTGGCGCAAGCATCCCGGCCTTTCCGGACATCCGGCCGGTGTCGGCTGGGGGACCGGGCGCGCGGTCGTGGTGAACTGCGAATGCGAGCTGGCGCGGGTTGCGCCCGGCGACGTGCTTGTCACGCGCATCGCCAGCCCCGCCCTGAGTCATGTGCTGCCGCGCGTCGCCGGTGTGGTTGCCGAGCTCGGCGGCTCTACGTCGCATCTCGCCTCGCTCGCGCGCGAGCGCGGTATCCCGATGGTGCTCGGTGTCCTCGAGGCCACCGGTCGCATCCCCGACGGCTCGCAGGTTGCGGTCGACGGCGTCGCCGGCATCGTGCGTTGGATGGCCTGATGCGCCCGCGCATCTTCATCACCCAGCCGGTTGCCGGCAGCGCGATCGAGCGCCTGCGCCGGGTCGCGACCGTCAAGGTCAACCCCGACTCGAGCCACATCATCGCGAAGCAGGCGCTGATGGCCGCTGTCCGCCGATGTGATGTTTTGTTCGCGCTGTTGCATGATCAGATCGACCGTCAGGTGATTGCGGCAAATCCGAAACTGCGGATGATCGCCTCGCAGTCCATCGCGCCGGAGAATATCGACGTCGCCGCGGCGACGAAGCGGAAGATCCCGGTAACGGTTGTGCCGCCGATCGTGGCGGAAGCGGCCGCCGACCTCACCTTTGGACTCATGCTGATGGTCGCCCGGCGCATGGTGGAAGCCGACCGCCTGGTCCACAAGGGACGCTTTCCCGGCGCGCAATCGAGCTATCTCGTGGGGACCGCGCTCTACGGCAAGACCCTCGGACTGATCGGCGGCGGCGGGCGTATCGGCACTCGCGTTGCGCGGCGCGCTAAAGGGTTCGATATGCGCACTCTATATTGGGCGCCGGGCCGCAAACCGGAGAGTCTCGAGCAGGACTTCGAGATGACCTACGTGCCGCTCGATCAGCTGCTGAAGGAATCGGATTTCGTCTCCGTGCACTCGCCGCTCAAGCCGGAAACGATGCATCAGATCGGAAGCCGCGAATTGGCGCTCATGAAGCCGACCGCCTATCTTATCAACACGGCGCGCGGGACGATCGTCGACGCGGCGGCGCTCGCGCGCGCGCTCAAGAAGCGGCAAATCGCCGGCGCCGGGCTCGACGTGTTCGAGCACGAGCCGAAGGTGACCCCGGCGCTGCTGAAAATGCCGAACGTGGTCACCACCCCGCATCTGGGTAGCGCGGTGTTGGAAGTGCGCGAGCAGATGGCGAATATCGTCGTCGACAATATCCTCGCGCTGCTCGACGGGAAGTTGCCGCCGAATTGCGTCAACCCGGAAGTCTTGCAAAGGTGACGGCAGCCTATCCGGGAGTGGCTCATGCCCCGTCCCTTGATCGCGGTCACCGACAGCCCGTTCCCCTCGCTCGATCCAGCGAGGGCCGCGCTTGCGCGCATTGACCCCGAACTGCGCCTGGCAAAAAGCGCGTCGGCCGACGACATCTTGGCGGTGGCGCGAGATGCCGACGCCATCCTGGTCACCTACGCCAAGCTATCGGGCGATCTGCTGCGGCAACTGACGCGCTGCAAGGCGATCGGCCGTTTCGGGCTCGGCGTCGACAACATCGACATTCCGGCCGCGCTCGAGCGCGGCATCACCGTGACCTATGTGCCGGACTATTGCATGCAGGAGGTCTCTGATCACGCAATGGCGTTGCTGCTCGCGTTGGCGCGCAAAATTCCGCTGTCGAACGCGCTCGTCCAGGCGGGCCGCTGGGACATGCCAGCGCTGGTTCCGATCCACCGGCTCGCCGGCCGCGTGCTCGGTCTCGTCGGTTTTGGCAACATTCCGCGCGCGTTGGCGCCGAAGGCCAAGGCATTCGGGCTGCGTGTGGTCGCCCACGATCCCTGCGTGCCGCAACACGCGGTTACCGCCGCCGGCGTTGAAAGCGTGAGCTTCGATCGGTTGCTCGAAATCTCCGATTTCGTTTCCGTCCATGCGCCGTTGCTGCCGGCCACGCGCGGCCTGTTCAATGCCGAGGTCTTGCGCAAGATGAAGAAGGACGCGTGCCTCATCAACACCGCGCGCGGGCCGTTGGTCGACGAAGACGCGCTTGTTTCGGCGCTCGATGCCGGGCACCTCGCGGGAGCCGCGCTCGACGTGGTTGCGGTTGAACCGTTACCCAAGGACTCCGGGCTGATCGGGCGCGACAATGTTGTCCTGACGCCGCATACGGCCTTCTATTCGGTCGAGGCGCTCAACGAGCTGCAGACAAAATGTGCCGCCGATGTCGCGCGCGTGTTGAGCGGGGAGGCACCCATCTATCCGGTCAAGGTGGGTTGATCGCGACGTCGCGGCGGCGCTATTCCGCCGTCCAGCCGCCGTCGAGGACGAGGGCTGCCCCGGTCATCAGCGAGGAGGCGTCGGAAGCGAGAAACACGATCGCGCCCGTCAGCTCGTCGAGTTGACCCAGCCGGCCAAGCTTGATCTTGGCGAGCACTTCCGCTCGGAAAGTCTTGTCCTCGAAGAAGGGGCGCGTCATCGGCGTCTCCAGGAACGTCGGTCCAAGACTGTTGACGCGGACATTGTGCGGCGCAAGCTCGATCGCCATCGCCTTGGTGAAGCCTTCCATCGCGTGCTTACTGGCGCAGTAGACGCTGCGGCGCGCCGCCCCGACATGACCCATCTGCGACGACACGTTGATGATCGAGCCGGGGCGCTTCGCCTCGATCAGGCGGCGAGCCACGGCCTGCGCTACGAAGAAGGCGGCGCGCACGTTGAGCGCAAAGATGGCGTCGAAATCCTCGACCTTGACGTCCACCAAATGAGCTGGACGATTGGTGCCGGCATTGTTGACGAGCACGTCGAACGGTTCCGCTGCCGCGATCGCACGGCGCACGGCGTCGAGATCGGTGACGTCGAGCTTGAGCGCGTCGGCCTTGTCCCCGCGCGTGCGAAGGGCTTGTGCCGCAGCCTCGATCTGCGCTTGCGTGCGCGCAACGAGCGTCACGTGTGCGCCCGCTTGGGCCAGCGCCGAGGCTGCCGCGAGCCCGATGCCGCGCCCGGCGCCGGTGACCAGCGCGCGCTTGCCGTCGAGACGGAACGACGGCGTTTTGGCAAGCTCGACTGAGGCCATCGCGCTCACGGCGCAGGCTCATCACTCCGCCGCCTGGGCAAACGCGACGTTGCGCCCGCCGTAGCGACGCACGCGCACATTGGCCTGTTCGGCGTGGGCATAGAAGCCCTCGAGGATGCACAGCCGCGAGCAGTACTCGCCGATCAGCGTAGATGCTTGGTCGGTGAGCACCTTTTGATAGGTGCAGGTCTTGAGGAACTTTCCCACCCACAAGCCGCCGGTGTACCGCGCGGCCTTCTTGGTCGGAAGCGTGTGGTTGGTTCCGATCACTTTGTCGCCATAGGCGACGTTGGTGCGGGGACCGAGAAACAGCGAGCCGTAATTCTTCATGTTGTCGAGGAAGTAATCCGCATTTCGCGTCATCACCTGCACATGCTCGGAGGCGACGCGATCGGCCTCGCGCACCATCTCCTCCTCGCTGTCGCAGAGGATGATTTCGCCGAAGTCCGCCCACGCCTTGCCGGCCGCGTCCGCGGTCGGCAGCATCGCGAGCAGTCGGTCGATCTCGCGCAGCGTCTCGTGCGCAAGCTTTTCCGAATTAGTGATGAGGATGGCGGGCGAAGTCGGGCCGTGCTCGGCTTGGCCGAGCAGATCGGTCGCGCAGATCTCGCCGTCCACGCTGTCATCGGCGATGATCAGCGTTTCGGTCGGACCCGCGAGCAGATCGATGCCGACGCGGCCGAACAGTTGCCGCTTGGCTTCGGCCACATAGGCATTGCCCGGCCCCACGATCATGTCCACGGGGGCGATCGTCTCGGTCCCGAGCGCCATAGCGGCGACCGCCTGCACGCCACCGAGGACGTAGATGTCATCGGCGCCGCCGAAATGCATGGCGGCGACAATTGCCGGGTGCGGCCCGCCTTTGAACGGCGGCGCGCAGGCGATGATGCGATTCACGCCCGCGACGCGCGCGGTCACGATCGACATATGCGCCGAGGCGACCATGGGATAGCGGCCGCCGGGCACGTAACAACCGATCGAGTTCACAGGGATGTGCCGGTGACCGAGGATGACGCCGGGCAGCGTCTCGACCTCGAGATCGCGCAAGGTCTCCTTTTGCCTCTGTGCGAAGTTGCGCACCTGCGCCTGCGCGAACTTGATGTCATCGAGATCGCGCTTGCCGACCTGGGATATTGCGCGTTCGATCTCGTTCGCCGTAAGCTTGAACGAAGCCGGCGACCAGCCGTCGAGTTTTTCCGAGAATTCGCGCACCGCCGCATCGCGCCGCGCCTCGATGTCGGCGAGGATGCCTTCGACCGTCTCCCGCACCTTGGCATCGGCGGCTTTGATCGCGCTCGCGTCCATTCCGCGCTTGAGATAGCGGGCCATGGGAGCCTCCGTTCTCTGTGCTGTCGTCCCGGCCAAGCGAGCAAAGCGAGCGCGAACCGGAACCCAATCGTCCGCTCTTGTTACCAAACGCGCGGCCTGCGGTCATGGGTCCCGGGTCTTCCTCGCCGCGCTCGCTCGCCAGGGATGACGTGAAATTGCATCACTTGATGGCCTGCGGATTGATCGGCGATCCAGTCCCGCCGGTAATGATCAGCGGCGGTCCGCAGAAGAAGAATTCGTAGATGCCATCGGCGGCGCAATCCGCCGCCAGTTCCTTGAGGTAGAAGATTTCGCCATGCCACAGGCCCATGGCCGGAATGACCACCCAATGCCAGGGCTGGTTCGCTTCCGTTGTCTCGTTCGGCCGCACCTCAACGCCCCAGGTATCGGAACAGATGGCTGCAACTTCCTTGTCCTGGCACCAATAGCAATTCTCGAACTTGACGCCGGGCGCATCACCGCCGGCATAGCCGCCCCATTTCTTCTCCTTGAGACAGCGCTCCAGCTGTCCGGTGCGGATGATGACGAAATCACCGCGGCGGATCTCGACGTTCTGCTTCTTGGCGCAACTATCGAGCTCGTCGTTGGAAATGCCTTCGCCGTCGTTGAGCCAGTCCGCGCCGCGGAAGCGGGCGATGTCGAGCAGCACGCCGCGCCCCACCATCTTGCTTTTGGAATGTTCGATCCCCAGCACGTTGAGTCCTTTGGCATCGATGAGCCTGGCGTCATAGCCGTTATAGGCCTTGTCCTCGTAGAAGATGTGTCCCAGCGCATCCCAGTGCGTCGCCCCCTGCACACACAAATTCAAGGTATCGTCCGCATAGCGGATCTTGTTCCAGTCCTGCCGGCCGGCGATGGCGTCGGTGCCGGTTGCCAGCATCTGGTGGATGGGATTGAAGCGTCCGCCGAACAAGCCGGTCTGCGGGCCGTTGCTGTCGAGCGGGATGCCGAGCGCAAACACCTTGCCGGTGCGGATCAGGCGGGCGGCCTTCACGATATCGTCGGGCCTGACGTGGTTGAGCGTGCCGATCTGATCGTCCTTGCCCCAGCGACCCCAATTCTTCAGCTTCTCCGTGGCTTCGGCTATCGCTTGCCTGCCCACCTTAATGTTCATTTGCATTTCCTCTTGTTGCGCTCGCGTGATGGCCGCTGCGATCCAATCAAGCCGGCGTTGATTCACTGATCCGCCCCAGTGCCTGCAATATCCGCCCCGGCGTGAACGGCATGCCCGTGAGGGGCTTTGCGCCAAGCGGGCGCAGCGCGTCATTGATCGCATTCATGACCGCACCGGGCGCGCCGGCAGTACCGGCTTCGCCCGCGCCCTTGGCTCCGAGCTCCGAGTCGGCCGTCGGGGTGACCACGTGGCCGACCTCGATGTCGGGCATCTCCGCGGCCATCGGCACGAGATAGTCCGCCATGTTGCCGTTGAGCAGCTGTCCACGCGCATCGTAGATGCAATGCTCGAACAGCGCCGCGCCGATCCCTTGCACGACGCCGCCCCGAATCTGCTCGTCGACGAGCTGTGGGTTGATCACGGTGCCGCAGTCCTCGACGCACCAGTGCTTGAGCAACCTCACGAAACCGGAGTCCGTATCGACTTCGACGTAGCTCGCCTGCACGCCATTGGTGAAGGCGAAGGGCCAGGCGCGCGGCACGTAGTGGCGCGTGGCTACCAGCTCTGCCTGAAATCCCGGCGGCAGCGTGTCGGGACGGAAATAGGCGATGCGGGCAAGCTCGTGCAAGGCAAGGCGTTCGTTCCCGCTGTCGCGATCGACCACGGCGCCGTTGCGGATGTCGAGATGCTCCGGCTTGGCCTGCAGGATCGAGGCAGCGCAGGCAAGCACGTTGGCGCGCAACGCCTTGCCTGCCTGCCAGGCGGCTTCCCCGCCGATCCCGGCCGCGCGCGAGGCCCAGGTGCCACCGCCATAAGGGGTGTTGTCGGTGTCCCCGGTGATGACCCGCACGCGCTCGATCGGCACGCCGAAGGAGGAGGCGGCAACTTGCGCGATGACCGCCTCGGCCCCTTGGCCCTGTTCGGTGACGCCGGTGTGACAGATGAGGGCGCCTTGCGCGTCGAGCCTCATGGTGACGCCGTCTTGTGCCGAGATTTTTGCACCGCCGATGCCGTAGAAAGCCGCGCTCGGATTGGTCACCTCGATGAAGGAGGCAAAGCCGATACCGCGATAGGTCCCTTCTGCGCGCAGGCGCTTCTGCTCGGCGCGCAGCCCCGCGTAATTCATCATGGCGTCGAGATGGGCGAGCGATTCGTGGTGCGACAGCGCCTCGAATTTGATGCCTGACGGCCCGCTGGATGGGTGCGCGTCGTCCGGGATGAGATTGCGGCGCCGGATTTCCAGCGGGTCCATGCCGATCTTGGCGGCGGCCAGTTCGACCAGCCCTTCGGTCACTGCGGTTGCGATCGGGTGGCCGACGGCGCGGTACTGGCACATGACATTCTTGTTCTGAAACACGACCCGCGCACGGGCGCGATAGTTGGGACAGGTGTACGGCCCGCCGGTGAGGTTGACGATTTGGTTTGCCTCGATGCCCGATGTGCGCGGGTAAACCGAATAGGGGCCGATCCCGGTAAGATCGTCGATCTCCCAAGCAGTGATGGTGCCGTCGTTCTTGACTCCGATCTTTGCCTTCACCCGATGATCGCGGGCGTGGATGTCGGTGACGAAGCTCTCGATGCGATCGGCGACGAACTTGATCGGACGCTTGAGCAGCTTGGAGAGCGCGACTGTCGCCATCTCGTCCGCATACGTATGCACCTTGATTCCAAACGAGCCGCCGACGTCCTTGGTCACGACGCGAACCTGATGCTCCTCGAGACCAAGATGCTTGGCGAATAGGTTCTGCATCATGTGCGGCGCCTGGGTGCCCTGGTACACGGTGAGACGCCCGTCGCCCTCGTTCCAATCGGCGAGGGTGGCGCGCGGCTCGTTGGTGACGCCCGTGTGGCGGCCGAAATGGAAGGTCGTCTCGATCACCGCATCGGCGTCGCGGAAGCCTTTGTCCGGATCGCCGCCGACATGCACGCGTTCGAACGTCAGATTGTCGCCGAGCTCCGGATGAATGACCGGAATGCCGGGCTCGAGCGCAGTTTCGGGATCAGTGACGGCAGGCAGCTCTTCGTAGCTGACCTCGACCAGCTCGCACGCATCCTCAGCCTCGGCGCGGCTGCGGGCGACAACCGCGCACACCGCCTCGCCTTGCCAGCAAGCCCGCTCGATCGCCATGGCGTGCTGCGGCGCCGATTTGATCCCCTTGAGGTGCGTCAGCACCCCAATCCAGGGCGTGATCACTTTGGCGAGCTCGGCGCCCGTGACGACGGCGACGACGCCGGGCGCCTTGGCCGCGGCCGCCGTCGCGATCGCGATGATCCGCGCATGAGCGTGGGGCGAGCGCACGAAGGCAACATGCGCCATCCGCGGCAGCGTCAGGTCGCTGACGAATTGCGCGCGGCCGCGGGTGAGGCGCGCGAGATTCGGCCGCGGCACCGAGCGGCCGATATAGGAGTTGGGCCGGTCGAGGGCGGAGACGATCGGGGGGGAGTCGTCGGTGATTTTCATGGGTACGTACCACCGTGCGACGCGCCGGGAACCTCAGCGGGCAGCAGCAGCGACAGCATCCGCGTTGAGGCGCTCATCGGTTCGCTTCTGCCCGAGTCTTCGCCACCGCTTCTACTGCGTCCACGATCGCCTGATATCCAGTGCAGCGGCAATAATTGCCGGAGAGATGCGCGCGGATTTGTTCGCGGCTCGGAACGCCACTGCGGCCCAGCAGTTCCTGCGCGGTCAGCAGCATGCCTGGCGTGCAATAACCGCATTGCAGCGCGTTACGCGCGACGAAGGCCTGCTGCAGATCGGCGATCTCGTCGGTATCGGCGACGCCCTCGATGGTATCGACGCGCGCGCCGTCGCATTGCACCGCGAGCATAAGACAGCCGCGTACCACCGCTCCGTTAACGCGCACACTGCAGGCCCCGCAGACGCCGTGCTCGCAGCCGACGTGACTGCCGGTCAGCGCAAGATCCTCGCGCAGAAAGTCGACCAGCGTCTTGCGCGCATCGACGCGTTCGCGCACCTCCTCGCCGTTGACTGTGATCGCGATCTCGTGGAAACGCTGGCTCATGAGGCCGCTCGCCCGAGTTGCCGCGCCACCCGCCGCAGCAGCACGCCGGCGAGATGAGCCTTGACCGCGCCCGATGTCTGCACGTCATCCGGCGGCTCAAGGTCCTCGACGAGCGCGCTCACCGCCGCCTCGACATCCCCGTCCGCCAGGGCCGGTTCTGCTTTACGCGCGCGCACCGGCGTCGCGCCAACGCCGAAATAGGCGAGGCGGACATCGTTGAGGCGCTTGCCGTCGGCCTGGGCGCAGGCGGCAAGCCCGACCATCGCGTAGTCGCCGTGGCGTCGCGCGAACTCGGCGAAGCCGACGCGGGTGGCGCCGCTCGCCACCGGAATACGGATGCCCGTGAGCACATCGCGCCCCGCGAGCGCGGTCTCGAACAGGCCCTTGAAAAAATCGTCAGCTTTGACTGCGCGCTGCCCCTGCGGGCCGACGATTTCGATTTCGGCGCCGAGCGCGACCATGCACGCCGGCAGCTCGGCCGCCGGATCGGCGAAGGCGAGCGAGCCGCCGACCGTGCCGCGGTTGCGGATCGCGGGGTGGCCGATATGCGGCAGGGCTAAAGCGACGAGCGGCGCCGCTTGCGCGATCTCGGCGGAGCGTTCCGCCTGCGCGTAGCGCACCAGTGCGCCGATTTCGATATGGGCGTTTCTCAACGTGATGTGATCGAGCCCGCCGACGCCATTGATGTCGACCAGCAGCGCGGGCTGGCTCAGCCGCATGTTGAGCGTGGCGATCAGGCTCTGTCCGCCCGCGAGCAACCGCGCATCATCAGCTGCCAGCAATTCAATCGCGTGCGCGACCGAGCGAGCCTTGGCATAGGCAAACGGTGGGGGCTTCAACCCGTCCTCCCGGCGACACTGATCGTCGAGGCTTATTGTCGCCGCTTGACCGAAGCCGTCAATCCTCGCCCGCCGCCGCTCGATTGGTGAAGCAGGCGTTGCCGAGCCCGGTGCCGATCGTGAGCACCCCCCAACGGGTGACATCGCGCATGAACGGCGCCCGGCTCAGGCACCACCGCGTCGTTGTGCAGGAGGATCACCGTTTCATGTTCGCCGATGGCCGGGATCGCTTCGTGCAGCGCGAGCGGGGGCTGGGCAAGGTCGTGCTTTGGTCGGCCATGACTCGTTCCCGCCCAGGCCCATGACAACCACGAAGCCGCCGAAAGGTTTCGGCCGTCTCGCTCAGAGCGTAGAGGACGGGCCTACGATCCGACGCACGATGTCGATGGCCCGCCGCATGAGCGTTTCCGACGCTTCGAGCGTCCGGAAGGCGGCATGGGAGGTCAGCGTGACGTTTTCCGTGCGCGCCAGCGGATGATCCGGCTTGAGCGGCTCGGCGTGAAAGACATCGAGCCCGGCATGGCGGATATGGCCGCTCGCCAGGGCCGCGAGGAGGCTTGCTTCCTCGACCAGCGCCGCGCGCGCGGTGTTGACGAGGATCACGCCCCGCTTGGTGCGCGCGAGGCGCTCAGCATCGATAAAGCCGCGCGTCTCGTCATTGAGTGCGAGATGGAGCGAGATGATGTCGGCGCGCGCCAGCAATTCATCCAACGCGACCAGCCGCACTTCTGACCGCGGCGAGCGATTCCAGCCGATCACCTCCATCCCCACCCCGCGCGCGATGCGCGCCACCTCCCGCCCGATACCGCCGAGCCCAATCAGGCCGAGCGTCTTGCCGTTGAGCTGCATGCTTTCGAGCGGGTCCCATACGCCCCCGCGAACGGCCCGATCCATGCGTGCGAGGCCGCGGCAGCAGGCAAATATGAGCGCCATCGTGTGCTCGGCGACTGCGATGTCGCCGTAGCCCTTGATGGTGTGCACCTTGATGCCGAGGCGGTTCAGTGCCGGCACGTCCATGTAGCTTGAGGCGCCGGTCCCGAGAAAGACGATGTGTTTGAGCCCGCGGCAGCGAGCCATGACTTCGGTCGGCATATAGGAGTGATCGTCGAGGCAAATATCGTAATCGGCGAGCAGCCGCGGCAGGTCGGCGGGTTGAAACGGATCGCTATTGACGGCAATCGGCGGATCGTCGGCTCGTCGCACCCGGGCAAAGACCGGCGCCAGTTGATTGTTGCAGTCGATGAAGATCGATTTCATGCCGGTTCCCTCGCCGCCTGTTGCGGCCTAGTAGTACCGTATGAATGGACAACCGTGGAGGACTGCGCATGGCTGGCGAGTTCGAGGGCAAGATCGTCGTCATCTCGGGGGCGAGCCGCGGGATCGGCCGCGGCATCGCGCTCGCGTTCGCGCGTGAGGGCGCGCAGACCGTGCTCGCTTCCTCTTCCGAGCAAAATCTGGCGGCCGCGGCCAAGATCATCGCGGCGCAGGGCCCGCAGCCGTTCACGGTCGCCGGCGATCTGCGCACGCTCGCGGCATGCGAGCAGCTGTTCAACCGCGTGAACGAGCGCTTCGGCCGTTGCGATGTGCTCATCAACAACGCGGGTGCGACGCGCGCCGGCGCATTCCTGGAATTGCCCGATGCGGTTTGGCTCGACGGCTTCGCACTGAAATTCTTTGGCGCCGTGCGGCTCACCCGCCTCTTCTGGCCGCTGTTGAAGGCATCGCAGGGAAGCGTGATCAATATCGTCGGCGGCGCGGCACGCACGCCGGATGCCGAGTTCTTGATCGGCGGCGCGGCCAACGCGGCCGTGGCCAACTTCTCCAAGGGCCTCTCGAAGCTCGGCAATCGCGACAACGTCAACGTCAACGTCATCCATCCCGGCAACACCGATACCGAACGGCAGGACGAGCTGCGGCGCCAGCGCGCCGCGGCATTGGGACGAACGGTCGACGAGCTGCGCGTCGAGGCGCTCAGCAAGAGCAACGTGCGGCGCTTCGGCAAGCCCGAGGACATCGCCGCGCTCGTGCTATTTCTTTGCTCCGAGCGCGCACGCCACGTGCAGGGCACGGCCATCGCCGTCGATGGCGGCGCAACGCCGGGTCTGTATTGAGGAAAGTCCGGGTTGGCAGTGCATGGCTCGAAGGAGCTTGCGCGCAGGCATGGAGCCTGTCATGGAAATTACACTCGCGCGACGGGAATAACCTCGGTCCGCGCAGGGTTGTTCAATCGGTCGACGGGCGTTCCGCCGGCGATAAGATTTTCGGGAGGACCACATGAACCAGATAACGCGGCGCGCTTTCGGTGTGGCCGGTTTTGCCCTGCTGCTCGCGACGTCGGCGAGCTTTGCCCAGCAACCGCCGCCGGTGCGCGTCCGTGGCCAAATCGACAAGATCGAGGGAGACGTCTTCGATATCAAGACGCGCAACGGAGAGATGGTCAAGGTCAAGCTTGTCGATCCGGCGCGGGTGATGGCATTCGTCAAGGCGTCGCTCGATGACGTCAAGATCGGCAAATTCATCGGCGTCACTGCCATGCCGCAAGCCGACGGCACCCAGAAGGCGATCGCCGTCCACATCTTCCTCGATTCGCAGAAAGGCGTGGTAGCCGACAGGCATAGCCCCTGGGATCTGCAACCGGGCAGCACCATGACCAACGCGATCGTGGATACGACGGTGGCCGGCGTTGATGGCCAGACCATCATGGTCAAATACAAGGACGGAGAAAAGAAAGTCGTCGTCCCGCCCAACACGCCGATCGTGGCCTATGCTCCGGCCGAGAAGAGCGAGCTCAAGCCGGGGGCGCAGATCATCATTTTCGGTGCCACCAAGCAGGGGGACGGATCGTTGACGACGCCGGCTATCAGCGTCGGCCGGGACGGTGTCGTCCCGCCGATGTGACGCGTCTTTTCTTCCCCATCCCGTTCACAAGCCATTCGGAGGAAAAATGAGCAGAATGACACCACGTTTATTGGCCGCGGCAGCGGTCGTCGGGGCGCTTGCGACGGCGTCGGCGCTGGCGCAACAGCCGCAGACGGTGCGCGTGCGCGGGCCGATCGAGGCGGTCGATGGCTCGACCCTCACTGTCAAGGCAGGCGAGGCGGGCAACGTGACGGTGAAGCTCGCCGACAACGCCGCGGTCTATGGCGTCATCAAGGCGACGCTCGCGGATATCAAGCCGGGCGCCTTCATCGGCGTCGGCGCGACCCCGCAGGCCGATGGCAGCCAGCGCGCCATACAGGTCATGATCTTCGCCGAGCCGCAGCGCGGCACCGGCGAGGGTCACCGGCCATGGGATCGGCCGAACACGACGATGACGAATGCGACCGTGGACACGACGGTGGCCGGTGTCGACGGCCAGGTGGTCATGGTCAAATATAAGGACGGGGAGAAGAAGATCATCGTCGGTCCCGATGCGGTGATCCGCGCCTATGTGATCGGCAGCAAGGACGAGCTCAAGCCGGGCGCCAACATCAATATCGTCCGTGCGACGAAGAAGCCGGATGGGACGTTCGAAGCCGACCGCGTCAACGTCGGGCGCGACGGCGTCGTGCCGTAGGTCAGGGCCGGGCGATTTTCGCGCCGCCGCAGCGCGCGGGCGCGTGCGCCGAGCCGCGCGCGGGAACATCGAGGTCGCTCGCCAGCAAGTCCGGAAGGTGTGATGGCGCGGCGATGCGCGGCGGATTGCGCCGCCCGCGCGCGCGGCTGTCGACATTTTCGTCGTGCGGGCGTTTGACCGCGTCGGCGCGCGCGGGTGACTCGATCGGCGGCGCATCCTCGGTCAAGCGCGCCAGCAGCGAGGTGAGATCGTCAAGCCTCGCCGCAACGACGTGGATGACGCCGGATTCCTGCTGCAGCTCGCCGCCGACGGCGACATAGCGTGCGCCCATGATGACAGGACGAAAACGCTCGAACGTCTTGGGCCACACGATGATATTGGCGATCGCGGTCTCATCCTCGATGGTCATGAAGATGACGCCGTTGGCCGCCCCCGGCTGCTGGCGAACGGTGATGAGGCCGGAGACGTTGACGCGCGCGCGCGACGGCAAGTCGCGCAGCTCCTCGTTGCGGATGATGCCGCGCCGGGTGAGGTCGGCGCGCAGGAAGCTCGCCGGATGCTCCCGCAGCGACAGCTCGAGAAAGCGGTAGTCGTTCGCCACTTCCTCGCCCAGCGGCATGGCTGGCAGTCGCACGGCGGGCTCGCCTGGAATTGAAATTTGCGCCGGCCCGCGCGGCGCAGCAGTTGGCACGGGCGTTCTACGAAACAACGGCAGATCATCGTCACTGGCGCCGACACGGCCGAGCGCCTTCGCCGCCCACAGCGCCTGCCGCCGTGTGAGACCGAGCGAGCCGAAGGCATCGGCGTCGGCGAGTCGGGCGATGGCATGGGTCGGCAGACCGGTGCGCAGCCAGAGATCGCGGACGCAAGCGTAGCCCGCCGCGCGGTCCCGCACGATCACTCTGCCGTGCTCTTCCGCTAATCCCTTGATCTTGCGGAAACCCAATCGCAACGCGTGGGTGGAGCGGATGTCGCCCGCCATATCGTGGTGGAGCGCGTGCAGGCGCGCGGCGGCGCGCTCCCCCGGCTCGAGCGTGGCATCCCAGTCGGAATGGTTGATGTCGACCGGGCGCACTTCGACGCCATGCTCTCGCAGGTCGCGCACGATCTGCGCCGGCGCGTAAAATCCCATGGGTTGCGAATTGAGCAGCGCCGCCGCGAACACGTCCGGATAACGGCACTTGAGCCAGGCCGAAGCGTAAACGAGCAGCGCAAAGCTCGCCGCGTGACTTTCCGGAAAGCCGTATTCGCCGAACCCCTCGATCTGGCTGAAGCAGCGCTCGGCGAAGTCACGCGGATAGTTTCTCGCCACCATTCCTTCGATCATCTTGGTCTTGAACTTGCCGATGGTGCCGGTGCGCTTGAAGGTCGCCATGGCCCGGCGCAACTTGTCGGCTTCGCCCGGCGTGAAGCCGCCGGCGACGATGGCGATCTTCATCGCCTGTTCCTGGAACAAGGGCACGCCGAGCGTCTTGTCGAGGACGGCTTCGAGCTCCTTCGAGGGATAGGATACCGGCTCAAGTCCCTGCCGGCGGCGCAGATATGGATGCACCATGTCGCCCTGGATCGGGCCCGGCCGCACGATCGCGACTTCGATGACGAGATCGTAGAATTTCTTCGGTTTGAGACGCGGCAGCATCGACATCTGCGCGCGGCTTTCGACCTGAAACACGCCGAGCGAATCCGCGCGTTGCAGCATGCGATAAACGGCGGGATCTTCTTTGGGAATCGTAGAGAGGGTGAAGAAGCCCTGCCCGTTCTCTTGCTGGCGTCGCAATGAGCGGAACGAAAGATCATAGTGCTTTTCGGTGAGCTCGAATGCCTTGCGCAGGCACGTGAGCATGCCGAGCCCGAGCACATCGACCTTGAGGATGCCGAGCGCGTCGAGATCGTCCTTGTCCCATTCGACGAAGGTGCGGTCGTCCATTGCGCCATTGGCGATCGGCACCACCTCGTCGAGCCGGCTGTGGGTGATGACGAAGCCCCCGACGTGCTGGGAGAGATGGCGGGGGAAGGATTGGATCTCGATCGCGAGCGCCCGCATTTTCTGCATACGCGAGCTGTTCACGTCGATACCGGTGCGCACGAGTTCGGCGGTGCGCACTCCGCCGCCTCCCATGCCCCAGATCGAGGAGGACAGCGCGCCGATCGTATCTTCCGACAATCCGAACACCTTGCCGACCTCGCGGATGGCGGATCGGCCGCGATAGGAGACGACGGTTGCGGCAATGCCGGTATGATCGCGGCCGTAGTGCTCGTAGATATGCTGAATCACCTCCTCACGCCGCTCGTGCTCGAAATCGACGTCGATGTCGGGCGGCTCGCCGCGATCCGATGAGATAAAGCGTTCGAACAGGAGGCGCCCCTCGCGTGGATCGACGTCGGTGACGCGCAGGCAATAACAGACCGCGGAATTTGCCGCCGAGCCGCGGCCTTGACACAGAATGTTTTGGCTGCGTGCGTACCGGACGATGTGATGGACGGTGAGAAAATAAGGCGCGTAATTCAATTTGCCGATCAGCGTCAATTCATGATCGAGCGACTGGCGGACGTTGTCCGGGATGCCGTCGGGATAACGCGCCGCGGCGCCTTCCCAGGCCAGATGCACAAGCGCGTCCTGCGGCGTTGCGAAGCCCGCGCGCATTTCTTTCGGGTACTCGTATCGCAGCTCATTCAGCGAGAAGGTCAGCGCCGTATGGAGCGCCGCGGTTTCTTCGATTGCTTCCGGCGTGTCGCGGAACAGACGCGCCATCTCGGCGGGCGGCTTAAGATAGCGTTCGGCATTTGCGGCAAGCCGGCGTCCCGCCGTGTCGATCGTCAGGTGCTCGCGGATGCAGGTGAGCACGTCCTGCAATTCGCGCCGGTCCGGGTGATGATAGAGCACGTCATTGACCGCAATCAGCGGCACGCCCGCTTGCCGCGCCATCGCGGCGCGCCGGGTGAGCCGCGCACGATCATTGCCGCGGTAGAGCATGGTGGCGGCGAGCCACACGCGGCCGCCGGCGGCTTCGCACAGCAGCGCGAGCAGGTCGGTTGCGCCGGCTTTTTTCTTCGCAATTGCAACGAGCCGAATGCATCCCTGCGGCGCTTGCGGATGTTGTCCAGGCCCGCCTTGCCGGGAGGCGGGGAGGGGTGCTTCCTTTCGCAAGAACGGAGGCGAGGGATGCTCCCAGGTCGAGGTCTCCATCACGATGAGCTCGAGGCCGTCGATGTGCGCGAGCAAATCCTCGCGATAGAGAATGCATTCGCCTTTCTCCGCGCGCAGATTGCCGCGCGTGAGCAGGCGGCAGAGCCCACCCCACGCGCGGCGGTCGCGCGGATAGGCGAGAATGTCCGGCGTGCCGTCGGCGAAGACGAGCCGCGCGCCGGGGTGATAGGCGAGCGCCAATTGCTGTTCGCGCTTGATGAGATGGGCGCGCACCACGCCCGCGACCGAATTGCGGTCGCACAAGCCGAGACCATTAAGCCCGATATGCGCGGCCTGCAGCATCAGCTCCTCGGCATGCGAAGCGCCGCGCAGGAAGGAGAAATTGGAGGCGGCGGCGAATTCGAAATAACGCGGCATGTCACGCATAGATCCCGTGCAGAAACCAGCGCGGCGGGGAGGGCGCCATGTCGCGGTAGAGCCCCGCGCGAAACAGCCAGAAGCGCAGTCCCGCCTTGTCCTCGACTTGGAAATAGTCGCGCGCCGGGCCGCCCTCTTCGCTCCACCAGGCGCCTTCGATGCGCTCGGGTCCTTCGGCACGAATGACTTCGTGCAGGGCCCGGCGCCAGCGGAAGCGCATCGGCGGGCCGTCGGGCACGAGCGCGAAAATGTCGGTGATGGGCTCGGGTTTGGCGAGCAGACGCAGCGGGCGTGCGCTCAACCCAGCCGCGGCGCGGAAGCGGCGAAAGACATCCCAGCCGAGTTCGGCGCGCGTCATGGCCTGTGCCGGCATGGACGCGGCGGCGAGTTCGGGAATGTGGCTGTCGCGGGCGAGGAGCCGCGAAACGCGCCGCCGTCCGAGCCGCGCGCTCAGCCGATCGACCAAGCGGTCGAGCTCGGCCTGATCTTCGCGCGCGCCGAGACCGATCTGCTCGTCCGGGAAAGCTTCGGCGTTGAGTACCGAAAGCCGCGCCAGATCGAAGCCGAAGCCCGGATCGATCTCGTCGCCGAGCGCGGCAAGCCGCTCGACGAAGAGCGCGCGGATCGCCTCAGGGTCTCGCACGGGACGCGACGTGCCCGTTGCGATGCGTTTGACCACGCCATCGGTGCGAAAGAGAGCAAGCTCGAGCCGCCGTGCTCCCTCGCCGTGCGCCGCCAGCGCCGTCTCGAGGCGGCTCGCGAGCCGCTCGATGCTCGCGAGCACGTCCTCCTCGCGCGCGATCGGCTCGTGAAAGCTTTTCTCCGCCACATAAGGCGCGACCGGCAGACGCGGGCTCAGCGGCTCGTCTTCGCGGCCGAGCGCGCGATCGAGCTGGCGCAAGAGATCGGTGCCGAAGCGGGCGGCGAGCGGCGCGCGCGGCAGACCGAGAATGTCGCCGATGCGTTTCAGGCCGACGCGCGCCAGCGCGGCGACCGTCTCCTCCGACAGCCGAAGCGCTGGGAGCGGCAATGGCGCAAGACGTTCGCGCGCATCGAGACCTGCATCGCATGGCGGCCCGATTTCGCCGAAGCGCGCCAGCGCGGAGGCTGCGCCGATCGTGGTGGCGATGGCGGCGCGCGCCGAAAAGCCCCACCGTGTCATTCGCGCGAGGACATCGTCGCAAAGGTTCTCCTCGCCGCCGAAGAGATGCGCGCAGCCGCCGATGTCGAGCAAAATGCCGTCGGGCGGATCGAGGGCGACGAGCGGCGTGTAGCGCTGGCAGGCCTCCGCAATAGCGTCGAGAAAACAGGCGTCGGCGGCCGCATCTGCCGGCACGGCAGTGAGCGTCGGATGCATGGCGCGCGCCTGCGCCAGCGCGAGGCCGACCGTGAGGCCGAGCCGCTCCGCTTCGGCATCGACTGCGAGCAGGAGATCGAGATTGCCGCGCTTGCCGAAGACGACGAGGGGACTCTCCCCGCTTGCGGGGAGAGGTGAAGAGGGCGACGCGTCACGCCACTGCCGTGCGATGCGGTCGGTCGAAAGCCGCTCCAGCCACAGGCTCAGAATGCGTTGCGAGCTCGAAACGCTGCTCCACACTGTTCCACTCCACGATCCATGTTCCGAGAGGGCCACGACGGTTGCGAAGAAGACGCGCGAGGAAGCGTGGCGGACCGAAGCTGTGACATCGCTCGGCATCGCGAGCCGCGCCGATGCTCCAGCGCGTGACGGCGGCGGAAGGCGTCTCGTCCGGCGCGCTGTACAGGATCAGGCCGAGCGCGTTGCCGGCGGCGGCGGCGAGCGCAAGCCGCCGCGTCGCCACCTGATCGATGCCGCGCGGGCGCATTTCGCCGATCACCATCCCGACGGCGCGGCAGCGCAGCGCTTCCTCCATCGCCCACAGCACGTCGCGCCCGCGTACAGCGGCGACCGTGATCAACCGCTCGGGAGCAATCCCGATCGCCTCGAGACCCGGGCCATAAAGCGCGCCATTCTCGGCGAGCAAGAGATCCTCGGCGATCCAAAGCACGGTCGAGGGGACTCTCGCGTCGTTGCGCGCGTCCCATGAATTGCCGATCGGCCCTCCTCGGCGCGCTGCTCTGCGCACGGCAAGCGCCAGCGCAAAACCGCTGGCGGCGGCGACGTCCGCCTCGCGCACGGCGGCAATCTCATGCAAGGCGCCGCAGCCAAGCCCGCCGCCGAGCGCGCCGTCGATTGCCGGATTGCCGAGCGCGAGCAGCACGCCGCATTTGCCCGCGGCTGCCGCCTCCAGCGCGGCAAGTTGCCGGCGCAACTCCTCCATGCGCACTGCCGGTTCCTTGGCAGGAGAAGATTGTAGGGTCGCGGCCATGATCCCATTGTTCATGATTTGTTCTATTCCCGAGCTTGGCGGCGGCGTCAAGCGAACACATAAGCCATTGAAAATCCAGGTCTTCCCGGCCTCACCGCCAAGGGCGAGCTTCCCGAGAAGCGCGACGATCGTGCGCGCCCGCCTCCGACCGTTCACGCCTGCGCAATGACGCTGCGGTCGATCTCGCGCACGCTCTTCACCCCGCACAACGCCATGGTCACATCGAGCTCGCGCCCGAGAATGTCGATCGCCGCGCTTACGCCCGCCTCGCCGCCGGCGCCGAGGCCATAGACGTAGGAGCGTCCGATCATGCACGCGCGCGCGCCGCAGCCGAGCGCGCGCACCACGTCTTGGCCGGAGCGGATGCCGCCGTCGACCATGACCTCGATCACGTCGCCCACCGCATCCACCACCTTTGGCAACGCCGAGATCGAGGAGGGTGCGCCATCGAGCTGCCGCCCGCCGTGATTGGAGACGACGAGCGCGCCGGCGCCGGTCTTTGCGGCCGTGCGCGCATCCTCGACGTCGAGGATGCCTTTGAGAATGAGCTTGCCCCGCCAGAGGCTTCGTATCCACTCGACGTCCTTCCAGCTCAATGCCGGATCGAATTGGCTGGCGGTCCACTGCGCCAGCGAAGTGACATTTTCCATGCCGCGCACATGGCCGGCGATATTGCCAAAAGTCTTGCGCTTGCCGCGCAGGATGGAGAGCACCCACGCCGGTTTGGTTGCCATATCGATGACGCTCGCCAATTTGATCTGCGGCGGCACGCTCAAGCCGTTACGCACGTCGCAATGGCGCTGGCCGAGCACCTGCAGGTCGACCGTCAGCACCAGCGCGCTGCATTTTGCCGCCGCGGCGCGCTCGATCAGCGCGCGCATGAAGCCGCGGTCCTTCATCATGTAGAGCTGAAACCAGAACGGCTTGCCGACCGCTTGCGCCACGTCCTCGATCGAGCACACCGACATGGTCGAGAGCGTGAACGGGATGCCGGCCGCCTGCGCCGCTCGGCAGGCGAGAATTTCGCCGTCGCCATATTGCATGCCGCAAAGCCCGATCGGCGCGAGCGCCAACGGCAGCGCAACGCGCTCGCCCATGATGGTGGTGGTGAGGTCGCGTTGCGAGACATCGATGAGCACGCGCTGACGCAGCTTGATGCGCTCGAGATCTTCGCGATTGGCGCGCAGCGTCTCCTGCGAGTAGGAGCCGGCCTCGGCGTACTCGAAGAAGGCGCGCGGGACCTTGCGGCGCGCCGCCTGCCGCAGATCCTCGATGCAGGTCATGGTCCGCATGAGGCGCTTCTTAGCACGACCAGGTCGCAGGAATCAGTGGTCGGTCAGCCAGCAGACTGGTCCGGGAACGCCGGTCCCCGCCAGCGCGTTATTTGTGCGAAGGAGCGCCTGAGCGCGCCAGGCATGGCAGTTCCGAAACAGCGCGTCGTGGAGGACGAACTCGAGGAGGAGAAATCCAAGCGCAACCGCGAGGAGGCGCGTAAACGCAAGCTCGAGCGCTCGTTGGAGCAGGGTCTCGAGGACAGCTTTCCCGTCTCCGATCCGGTCAACGTGACGCAGCCCGTGCCCAGTCGCCGCCAGAAGACGAGAGAATAACGAATCCAGTCGCTTACGATCCGCGCGCCTTTCGCGGACGCGGCCTTTATCCATATGCCCAGATAGAGGCGCCTTTGTTTTGAACATTTCGGGCAATTGACCTATCATCCGTATTGAAACATCGGCGCTCGCGGGTGCGGGGAAACATGGCTCGAAAATATTTCGGTACCGATGGCATCCGCGGCCGTGCCAACGGAACGATCACCCCGGAATTGGCGCTCAGGGTCGGGCAGGCGGCGGCGCTGATCTTCCGCCGCGGCGAGTATCGTCACCGCGTGCTCATCGGCAAGGATACGCGCCTCTCCGGCTACATGATCGAAACCGCGCTGGTGGCCGGCTTCACTTCGGTCGGCATGGATGTGTTCCAGACCGGCCCGATGCCCACGCCCGCGGTGGCCATGCTCACGCGCTCCATGCGCGCCGATCTCGGCGTGATGATCTCCGCCTCGCACAACCCTTACGACGACAACGGCATCAAGCTGTTCGGACCCGACGGCTTCAAGCTCTCCGACGAGGTCGAGCACAAGATCGAAGAACTCGTCGACACCAACCTCGTCAAGATGCTGGCGAAGAGTGCGGATCTCGGCCGCGCCCGGCGCATCGACGACGGGCAGGGCCGCTACGTCGAGTTCGCCAAGCGGACGCTGCCGCGCAACCTGTCGCTCGATGGCCTGCGCGTGGTGGTCGATTGCGCCAACGGCGCGGCCTATAGGGTTGCGCCGCAGGCGCTGTGGGAGCTCGGGGCCGAGGTGATCGCCATGGGGGTCGAGCCCGACGGCTTCAACATCAATCGCGAATGCGGCTCGACCGAGCCGGCGGCGCTTTGCCAGAAGGTGAAGGAGATGCGCGCCGATATCGGCATCGCGCTCGACGGCGACGGCGACCGCGTGCTCATCGCGGACGAGCGCGGGCACCTCATCGACGGCGACCAGCTGCTGGCGGTGATTGCAGAGAGCTGGCAGGCGGACGGCCGTCTCGCCAAGCCCGGCATCGTCGCCACCATCATGTCCAATCTCGGGCTCGAGCGCTATCTCGGCAGCTTGGGCATTTCGCTCGCGCGCACGCCGGTCGGCGACCGCTATGTGCTCGAGCAGATGCGCACCGACGGCTTCAACGTCGGCGGCGAGTCGTCGGGCCACATCATCCTGTCCGATTACACGACCACCGGCGACGGCTTGCTGACCGCGCTCCAGGTGCTGGCCGTCGTCAAAAAGCAGGACCAACCGGTGTCCAAGGTCTGCCATCGCTTCGATCCGCTGCCGCAAATTCTCAAGAACGTGCGCTACGCGAGCGGCAAGCCGCTGGAGAATGCCAAGGTGCGCAGCGCCATCGCGGATGCGCAGGCCCGTCTCGACGGCCATGGGCGGCTGATCGTGCGCTCATCGGGCACCGAGCCGGTGATCCGCGTCATGGGCGAAGGGGACGACAAGGTGCTCGTCGAGGAGGTCGTCGACGGCATCGTCGACGCATTGACCAGGGCGGCGTGAGCGGCGTCTGCCTCGCGCCGGCCGCGGACTTCCGAGTTATTGCTGTAATCTGGTGAAAATTGCTGCGGCGTTGAAAAGACGCGCGCCCGCCGATGTCAGGGCCTGTGCCGAACCCTACATTGGAATAGCTACAAATCGGGATTTTTGTTTTGCCTGGCCGGTCGCGCTCGTATATCGACAGTTGCCAAGGAAACCAACTGCTCCGGAACGCCCAACTCCCATGATCGTCTGCTCCTGCAACGTGTTGAGCGACCGCGACGTGCGCGCGGCGCTCGGTGCGGGCGAAGCGCCGCGGACGGCGAGCCAAGTCTACGGCTGCCTCGGCTGCAACCCGCAGTGCGGCCGCTGCGCGCGCACCATCCGCGCGATCATGGACGAAGCGACCACGGCGGCCTGTTGCCCTGCCGGCTGCGACTAGTTCCTCCCGGATTTGCGCTGCCATCCGCGATCTGCGCTTGTCGTGCGACCCACTTTAGGGGCATCGTCAACCGCGCATCGTAAATCGCGACCGCTTTGAGGGATCACCATGCAAGGCGACGCAAGAGTCATCGAGTATCTCAACCGCGGTCTGCGGCACGAGCTTGCCGCGATCAACCAGTACTGGCTGCATTACCGGCTGCTGGACAATTGGGGTTATCGGGCGCTCGCCAAGAAATGGCGCCAGGAATCGATCGAGGAGATGCAGCATGCCGACAAAATCGTGGAGCGCATCATCTTCCTCGACGGCTTTCCCAACATGCAGGTGATCGATCCGCTTCGCATCGGCCAGAACGTCAAGGAAGTGCTCGACTGCGATCTCGCGGCGGAGATGTCGGCGCGCGCGCTCTACCAGGAAGCCGCGACGCATTGCCACGCCGTCAAGGATTACGTCACCCGCGATCTGTTCGAGGAGCTCATGCACGACGAGGAAGAGCACATCGATTATCTCGAGACGCAGCTCGATCTCGTCGCCAAGCTGGGCCTCGAGCTCTATGCTCAGCACCACATCGGCAAAACCGACGACGACCACGCGGAGTGACGGGCTTCTCGCCCGCGTCGGAACGTCCCGTGAGGCACGCAGTGGCCGCTTGACGCGCCTTCGCTCCTTCCTTATGTCCGCCCGCGGGACACCCCTCCCCACCGAGGGGCGCCTATCTGGAAGGGTAGATCATGAGCCAAGCGAAGCCCGCCCTGCGGCCGCTCGTTCCGCACTTCTCCTCCGGTCCCTGCGCCAAACGTCCCGGCTGGAGCCTCTCGGCCCTCACCGACGCACTTCTCGGACGCTCGCACCGCTCGAAAATCGGCAAAGCCAAGCTCAAGCGTGCGATCGAGCTGACGCGCGAGGTGCTGGAAGTCCCCGCCAATTACCGCATCGGCATCGTGCCGGCTTCCGACACCGGCGCGGTCGAGATGGCGCTTTGGTCGATGCTCGGCGCGCGGCCGGTCACCATGCTCGCGTGGGAATCGTTCGGCGAAGGCTGGGTCACCGATGTCACCAAGGAGCTCAAACTTCAAAACGTGACGGTGCTCAAGGCACCTTACGGCGAGCTTCCCGATCTTGCCAAGATCGATCCGGCATCCGACGTGGTCTTCACCTGGAACGGCACCACCTCGGGCGTGCGCCTGCCGAACGCCGACTGGATCGCCGCCGATCGGCAAGGCCTCGCCATCTGTGACGCCACCTCCGCCTGCTTCGCGCAGGCGCTCGATTGGCCCAAGCTCGACGTCGTCACCTTCTCCTGGCAGAAGGCGCTCGGGGGCGAGGGGGCGCACGGCATGCTGATCCTCTCGCCACGCGCGGTCGAGCGCTTAGAAAGTTTTACGCCGCCGCGGCCGTTGCCCAAAATCTTTCGTCTCACCAAGGGCAGCAAGCTCAACCAAGCCATCTTCGAAGGCGAGACCATCAACACGCCGTCGATGCTGTGCGTCGAAGATTATCTCGACACGCTCGCCTGGGCGAAATCGATCGGCGGGCTCAAGGCGTTGATGGCGCGCGCGGACGCCAACGCCAAGGCGATCGCCGACTGGGTGGCGGTGACGCCGTGGATCGAATTTCTCGCGCGCGATCCGGTGCTGCGATCCAACACCTCGGTATGCCTGCGGGTCGTCGATCCGTCGGTGGCAAAGCTTTCCGCCGACGCGCAGGCGGCGTTCGTCAAAAGCATCGCCGCGGCGCTCGAGAAGGAGGGCGTCGCCTACGACATCGACGCTTACCGCGACGCGCCGCCGGGCCTGCGCATCTGGTGCGGCTCGACGGTCGAGCGCGCGGATGTCGAGGCGCTCACGCTGTGGCTCGACTGGGCCTTCGCCGAGAGCAAGGAGGCGCTGCCGAAGGCGGCGTGATGATCTTCATCCTTCGAGGTCTGTCGTGCCCGGCTGGACGCAGCGCGTCCGGCAAGCACTCTGATCGCAAATACTGCTGAGTCCGGATCGCCGCTTGCGCGGCCGATAACTGCAACAAGAGCGAAGCAGCCATGTCCCCCAAAGTTCTCATTTCCGATGCGCTCTCTCCCGCCGCCGTGCAGATCTTCAAGGATCGCGGCGTCGAGGTCGATTTCCAGCCGAAGCTCGGCGCCGACAAGGACGCCCTCGCCCAGCGCATCGGCGATTTCGATGGGCTGGCCATTCGCTCCGCCACCAAAGTCACGCCCAAGGTTCTGGAGCAGGCAAAGCGCCTCAAGGTGATCGGCCGCGCCGGCATCGGCGTCGACAACGTCGATATTCCCGCCGCCACCGCCAAGGGCGTCATCGTGATGAACACGCCGTCCGGCAATTCGATCACGACCGCCGAGCACGCGATCACGTTGATGCTCGCGCTGGCGCGGCAGATCCCGCAGGCGGACGCCTCCACGCAGGCGGGCAAGTGGGAAAAGAACCGCTTCATGGGGGTGGAGATCACGAACAAGACGCTCGGCGTCATCGGCTGCGGCAATGTCGGCTCGATCGTGGCCAATCGCGCGATCGGGTTGAGAATGAAGGTGATCGCTTACGATCCCTTCCTCTCGCCCGAGCATGCGGCGGAGCTCGGCGTGGACAAGGTCGATCTGCCCGAGCTGCTCCGACGCGCCGACTTCGTGACTTTGCACACGCCGCTGACTGAGAAGACGAAAGGCCTCATCGACGCCAAGGCGATCGCCGCCATGAAGAAAGGCGTGCGCATCATCAATTGCGCGCGCGGCGGGCTCGTCGACGAGGACGCGTTGCGTGTCGCGCTTAATTCCGGCCATGTCGCCGGCGCCGCCTTCGACGTGTTCACCGAGGAGCCGGCGACCAGCAATCCGCTGTTCGGCCATCCCAACGTGGTGTGCACGCCGCATCTCGGCGCCGCCACCACCGAGGCGCAGGAAAACGTCGCGCTGCAGATCGCCGAGCAGATGTCGGACTACCTGCTGCGCGGCGCCATCTCCAACGCGGTCAACTTCCCCTCCATCACCGCCGAGGAAGCGCCGCGGCTGCGGCCGTTCATCGATCTCGCGG
>Ga0209647_1000240_pt1 | contig 51100 bp, 36 predicted proteins | sample GraSoi_2013_60cm_FD_185827 | JGI IMG/M metagenome (GOLD analysis project Ga0209647, IMG submission 185827) | Grasslands soil microbial communities from the Angelo Coastal Reserve, California, USA - Sample 9_17_2013_60cm (SPAdes) (version 2) | ecosystem: Environmental > Terrestrial > Soil >...
CGTTTCGCCGGCCATGGCCCAGGTCGGATCCGGCGTCTATTTCCGCGTCGATGCCGGCGGCGGGTTCTCGACGAACACGACCTTCAATGACACCAACGCCGTCGCCTCGAACAGCACATTGGGCGGGGTGACCTATCATGGCGATGCCGGCACATCGGTGCTCGGCAGCGCTGGTCTGGGCATTCGCCTCTCGCCGGTATTCCGGATTGATCTGACGGCGTCGTACCTGCCCTGGTTCCGGTTCAGCGGCGGGGACAATGTTGGCCAGGGCACGCTGGCCGGCGCCAAGATCAAGCCGCGCGTCGGCTTGGTGAACGGGTATGTGGATTTTGGCGGGCTCGCCGGCCTGCCGGCGTCGAGCGCGCAGCCCTATCTCGTCGCCTCGCTGGGCGCGTCCCGCAACCAACTCGACAACGTCAGCCTCACCGCAGGCAATTTCACCTTCCGGACGATCAACGGGAGGACGACGACGGACGTCGCCTGGGGTCTCGGGACCGGTATCGGCTTTCCGCTCGGTCGCTTCGTCACTTTCGATCTGATGTACAAGTATCTGGACCTCGGCAAGGTGCAGAGTTCCAACTTGGTGACCGCCGGAGGCGTTACCACGCAGGGCACGCCGATTACCGCCGACCTCCACGTCCATACCATCACCGCCGGTTTCCGCGTCGGCTTCTAGACTAGCAGCGCTGGCGCGCCGGTGGTCCGTTGCTGGTCCGGTGTTGGTCCGCCGCATCATCCACTGCTGTAGCGAATCTCCGGCCGGAATGGTTCGGTTGGAAGCGGATCTGTAGGTTTCACGTGACACAATCGCGCTGGCGCGCCCTGGATTTCCGCAGGCTTCCGGGCGCTGCCGGCTTGGGCAGCGCTATCGTCCCGGCCCACGCGCCCGCGCCAGCTGTCGCAACCTGTAGCACTTCCCGCCGGCTACGCCGCCTTCAGGGCCGCCCGCGCGCGATGAAGTCGGGATTGCAGAAGCCGGGCTTGCCATAGCGCAGCGGCGCGCCGTCGAGCGTCGTCACCGCGCCGCCGGCCGCTTCCAATATCGCCTGGCCCGCGGCGCTATCCCATTCCGCCGTCGGGCCGAAGCGTGGGTAGAGATCGGCCTCACCGGCCGCGACCAGGCAGAATTTGAGCGCGCTCCCGGAGATCCGACGCTCGGCGTCGGGCAGCGTGGCGATGTATTCGGCGAGCCGTTGCTCGTCCGCATGCGAGCGGCTGTGAACGACGATCGCGCCGCGCGGCGGAACCGGCCGCGCCATGATCGGCTGCGGCGCCTCGCCGTCGCGCTGGCGCGTGGCGCTCCCCGCGGCAGCGTAGGTCACGCCCTGGCTCGGCACATGGACCACGCCGAGCACCGCCCGGTCACCCTCGACCAGCGCGATATTGACGGTGAACTCGCCGTTCCGGCGGATGAACTCCTTGGTGCCGTCCAGCGGATCGACCAGCCAGAAGCGCGGCGGCGCCGCGCTGGGCAGGCCATGCGCGGCGCAGCCTTCCTCGGCGATGACCGGGATGTCCGGCGTCGCGGCGGCGAGCCTCTGCTCGATGATCGCCTCGGCCTGCTCGTCGGCGCGCGTCACCGGCGAATCGTCCGCCTTGCGCCGCACCGCAAAGTCCCGGCGGTAAACCTTAAGGATCGCCTCGCCGGCCTCATGCGCCGCGGCGCGGGCGATGTCGAGGAGAGTGCGGTGCTCGGCGGTCATGCGGCGCGTCTCTCAGGCCTCGTCTCGCTCGGCTCGGCCCGCCGGCGAGGCACACGACCGGGCGAACGGGAGCCTCAACCCGGCTTGCGCGCGTCAGCGACGAGCTTCTTCAGGCCGTCCATGTCGGTGGCTCCGGGAACCAGGACATCGCCGATGATGAAGGCCGGCGTGCCGTTGATGTCGAGCGCCTCGGCGAGCGTGTAATTGTGCCGGATGATCTCGTTGATGGGAGCAGCATTCATGTCGGCTTTGGCCTTGGCGAGGTCGATGCCGGCCGTGGCGGCGACCTGGAGGATCACTTTCTCGGTGATCTGGCCCGTGGTCGACATCATGGCATTGTGGAACGCGAAATACTTGTCCTGCTTCGCCGCCGCCAGAGCCATGCGGGTGGCATAGACCGATTCGGCGCCGAGAACCGGGAACTCCTTGTAGACGACCCGGATCTTCGGATCCTCCTTCACGAGTGCCTCGAGCGCCGGCTCGACCTGCTTGCAATAGGGGCAGCGGTAGTCGAAGAACTCGACGATGGTCACGTCGCCCTCGGGGTTGCCGCCGACCGGCGAGGTCGCGTCCGCGAACAGCTCCTTGCTATAGGTCGCGATCGCCTGGCGCGCATCCGCCGCCTTGTCCTGCTTGATCTTCGCCTCCGCCGCCCGCAGCACCTCGACCATGAACTCCGGGTTCTTGAGGAAGTAGTCGTGGATGACCGCCTCCACCGCCTGCTTCTGCTCGGGTGTGAGCGGGTCGGCAGCCCGGGTCGGGGCAACGACCGCGCCTGCGAGCAGCACGGCGAGGGCGAAGCGGCGAAAAAGTGCAGACATGGCAAAAAGACCCTTGGGGCTGAAGAAAGCGGCGGGGATCATGCGCCAGCGCGCCGGCAAGCGCAATCGCGGCGAGCGCCGGCCTAGGCCTAGGGCTTGCCCTCGCGCTTGGCCTCGTCCTGGATGTCCTGGGCACGCTGCTTGGCCGGGCCCGCGGGGAGCTGCTTGATGGCGCGCGAGGCCTGCTGGCGGGCCTGCCCGTAATCGCCGTCGGCGATGCCCTCCTCGGCCAGCGCCAGCGCCATCATGCCCATATTGTCGCTGCGGCCATAGGCGATGGCGAGAAAGCGCCAAGCGTCGGGATTGCGGTCCTCGAAGCGCACCGCCTCGTTCAGATGGGCGAGCGCCTTGGGAACGAAGACGGGATCGTTGGTCTCGAGCTGGACCTGCGCGAGCTCGATGCGCAAGAGCGCCGATTTCGGGCTGAGCTTCACCGCCTGCTCGTAGGGGGGGACCGCCTCGGCGATGCGGCCGTTCTCGAACAGCATCTGACCCTTGAGTTCCTGGAAGTAGGGATTGTCCGGATAGTCCTCGATGAGGCCGTCGATCAGCGGCACCGCTTGCTTGAGGTCGGGTACGCGGTAATAGGCGATGGCGCGGGCATAGCGCGCGGCCACCGAATTGTCGCCGGGCTTGATCGCGGCCAGCACCTGCGGCGGCGAGCCAAGGAACGCCGCGAGCTTGGCCTTCATGCGCCGGTGCATCTCGATCCAATCGGGCGGGTCGCGCACGTCGGAGAAGCGCGAATGCAGCACATGCTCGCGCACATAAGTGACGCGCTGCGAGGTCAGCGGGTGGGTCCGCATGTACGGGTCCTGATGCGCCGCCGAGAGCAGCTCCTGCTGCTGCAGGATCTCGAAGAATTGCAGGAGCCCTTTCGCCGATTGCCCGGTGCGGTCGAGGAAGCTGAGCGCGGCCTGGTCGGCCGAAGCCTCTTGGGTGATCGAGAATTGCAGGAACGAGCGCTGCGCCAAACTGGAGCCGCCGAGGATCGCCGCCGCGCCGGCGCCGCCATTGCCGCTCGCCGCCGCGGCGGCGGCGCCGACCACGAGCGCGATGATGTTCTGGATGGTGGCGTGGCGCAGCGCCTCGTCGGTGCGTGCGAGATGCCCGCCGGAAATATGGCCGGTCTCGTGGGCGATGATGCCGACGAGCTGATTGGGCGTCTCGCTGCGCAGGATCGTGCCGCTGTTCACGAACAGGTTCTGGCCGCCGGCAACGAAGGAGTTGAGCGTCGGATCATTGACGACGTAGACGTGAACCGCGGCGGGATCGAGGCCGGCCACGGCGAAGATTGGCGTCGCGTAGGTGCGGATGATATTTTCGATCTCGGCATCGCGCAGGATGCTGATGTCCTGTGCCCGGGCGTGGCCGGTGAGGACCACGCTCGAAGCCAGCAACACGCAGAGAATCCGCGATAAGATGCGCAACACCACCGCCAGGACCTCCTTCTCGAGCGCTACGATCCGCCACTGCGGCGGCATGCGTCAATTCACGTTTCCCCGGGCCGTCCGCTGACCCCATGACCCTCAAGATCGCCAGGCGCGGCCAGGTTCCGCCGTTTATCGCCATGGATGTTTTGCGCGCGGCCAATGAGCGGGCCGCCGCCGGCGACGACGTCCTGCACCTCGAGGTCGGCCAGCCTTCGACGCCTGCCCCGGCCGCCGTCCTCGCTGCGGCGCGTGCGGCGCTCGGACGCGAGACGCTCGGCTACACCGATGCGCTCGGCCTGCCGGCGCTGCGCGAGGCGATCGCCGTGCATTACCGGCTGAGCTATGGCGTAACGCTCGACCCTTCGCGCGTCGTCGTCACCACTGGCTCGTCGGGCGCGTTCCTGCTCGCCTTCCTCGCCGCCTTCGAGCCGGGCGACCGCGTGGCGATGGCCGCGCCGGCTTATCCGGCCTACCGCAACATCCTGAGCGCGCTCGACCTGGTGCCGGTAGAGCTGACCGCCGAGCCGGAGAACCGTTACCAGGCCACGCTCGACCTGCTGCGCGCCCAGGGGAGCGGCCTCGACGGGCTCATCGTCGCCAGCCCGGCCAATCCCACCGGGACAATGCTCGCGCCGGATGAACTCGGGGCGATCGCGCGCTACTGCCGGGATATGGGCATTCGCCTTGTGTCCGACGAGATCTACCACGGCATCGTCTATAGCATGACCGCGGCGACCGCCCTTTCGACCAATGACGAGGCTTTCGTCGTCAACAGCTTCTCCAAGTATTTCTCTATGACCGGCTGGCGGCTCGGCTGGATGGTCGCGCCGGCGGGCATGCTGCGCACCATCGAATGCCTGGCGCAGAACCTGTTCATCTCGCCGCCGGCGCTGTCGCAGCACGCAGCGCTCGCCGCCTTCGGTTGCCGCGACGAGCTCGACGCCAACGTGGCGCGCTATGCCCGGAATCGGGCGCTGCTCCTGGACGAGCTGCCCAAGGCCGGGCTCGCGCGCTTCGCCCCCGCCGACGGTGCGTTCTATCTCTATGCCGATGTGGCGCATCTCACCAATGACAGCCCGGAATTCTGTCGTCGCATGCTGCGCGAGATCGGTGTCGCCTGCACGCCCGGCATCGATTTCGATCCGGTACGCGGCAACGCCACGCTTCGGCTGTCCTTCGCCGGGACGACGGATACGATGGCGGAAGCGGCCCGTCGCCTCAAGGCGTGGCGCCGCTGAGTCCCGGCCTCAGGAATCGATCACCCGGCGCCACCAACCGCGCTTCGGGTTGGCAGGCGGGCTGGTGACCTCGTGCGCGGGGACATTGGCCGACGCCGCCGGCTCAACCGGCCGCGCCGGCTCGGCAGCGTAATCGCCGCGCTCCGCCACTGGCACGCTTTCGGCGCCGCTCTCGATCTGAGCCGCAGGAGCCGGCGAGGCGTTCAGCGCCTCAACCATCTCGGCCGCCGCGTCGTCGCGCACCGGGGTCGCCGGCACATACTCGACAATTTCCGCGATGGGCGTTGCCTCGCTGGCGAGTGTCGCGGGCTGCTCGCCCGCAACGAATTCCTGACCGGGTTCGCCACGCCGTCGCCGCCGTCCGCCGCGTCGGCCACGCCGCCGCCGCTTACGCCCGCCGGACTCTGCACCGGGCTCTCCGCCTTGCTCGCCTGGAGCGAACGGCTCGCTTGGAGCGAACGGCTCGCTCCGCGGCTCCTCGCTGCGCTGCGCCTCGGCTTCCGCAGTCGGGTCGGCCCCCGGCGCGTTGTCCTCTTCGGGCGCGGCGGCTATCTCGTGAGCGGGCGGCGTCGGCATCGCGCCGTCGCGGTTTTCGTCGCGCCTGCCACGACGACGGCGTCGACGTCGCCGGCGGCCGTGACCTTCGTCGCCGTCGGCGCGCTCGGGCCGTGGTTCCGCGCTTTCCTCGCGCGGCGCCTCTTCTGCCTCGGTCTCGGTCTCGACCTCGATCTCATCTTCGTCGACGATGTCGTCGTCGTCCTCCTCCTCCTCGACCTCGGGTACGGCGGCGAGCGGCGGCGGCAGCGCCGCGATCTCGGCCGGGGTGAGCGTGCGCAGCCGCTCTAGCCGGAAGGCCGGCGGGACCAATGTGTCGTCGCTGCCGATCGCGACATGGAAGCCGTAGCGCGACTCCGCCTGGGCGAGCGCCTGGCGCTTATGGTTGAGGATGTAGAGCGCCACGGCAGTCGGCACCGCGACCGTGATCTCGGCCGAGCGCCGCCGCATCCCTTCCTCCTCGATGGCGCGCAGGACATGCAGTGCCGTCGACTCGGTGGAGCGGATATGCCCGCTGCCGTTGCAATGCGGGCAGGGCTGGGTGGATGCCTCGAGCAGCGAGGGGCGCAGGCGCTGACGCGACAGCTCCAGCAGGCCGAATGGGCTGATGCGGCCCAATTGGATACGCGCCCGATCGTGACGCATCGCTTCCTTGAGCTTGCGCTCCACGGTCGCCTGGTTGCGGTGCTCCTCCATGTCGATGAAGTCGATGACGATGAGCCCGGCGAGGTCGCGCAGGCGCAACTGCCGCGCGATTTCCTCGGCCGCCTCGATGTTGGTCTTGAGCGCCGTCTCCTCGATGTTGCGCTCCTTGGTGGAGCGGCCCGAGTTGACATCGATCGCGACCAGCGCCTCGGTCGGGTTGATGACGATGTAGCCGCCCGAGCGGAGCTGCACCACCGGCGAATGGATGGCGTCGATCTGGTTCTCGACCTGGTAGCGGTGGAACAGCGGAACGGTCGGATCGCGATAGGGCTTGATGCGCTTGGCGTGGCTCGGCATCAGCATCTTCATGAACGCCTTGGCCGTGCGGTGACCCTCCTCGCCATCGACGATAACCTCGTCGATGTCGCGTGCATAGAGGTCGCGGATCGAGCGCTTGATGAGGTTGCCTTCCTCGTAGATAAGCGCCGGCGCGGTCGATTTGAGGGTGAGATCGCGGATGTCGTCCCACAGTCGCATCAGGTACTCGAAGTCGCGCTTGATCTCGGTCTTGGACCGCTCGCTCCCGGCGGTGCGCACAATGACGCCCATGCCTTCAGGGACGTCGAGATCGCTCACCAGATCCTTGAGCCGGCGTCGGTCGGTGATGCTGGTGATCTTGCGCGAGACGCCGCCGCCGCGCGGCGTGTTCGGCATGAGCACGCAATAGCGGCCGGCGAGCGACAGGAACGTGGTCAGCGCCGCGCCCTTGTTGCCGCGCTCTTCCTTGGTGACCTGCACCAGCATGATCTGCCGGCGCTTGATCACTTCCTGGATCTTGTAGTGGCGATAGTGACGGGCGCGCGTGCGCTGCGTCTCCTCGATCTCGTCGCCGCCGACGGTCTCGATCGTCTCCGCGCGCGAGCGCTCCTCGGTCTCGCCCTCAACGCGCGTTTCTGGCCCGTTCAGCTCCGGCGAGCCGATCAGCTCGTGATTGCCGTCCTGCTCGCGCGGCCTAGAATGATCGTGGTGGTCGGCGTGGTCGCGATATTCGCGCTCACTGTCCCGCTGCGGCGGGTGTTCGGCAGCGGCATCGACAGCGCCGCTGCCTTCGGTGTCGGCGCCAAGCTCGCGTGACTCGTAGACAATGTCGCCGTCGCGGTCGCCGCCGCGCGCCTCGGCCGCGACCGTGCGCTCGAGCTCCGACTCGGGCGGCGCCGCCTCGCCGATACGACGCTCACCCGGCGACTCGTCGGCCTCCTCGCCCGCAACGGCGGCGTCATGGTCATGGGGCAGCGCCTCCTGCACCGCGGACTCGCCGGCACCGGCATAGCCGTGATCGTGCGACGGCCGCCGGTCGGAGACAGGGATGCGATAATAGTCGGAATGGATCTCGTTGAAGGCGAGAAAGCCGTGGCGGTTACCGCCATATTCGACGAATGCCGCCTGCAGCGAAGGCTCTACCCGCGTAACCTTTGCGAGATAGATGTTGCCCTTTATCTGCTTCTTGGTGGATGTCTCGAAATCGAATTCGTCGAGACGGTGGCCGCTGAGCACGACGACCCGGGTTTCCTCCGGATGCGCCGCGTCAATAAGCATGCGCTTTGCCATACGGGCATGACTCCAAGGAGCGCCGTCCCGCCCGCGCGAATCTCGGGCGGCGGCGTCATCCTGGCTGGGGCGAAGCCGGCAGCGCCTCCGGTCAATCCGTCGAACGGCACGATATCAGGAGCCATGGCGGAACTCGTTGAGGCTGCCGCGCCTCGGCAACAGGCCGAGGACGGCTTCGGGGTTCATCCAAACCGCGTCGTCCGAGCGCATATCGGCAGGAACGGCCGCACCTCAAGGGCGTGGGCCCGAAAATCCCACCGCTGCGCCGCCTTGCGGCCCCACGGGCCGGGTCGGCAGACTGCGGTATTTCGCACCGACTAAGATACAGGCCAGGAGCCGGCTCGACAACCGCCTCGTATTCCGCGGCCCGAGCAGGTGCTCAACCGGGTCTTAACCCTTAGTCGTTAACAGAACGGGGCTGGGAACCCCGCCTTGAAGGCGCCATAAAGCCACTACACCTTTAGATGGGCGTTTCCGCAGGCGGCACGGCCGCCGGACAACGGAGCGACGCGCGGCATGCGGATCGTCAAATTCACCCTAAAGTTCCTGGTCGGCCTGATGACCGGCCTCATCCTGGTCGGTGCCTGCGTCGGCGCGCTTGCCATCTGGTATTTCGGCCGCGACCTGCCGGACTACCAGCAGCTCACCGACTATCAGCCGTCGATCGTGTCGCGCGTCTATGCCGGGGACGGGCGGCTGCTCGCCGAATACGCTACCGAGAAGCGCGTCTTCGTCCCCGTCAAGGAGATGCCGCCGCTCCTCATCCATGCCTTCCTCGCCGCGGAGGACAAGAACTTCTACACCCATTCCGGCATCGATCCCCTGGCGATGGTGCGGGCAGGGGTCACCGACATTATGCGCATCGCTACCCGGCGCCGCCCGGTCGGCGCCTCGACCATCACCCAGCAGGTCGCCAAGAACTTCCTGGTCGGCAGCGAGCTCTCCTATCAGCGCAAGATCAAGGAAGCGCTGGTCGCTTTGCGCATGGAGAAGGTGCTCGGCAAGGATCGCATTCTCGAGCTCTATCTCAACGAGATCTACCTTGGCGGCGGCACCTACGGCGTCGCTGCCGCCGCCATCAACTACTTCAATAAGTCGCTCGACGAGTTGAGCGTCGATCAGGCTGCCTTCCTCGCGGCGCTGCCGAAGGGACCGAACAACTACAACCCGCAGCGCTACCCTGAGGCGGCCAAAGGGCGGCGCGACTGGGTGATCGGCCAGATGCTCGAGGCCGGCTTCATCACCAGCGAGCAGGCGGCGGCGGCACAGGCGGTGCCGATCACCCTGCGCCGGCGCGATGACACCGAAATCGTGACAGCGAGCTACTTCACCGAGGAGGTGCGGCGCGACCTGCTCGCGCATTACGGCGAGAATGCGCTCTACCAGTCGGGTCTTGCCGTCCGTACCAGCCTCGATCCGAAGCTTCAGACGATCGCCGACCGCGCGCTGCGCGCCGGCCTGGTCAATTACGATCGGCGCCACGGCTGGCGCGGCGCCGTGGCGCATATCGATCCCACTGGCGACTGGCGACCGCGCTTGGTCACGGTGGCGCCGCCGGGCGGCACCGTTGAGGCCGGCTGGGCGCTGGCAGTGGTCCTTGCGGCCAACCCCGACAGTCTCAGCATCGGCCTTGCCGATGACGGCCGCGGCACCGTCCCGTTCGAGGAGATGCGCTGGGCGCGCAAGCCGCTTCCGGGTGGCGAGCTCGGCCCGGTGCCGCGCCAGCCCAGCGAGGTGCTGCGCCCCGGCGACGTCGTGCTGGTCGAGCCGCTCGCCACCCCCGCCGCGAAGGCCGCCAAGCCAGCCGTCTACACGCTGCGCCAAGTCCCCGAAGTGTCCGGCGCTGTCGTGGCACTCGACCCGCATACCGGCCGCGTGCTCGCGCTCAGTGGCGGCTTCAGCTACGAGCTCAGCCAATTCGACCGCGCGGTCCAGGCGCACCGGCAGATCGGCTCGGCAATCAAACCCTTCGTCTACTTGACAGCTATGGACCACGGCTTCACGCCCTCGAGCGTGCTCCTCGATGAGCCCTTCGTCGTCGATCAAGGCGTCGGCCTGCCGAAATGGAAGCCGAGCAACTACACCCATAAATTCTACGGGCCGCTGACGCTCCGCGTCGGCGTCGAGCAGTCGCGCAACTTGATCACGGCTCGTCTCGGCGAGGCCGTCGGGCTCGACCCGATCGCCGCGATGATCGAGCGCTTCGGCATTATCGATCGCGTGCCGCGTCAATACGCCCAGGTGCTGGGCGCCGGCGAGACGACGCCGCTGCGCCTCACAACAGCCTATGCGATGCTGGTCAATGGCGGCAAGCGCATCACGCCGACGCTGATCGATCGCATCCAGGACCGCAACGGCGTCACCATTTATCGCGCCGATCAGCGCCCCTGCGAGGGTTGCCAGAACAGCGAATGGCAGAACCAGCCGGAGCCCGACTTGCCGGACGACCGCGAGCAGATCGCCGACCCGCTGAGCGCCTACCAGATCGTGTCGATCCTGCAAGGCGTCGTCGAGCGGGGCACGGGCCGCATCGTTGCGTCGGTCGGCAAGCCGCTCGCCGGCAAGACCGGCACAACCAATGATTCGGACGACACCTGGTTCGTCGGTTTCTCGCCCGACCTCGCCTTCGGCGTCTTCGTCGGCTACGACAATCCGAAGAGCCTGGGCGCGCACGAGACCGGCGCGTCCGTCGCCGCGCCGGTGTTCCGCGATTTCATGTCTGCGGCGCTCAAGGACAAGCCAGCCATCCCGTTCCGCATTCCCCCGGGCATCCGGCTGGTGCGTGTCGACGCCGCCACCGGGCAGCTGGCGCGTCCCGGCGACAAGAACGTGATCTACGAGGCGTTCAAGCCAGGCACCGAGCCCACCAACGATGCACCGGCCCCGGCCGTGGTGCGTGGGCCGATCAGCGATGACGAGGACGCGGCCTCGCTCGGCGGTCCGGCGGACGAGACCCCTGACGGCGGGACGCCCATCACCGCGGCATCGCCGACTGCGCCGGCGGAGCCGAGCGCGCCGCGCTCGGTTCCGGCGAGCGGCACCGGCGGCCTCTATTGACATCGGCGCGTTCGCCTTCATCTTCCTCGGAGTCGATTCAGCGAGGGTTTGCTCATGGGCGCTGAGGTTCAGGCCGTGGCCGACGAGATTCGCCGCTCGTTGGCGCTGCTGAGGAGGCATCTTTGACTGGGAGAACGCGACGCGGCGCCTCGCCGAGCTGAATGCGATCGTCGAGAATCCCGATCTCTGGAACGACCCGACACGTGCCCAATCCTTGATGCGCGAGCGCACGCGGCTCGACCGCGGCGTCAACGGCTACCTGCGCATCGAGCGCGACCTCAAGGACGCGCTCGACCTGATCGAGCTGGCCGAGAACGAAGGCGATCGGGCGATGGTCGCCGAAGGCGAGCGCGCGCTCGCGGCGTTGCGCGAGGAGGTAGGCAAGCGCGAGCTCGAGAGCCTGTTGTCGGGCGAGGCGGACGGCAACGACGCCTATCTCGAGATTCATGCCGGCGCCGGCGGCACCGAGGCGCAGGACTGGGCCGAGATGCTGCTGCGCATGTACACGCGCTGGGCCGAGCAGCACGGTTACAAGGTCGAATGGATCGAAGAAAGCCCGGGCGAAGAGGCCGGCATCAAATCCTCGACCCTCAAGATCATCGGCGAGAACGCCTATGGTTGGCTCAAGACCGAGAGCGGCGTGCACCGCCTAGTGCGCATCTCGCCCTTCGATTCCAACGCCCGCCGGCACACCAGCTTCGCCTCGATCTGGGTCTATCCCGTAGTCGACGACAAGATCGAGGTCGAGGTCGACGACAAATACCTGCGCGTCGACACCTACCGCTCGTCAGGCGCGGGCGGACAGCACGTGAACAAGACCGACAGCGCCGTGCGCATGACCTACACCCCGCCGGACGGCGGCGCGCCGGTGGTGGTCGCTTGCCAGAGCGAGCGCTCGCAGCATCAGAACCGCGCCAAGGCCATGGCCATGCTCAAAGCGCGGCTCTATGAGATCGAGCTACAGCGGCGCGAGGCCGCGGTCGATGCCATGAACGCCACCAAGACGGAGATCGGCTGGGGACACCAGATCCGCTCGTATGTGCTGCATCCCTACCAGATGGTGAAGGATTTGCGCACGGGCGTCGAAACCGGCAACACTGGCGCCGTCCTCGACGGCGATCTCGACCGCTTCCTGCAGGCCTCGCTCGCCGCCCGCATCGCCGGCGCCGATGCGGCGACGCAGCAGGCCGAGGCGCGCTGACCGGTGCCGGCACCTCACAGGGCGAGCGACGCGTAGTAGTGCTCGGTCAGCCCGGCCGCGTTGCGTCCGCCGCGGTTGAACGGCGGCTTGAGCGCCCCCTTGAAATGCTGTCGCACCAGATGCTGATAGGTCGCGACGGGCTCGGTGCCGCGTTCGGCGCAAAGCCACGCAAACCAGCGCAAGCCCGTTGCGACGTGGCCGATCTCGTCGTCATAGATCAGCTGCAGGACGGCGGCGCTCGGCGCGTCGCCGAAGCGGTTGAGCCGCGCGATCATCTCCGGCGTCACGTCGAGGCCGCGCGCCTCGAGCACCAGCGGCACCACCGCGAGTCGCGCCAGAAGGTCGTGCGCTGTCGCCTGCGCCGCCTCCCACAGCCCGTCATGCGCGGGGAGATCGCCATAGGCGGCGCCGAGCTCGGCGAGACGGGCGGCCACCAGCGCGTGGTGCTTCGCCTCGTCGCCGGCCACGGCAACCCAATCGTCGTAGAACCCGCGCGGCAGCGACCGATCGGCGAAGCGGGCGATGAGGTCCCAGGCGAGGTCGATGGCGTTGAGCTCGATATGCGCGACCGCGTGGAGCAACGCGATGCGCCCGGCCGTCGAGCCGCCGGCGCGCCGCTTCGGCATGTCCCGTGGCGGGAGCAGCAGCGGGCGCGCGGGACGCGCCGGACGGTCGCGCGGCGCGGCGCGGCCGATCTCGACGAGGGCGCCGCTTCGCCAAGCGGCCGTTGCGGCTCGGGTGAGAGCTACCTTCGCGGCCGGCTCGGTCACGGCAAGGACGGCGCCGGCGGCGTCCGCCAGCGTGTTGCGCGGCGCCGTGGTCAGAGCGCCTTCGCCGCGGCGAGCACCGCGTCGACATGGCCGGGCACCTTGACCTTGCGCCATACGCCGCACACCACGCCTTTCTCGTCGATGAGGAAGGTCGCGCGCTCGATCCCCATGTATTTCCGCCCATACATGCTCTTCTCGACCCAGACGCCGTAGCTCTCGCACACCTTGCCCTCGGCATCGGAGGCGAGAATGAAAGGCAGCTCGTACTTCTTCTTGAACTTGTCGTGCGAGGCGACGGAATCCTTGGAAATGCCGATCACGGTGGCCTCGACCTTGCCGAATTTCGGGAAGGAGTCGCGAAAGCCGCAGGCCTCGGCGGTGCAGCCGGAGGTGTCGTCCTTGGGATAGAAGTACAGCACCACTTTCTGGCTCCGCAGCTTGGACAGGGTGATCTTGCCGTTGCCGTCGGTCGACAGGGTGAAATCCGACGCCTTGTCACCGATCTCGATGCTCATGGGGCTTGCTCCTCGGCGGAAGGAAGGGCGGCGAGCCGCGCCTGCGCGGCGGCAGCCGGCGCCTCGACCAGCGCCTCGTAGTGGGCGAGGGCATGCGAAGCGGCGGCGTCCATATCCTCCTTGAGACGGACGAAGTCAATCGCGCCGCTGCAGCGCGCCAGCAGCGCCCGCAAGGACGGCGGTGCCGCCGTCTCGTCGAACGGCTCCTCCGCCGTGAGCTTGACCAGCCCCTGGAGGTTGCGCCAAAGCCGCAGCGCGCCCAGGAGATCCTCCTCAGCCGCAGGTTCGAGCGCAGCCGCCGCGGCGAGCGCTGCCAGAGCGGCGGCGGTGTTCTGATGCAGCACCTGCGGCCGCGCTGCCGCCTCGCGCAGCTGCAGATACTGGGCGATGAACTCGATATCGACGAGGCCGCCGCGGCGGTGCTTCACCTGCCAGATCGGCGGGTCGCGATGCTGCTCCGCCATCCGATGGCGCATCTCAGCGACGTCCGCCACAAGTCGGTCACCGTCGCGCGGTCGCGTCAGCACCTCGCGCACGCTGGCCATGATTTCCTCGCCGAGCGCCGCCGGTCCGGCCACCACGCGCGCGCGGGTCAGCGCCATCTGCTCCCAAGTCCAGGCGAGCTCTACGTGATAGCGGCGGAAGGCGGCGAGGCTCGATGCAAGGGGGCCTTTGGTTCCCGATGGCCTGAGCCGCATATCAACCTCGTAGAGGCTGCCTTCCGGAGTAATCGCCGTGAGCGCGTTGATGAAGCGCTGGCTCAGGCGCGCATAATAAGTGGATACCGGCAATGGACGCGCCCCGTCCGACGCCTCGACGCCTTCCGGTGCGTCGTAAACGATGATGAGATCGAGGTCGGAGGTGACTGTCATCTCGCGGCTGCCGAGCTTGCCGAGGCCGAGCACGGCCAGCGCGCCGCCGTTGACAACGCCGTGGCTCTGGGTGAACGCGGCGGCGACGCGCGGGAGAATGCCGGCGATCGCCACCTCGGCAATATCGGCAAAGCCGGCGCCGGCACGCTCCCCGTCGAGGCGATCACGCAGCATCTGCACGCCGATCTGGAACTTGCGATCGCCGACCCAGCGCCGCGCCAGGTCGAGCATCTCCTCGTAATGGCGCGCGCCCGCGAGCATGCGCTCGAGCTCGGCGGCAAGCTCGGCGCGCGGCGGCAGCGGCTCGAAAAACCCTTCCGTCAAGACGCCGTCGAGCAAGCCGGGACGCCGCGCCAGCTCATCGGCGAGGCGCGGGCCGGCGGCCATGATCTCCGCCACCAGGTCGAGCAGCGCGGCGTTGTTGTAGAAGAGGGAGAAGAGCTGAACGCCCGCCGGCAGACGAGCCAGGAACTGATCGAAGCGCACGAAGGCGACATCGGGGTTGGCGGAGGCGCCGAAAGCGCGCAGCAGCAGCGGCACCAGTTCCGTCAGAAGCTCGCGCGCCCGCTGGCTGCGCGTTGCGCGGTAGCGGCCGTGATGCCAGCCGCGGATGATCGCGGCGACGGCCGGCGGGTCGGCGAAGCCGAGCCGGGCGATGGTCTTGAGCGTGTCCGGGTCATCCTCGCTGCCGGTGAAGACGAGGTTGCCGGGTGCGGACAGCGTCGGTGCCTCCTCGAAGAGCGCGGCATAGCGGTTCTCGACGGTCGACAGGTGGCGCAGCAGCTCGGCCGAAAACGCTTGGAGCGAGGGGAAACCGAGAAAAGTCGCAAGCCGTGTCAGCCCGGCGGCATCGGCCGGCAGCGTGTGCGTCTGCGCGTCGTCGATCATCTGCAGGCGATGCTCGACCCGGCGCAGGAAGCGGTACGCCTCGGTCAGCTCCGCCGCCGTCTCGGCGCTGATGCGCCCAGCGGCGGCGAGCGCGGCGAGCGCCTCGCAGGTGGCGGCTTGGCGCAGCGCGGGCAGGCGCCCGCCCCAGATGAGCTGCTGCGTCTGAGCGAAGAACTCGATCTCACGGATGCCGCCGCGGCCGAGCTTGATGTTGTGCCCGGCTACGGCGATGCGCCCGCCGCCGCGATGCGCGTTGATCTGACGCTTGATCGAGTGGATATCCTCAATCGCCGCGAAATCGAGGTGCTTGCGCCACAGAAAGGGACGCAGCTCGGCCAGGAAATCCGCGCCAGCGGCGCGGTCGCCGGCGACCGGGCGCGCTTTGATCAGCGCGGCGCGCTCCCAGTTCTGGCCTGCGCTCTCGTAATAAGTGAGCGCCGCGAGCACCGAAAGTGCGGGAGCCGTCGAGGCGGGATCGGGCCGCAGCCGCAGATCGGTGCGGAAGACATAGCCGTCGGCAGTCCGCTCCGCCATGATACGCACCAAGTCCTGCGCCAGTCGGGCAAAGAACTGGGCCGGGCTGCGCCGCCCGGCGTAGCGGAGCTTCGCGGCGTCAAAGAGCACGATGAGGTCGACGTCGCTTGAATAGTTAAGCTCGCGCGCGCCGAGCTTGCCCATGCCGAGCACGATGAGGCCGCTGTCGCGCTCCGGCTGCGCCGGGTGTGCGAGCTCGATCTCGCCCGCCGCGGCGGCGGCTGCGAGAAGATGACGCACCGCGTTGCCAAGCGTCGCCTCGGCGATGGCGCTCAAGGCGCCGGTGACACGCTCCAACGGCCACCAGCCGGCGATGTCGGCGATGGCCACTAGGAGGGCCGCACGCCGCTTGGCGAGGCGCAGGTCGCGCATCAGACCGCGCTCGTCGTCACTCAAGTGGAAATGCTGATTGAGCCACTGATCGAGTTCGGCGAAAATGGCATCCGGCCCCTGTTGCACGAGCCGAATCAGGAAATCGGGCTCTTTGAGGCAGCATTGCGTAAGGAAGGGACTGTTGCCGAAGAGCGAGGCGAGAAGCCGATGTCCCGCCGGCTCGGTGGCGAGCGCGCGCGTCGCGGCGGCGAGCGCGGGGTCCGCGCTTTCCGCCGCTTCTTGCCAGCGCATCAAGCCGAGGCGCAGTTGGGCGGCATCGGCGGGCGCCGGCAGATGGTCGTAAGCGGAGGGCGACGATAGCAACATTTCGGTGGCGGCGGCGGGATCGCGTGGAGACTGCTCGGCCATCTCCCGCCGGTCAAGGGCAGGTCGGCGCCGGCGGGCCACGGAAGCCGCGCCGGATGCGGCGGCTACTGCGCTGGTTTGCCGCGCTGACCGCCGCTGTGGCGCTGCTCGTCGCTGTTTTCGCCTGGCGCTTGTCGATGGGACCGCTGGCGCTCGACTTCCTCGGCCCCTATGTCGCCGACGCCATCGCCAGCGCCCAGCCGGGGCTCCTTGCGCGCATCGATCACACTCTGGTGAGTCTGGAGCAGGGCGGGACCGTCGACATCGTCGCCCGCGGCGTGCGCCTGAGGCGCCGCGAGGGCGATGCACAGCTTACGCTGCCGGAGCTGTCGCTCGGGCTCAGCCTGCGGGCGGCGCTGATGGGCGTCATCGCACCGACGCGCATCGTCCTGAGACAGCCGGAGCTGCGTCTCGAGCGCGGCACGGACGGCACGTTCCGCATCGGATTGGGCGAGGATGCGCCGGGCGCCGGCGATTGGGCGGAAAATCTGCTGCACGATCTTGCCGTACCGCCCGATCGGCGGGGACCGCTAGGCTATCTCGCGCAAGTCGCGGTGCGCGACGCGGGGCTTACCGTCGACGACCGCGCGCTCGGTGTCACGTGGCGAGCCAAGCGAGCCGACGCCAGCATATTCCGCACCGATGACGGCATCTTCGGCGACATGGCGCTCACGGTGGAGCGAGCGGACGGCGGCGAAACCCAGCTGCGCAGTGATTTCCGCTATCTCCGTGGACAGGACCGCCTCACGGTGCAGGTCGGCTTCAGCGAGCTGCGCCCGGCGCTGTTCGCCAATGCCGCGCCCGGGCTGGCGCCAATGGCCGCTGCGGACCTGCCGCTCTCCGGGCAGGTCCGCCTCGAACTCGATACCGCGGCGCTGCGCATCAGCGATGCGTGGTGCGATCTCTCCCTGGGGGCGGGTCGGCTGGTGCATCCGGCGTTTCAGGACGGCGCCGTCGCGGTGACCTCGGGTGAGCTGCGCATCGGTTACGATCCTGCCCGGGGCCGTGTCACCATCGAGCAGCTCAGCATCGATCTCGGCGGCCCGCAGTTCCATGCCACGGCCACCGTCGACGGCCTCCGCGACGGATTGCTGGCGGGCGGTCTTGCCACGGCCATCGACGTCGCCGCGGAGCTGAAGCTGAGCCAGCTGCCGCTCGAGCAGCTGCCGAGCCTATGGCCGGGACGATTGGCGCCCAAGGCGCGCAGCTGGGTGATCGAGCACATTCATGACGGCGTCGCGGCGGAGGCGACGGCACAGATCGGCGCGCATATCGATTTCGCGGCCGATGCAGCCCGACCGGTGCGGCTCGATTCGCTCGGAGGGACGCTCGATTACCGCGGGCTGACCGTCGACTACTTCAGGGGCTTGCCGTCGCTGCGCGGCGTCGACGGCACTGCGACCTTCGACCGCTCGCATTTCGATCTCGTGCCGACCGCCGGCGCCGTCAACGGGGTGCAGCTCACGGGCGGCACGGCCAAGCTGTCGAACCTCGACACCAACGACGAGGAGATCGCCCTCGATCTCGCTCTCCGCGGCGCGCTCTCAGCGGTGCTCGAGGTGCTGGATTCCGAGCCGTTGCACTACGCCCGTACGCTTAAGATCGACCCGGCGCAAGTGGCCGGCCAGGCCGACGGGCGCGTCCTCTTCAATTTTCCACTCAAGCACGATCTCGCAATCGCTGAAATCGACTACGGTGCGCGCGGCACGCTGAGCGGCGTCGGCGTCCCGCATGTGCTGGCCGGTCATGATCTGACGGATGGCGATCTCAAGCTGCGGCTCGATCGCTCCGCCTTTCGGGTCGAGGGGACGGCGCGTCTCGCCGACGTGCCGGCGACCTTGAGCTGGGTCGAGAGCCTGCACCACGGCGATGCGGTACAGACCCGCTACACGATGAAGGCGCGTCTCGACGATGAAGCGCGCCGCCGGCTTGGCGTCGATTTCCTGCCGGATGTGATGAAGGGGCCGGTCGGCGTCGACCTCGCCTATGCGCTCATGGCGACGAACCGCGCCAGCGCCGATGTGGCGATTGACCTCAAGGACGCGGCACTCGACGCGGTGAAGCTCAACTGGCGAAAAGCGTCTGGCGAGCCCGCGACCGCCATGCTCAGCATCGAGTTGGCCGACGGCCGCGTGCAGGCCATCCGCGACGCGACGCTCAAGGGCGCGGGTGCGGATGCACGCGTGTCGCTCGCCTTCGGCGACGGCGGCGTCATCCGGCGTGTCGATGCGCCGCGGCTCATTCTCGGCGAGACCGATGCCAGCGGCAGCATCACTCAACGCCAGGAGGGCGGTTGGCAGGTGGATCTTCGCGGCATGAGCTTCGACGCGACCGGCCTCATGGCCGATCTCGGCCGGTCCGCCGGCAAGGAGCCGGCTCCGCCGCTCGTCATCGACGCCGCGGTCGACCGCCTGATCCTCGGGCCGAAGCGCGAAGCGCGCGCGGTCAAAGGGCAGGTCTATAGCGACGGTATCCATTGGCAGGCCGCCTCGCTGGACGCGACGCTGTTCGGCGGCGACAAGGCGAGCCTACGCTTCGGCGAAGCCGGTGGCGCCCGCAACTTCCGCCTGTCGAGCGGCGACTTCGGCGGCCTGCTGCGCGTCCTCGGCCTGTCCGACAATGTGACCGGCGGTCAGATCGAGATCGCCGGGCATGCCGAGGACAAAGGTGCCCGGCGCGTCTTCGCCGGCAAGGTGGATGGCAGCAATTACCGTGTCGTCAACGCGCCGCTTTTCGCACGACTGCTTTCGGTAGCGTCGTTCTCCGGCATCGGCGGGCTGCTCTCCGGCGAGGGCATCCCGTTCACGCATCTCACCGCGGATTTCGCCATTGCCGATGGCAAGCTCGAACTCAGGGACGCGCGTGCCTATGGCGGCGCGATCGGCGTCAATGCCAGCGGCAATTTCGACATGCCGGCCAACATGCTCGAACTCTCCGGCACCCTGGTCCCCGCCTACAGTCTCAACAGCGTGCTCGGCAATCTGCCGGTGCTCGGCCCGATCCTGCTGGGTGGCGAGGGCGAGGGCATCTTCGGCGCCAATTTCAGGATCGCCGGGCCGGTATCGGACCCCAAGATCACCGTCAATCCGCTCAGCGCGCTGGCGCCCGGGATCCTGCGCAAGCTCTTTCTCTTCGATGCACCGGAACCCACGCCGGCGCCTCCGCCGGAGCCGACAGCGATCCCGGCGCCGTTGCAATAGGACCGTGGCTTCAGCTCGGCCGGACGAGCGCGTGGCGCTTCTTGCCGGCGGAGAGTTTGATCGTCCCTTGCGCCGTCACGTCGCCAAGCCCGATCGCCTGCGTCTCGGAAGCGATCGCCCGGTCGTTGACGCGCGCGCCGCCGCCCTTGATGAGGCGTCGCGCCTCGCCGTTGGAGGCGGCAAGTCCGCTCCGCGCGATCAGCTCGAAGGCAGGGACGCCGCGCTCGAGGACGGCGCGCGGTACCTCGACGGTCGGCAGCGCCGCGCCTATGCCGCCCTCGGCAAAGACGCTGCGAGCAGTGTCGGCGGCGGCCGCCGCCGCGGCGCGGCCGTGGCAGAGCGCCGTCGCCTCGGTCGCCAGCATCTTCTTCGCCTCGTTGATCTCGCTGCCCGGCAGCGCCTCGAGGCGCTCGATCTCGTCGAGCGGCAGGTCGGTGAACAGGCGCAGGAACCGCCCGACATCGGCGTCGTCGGTATTGCGCCAGAACTGCCAGTAGTCATAGGGCGACAGGCGATCGGCGCTCAGCCACACCGCACCTTGCGCCGTCTTGCCCATCTTGGCGCCCGAGGACATCGTGATCAGCGGCGAGGTGATGCCGAAGAGCGCGCGGTTGTCGATGCGGCGGGCGAGGTCGATGCCCATGACGATATTGCCCCACTGGTCGGAGCCGCCCATCTGCACCTCGCAGCCATGCTGCCGCGCCAGTTCGAGGAAGTCGTAGGCCTGCAGCACCATGTAATTGAACTCGAGGAAGCTGAGGGGCTGCTCGCGCTCTAGCCGCAGGCGCACGCTGTCCTGACTGAGCATGCGGTTGACCGAGAAATGCCGCCCGTATTCGCGCAGGAACGGTATGTAGGCGAGGCCGTCGAGCCAGTCGGCATTGTTGACCATCACCGCGCTCGTCGGCCCGGCATCGAAGGTCAGGAAACGGTCGAAGACACGGCGGATGCCCGCCATGTTGCGGGCGATCTCGTCCTCGCTGAGCAGGCGGCGCGATTCGTCCTTGCCGGAGGGATCGCCGATCTTGCTGGTGCCGCCGCCCATCAGGACGATCGGCTTGTTGCCAGTCCTCTGCCATAACCGCAGCAGCATGATCGAAACGAGGTTGCCCACATGCAGGCTATCGGCAGTACAATCATAACCGACATAAGCAACGACCGGCCCGCCGGCAAGACGCGCCTCGAGCGCCTCGCGATCGGCGACCTGATGGACGAAGCCACGCGCCTCGGCAGCGGCAAGAAAGGACGAGCGAGCAGCGGACATGACGGATAGCCGGGACATTCCCTGGGGCGGCCCGTGTAGCACAATCATCATGGCGCGACAATTCGCGCGCGGCCGATGAGCGCGCCCCTGCACCGCGTCGTCGGGCTCATGAGCGGCACGTCGCTCGACGGCATCGACGCCGCCTTCGTCGAGACCGACGGCGAGCAGCGGGTGAGCACGGGTCCGTCGCTCACGCTGCCGTATGACGACGCGCTGCGCGCCCGCCTCCGTGCGGCGCTGGGCGGCAAGGGCGCGGTCGCCGAGGTGGAACGGGCACTGACCGAGGTGCATGGCGAGGTGGTGCGCGCGCTCATCGCCCAGCACAGCATCGCCGGCGTGGATCTCGTCGGGTTCCACGGACACACCATCCTGCACCGGCCTGACCAGGGGCGGACGTGGCAGCTCGGCGACGGCGCATTGCTTGCCGGGCTGACCGGCATCGATGTGGTCTGTGACTTCCGCTCGGCCGATGTCGCGGCGGGCGGCGAGGGCGCCCCCTTCGCACCGCTCTATCACGCAGCGCTGGCGAGCGGGATCGAGAAGCCGGTGGCCGTGCTCAATATCGGCGGTGTCGCCAACGTCACCTGGATCGGCCCCGGCGCCGGCGACATCCTCGCCTTCGATACCGGCCCGGGCAATGCGCTGATCGACGATTGGGCGCTCGCGCATAGCGGCCGGCCGGTCGATCTCGGTGGCGCACTGGCGGCGGCGGGCCGTGCCGATCGCGGCTTTGTCGAGCGCTTCCTCGCGCATGCCTTCTTCGAGCGCGCGCCGCCGAAATCGCTCGACCGCGACGATTTCGCTGGCTTTGTGCCAACCGGACTGTCGCCCGCCGACGGCGCGGCGACCTTGACGGCCATGACCGCGGCAGCGGCGGCGCGCGCCGCCGCGCATTTCCCGCTGCCGGCGCGACGCTGGCTCGTCTGCGGCGGCGGCCGGCGCAATCCGGTGCTGATGGCTGCACTTGCGAGCCTCGTAGGCAAGCCCATCGATCCGGTCGAGGCGGTCGGCTGGGACGGCGACGCGCTGGAGGCGCAGGCTTTTGCCTACCTTGCCGTGCGCTCGACGCTGGGGCTGCCGCTCAGCCTGCCCGGCACGACGGGTGTTGCGCGCCCGATGACCGGCGGACGGCTCTTCTTTGCACCGACCGATCAGAGCTTGCCGCGCCGCCCGAGCCGGGCGTAGGCGTAAAGCCAGCCGCCGAGCAGCAGGCATGCCAGACCCGCGAGGAAGACGCGGCGCAACGCGCGGGCGCGCTGCTCAGTGGCAGGGAAAGGCGAAGGAATGGCGCGCGTCGTGCGCCGCGTTGTGGGCGATGGCGATCGGCGCGAAGCCGGCACCGAGCAACAGGAAGGCTCCGAGCAGCAACGCCGCCATCGGCGCCGCCAGCGCCGCTGCCGAGCGCACCGCCTCGGGCGCCGAAGTCACCGCGAGTCTGCGCATTCCTCTCTCCCTCGCTCGGTCCATCGCTGAGAGGCTAGGGCGGATCGGCCTGCTCGATCAAGCGCCGAAGCGCGGCGTCAGCCGGTAAGCAGGCGGCGGTCGAGCGCCGCCGTCTTGATCGCCTTTTGCAGCTTCTCGAAGGCACGCACCTCGATCTGCCGCACGCGCTCGCGCGAGATGCGGTATTTTTGCGACAGATCCTCGAGTGTCGTCGGCTGTTCCTTGAGCCGCCGCTCGATCAGGATGTCGCGCTCGCGGTCGGTCAGATGCGACATGGCCCCGCGCAGGAGGTCGCGCCGCAAGCCGAGTTCCTGGCGCTCGCCCAGATTGGTCTCCTGGTCGCTGACATCGTCGACCAGCCAGTCCTGCCATTCGCCCTCGCCATCGCTCTTGAGCGGCGCGTTGAGCGAATGGTCGGGAGCGGCGAGCCGGCGGTTCATGCTGACCACGTCGGCCTCGGGCACCCCGAGCTCGGTGGCGATCTTCTTGACGTTCTCCGGCGAGAGATCGCCCTCGTCGATCGCCTGGAGCTGGCCCTTGAGCTTGCGCAGGTTGAAGAACAGCTTCTTCTGCGCCGCGGTCGTGCCCATCTTCACCAGCGACCACGAGTGCAGGATGTATTCCTGGATCGCCGCGCGGATCCACCACATGGCGTAGGTGGCGAGGCGGAAGCCGCGGTCGGGATCGAAGCGCTTCACCGCTTGCATCATTCCGACATTGCCTTCGGAGATAAGCTCGCTGAGCGGCAGGCCATAGCCGCGATAGCCCATGGCGATCTTGGCGACCAGGCGCAAATGGCTGGTGACGAGGCGGTGAGCCGCCGTGGGATCGCCTTGCTCGCGCCAGCGCGCGAAAAGGTGAAATTCTTCCTCGGGCGTTATAAGCGGGAACTTGTGGATGTCCCGCAGATACCGGCGGATGGTGGGGTCGAAGGATGCTCGTGTCACAGTGATCCTCTTGTGCTCAGAGCGCGCGCGATCTCGATCTCTGCCGGCCGAGATGGCGGTCTACGCCGCGGCCCTCAGACCCAGGCGTCCTCAGACTTCTCGCAAGCCGAGGGTCTCGCGTATTTCAGCATAAAGGGCGCCGCGAGCATCGCTTGCCCGGTCTTGCCGGTACCCCAGTTGTCTTGCGGAGAGTGCAGCTCGCGGATGGGCGGCGGCGGCTCCGGGTGCGGCGCTTATCGGCCGGGAACGACGATTCAGAAGATTTCAGCAGTTTGCCAAAGAACTCGACGCGGCTTCGGGGCTATTCTCGACACATTCGAGCGAACGGCGCTTTAGCTTACCCGGCAGTAATTAGGAGCTTGTCATGCTGGAGTTCTGGTCCGTCCCCTTAGTTCTTGGCGTGCTCATCGCGGCTGATATGGCCTGGGCGGCATTCCGCGACCGCCGGGTTCGTCGCCTCGCGATCAAACGCGGCCGGACACTCACGGCCAAGTACGGGCTAACCCACCGTTGATTGGCGGTTAGAGGCGCAGAAAGATGATGGACGCGTTGAGTGACAGTGACCGGGCATCCTCAATTGTGCTTAGCGCGGTGCGCATGTAACCAGAGGGGCACCGAGGCGATGGTGAGCGCCACGCCGACCGACGGGTCGCCACTCGGTGAGAAGGCCCAGTCCAGCGCCCCCCGCACGTTGTCGACGTCAGGGCCATAAGCCGCCAGCCATTCGGCAGCGGGCCGCGTCACGGAATCGACCGCCGCCCGCTGAAGCAAGCGCCGGCAGTATTCGGCGTGGCGTCGCGCGATCTCGTCGCGCTCGCCGGTGTCGGCCAGCTTCTCGAGCACGTAGGCCCGCGTCGTCTCGAGCAGCCGGTAGCGCGGTTCCGGACCATCGACATCCGCTGCGACGAGCGATTTCGAGACCAGGTTCACGACGCAGTCGACGACGCCCGACCCAGTGATCTCGGCGCATGCCGCCACCGTTGTGGCCGCTTCCAGCGTGAAGCTGCCGGCGAAGACGGACAGGCGACGCAAAACCAGGCTCTCGGACGCGGGGAGCAAGTCGTAGCTCCAGTCGAGCGTCGCGCGCAGCGTCTGGTGGCGCGGCAGCGCGGTGCGCCGACCGCTCGTGAGCAACCTGAAACGATCGTCGAGCCGGGCCGCGACCCCTTCGGCCCCGAGGGTGGCGACGCGTGCCGCGGCCAACTCGATCGCGAGCGGAATGCCGTCGAGATGTCGGCAAATTGCGGTTGCTGCCGCCAAAATACGCCGATCCGTCGAGAAATGCCGCTGTGCTGCCCGTGCCCGCGCGACGAACAACCGAACCGCACCGTATTTCAGCGCGTCGTCGATATCCTCGGTGCCCGCCGCAGGGACACCGAGAGGAGGCACGCGGTAAATGATTTCTCCTTCCGCACCCAACGGCTCGCGGCTCGTGGCGATCACGTGAAGGGCTGCGTTTGTGCGCAACAGCGCCTCGGCGAGGCCTGCCGCGGCGTCAATCACGTGCTCGCAATTGTCGAGTACGAGCAGGAGGTGCTGCGGTCCCAGCGCATTCGCGATACGTTCTGCCGACACCGCGCCGGCGGGGAGTTGCAGCCCTAGCGCCATGGCGACGGTGGCCGGGACGAGGTCCGGATCAGACAGAGATCCGAGTTCGGCGAGCCAGGCCCTGTTGGCAAATTTCGGCAGCAGGAGTCTGGCGACAGCGAGGGCGAGGCGCGTCTTGCCGATGCCGCCGGGGCCGGTCAAGGTGACGAGCCGGTGGGCGGCAGCGAGGCCCAGGATTTCCTCAATCTCGGCTTCGCGCCCGATCAGTTCGGAAACGGGCTCCGGAAGGTTCGCGGCAGCGCGCGGCGGCACTGCAACGGCCGCCGCTCCCCAAACCACCCGGCCGTCGGGCTCGCGGCCGATGAAGTCGGATGCGACAGCGGGAAGATCGGTAACCGCCGACCTTTGCGATTCCGACGTGGTGAAGTCTGTCGCCGCTGACGCATCGGCATCGGCTTCGCAATTTGTGGCGCGGACCTCGGCCGTGAAGCGGTAGCCGCGGAGCGGCACTGTCAGGATCAGGTTGCGATCCTCGCCCAGCGCCTTGCGCAAGGTCGAGATCTGCACCTGAATATTGTTTTCCTCGACCACGATGCCCGGCCAGACCCGATCGAGCAGCTCATCCTTCGTGACGAGGCTGCCGCGCCCCTCGAGTAGCGCCATGAGGACGTCGAAGGCGCGCGCGCCGAGCTCGACCGGCGCGCCGCCGGCGAGCAGCTGCCGCCGCCGCGGCAGCACGCGGAAGCGGCCAAACTCGAAGCATCCTGCGACTTCCTGAACCGCCTGCATAGGGACCTCAACGCAATTGGCTCAGGTTAGCTGATGTGTCTCAGATCGATCTATTGCACCTGTGTAAGAAACTCGATACCGCCGAGGATGATGTAGATCACACCTTGGTTTAGGCGTAGTCGCAAAAAAAGCCCCTCCGGGAACGGCGGGGCTGAGGTAGGCCGGCACCGGGAGGAAACCGGCCGGGGGAGGAAACAAGAGCGTAGCAGCACGCGGCGTACCAAGATATTGGCCGAGAGGAAAGGACCGGTCACCAAAAGGGAAGGGATGTCCTATACCCCCGTCTTAGGGGGTTTTCGAGTTTTCCTTGGCGAGCTTCAGCCTGTCCGCCATCCGCGCGAGATCGGGCAAAGACGAGGCTTGCATCTTTCGCATCACTTGGCCGCGGTGAATCTTCACCGTGATCTCGCTGATGCCGATGTCGCCGCCAATCTGCTTGTTCAGGCGGCCGGTCACCACGAGGGCCATAACCTCGCGCTCGCGCGGGGTCAGGGTATCGTAGCGCGTCCGCAACACTGCCAACGTCTTTTCATTCTCGCGCCACGCGCGATCCCGCGCGAGACCCGATTGGATCGCCTCCAGCATGTCCTGATCGCGGAACGGCTTGGTCAGGAATTCGATCGCTCCTCCCTTCATCGCCTGGACGGTCATCGGAATATCGCCGTGGCCGGTGATGAAGATGATCGGGATATGAATGTTGGCTGCCGCGAGTTCTCGTTGAAAATCAAGGCCGCTTCGCCCGGGCAATCTGACATCAAGGATAAGGCAAGTGGGGCCGTCCGGACGCCCGAATTTCAGGAATTCAGGCACCGACGCCAGCAGCTTGACCTGCAAGCCGACGGACCGCAGAAGGCTCCCGAGCGACCCCCGGACATCCGGATCATCGTCGATGACGACAATAGTTGGCGGTGCGTCAGTCATCGCTTGCGCTCGCAGCAATCGAGCCGCCGCAACCAGCAGGGCAATAATGATCCGGCGCTTGCAACATCCAAATCGTACCTGTAGAGGAGGATGCGCTTCCCTTATCTTATATCTTACCCACAGGCAGATCGGGCGCGCCAGCACCTAACGTTAATCGGTCTTGACCGGTCCCGGGGATATGATCAAACAACCCGAAATTGTACGAGTACCGGAAGCGACGGGCGGTTGTTTGCCGGGACCAGGCCCCGTCGCCTCACCAGTCGCGCCCCCATCAGCCGCCGAGAGGCGCGCCGGCTAGCACATCCTGCGATCCATGCGCGGCTGGGCACGGATGGCCGGTACATGGACCTCCGTGTGCGGACCGCAGCGCGTGCTCCGCAACGAGGTCCTTGGCTCATTTCAGCGGAGGCCGGGGTATTGCCGAGGTCCGAACGTGATTGGTGGCGCAAACCGCCCACGATAGTGGGCTGCGGGGTAGCCGTACTCTCGGTTGCGGCGGCGACGATCGGCACACGCTGGCTCGGTGTGCAAATTGCTCCGACGCCGCTGTTCTTTTGCGCTGTCATGCTCAGCGCCTGGTTCGGCGGAGTCTGGCCGGGACTGCTCGCAACAGCGCTTTCCATGCTGGCCGTCGCCTATTACTTCATACCGCCGATCAACTCATTCGCTATACGGGTCGAGTACATACCCGCTTTTGTCCTTTTTTCGGCCTCAGCCTTGTTTGTCGGTTGGTTGAGCGCAAAGCAGCGAAGCGCAGCACAATCGCTCACGCTCGCACATGATGAGCGAGACGCGAAGGTCCGGGAGCTCGAGAGCTCCAATGACGCATTGCAGGCGGGGATCGCCGAGCGAGAGCGGGTCGAGGGCTCGTTGCGTGAAAGCGAAGCGAGGCTCCGCGCCTTGGTGGGCTCGATCGACGAGATCGTGTTCGAGTTCGACGCCGATGGAAGATACCTCAATATCTGGACCAGCGACGAAAGTCTGCTCGTCCGGCCTCGAAGCGAGTTGATCGGACGCTTGGCTGGAGTCCTCGGCGAAAAGGAGGCGGCGCCCTACCTCGAGACGTTCAGACGGGTGCTCGCCAGCGGCGAGGCCGAAAGCCTCGAGTATCCGCTGCAGGTGATGGCCGGGAGGCGCTGGTTTCTGGCGCGAATCAGCCCGATCACGTCGGCCGACGGGTCCTGCCGGACCGTGTGCTTGGCGCGCGACATCACCGAGCGCAAGCGCGGCGAACAGCGCCGGGCCGCGCAACACGCCATCACCCGCGCTCTGGCCGAATCCGACACCCTCGCCGCCGCCACGCCGCATCTGCTTCGGGCCATCGGCCAACACATGGAATGGGACTGGGGCGCTTTCTGGAGCGTCGATCGGCGGGCTGGCCAACTCCGGTGCGATAGCATCTGGCACGCGCCGAATGTCGAGACCGCGGAGTTCGACGCGATCAGCCGCGAGCTCGCCCTCACGCCCGGCCAAGGCCGGCCTGGGGAAGTCTGGCACAGCGCGCAGCCGACCTGGATGGTCGATGCCACGAAGGAACCCGATTTTCTCCGCGCTTCGGCCGCGGCGAGAGCAGGGCTGCACGGAGCCATAGCCTTCCCGTTTCTCCTCGGCGGGGAAGCGCTCGGGGTCGTCGAGTTCTTCAGCCGCGCAGTGCGGGAGCCGGACGAGGTGCAGCTTGGCATGCTGTCGGCCATCGGCAGCCAGATCGGCCAGTTCATCAAGCGCAAGCGGGCCGAGGACGCGCTTCTGGAGAGCGAGAAGCGCTTTCGCGCCCTGATCGAGCACGGCTACGACGTGGTGTTTCTGTTGGACGCTCAAGGGACCGTTCTCTACGCCAGTCCCTCGCTCGAGCGCGTGCTGGGATATACCCCTGAAGAACTCGTCGGGCGCAATGGATTTGAACTGCTGCGTCCGGATGAGCTTCAGGACGCCATGAGTCGATTCGCCCGACTGCTTGATCAACCAGGCAGAATCGTGACCGGGGAGCGTCTGACGCGCCACAGGGATGGATCATGGCGGTGGGTCGATAGCGCGGCGACCAATTTGCTCCATGAACCCGGCGTCCAGGCCGTCGTGGTGAATGCCCGGGACGTCACCGAGCGGAAGCAGGCCGAGGAGGCGCTGCACCATGCGCGGGCGGAACTCGCGCATATCGCGCGCGTAACGACCTTGGGCGAGCTGACGGCCTCGATCGCGCATGAGATCAACCAGCCGCTCGCCGCCATCGTGACCGATGCCAGCGCCTGTTTGCGCTGGCTCAAAGCGCCATCGCCGAACCGGACAGAGGTCCAGCAGTCGCTTGCTCGCATCATCAAGGACGGCAACCGAGCCAGCGAAGTCATCGACCGGATTCGCGCCCTGGCCAAGAAATCTCCAACCCGGAAGGACCGGCTGGACATCCGCGAGGTCATCCTGGATGTCATCGCCCTGACGCGCAGCGAAGTGCAGAGGAATCGCGTCTCGCTGCGGACGCAGCTCTCCGATGACTTGCCGATGACTGAGGGTGACCGGATCCAGCTCCAACAAGTGATTCTCAATCTGATCATCAATGCCATCGAAGCCATGGGCATTGGCGGCGGCGAGCCGCGAGAGTTGCTGGTTACCTCTGAAAAGGATGGTTCGCAGAACGTCCTCGTCTCGGTGCGAGATTCGGGCGCGGGTCTGGACCCGGAGAGCGTCGATCACATCTTCGATGCCTTCTACACGACCAAGCCGAGCGGGATGGGGATGGGGCTGGCGATCAGCCGCTCGATCATCGAGGCCCATGGTGGGCGACTGTGGCCGAGCGCCAACGCACCGCGCGGAGCCATCTTTCAATTTTCGCTGCCGAGTGACCGCGCGGATGTGCCATCAACGCAGAACACCCTTTCGCCTCCTTAGGCACAGTCGCGGCAAGTCTTAGACAATCTAAACCAAAGTATAATCGCTTGACCCTGCGCTTTATCCCACACTTCCCCTGTGCCGCCGGATCTTACCCACGCGATGCCGGAGGTCGGAGTGCCGAAAAAGCCTCTGATTTCGATCGTCGACGATGATGAGTCGGTTCGCGAGGCTACAAAGGGTCTCATGAAGTCGTTGGGATTCGGCGCCGAGGCCTTCCCATCCGCAGCGGATTTTTTGACCTCCCGTCATCTCCGCCGCACCTCCTGCTTGATCGCGGACGTCAATATGCCTGGGATGACCGGGCCTGAGCTGCATCACCGCCTGATGGCCTCGGGCAACACCATTCCGACCATTCTGATCACCGCTTACCCTGACGACGACGTTCGGGCGCGCGCTTTGGGTGCCGGGGTCGTTGGCTATCTGAGAAAGCCATTTGACGAAGATGATTTGCTCGTTTGCATCCGCTCGGCCCTGCTGCGGCGCCAAGGCGGGTAAGAGGCGTTCATGACCGCCGCCTTCGGGCGAAGTGAAAGCGTGCCCAGGCTGTGGCCGCTCGACCAGGTTGAAGACCATCCATTGCCGCAATGCGCCGAGCAGCAGGTAGTGCGGCCTAGTCGCCTAGTTGGCCAGCTTATTTTCCGAGAGAGTTTGGGCGCAAGGCAAGGCGGATCGCAGCAAACTCGCTCAATTCATCCCCCGGCACAGGCGTAGGCTGTAGCGATTCCGGCGCGCCGGGTAGCAGTCCAGGAGCAGTGTCATGGGCAAACGCCCCACCCTTACCACCACGGCCGGCAATCCGGTCGCGGACAACCAAAACGCCGTCACGGCCGGCGCGCGCGGGCCCGTTCTGCTGCAGGACTATCAACTGCTTGAGAAGCTTGCGCACCAGAACCGTGAGCGCATCCCCGAGCGCACCGTGCATGCCAAAGGCTGGGGCGCGCTTGGCACCTTTACGGTGACGCAGGACATCACCCGGTACACCAAGGCCAGCATTTTTTCGGCGGTTGGCAAGAAGACTGAGATGATCGCGCGGTTCTCGACGGTCGCCGGCGAGGTTGGCGCCGCCGATCATGAACGCGATGTGCGCGGCTTTGCCCTCAAATTCTATACCGAGCAAGGCAATTGGGATATGGTCGGCAACAACACGCCGGTCTTCTTCGTGCGCGATCCCTACAAATTCCCCGACTTCATTCACACGCAGAAGCGGCATCCCCGCACCAACCTGCGCTCGCCAACAGCGATGTGGGATTTCTGGTCATTGTCGCCGGAAAGCCTGCACCAAGTGACGATTTTGATGTCGGATCGAGGTCTCCCGCAGAGCCCGCGCTTCATGAACGGCTACGGATCGCACACCTACTCGCTCATCAATGCGAGGAATGAGCGCTATTGGGTCAAGTTCCACTTCAAGACCCAGCAGGGCATCAAATTCCACAGCAATCGCGAGGCCGAGGCTATCGTCGCGAAGACCCGAGAATCCTACCAGGAGGATCTCTACGGCGCGGTCGAGAAGGGCGATTTCCCGCGCTGGACGCTCTTCGTCCAGATCATGCCGGAAGAAGATGTCGGCAAGCACTGGTACAACCCCTTCGATCTCACCAAGGTCTGGCCGCATGGCGACTATCCGTTGATCGAGGTCGGCGTGATGGAGCTCAACCGCAATCCTGACAATTATTTCCAGGAGATCGAGATTGCGGCTTTCTCGCCGTCGAACGTCGTCCCCGGAATCTCGTGGTCGCCGGACAAAATGCTGCAGGCGCGCGTATTTTCCTATGCCGATGCGCATCGCTACCGGCTGGGTACACACTACGAGATGCTGCCGGTCAACCGCGCGCGCTGCCCCGTCCATCACTACCACAAGGACGGGCCGATGCGATTCTTCGAGCCGCTTACCGGCAGCGTCGATGCCTATTACGAGCCGAATTCGTTCGGCGGGGCCGTGCAAGACGAGCGTTTCCTCGAGCCACCCCTGAAGATCTCCGGGGACGCCGCGCGCTACGACCATCGTGCCGACAATGACGATTATCGGCAGCCCGGCGATCTCTTTCGCCTTATGGGCAAGGAGGCGCAGGCGCGGTTGATGGACAACATGGCCGAAGCCATGCAGGGTGTTCCGGCCGAGATCGTCAGGCGACAGATCGGCCATTGCTACAAAGCCGATCCCAACTACGGCACTGGCGTCGCAAAGCGCATGCGGCTCACGGTCGCCGATCTGCCCGTCGGCGGTGCGACCGCGGCGGAATGAAGGCGCCGGCGACGAGAAGCGTCCCAGTGATCGCTTATTCCTCTTGGCGATCGCGGTCCCTGCGCAGGCCGGGACGCTGGCGCCGGGAGAAATCGGAACTCGATCAGCTCCATGACAACGTCATGCGCCGCAGCGCTTCCGTCGCCAGCGATCCTCCGCTGAAGCCCTACTCATGCTCGCGGACGCAGCTCCATTTCTCGTCTGCTCAGCGGCGCCGGGGTCTGGGAGCGGTCAATCCGTTTTGGTCGCCGGTTTGTTCGCGGGGGATTGCGCGCCAGCGTGTTGCTCGCCCGGCGACGCCGCCGTCGCGGCCAGCTGCACCGCATCGCCGCTTTGCAGGCTCTCGGGTGGGCTGTCGATCACGCGATCGGAGGGCGAGAGGCCGGCGACCACTTCGACGCTATCGCCGAGGTCGCGGCCGAGCTGGACGGTTTTGAGCACCGCCTTGTTGCCGTCGCCCAGCACCGCGACCTGGATGCCCTGGTTGACGGGCATCAGCGCCGTAGCGGGCACGCGCACGATGTTCGGGTCGACCGGGAGCTGGAAACTCACCTGAGAATAAGTGCCCTGGGCGAACTTGCCGTCCGTATTGTCCGCCTCGAGCTCAACCAGCATGCTTCGCGAGTTGGCATCCATCGCGTTCGACGTGGTGATGACGCTCGCGTCGAACTGCTGGCCGGGATATTGCGGCATCTCGAAGGTCGCCTTCATCCCGGGATGAAGTTCGGCCGTGAAGGCCTGCGGGACCTGGACGTAGATGCGGACCTTGTGCAGGTCGGAGACCTCGAACAGCGCCTGGCCCGCACCGCCGCTGCCCGCATTGATCAGGGCGCCGACATCGGTGTTGCGCGCGGTCACGACGCCGTCGAAGGGAGCGACGATGCTCTTGAAGGATGCCATCGCCTCCAGCTGCCGCACATTCGCCCGGGCGGCATCCGCGATGGCCTTCTGCGCCGCTGCGGCGCCAGCCTTTTCATCATTCGCCTGCCGTGACACCCATTGCGAGGTCACCAAGGACTGCCAGCGCTGGGCGGTGATGGCCGCGAGCCGCTCGCTAGCCTCGGCGCTGGCCAAATTGGCCCGGGCTTGCGCAAGCTGCTGGTCGAGGTCCGGCGTGTCGATCGAGGCGAGGAGCTGCCCTGCCTTCACATGCGCGCCGATGTCCTGCTCCCAGCTCTTCAGATAGCCGGGAACCCGCGCATAGATCGATGCTTTGTTGTAGGCCTGTATGTTGCCAGGCAGCACAAGGGTCTGTCCGGCTCCCCCACGTTCGAGCTTGGCGAGCTGCACGGTCGGGAGCGCCTGCTGGTTGGTCCATTGCACAAGCTGCCGATTGGCGTCGGCCCGGCCGATGATGCCGAAGGCGGCGACAACGCCGGCGACGACGATGGAAACCGTACCGAGTAGCAGGAGCAGGCGGCGGCTCGGGGCCTTGATGGGGTCCGGGGACATCGATCGCTCCAATCGATCAAGCGCGGGAAGGGACGATGGGCGCAGAAGACGACGGCGTGGTCTTCTTGTGGTCGCGGGCATGCACGATGCTAAACAGCGTCGGCACGAGGAACAGCGTAGCGCAGGTGGCGAAGAGCAGACCGCCGATGACGGCGCGGCCGAGCGGCGCGTTCTGCCCGGGCTCGATCGCCATCGGCGCCATGCCGATGACCATGGCGAGCGCCGTCATCAGCACCGGCCGGAACCTGGTGCTGCCCGCCTCCATCGCTGCGGCGAGCGCGTCGGCACCGGCAGCCAGGCGTTCGCGGGCGAAGCTGATCACCAGGATGCTGTTCGCGGTGGCGACGCCCATGCACATGATGGCGCCGGTGAGCGCCGGGACGGAGAGCGTCGTCCCGGTGGCGAACAGCATCCAGACGATGCCGGCAAGTGCGCTCGGCAGCGCCATGACGATCACGAACGGATCGAGCCAGGACTGGAAGTTGACAACGATCAGCAGGTAGATCAGCACGATGGCGAACGCGAGGCCGACGAAAAGCTGCTGATAAGCGCTCGTCATTGTCGTCACTTGGCCGCGCAGCACGATGCTGGCGCCGTTCGGCACGTCGTGGGCCGTGTCCTGCATCACCTTGCGGATGTCGGCGGCCACGCCGCCCAGATCGCGTCCCTGCGGCGTCGCATAGATGTCGATGACCGGGCGGACGTTGTAATGCGAGGCGAGGGCATTGCTGGGCGTCCGCTGGATCGTGGCCAGGCCGCCGAGCAGCTGCGCGCCGGTGCCGGCGCTCGCGGTCAGGGGTAGGTTTTGCAGCCCACTCATTGTGCCGATGTCGCGCTGCGGCGTTTGGATCGAGACCGGATAAGAGACGCCGGTCTTGGGGTTCAGCCAGTAAGTCGGAGAGGTCTGCGAACTGCCGGCCAGGGTAGTCAGCATGGCCGTCGCCGCATCCTTTTCGCTGAGACCGACCAGCCCGGCCAGCGAACGGTCGAAATTGACGTTCAAGGTCGGCTGCTCGAAGGCCTGCTGGACCCGCGCATCGGCGATACCGGGGATCTGTTTGATCCGGGCCAATAGCGCGTTCGCGTATTTCCTATCCGCCTGGACGTCGTTGCCGACCACCTGCAGGTCGATCGGCGCGGGCACGCCGAAATTCAGGATCTGGCTGACCATGTCGGCCGGCAGAAAGGCGAAGGAGGTGCCGGGAAACTGACGGGGCAGCTGCTCGCGCATCGTCTTGACGAAGTCCGCCGTCGGCGCGTGGTTCGGCTTGAGGCTAATCAAGATGTCGGCGTCCTCGACGCCGATGGTGCCTGAATTGTTGTAGGCCATGTTGATGCCGCTGACGCTGAGGCCGATATTGTCGACGATGCCGTCGAGCTCATCGGCCGGGATGATCTTGTGAATGGCTTCGCCGATCCGGTCGGCGAGCTTGGTCGTCTCTTCTATCCGCGTACCGGTCTGCGCCCGCACATGCATCTTGATCTGCCCGCCATCGATCGCCGGGAAGAAGTCCTGGCCCAGATAAGGGGCAAGCGCGAAGGAGAGCAGGGTGAATCCCATGAACCCGGCGATCACCTTTGCGCGGTTCCGCAGGCATAACTGAAGCAGGCCGCGGTAGACGCTGCGCACGGACTCGAAGCCGCGCTCGAAGCCCTGCTGAAACCGGACCAAGGGGTTGCGGCTGCGGTGGGGCGGGACAGGGCCCGCATGGGCATCCGCTTGCAACTCCGCCGGACGCGACTGGTGCGCCTGTTTGCGTAGCAGGTAGTTCGCCAAGGTGGGTACGAGCGTGCGCGACAGGACGTAGGACGCAATCAGCGCAAAGACCACCGCCTCGGCGAGAGGGCGGAACAGATAGCCGGCGACACCGCCCAGTCCGAACATCGGCACGAAGGCGATGCAGATACACATCAGCGAGACCGTCGCCGGGACCACGATCTGCTGGGCGCCGTCCAGAATTGCGGTCTCGATCTCCTTTCCATGTTCGAGATGCCAGTTGATATTCTCGATTGTCACGGTCGCGTCGTCGACCAGGATGCCGACGGCGAGCGCCAGCCCACCCAGCGTCATGACGTTGATCGTCTCACCGAGCAGGGAGAGCGTCGTCACCGAAGCCAGGATGGCGAGCGGGATCGAGATGGTGATGATCAGGGTCGAGCGCCAGCTGCCGAGAAACAGCAGAATCATCATTCCGGTCAGTGCGGCCGCGATTGCGCCTTCGCGGATCACGCCGGAGACGGCGCTGGTTACGAACACCGACTGATCGCCAACAGCCGTCAGGTTCAGGCTGGCCGGCAAAGTCTTGGCGACGCTCGGGAGCAGCTGCTTGATGCCGGAAATGATCGACAGGGTCGATGTCGCGCCCGCCTTCACCACCGCCAACAGCACGGCGCTCCTACCGTCGACGTGGACGACGTTGGTCTGCGGTGGACTGCCGTCATGCACATAGGCCACGTCGCGCATATAGATGACCGTTCCATTGACGGTCTTGATCGGCAGATCGTTGAATGCGCCGATCTCGCTGGGCGAATCGTTCAAATTCACCGTGTATTCGAACTTGCCGATCTTCTGGGTCCCCACCGGGGTGATCAGGTTCTGGATCGATAAGGCGTTGACGACGTCGTTCGCGGAGATGCCGTAGGTGTGCAGCGCCTGCTGATTGAGGTCGGCCTGGACCTGCCGGACCTTGCCGCCATAGGGCAAAGGAATCGCGGCACCAGCGACCGAGGCCAATTGTGGGCGGATGAAGCTGCTCGCGTCATCGAACAAGGTCGTCTCGGAGAGCTTGTCGCTCGACAGGGCGAGCTGCAGGATGGGCACGCTGGACGCGTTGAAGCTCAAGATCAGCGGCGGCGTGATGCCGGCTGGCATCTGCTTCAACACCGTTTGCGACATCGCGGAGACCTGCGCCAGGGCCGCGTTGATGTTCACGTTCGGCTGGAAGAAGATCTTGATGATCCCATAATTGGGAATCGACTGCGATTCGATGTGCTCGATGTCGTTCACGCTGGTGGTGAGCGAGCGCTCGTAGAACGTGACGATGCGGCCCGCCATGTCGTCAGGCGACAGGCCGGTATAGCTAAAGACGACGCTGACGACCGGAATATTGATGTTCGGGAAGATGTCGGTCGGCGTACGGAGGGCCGACGCGACGCCGAAGATCAGGATCAACAGCGCCATGACGATGAAGGTGTAGGGACGCCGAAGGGCGACCTTGACAATGCCGATCACGGGCGCCTCCCCGGCAGCGTCACTGTGGCCGTGACGGGTCGGGTCCTCCACGCGAGGCATCGAGCGGCGCGAGGGCGTCTCGGCGGCGTGCGGAGGGCCGAGGCGGTGCCGAAGATCAGGATCAGGAACGCCATGACGACCCAAGAGGGAAGCGGCTGGCATTGGCCACCAACTCGACCAGGAAGCTGCCGCACGCACGTAGCGTCACCCCTGGCGCGTCGTGCGCGGCGTCCGGCAATATCATGCGACGCACATCAATGTCGTGCCGCTGCATCGCCTCGACCAGGGCGCGAAAGCTGGCGGCCTGTGCGTCCTCGCTCGTGCTGTGCTGTACGAGCCGGACCCTCGCCGCCGTAGGCACGATGCGAATCGGAGCGGGGCTCGGCGAGATGTCGAGACCGATCACCCCCATTGCGCGGATAGCGCGTCGCAGCACCAAGTCGACCGCAAACCGACCGGCTGCGCCAGCGCCGAACAGGATGATCTGCGACATCCGTATCGAGCGGGCGGCAGCTGCCACGGCCGCGGTGCGTCGGAGCGCGGCGACGTCGGTCCTTCCCACCTCGGCGTCGAGTTCGATGCCGACGAACGCCGTTTGCGGGACGCTTGGCTGCCATTGCGGTGCGAATGCCAGCGCGTGCTCCGCAACCTTACCGGCAGCGAATAGTATCACGACCAGTGCGCGCGGAGGCGCTTCCAACCCCCCGCCGCTGGGCAATTCGTGCAGGCGCAAGCCACCCATCGCTCCGCTCCACCTTGCTACCCCAACAAGGATGGGGCACAGTCTTTCATGCTGCAAATGCATCTTCTTCACGGTAGAATTCATCTGCTGAATGCTCCCGCCGTGTGAAATCGCATGAAGCTGACGACCTTTGACCTCAATCTTCTTGTCGTCTTCGAAGCGATCCTGCGTGAGCGCAGTGTCACCAAGGCAGGGGAGCGGTTAGGCCTGAGCCAGCCTGCGATGAGCCACGCCTTGAACCGGCTGCGGTGGATGCTGAAGGATCAGCTCTTCATACGGACGCCGGAGGGCATGCTGCCGACGCCCCGCGCGGAGCAATTGGCTCATCCGGTCCGGCGCGCGCTGGGCGAGCTGCAGTCAGCATTGGATCCGGAGGAATTCATTCCGGCACAAGCGGAACGGCGTTTCACCGTCGCCGTCAACAACTACGCCGCAGTGGTATTGGCCGGACCGATCACGGCGGAATGCGCTGCGTTGGCTCCCAATGTCCGCGTCTCGCTGCGGCCAAGCGGTACATTGAATCTGCCGGAATTGCTGGACCGCGGCGAGCTCGACGTAGCGATTGCAGCCTTGGAACCGCCGGCCGACCGATTTGCCTCGCGCGTCCTGGTCGAGGATCGCTATGTAGCGGTGATGCGGCGGGGCCATCCGGTCGCCCACAAGAAACTGGACCTGGAGGCATTCGCCGCATTACCGCACCTCGTGATCTCATCGAGCGGGGAGGATCTCAGTTTCGTCGATGCCGCTTTGGGGGCCGCCGGCTACGCTCGAAGCATCGCCCTGGAGGCGCCGTATCTCTCGGCTGGCACGATTCTGGTTCAATCCGACATGGTCGCCGTTCTCGGCGGTCAAATTGCGCAGGAATTCCGTCGTGCCTACCCCATCGAGCTCCGAGACCTGCCCTTCAAATCGCCACGGCTGCACGCCGTGATGCTGTGGCATAGGCGCTTCAACGATCAGGTCGCCCATCGCTGGCTGCGCGAGACGATGGTCTCCGTCGCGGCGCATTTCCAGACTGCGTAAGCGCCACCGCTAGAGTTTTGGCTCCGCCGTTGTACCCTTTATCCTCCCAGGATTGGCGTAGACGGTGACGCTGTCCGACCGCGCCAACGCGACCAGGGTTATTCCCGTCTGCTCGGCGATGCGCAGCGCCATCGTCGTCGGTGCCGAGATCGCGACGAGAATTGGAATTCCGATGGTCGCAGCCTTCTGCACCATCTCGAAGCTGCAGCGGCTCGTGATCACCGTGAAGCCCGCCTCTGGATCAATGTGACCCCGCGACATGGCGCCGATCAGCTTGTCGAGGGCGTTGTGGCGGCCGACATCTTCGCGGGCAAGCGCGATCTCGCCCGCAGGGCTCGCCCATGCCGCAGCATGGACTGCGCCGGTCTCCTGGTTCGCCGACTGCCAAGCCGGCAGCGCGTCGAGCGCCTGATGAATGGCGCCGATATTGACATTGACGCCTCTCCCGACACGCGGGAGAGGACGGGCGACCTGAGTGAGGTCGTCCACGCCACAGAGGCCGCAGCCTGTCCTTCCCGTCATGTTGCGACGGCGCTTGTGGAGCTGGGCGAAGCGCTCAGGCGTAATCGTCATGCTGACCCGGATACCGGTCTTACCTTCCTGAACCTCGAGGTCCAGGAGCTCGTTGGCGCCTGCCAGAATGCCCTCACTTATGCTGAAGCCGATGGCGAAGTCGGTGAGGTCGCAAGGCGTTGACATCATGACGACGTGGGAGAGGCCGTTAAAGGCGAGGGCGACCGGAACCTCGGCTGCAATCGCGGCGTCCCGCGGAACCACGGCACAACCGTGAAGGCGGAAACAGGTTATGATTTCCGATCGACGCCGGACCTTGCGCTTCTGCGTCGATGACGGTGCCAGGGTCAAGACTTCACTCGGCGGCATTGGTCGCGTCGCGGATGCGGGTAGGCGGGTGCCGGGTCTCAAGTGATGCTCCCTTGAGCGGCCATTGCGCGGACGAGAACCGGGATGGATTTGGCCGCGGGCGTTTGACTCTTGCGGTCGTGGTGGGCGAGCGCCAGCAACGGGTTGGCCTCCGGATAGTAGGCTGCGACGCATCCGCGCTGGAGCTCATAAGGCAGCGCGGTGAAACCGCGGACCCGTCGCTCCACGCGATCGCCGTAGAGGGCTTCGATTTCGACGAGCCCGCGGGGCGCGATACCACGCGCCGCCATGTCGTCCTTGTTCATGAAGATGACGGTCCTGGTGCCGTAGACGCCTCGATAACGGTCGTTCATGCTGTAAATTGTCGTGTTGTACTGGTCGTGGCTACGCACGGTCGCGAGGCGCAGCATCTCCGGATGCGAGGCGCCCGGATCTTCGTCGATCCCGTGGAATGGGATGAACCGCGCCTTGCCGGTGGACGTCCGCCAGACTCGCTCCGAGGCACCGTTGGGCAGGCGAAAGCCGCCCGGCTGGCGGATCCGCGCATTGAAATCCCTGAACAAGTCGGGAAACACCGCTTCGATCTTGTCGCGGATACGGTCGTAGTCGTCCTCGAAGGCCTGCCAGTCGATGCTCGTATCCCTCAGCGTGGCGCGCGCCATGCCGCAGACAATGGCGACCTCCGATTTCAACTGGTCACTCGCCGGCAAGAGCAGCCCGCCCGAAGCGTGCACCATCGACATGGAGTCCTCGACCGTCACCGACTGCGGACCGCTCTTCTGGAAGTCGATCTCGCTGCGGGCGAGGCAGGGGAGGATCAGGGCCGCGCGTCCGTGCACCAGATGGCCGCGGTTGAGCTTGGTCGTCACTGCGACGGTCAGGCGCAGCTTGCGCATGGCTTCCTGGACCAGGGGCTTGTCGGGCACCGCGGCCACGAAGTTGCCGCCCATGCCGATGAATAGCTTGGCCCGGCCGTCCAACATGGCCTCGAGGGCATGGACGACGTTGTGACCATGGGCGCGCGGCGGGTCGAAGCCGAACACGCGGCCGAGCCGATCGAGGAACGCGGGTTTTGGTTTCTCGTCCACTCCGACCGTCCGGTCCCCCTGGACGTTCGAGTGGCCTCGCACCGGACAGATGCCGGCGCCCGGGCGGCCGATATTGCCGCGCAGGAACAGGAGATTCACCACCTGCTGCACATTGTCGGTGCCGAGCCGGTGCTGGGTGATGCCCATGCCGTAGCAGGCGATGACCGCCTTGCTCTGCATATAGACCTGGGCGACCCGTTCCAGTTGAGCGCGCTCTAAGCCGCTGGTCGAGAGGATGTCCTCCCAGGCGCTTTGCCTGATGTCGGCGGCGAAGGCCTCGAACCCGTCGGTATGCTCGGCGATGAACGCCGTATCGAGGATCGACGGCCGGCCGGCGGCCCTGGCGGCGTCGTCCGCCTCGAGCACGAGCTTCATGATTCCCTTGAGCGCGGCGGCATCGCCTCCGACCTTGACCTGGCAGTATTCGCTGGCGATCCGGGTCGATCCGAAGGTCGCCATCTCGATTGGATCTTGCGGCGCGGCGAATCGCTCCAGTGCCCGCTCCTTCAACGGATTGAAGACGATGATCGGGGCACCCCGGCGAGAGGCGTTGTGCAGCTCGGTCATCATGCGCGGGCTGTTGGTCCCCGGATTCTGGCCGAGGATGAAAATGGCGTCCGCGTGCTCGAAGTCCTCGAGCACCACCGTCCCCTTGCCGATGCCGATCGATTCCGGCAGGCCGACGCTGGTCGGCTCGTGGCACATGTTCGAACAATCCGGAAAGTTGTTCGTGCCGTAGAGCCGCGCAAACAGCTGGTAGAGAAACGCCGCTTCGTTGGATGTCCGGCCGGAGGTATAGAATTCCGCCTCGTTCGGATCGGCGAGCACGCGCAGCTCCCGCGCGATCAGGGCGAACGCCTCGTCCCAGGACACCGGGATATATCTGTCCGTCGCCTGGTCGTACCGCATCGGTTCGGTCAGCCGGCCTTGTTCCTCCAGCCAGTAATCGCTTTGCCGCTCCAGCTCGCCGACCGGCCAGGTCGCAAAGAACTCCCTCGTCACGCGCTTTTCCGTCGTCTCCCAGGCGACCGCCTTTGCGCCGTTCTCGCAGAACTCGAACGAGCTGGTGTGCTTCGGATCGGGCCAGGCGCAGCCCGGACAGTCGAACCCGTCAGGCTGGTTCATGGAGAGGAGGGATCTTCCGCCCTTCAGAACCGCGCTTTGCTCGCGCAATGCCTTCGCCGTGGCGTGCAGCGCGCCCCAACCGCCTGCGGCGGCGGTGTTTGGCTGAAATTTCGGTGTGTCCGACATCTGCGGTCTCCTGATTGATACTTCGAGCGCCGGGCTAATAGTGGCCCGACGTTGATCCGACCTTGCCTCTGAAGACCCTGTAGCTGATCGCGGTGTAGAGCAGCATGAGCGGGAAGACGAAGAGGCCCTCTCCCCAGAACATGAAGGCGAGACTGGAATGAGGCGCCGCGGCTTCGTCGATGGTGATGACGAACGGAATCATGTAGGGCCAGAACGAGATCGCCAGGGTGCCAAACGCCGACACGAAGATCACTGCAGCCATGTAGAAGGGCCACCGATCGCGCCGACGACGGGCGCTGGCCGCCAGCACGAAAGCTGCTACGGCGCCGACTGCCGGGAAAATGAATAGGTATGGCCGGTCAATCCATCGGTGCATGATCGGAAGATTTTCGGCCAAGGCATAGATGAAGACGACGGCGAGGAATACGAGCACGCCAACCAAAAGATAGGATATCAGGCGATAGGCTGCGTTCCGGATATCGGCGTCGCATTTCTTGACCAGCCAACAAGCACCGAGAAGGGCGTAGCCGAGGCACAATCCGATGCCACAGAGTGCCGCGAAGGGACTGAACCAGCCGAAGTCGCCGCCGGCATACAGGCCGTTTGTCACGGGCAGGCCCTCGACGAGGGCGCCGACAGTCAGGCCCTGGACGAACGCGGCAACGAGAGATCCTCCGGCGAAGCTGACATCCCAGACCCACCGCATCCGCTCTGTCTTGTAGCGAAATTCGAACGCAACCCCGCGCCAGGTGTTGTTGGCCATGATCCAGTAGGCTGACAGCGTGGTGCCCAGCGCCACCATCGCCGTCGAGAACAAATAGAACCATGGCGCGACGCGGGGACGACCGAAGAGCAGAATCCCGAAGAAGCTGGCCTCGAGGAAAAAGGCGGTGAAGGTCTCGTAGGATAGGAGCACTCCCATGATCCCTCCCGACATCTTCGACAGCTCGCTCCAGTTCGTGCCGAATTCGAAAGCCATCACGACCCCGGAGACGACGCCCATCCCGAACGCCACGCCGAAGATCTTGAGCCAGAATTCGAAGATCACACGATAGGCTGGCCGCCCGGTCGCGAGATGGAGCGCTTCGAGGACCGTGAGCCAGGCCGCCAACCCGATGGTGAAGGCCGGAAAGATGATGTGGAACGAGATGGTAAAGGCGAATTGAATCCGCGACAGGAGAAGAGCAGTGGCATCCATTGCAACCTCGTGCACCTACGGCCTCAGCTTCGAGCCGGCGACATCGGCCCGTTCGCCGCCGCGGCCAAGATGAGCACCACGGCGCCGCCCGCCAGCAGAGCAATCAGAAGCAGCCTGACGAGGCCGACCGCACGCCCGTCATGACCGTGTTCACCCTCGCACACATGCTGCTCCGGACCCTAAGTTGAATCGACCGGCGATGAGAAGCCGGTCCTCGAGCAAAAAGGTGCGGCGCCGACCGTCTCGCCAGTCCATACTGCGGATCGGCGTTGATCACGTGCTCAACGCCATTGATGCGAGGCGCTATTGCTCTTTGAATATCTGCTCTCCGAACGGGCAATCATGCTTTGCCTATCTTGCTGGGCTCGTCCCAAACCTGCGGAAACGGCCGCTTAAATCGGCTTTCCACGCCTTCGGCGCCGCCGCATGGCGCGAAGCCGCGCCTGTGCGCGCCGGAGGATTTGCCGCTCGATGATGGGATCCGGCAGCGCCGGCGGCAGAACCTTGTCTAGGATCGAGAGCGCGCGCCAGTTCGCGGTGAATTCGATGATCTCCTCGCGGAACTGCGGACAGCGGCGCAGGTATCGCCTGAGGTCCTCGTTCGACTTCGGATTGGCGCGCGTCGTGTAATCGAAGAGCAGATCATCGAGTTCGTCCATCGCTCCCCTTTCGCGCCGCGAGCGTTCGGGCATCAGGTCAGGCTGCGGCGATATTCGGTCGGCGTCTGCCTCGTCAGCTTGCGAAAGGCAGCAGAGAACGAGCTGGTCTCGCTGAACCCGACATCGAGCGCGATCTCGGTCACCGAGCGCGCCGGCATCGCCAGCAGCGCCTTTGCCTGTTCGATGCGTCGGTTGGTGTGATAGCCGTGCGGCGGGACGCCGAAGGATTGCTTGAAGGCGCGGGCAAAATGGAACGGGCTCAGGCGAGCGAGGTCGGCCAGGGCGGCGAGCGATATCGGCTGCGCGAGGTTCTCGTCGATGTACTGAGCGACGATCCGTCTCTGCCAGCCGGAGAGGCCGCCGCGGATTGGCGGCTCGGGCGACGGCTCGCCCCGACTCAGGCGCACCAGTTCGTGCATCAGGACGGCGCCCAGCGCCTCGGCATAGAGCGCGTTCGCGGCGCTTCCGGCCTCGGCCAGCGCCTTGAGCTTCTGCGCGGTTTGCCACAACGCGCCATCCTCGAAGAAGAGCCGCGGCGCCAGGGCCGCCTGCGCGAGCACTGGCCCGCGCGCGTCGATATAGAAGAAGGTGGCGCGCAGCAGGGCGCGCGGGGTCTGCCGCTCGTGGAAGCGGGTGCCGGCGGGGACGAAGGTGAGCTTGCGGCTGAAATCGCGCAGGCTCGAACGCGGCAGGCCTTCGAGGAAGGTCTCGCCGGCGACGCGCGACGCGTGCTCGTAGGCGATGAGCACATGGAAGGGCGCGCGGAATTCGTACTCGAAGGGCTCGTGCCGCGTCACCTGGACGTTGACGGCGCAGAGACTTGGCCATGCCATGGATTGGCGCCTGGCGATGTCGGCGGGACGCAGGCTTGGCCCGTCGAAGGCGGGCTCGGGATGGACGGGTGCGCGCGGCGTGCGAAAGGCGATCACCCGGCTCGAGGTGTCGCTTGCGGCGGGTCCCGAAGTGGCGATCCTGGCAAGGCTAGTCATCTCGAACCTCCGGTCCCTCGGCTTTGTGCTGGGTAGTGCCGCCACGCGACTTGTCGTGTAGTGCCGGCGCAGCGCCCGAGCACCGGCCGGCACCAAGAGGCGACTCAGCCGCCGCTCGACAAGTTGTGGGGGAAGCCCTCATCGTCGATTTTTCCAGCGTGTTCCATATTGACTTACGTCGCCTCGGCATCATCTGTGCCCGGCGCGGACATTTGATAATTGAGCAGTCGCTGAAAAGACTATTCAGCGACGCTGCGGTCACAAGGGCGTGGACAAAACGCTGCGTTCACTGTGGCGCAAGCACACCTGCATCAGCATGCTTCAACCGGCAGCAGCCCATCGAGGATCGTCTCGATCACCGGAATACTCCCGCCTTCGCCGAACTAAGCAGCGGCGCTTTTGACCCGGCTGTACGGCAAGTAATTGAGGCGTCCAGACCTTGGCGCGAATGAGCCCCTCGATCTCGTCGGTGCGGATGCCCTTGGTCATCTCTTGACGGTGGCGATACCCATCTGCTGCAGGAGAGTGAGGTTGTCCTCGATATGCCAATTGTCGGTGATGCGACCGTTCCGGATCCGCAGCAGATCGGTGGCAATGAATGAAACCGGCTGGCCGTCGCCCTTGGCCGTCGCGAAGGCGCCCGTGAAGTGCCCCGCGAAGCTCATATGCACCGTCACATAGGGGCCTGCCACAATCATTTTATGCACGGTGACCTTCAGGTCCGGCACCGCGCCGAGGAAGGTGCGAGACGCGAAGACCGGTCCTTCCGGCCCCTGCGGCCGACCCGGCGGCAGGGTGTGATCGGTGAAATCGTCGGCGATGGCGCGCTTCAGAAATGCGGCGTCGCCGGTGTTCCAGAAATCGTAGAATGCGCGCGCTGCATCGAGCTCCGCATCACGTTCGGCAGGGGTGATCGCGCCCGCCACGATGATTTCCTCGGGCCTCACGAGGTCCGCCGCAAGTGCGGAGGCAGCGTCAAGCGTGATCACGGCCGACAAGGCGGCAACGAGCAGCGAGGATCGCCCAGGTCGATTCAAATTGAGCATTGGTCCGATATCGTTATGGTGTGCGTACGGAACGCGCCCGCTACAGGCGCCCTCATTCTCTCATTGCTTACCGCCGTGCTTGTCCGGAGCGGTGGAGGCGCTCTCCTGCCCTTCCTCGGTGCTGCTCACCGCCGAGCGATTAACGTCTTCGTCCATATTGCTCCGATCGCTGTAGAATATGAGCCCCATGAGCCCGACACCGAGGGCACTCGTGACGACGATGCCGAACACGACAGAGACGGTGCCGGCCGCGCCGATGCCGAGGCCGTGAAATCCGTTGAAGGCCCACAGCAGAAACAACACGGCAGCAATTCCACACAGCGATGCGACGACAAAAAAGGTCACCCACCGCCTAAGATCGCCTTCGTTTACCATCGATTGACTCCCAGGCTGAGCCGGAATGGGTGCTCTTTATGTCGTTGGCCCAGGCAGGCCCGTCTTGCTCGGCGAGCCCCGGTCGATGACCGGCGTTCCAGCGCGATTGGCCAATACGTAACGGGCGATCTCGTCCTTCCGGGCGAACCAGACATCTCCCTTGCTCTTGGCATAGGTCAGGAAGCGGTCGAGCGCGCGTACCCTGCCCGCATGGCCGGAGATTCGGTCGTGCAGGCTCGTCACCATCATGCGCCGCCGATGCGCGCCCTCCTCGTAAAGCTGGTCGAACTCGTCGCGCAACGCCTGCTCGTAAGCGGCGGGATTCCAGCCGACGAAGGGAAAAGACACGATGTCGTTCATGTGGAAGGTATAGGGGACGGTGACGAAGTCCCGCCCGCGCACCGGGATGATGAACGGCTCGTCGTGGCTCGGCTCGTCGATGTGATAGAGGAAGCCGAGATCCTGCAGCGTCTCCAGGATGTAGATGGAGTTGCGCATCCAGTAGGCGTTCCAGCCGATCGGCTTCTGGCCGGTGACCCTTTGGATCGTCTCGACGCTGTCGGCGATGAAGCGCTTTTCCTCAGCGCGCGGGAGCTGGTAGGAGTTGTCCCATACCCGGCCGTGAGCGGCCGCCTCGTGACCCCGGCGCACGATCTCCTGAGCGAGATCGGGCGAGGTTTCGACCGCCTTGCCGATCATGAACGAGCTGAGCTTGATCCCGTGCTTGTCCATGAGGTCGAGCACGCGCGGGATGCCCTCGTAATGGCCGTAGGCGAAGAAGGCGTTGGTCGGCAGGTCCGGGACGCCCTTCTCGATCGGGTCGGGGATGACGCCGCCGGCGCCGGAGATCGGCTGCCCGCCGCCCTCGAACATGAGCGAGAGGCTCACCGCCAGCCGCGCCCCGTTGGGCCAAAATGAAGGTGTCGTCATCGAGGGCTCCTTCTCGCTTGCCGCTTGGGAGTGAAAGCCCCCGACCATCGCCGCCGTCGCGCTCGCGACGAGAAAAGTCCGACGAGGCAGGGCTGCGGACATGGTTGTCTCCTCTCGGGTTCGGCAACCGAGGATCGGCGCAACGCCCGATTATATGGACGCGGAGCGCTTGGTGAAATAGTCTGCCGATTGGAATAGGACTTGTGATTTGAAGGCACATGGCGCGCGCGCCGGTCAATCGCTCGGGGGCGTGCAGCGACGATGAGTGTCAAGCGTCGGCTCGCCCCGATCCGCGGGTTAAGGACGAACCTTGGGACTTTTCGCCGGCAGGCCAGAAAGTCCGCACGGTCTCGTACATGCCCGGTTCGAACGTCGCGATGGTGAGCGCCTGCTCCAGGAACGGCAGAGGGCCAGGATCCTGCCGCATGGCGTGATAGTCTTCCGCGCTGCGCCACTGGGCATACATGGTCACCTTTGTGCCGTCGATGCTGCGATGGAGCGTCGAAGAAATGAAGCCCGGCGCGCGGTTGACCGAGCCATCGGTTGCGCGAGTGAGAAGATCGACAAGTCGCTGCTGGTTGGCCGGCTCGACCGTGAAGACATTTATCAGCGTGACGATGCTGCCTTTCTCCGACGTGTGGTTCATGAGACAGCTCCTTTCGATTATGTTTGGTTACGCAATTCGTCGACCAGGACCCGGATGTTCTCGGAGTAATCCACGGGCACGCAGACGAGATGAACGCCGCCTCCGGAAAATGCCGCCTCGAGCGTCGGCGCGAGACCGTCGGCGCTCTCCACCCGACTGCCCTTTACGTGGTAGGCCTCGGCATAGGCGACGAAATCCGGATTTCCGAAGGTCATGCCGAAATCGGCAAATCCGTCCGCTGCCTGCTTCCAGCGGATCATCCCGTAAGCATTGTCCTGCAGGACAAGCACGACGAGATTGAGCCCGAGGCGCGCCGCCGTTTCCATTTCCTGCGAATTCATCATGAACCCGCCGTCGCCGCACACCGCCAGGACGCGCCGGGTCGGATGGAGCATCGCGGCCATCATGGCGGAGGGCAGCCCAGCCCCCATCGTCGCGAGTGCGTTGTCGAGCAGCAGCGTGTTCGCGACATGAGTCCGGTAGTTCCGCGCGAACCAGATCTTGTACATGCCGTTGTCCAGGCAGACGATGCCGTCCTCCGGCATCACCTGCCGCACCTCGTACACGATGCGCTGCGGGGTCAGCGGATAGCGGGCCTCCTTCGCCCGCTCGGCGATCCGCGCGAGGATCTCCTCGCGCAGTCCCAAGAGCGCCCCCGCCCTCGGCAGCTTGCCCTCGAGACGGTCGGCCAGCAGCGTGAGGCTGGGGCCGACATCGCCGACGAGCTCCGCATCCGGGAAGAACACCTCCTCGACCGTCGCGGGAAGATAGCCCACATGCAGGACCTTCGGTCCGTCCGGACCCATGAAGAAGGGCGGCTTTTCCACCGTGTCGTGGCCGATCGCGACGATCACATCGGCACGGTCGATCGCGCGGTGAACATAGTCGCGCTCGGAAAGCGCGGCGGTGCCCATGTAGAGTCCGGATCCGCCCGCGACCGCGCCCTTGCCCATTTGCGTATTGAAGAACGGGATCTGCAGGCGGTTCACGAAATCCGACAGGGCATCCGCCAGGCGCGGGCGGCTCGCTGCCGCGCCCAGCATCACCAACGGTCGCTCGGCCTTGAGGATCAGCTCGGCCGCTCGTTCCAATGCCGCGGGATGGGCGACGGGCAAATCGATCGGGTGCGTCGCCACCAGCGGAACCTCGGGTGCCGCCCCTCCGGCGATGTCCTCCGGCAGTTCGAGATGGACCGGGCCTGGCCTCTCCTGTTGCGCAACCCGGAACGCCTCCCGCACGATCGAGGGGATCGTCGCCGGACTGACGATCTGCTGCGCCATCTTGGTCAGCGGCGTCATGGTCGAGACCATGTCCACAACCTGGAAGCGCGCCTGCTTCCGGCTCAGAATGCCCTTCTGGCCCGTGACCATGACCATGGGCATCGCGCCGAGCAGAGCGAAGGCGGCGCCCGTGGCCAGATTGAGCGCGCCGGGGCCAAGCGTCGAGAGGCAGACTCCGGCCTTGCCGGTCAGCCGTCCGTGCGTTGCTGCCATAAACGCTGCCGCCTGTTCATGGCGGGTCAGCACGAGCTTGATCGTGGAGCGGCGCAATGCTTCGAGGACGTCGAGGTTTTCTTCCCCGGGTACGCCGAAGATGTGCTGCACACCCTCGTTCTCCAGTGCGGCTACGAGCAGGTCGGCTCCTTTCATAGGATGCACTCCTCAAGTTGGATGCGCTCCTCAATTTGGAAGGTCACCCGACAGAATGCCATGAACGCCCCGCCGCGCGACACGGCGGGCCGGTTGGAAGATCGGGGTTGAAGCTGATAAGCACGGCTACTCGTCGACGCTGTCCTTCCCCAGACCACAGACGCTGCCGTTGCAGCCGCTGGTTTCACCCGGCAAAAGTCCGGCGGAAGGGATGCTGAGCGTGCCATTATTGGCGGTGCGTGCGAAGGGCGAAGGGTCCGCGCAGGCCGTGAGGGCGATCGCCAAGGCCGAGAGGATCAGAGTTATACGCATGTTTGCCTCGTCTGAAGTGGAAAGCGTGATCGTGGAAGGCGTGTCGTCGATCGGCGCGACGCCCGATGACATGGACGCGGAGCGCTTGGCGAAATAGTCTGCCGATGGGAATAGGATGTGTGATTTGAAGTCACCTCGAAAGCGATCCGCCGAAAATCTACGTGTTCAAGCAAGACGGCATGGCGAAGTATGCCCAACATTGGGATAAGACGTCGGCAAGGGCAATCGGGGCGGCGCCAGTAAGAGACCTAGTCGTGCGGCGGTCGTCGTTAGGCGAAATCGTTCCACATTGCAGTACTCCGTTTTTACGCAGTTCTGGGTGAGGCGCTGCTGCCGCGCTCTCGGTAGGTGAAAGCTATGACCGGCGCGGGCATCTGATAACCGAGCGGAAGCCGAACAGACTGTTCGCCAAAGCTCGGCCATCCATCACAAGAACGTGACTATTGCTTCACAATCTGGCGAGCTTCCCGATCTGCTCCGACTTCTCGTTCTCTTCAGCATAGGCACGCACCCGCGCAGCCGTACGCTCGTTGGCGCTGGCGTTTTAGATCGACAACCTTCATCGCCGCACCGCCCAACGGGTAAGCGCGGTGAGAACGATGCCGAGCAGTAAGCCCAGAACGAATGTCATTCTGATTCCATCTAATTCGAGTTGTCGCGTGCTTCGTTGTCATCGCCCAGAACACCTCGCGCGCCAGATCGAGTTGCGCCGTCGCCACCAGTCCTTGCAGAAGGAACTGCGGTTCTTCGTGAGCTTGCGGGTGATGATGTCCCGCAAATGGTCATTGCAGAGGATGGGGCCGAGCGCGTGTTAAGTCCTTGAGCGGCCGCTGAAGACTCCTGAAGTGATCTGAGATCGGCGCGACGCCCGATTACATGGATGCAATGCGCTGGGTGAAATAGTCTGCCGATGGGAATAGGACTTGTGACTTGCAGTCACATGGCGCGCGCGCCAGTCAATCGCTCGGGCGAAATGGAGATGTTCGTGCGCGTCGTCGAGCACGGCGCGTTCTCGGCCGCGGCGCGATCGCTGCGCATGACGCCGTCGGCGCTAAGCAAGTTGGTCGCGCGGCTGGAGAGGCGGCTCGGGGTGCGGCTGGTGAACCGGTCGACCCGCAAGCTCCAACTGACCACCGAGGGCGCCACATTCTATGAGCGCTGCCTCAAGGTGCTGGCGGACATCGACGACGCCGAGCGCAGCGCCGCGACCAGTGCCGCGCCGCGCGGCCGCGTGCGCATCAACGCCAACGTGCCGGTGGGGCTGAACTACCTGTTTCCGCTGCTCCCATCCTTCCTGGGGCAGCACCCGGAGATCACGCTCGATATCGCGCTGACGGACCAGGTGATCGATCTCTTGGAGCAACGCCCGGACCTCGCCATCCGGGTGGGGCCGCTGCGTTCTTCCCAGCTTACGTTGCGCAAGCTCGGCGAAAGCCCCATGCGCGTCGTCGCCGCGCCCGACTATCTGGTCCGCTGCGGGACGCCGCGCGACCTGGAGGAGCTCGAGCGGCATAACCGGATCGGCTACTGCTTCGCCCGCGTGTTCGACGCCTGGCCGTTCCGAACGCCCGCCGGCGCGAGCGCAACGCTCCCGGTGGTCGGCAACGCGCAGGTGAGCGACGGCGAAAGTCTGCGGCGCCTGACACTCGCCGGCGTCGGCATCGCGCGCCTGTCGCTCTTCCTCATTGCGCCGGACATAAAGGCTGGGCGGCTCGTGCCGATCCTCGAGGACTTCAACCCGGGCGATACCGAGGAGATCAACGCTCTATTTCTCGGACAGGGCGGCCACCTGCCGCCGCGCGTGCGCGCCG